>JGI24771J26695_1000126_pt1 | contig 81545 bp, 85 predicted proteins | sample LakSupMetagenome_FD_26695 | JGI IMG/M metagenome (IMG submission 26695)
GCGAAGCGGAGGGACGCAGACAGCAGGGTCGCCTTTCTTTTGCCTACTTTTCTTTGGCGAAGCAAAGAAAAGTAGGTCGCCCGCCGGGGCGAGACCCGGCCTCGGGAAGAAAACAATGAACAGGAGGAAAAACGGATCAAGCCGCTTCCTCCTCGACCACAGCCCGCCGCGAGCTCCCCCCACCAAGTCGATCAAAGGCCAGATAGATAACAGGCGTAGTGAACAGAGTCAGCAACTGACTGACGATCAACCCACCAAAGATCGCCAACCCCAGCGGCCGCCGCAACTCCGCGCCTTCACCAAAGCTCAGCATCAACGGCACCGCAGCAAACAGCGCCGCGAGCGTCGTCATCAAGATAGGCCTGAACCGCAACAGTGCAGCCTGGTGAATCGCCTCCCGAGGCGACTTCCCCTCCGTCCGCTCGGCATCAATAGCAAAGTCGATCATCATGATCGCGTTCTTCTTCACGATGCCGATCAGCAGAATGATCCCGATGATCCCGATCACCCCCAGGTCATTGCCCGTGATCATCAGCGCCAGCAAGGCACCAACCCCAGCAGAAGGCAACGTCGACAAGATCGTCAGCGGATGCACATAGCTCTCGTACAGCACCCCCAGCACGATGTACACGCAAACAACCGCCGCCAGAATCAGCCACAACTGATTCGACAGCGACCGCTCGTAAGCCCCCGAAGCCCCAAGGAACGTCATCGTCACGCTCCCGGGCATCCCGATTTCCTTGGCCGCCGCCCGAATCGCATCGACCGACTGCCCGAGCGACACGCCCGGTGCCGTGTCGAAATTCAGCGTGCTCGCCGGGTACTGCGCCACGTGCGTGATCTGCAACGGCGCCTGCTGCTCCGAGATATCGGCAATCGCCGCCAGCGGCGTGGCGGTGCCCGAACCGGCGATCAGGTTCAGCTGCCCCAGCGTCTGCGGCGTATTCACCATGCCGGGTCGCGCTTCGAGAATCACGCGGTACTGGTTCGTTTCGGTGAAGATGGTCGACACGATGCGCTGCCCGAACGCGCTGTAGAGCGCATCGTCCACCGTGCTCGCGGTGATCGAGAGGCGCGCCGCGGTGTCGCGGTTCACGTTGACGAACGCGGCCAGGCCCTGCGCGCCGGCATCGCTGCTCACGTTGCGCACCTTGTCCGACTCCTGCAGTTTCGCCACCAGCTTCTTCATCCACTCGGTGATGAGCGCGCTGTTCACGCCTTCGAGCGACACGCGGTATTCGGTCGGGCCGGTCTCGGCGTCGATGGTCAGGTCCTGCGTGGGCTGCAGGTACAGCGTGACGCCGGCCACCTGCCGCACGCGGTCGCGCAGCCGGTCCATCACGTCCTGCTGGCTGTCGTGGCTGCCCTTCAGGTTGATGAGCATGCTGCCGGTGTGCAGCATGGTGTTGTTGGCGGCGTCCACACCGACAAAAGAGCTCAGGTTCTCCACGTCCGGGTCGTCGAGGATCGCGCGGGCCGCCTGCTGCTGCAGCTGCGCCATGCGGTCGAAGGACACGTCCTGCGCCGCCTGGATGCGCCCCTGCAGTTGGCCGGTGTCCTGCGTGGGGAACAGGCCCTTGGGAATCGTGAGGTACAGCACCACCGTGAGCACCATGGTGAGCAGCGCGACCAGCAGCGTGAGCGGCTGGTGGTCGATGACCCAGTGCAGCGAGCGGTCGTAGCGCACCATCACGCCGTCGAAGAAACGCTGCGCGCGCGCGCCGAAGCCGGTGCCGCCAGGCTTCTTCTTCGGCTCGTGCCGGAGCCAGCGCGCCGACATCATCGGCACCAGCGTGAGCGACACCACGGCCGAGATCAGGATGGTGATGGCCAGCGTCACCGCGAACTCGCGGAACAGGCGCCCCACCACGTCGCCCATGAAGAGCAGCGGAATCAGCACCGCGATGAGCGACACCGTGAGAGAGATGATGGTGAAGCCGATCTGCGTCGCGCCCTTGAAGGCGGCTTGCAGGGGCTTTTCGCCCTCCTCGATGTAGCGGGCGATGTTCTCGATCATCACGATCGCGTCGTCCACCACGAAGCCGGTGGCGATGGTCAGCGCCATCAGGCTCAGGTTGTTGAGGCTGTAGCCCAGCAGGTACATGAGCCCGAGCGTGCCGACAAGCGAGATGGGCACCGCGATGCTCGCGATGACGGTGGCGCGCAGGCTCCCGAGGAACGCGAAGATCACCAGCACCACCAGCACCACGGCCAGCACCAGCTCCATCTCGACGTGCTGCACCGAGGCGCGGATGCCGGCGGTGCGGTCGCTGAGCACTTCGATCTTCAGCCCCGCCGGAAAGCCCGCCTGCAGCTCGGGCAGTTGGGCCTTGATGGCGTTGACAGTGGCGATCACGTTCGCGCCGGGCTGGCGCTGCACGTTCAGGATGATGGCGGGCGTGAGCTTGGGTTCGGCGCTTTCGCCGCCCTCGGCGGTCTTGGTCCCCGCCCAGGCGCCCAGTTGCGTGTTCTCGGCGCTGTTGACCACCTGCGCCACATCGACCATGCGGATCGGCGCGCCGTTCTTGTAGCTGACGATGAGGTTCTTGTAGTCCTCGACCGTGAGCAGCTGGTCGTTCGAGTTGATGGTGTAGGCGCGCTTGGGGCCGTCGAAGCTGCCCTTGGCGCCATTCGAATTGGCCGCGCTGATGGCGGTGCGCAGCGTATCGAGCCCGATGCCATTGGCCGCGAGCGCCTGCGTGTTGGCCTGGATGCGCACGGCCGGGCGCTGCCCGCCGCTGAGCGACACCAGCCCCACGCCCGAGACCTGGCTGATCTTCTGCGCAAGACGCGTGTTGACGAGGTTCTGCACCTCGGTGAGCGGCAGCGTGTCGGAGGTGATGGCCAGCGTGAGCACCGGCGCGTCGGCCGGATTGACCTTCGCGTACACCGGCGGCGCGGGCAGGTCGGCCGGCAGCAGCGAGCCGCCGGCGTTGATGGCGGCCTGCACTTCCTGCTCGGCGACATCGAGCGTCTGCCCGAGCGAGAACTGCAGCGTGACGATGGACACGCCCGCCGCGCTGGTCGAGCTCATGCGGTCGAGGCCCGACATCTGGCCGAACTGGCGCTCCAGCGGCGCGGTGACGGTGTTGCTCATCACCTCGGGGCTGGCCCCGGGGTAGAGCGTCTGCACCTGGATGGTCGGGTAGTCGACCTGCGGCAGCGCCGACAGCGGCAGGAAGCGGAACCCGACCATGCCGGCCAGCACGATGGCGACCATCAGCAGCGAAGTCGCCACCGGTCGCAGGATGAAGGGGCGTGAGGGGCTCATGGTCTTGCTCCTTCCTCTTCCGGGGGAAGGTTGGGATGGGGGCAAGCGGCGTCAACCACGCCATGGCTGTTCAACGGCCGCCGTGCCCCCACCCTGACCCTCCCCCAGCGGGGGAGGGAAAAGTCCGCCCACGCGCTCATTCCGTTTTTCCCTGACGTTCCGACATCCGCTGCCAGCGCTCCAGCGCCGCCGGATCGCCCTTGTCGAGCGCTTCGAGGAAACGCTTGCGGCGTTCGAGCTGTTCGGGGTTGTCCTTCACCGAATCGAGCATGCGCTGGCGCTGCTCGGCGGTGGGGAGCTTGGCGGCGGCCGTGGCTGCAGGCGCCGGCGCCGCGGCAGCCGGCGGCGTGGCGGCTGCAGCAGCAGGCGCCTGGCCTCCCGCCCTCGCGCCGCTGCCGCCGCCCTGCCTGCGCCGGTGGGCACCCGATGCGGCACCGGAAGCCGGCGTGGCCGGCCGGTCGGCCTGGGTCTGCACCCGCGCGCCGTCCTTCAACCGGTCGCCGCCTTCGGTCACGACCTGCTCGCCGGCCTTCAGGCCCGACATGACCGCCACGTTGTCCACGCTCGATTCGCCGCGCGTCACCGGGCGCTGCGAGACGGTGTTGTCTTCGTTCACCACATACACATAGTCGCCGTTGGGCCCGTGGCGCAGCGCCGTCACCGGCACCACCACCGCGCTGCTCACGGTGCGCAGCAGGAGCCGCAGGTTGACGAACTGGTTCGGGAACAGCGCGCCGTCGGCATTCGAGAAGCGCGCCTTCGACTTGACGGTGCCGGTCTGCGTGTCGACCAGGTTGTCGAGCGTGGAGAACATGCCCTTGGCGAGCTGGCGCGTGCGGGTGCGATCGAAGGCCGTGGCCTCGAGCTGCGCGCCCTGCGCGAGACGCTCCTGCACTTCGGGCACGCGGTCCTGCGGCACCGAGAACTCGACGTCGATGGGCGCGATCTGCGTGATGACCGCCACGCCGCCGGTGGTGCCGGTCGAGATGTAGTTGCCCGCGTCCACCGGCCGCAGGCCGATGCGCCCGCTCACCGGCGCGGTGATGCGGCTCCAGGTGAGGTTGAGCCGGGCCGTGCCTTCGTTGGCGCGGTCGATGGCGACCGTGCCTTCGAGTTGCTTGACCAGCGCGGCCTGTGTGTCGACGTCCTGCCGGGCGATGGAGTCCTGCCCGAGCAGCGTCTGGTAGCGCTGCAGCGTGACGCGCGCCGCGGCCAGCTGGGCCTCGTCACGCTGGCGCGCACCTGCCGCCTGCGCCAGTGCGTTCTGGAACGGCTGCGGATCGATGGTGGCGAGCACGTCGCCCTTCTTGACCATCTGCCCTTCCTTGAAGAGCACCTCGGTGAGCACGCCCGACACCTGAGGCTGCACCGTGACATTGGCCAGCGGGGTGACCGTGCCCAGCGCCTCGAGCTGCACCGGGATGTCGGCCTGCCGCGCGGTGGCGACGCCGACGGTGTTGGAGGCTGCGCCGCCGCCACCGCCCCGCCCACCGGGCCCGCCACCGCCCTGCCGGCCGCCACCACCACCTGGGCCACCCGGGCCGCCGGGTCCGGCTGCCGGCGTCTTCGAACGCTGGATCAGGTACCAGGCACCGCCGCCCAGCGCCACGAGCAGCGCCAGGGTCAGCAGCCATCCCAGCCACCGGCGCCTGCGTGCCGGTGGGTGTGTCGGCGACACGATGGGCGGCAGGGGCTCGGGGGGAGTTTTGGGGTCCATGGGATGCGTCGGGAGGTGCAGAGGTGCGGCCTAGAGTACAGCGCCGAATGGTAGTACCGCAGTTTGCTGTGCCGTAAAGCGGCGGTAAAGCTCGCGCCGGGCGCCTGCGGTTCACGCCGGCCGGATGCGGTTCGCGCCGTGTTCCTGCATTTCGTCGCATGGCGGTGGCCGGGAAGGGAGGGCACCGGCACAGTTCGCCCATCGCTTTCCCACCCACCGCTTTCACCGGAGAACCACCATGCTGCTGCAGATCCTTCTTCACACGCCCAAGTGGGTGTTCGCCGTCTTCGTGCTGCTCGTCTGGCTCGGCGCCAAGCAATTGCTGTCGAACAGCGTGAGCCTCAGCCGCGTCACGCTGATGCCCATCCTCATGGGCGGCCTGTCGGTCTTCGGCGTGATCTCGGCCTTTGGCGATTCGCTCGGCGCCCTGCTGGGCTGGGCGGCGGCTGCGGCGGTGCTGATCGCGCTGGTGCTGCAGCGCCCCCTGCCGGCCACCACCCGCTACGACGCGGCGGGCCGCCAGTTCCACGTGGCCGGCAGCGCCGTGCCGCTCGCGCTGATGATGGGCATCTTCTTCACCAAGTACGTCGTGGGCGTGGCGCTGGCCATGCACCCCGAGCTGCGCCATCAGGCGAGCTTCGCTATCGCCCTCCCCGTGCTGTACGGCGCCTTCAGCGGCATCTTCGCGGCCCGGGCGGTGCGCCTGTGGAGGCTGGCCATCGCCACCGATGCTGTCGCCACCGGCGTCCGCGCGGCCTAAGATTCGAGCCCCAGCCCCGCGCGTCCAGCCCAGCCAGGAACCGCCATGACCGTGCTCTTTCTGCTCCTCAAGATCTCCGTCACGGTGGTGCTGGTCGCCTCGATCCTCGAGGCGCTCGTGCTCTCCTGGCGCAACGGCTGGGCGAGCTACGACTGGAAGGCGGCCGGCGTCTCGGTGTTCGACTTCCTGGTGCGCGAATACCCGCTGCGCTGGTTGCTGCCGTTGGCCTTCTGGACCGGCGCGATGGACTGGTTCTGGAACCATCGCCTCTTCACCCTGCCGATGGACCACTGGAGCGGCTGGGTCGCCTGCTTCATCGGCCAGGAGTTCTGCTACTACTGGTACCACCGCGCGGCCCACCGGGTGCGCTGGTTCTGGTGCACCCACGCCATCCACCATTCGCCGAACCAGCTGAACCTGTCGGCCNCCTACCGCTTCGGCTGGACCGGCAGGCTCACCGGCACGCTGATCTTCTTCATGCTGGCGCCGCTCCTGGGCATGCCGCCGAAGGTGATCCTGCTGATGCTCACGCTGAACCTGCTCTACCAGTTCTGGATTCACGCGACATGGATTCCGCGCCTCGGGCCGCTCGAATGGGTGCTCAACACGCCCTCGGCGCACCGCGTGCACCACGCCTCGAACCTCGAATACCTGGACGGCAACTACGGCGGCGTGCTGACCGTGTTCGACCGCCTCTTCGGCACCTACATCCCCGAGCGCGCCGACCTGCCCTGCCGCTACGGGCTGGTGAACCCGATCACCTCGCACAACATCCTGGAGATCGAGTTCACCCACTGGCGCGCGCTCTTGCGCGACCTGCGTTCGGCGCGCTCGGTGCGGGCGTTCGTGGGTTATCTCGTCAAGCCGCCGGGCTGGCGGCCCGATGGGCCTGGCGACACCACCGAAGAACTGCGGCAGCGCGCGGCCCTCCGGCCCGCAACGCCGCCCCCGGCACCCGATTTCATTCCCGTTCAAATCAAGGAGTTGTCATGAACACCACCACCTCCAACGCTTCGCAGCCCAATCTCGAAAAGCTCGCCCGCCGCCGCGCCGGCGCCAAGATGGGCTGGTACATCCACGCCTTCGTCTATGTGCTCGTCAATCTCGGGCTGGTCACCCTGTCGGCCGCCAACGGCCGCACCTGGGCGATGTACCCGCTGATGGGCTGGGGCCTGGGCCTGCTCATCCACGGTGCGGTGGTCTGGTTTCTTGCGCCCGGTGGCGGCTTCTACGACAGGCTGGTGGCGCGCGAGCGCCGCGCGCTGGGCGGCGGGGAGCGTGGGTGACTCCTGAAGTCCTGCCGCGGTTTCGTGCGGAGAACATCCGCAACATGTTTCGGCATGGCCTGATCACCGTCGCCTTCTGCTGCTTCATCGCTACGGCGTTGGCCATCGCGGGCAACGGCAGTTGGGAATCCCAGATGGTGTATTCGCTGTCGATCGGAACGATCTGCTGGTTCGTCATCGACGTCGGCCGGCTGCTGCTGAGCGGCCACAAGGAGGTGCTGTGGCCGCATGGCCTCTGGAGCTATGGGCTGATAGCGCTGGGTATCACCGTCGGCTTTCTGGGCGGCAACGCCATTGGCGACGCCTGGGTCGGCGCGCCGCCGCTCGAGTTCCGCAACCTCGCCGCGCGCAAGATGGCCTCGACCATCGTCATCACCCTGGTCGCCACCATCGGCATGTGCTTTTTCTTCTTCAGCCTCGGCAAGAGCAAGCACATGCAGAGCCAGCTCGACCTGGCCAAGCGCAACGCCACCGAGGCGCGGCTCAAGCTGCTGGAGACGCAGCTCGAGCCGCACATGCTGTTCAACACGCTCGCGAACCTGCGCGTGCTGATCACCGTCGACCCGCCGCGCGCCGTGGCGATGCTCGACCGCCTCAACAGCTACCTGCGCATGACGCTCAGCGGCTCGCGCGCGCTGGCGCATCCACTCTCGGCCGAGTTCGACCGGCTGGGCGACTACCTCGAACTGATGTCGGTGCGCATGGGCGAGCGCCTGCGCTACACGCTCGACCTGCCCGACGACCTGCGCGACGTTCCCGTGCCGCCGCTGCTCCTGCAGCCGCTGGTGGAGAACAGCATCCGCCATGGGCTGGAGCCCAAGGTCGAGGGCGGCGAGATCGCCGTGCGCGCGCGCAGGAACGGAGACCGGCTGGTCATCGAAGTGAACGACACCGGCGTCGGGCTCGATGCGGCGCTGCCTTCGGAAGAAGGCGGCAGCGGCTTCGGGCTCGAGCAGGTGCGCGAGCGCCTGGCCACCGTGTTCGGCGAACGAAGCGAAATGCGCCTTGCGGCGGCGCCAGCCGGCGGCACCTGCGCCACGCTGAGTTTTCCGCTGCCCACGGCGGCCTCATGAATGCGACGACAACCACGATGAACGCCACCGCACTGATCGCCGAAGACGAACCTCTTCTCGCGCAAGCCCTCAAGGCCGAGCTGGCCGCCGCATGGCCCGGCTTGCAGATCGTCGCCACCGCCGGCGACGGCCGCAGCGCGGTGCGCGAGGCGTTGCGCCTCTTGCCGCAGGTGCTGTTCTTCGACATCCGCATGCCCGGCCTCGACGGCCTGGGCGCCGCCGCCGAGTTGGCCGACAGCTGGCCGACCGACGAAGCGCCGATGCCGCAGCTGGTGTTCGTCACCGCCTACGACGAATACGCCGCGCGCGCCTTCGAGGCAGAGGCCATCGACTACGTGCTCAAGCCGGTGCAGTCCGAGCGGCTGCGCAAGACCGTGGCGCGGCTGCAGCAGGCGCTGGCCGCGCAGCAGCAGCCTTCGCCATCGGCCTCGCCCGCCGTGGCCGGCGACGCGCTCGAGCAAACCCTCGCGCAGTGGCGCCAGGTGCTCACCGCAGCCGGCGCCGGTACGGCCCCGCCCACCCCGGCATCCGCACCGCTGCGCATGATTGCCGCCAGCGATGCCGGCGGCAGCACGGTTCGCATGGTGCCCATCGACGAGGTGCTGTATTTCGAGGCCGCCGACAAGTACCTTCGCGTGCTCACCGCCACGCACGAGTACCTGATCCGCACGCCGCTCAAGCAGTTGCTGACCCAGCTCGATGCCGACACCTTCTGGCAGGTGCACCGCGCGGTGGTGGTGCGCAGCGCGGCCATCGAATCGGTGCACCGCGACGAAGCCGGCAAGCTGCACCTCACGCTGCGCGGACGGGCCGAGAAGATTCCGGTCAGCCGGCTCTACGCGCACCTGTTCCGCGCGATGTGAGATTTGCAGTGCGCGCCGGTCATGCCCGCCTCTCCTGTTCACCGCGAATGATCTGGTGCAGCGTGCGCAGCAGCGCCTCCGGCTGGACCGGCTTGAACATCACGGCCAGGCCGCTGGCATAGGCGGCGCGCACGCGCTCGGGATCGGTATCGCCCGTGACCAGCACCGTGGGCACGTGACGGCCGGCAAGCTGGCGCAGCTGCGCGGTCGCCTCGATGCCGTCCTGCGGATCCGCCAGCCGGAAGTCGACGATGAAGGCGTCGAAGCCGTCCGGCGTCGCCTGCACCTGGGCAGCGGCATCGGCCAGTCGGCAGGTGATTTCGATGCGCTCGCAATACGGCGCGAGCCACATGCGCACCGCCTCGCCCACCGGCTGCTCGTCGTCGAGCAACAGCACGCGCGGCGGTACCAGCGGCAGTTCGGAGATGTCGGCATGGACGGGATCGGACACGGCCGCGGGCACGACGGCCAGGGCTGCGGGGGCATGGGGCCGGCGCGGCAGATCGACCCAGAACACGCTGCCGCGGCCCAGCCGGGAACGCACGCCGATCTCGCCACCCAGCAGGTCCACCAGGCGCTTGACGATGGCCAGCCCGATGCCCAGGCCGCGCGCGACATCGCGCTGCGGGTTGTCCACCTGGTAGAACTCGTCGAACACATGAGGCAGGTGCTCGGGTGCGATGCCCAGGCCCGTGTCCCACACGGCCAGGCGCAGGCGCTCGCCGCGCGGCCGTGCGCTCACCAGGATGCCGCCGCGGGGCGTGTACTTGAGGGCGTTGTCGACGAAGTTGGTCAGCACGCGCAGCAGCAGGTCGCCGTCGGTCTGCAGCCATTCGGGCGCGGTGTGGAAACGCAGCGTCAGGCCCGCCTGCTGGGTCCGTGGCTCGAAGAGCTGCGACAGCCGCAGGAACAGCGGGTCCACCGCCATCTCCACCGGCTGGGGCACCACCGTGCCCGCGTCGATCTTGGAGATGTCCAGCATCGCGTTGAGCAGCCCGCTCACCGCATCGGTCGCCTGCACCACGCGGCTCGCCACGGGAGCCAGCGGGTGGTCCGCCAGGTCGCGTTCCAGCGAGCGCGAGAACAGCGCCAGCGCATGCACGGGCTGGCGCAGGTCGTGGCTGGCCGAGGCGAAGAAGCGGCTGCGCTCGCGGTTGAGCCGCTGCAGCTCGAACGATTGGCGCATCAACTGCTCGCTCAAGAGCTCCTTGTCGATCTGGTCGGACAGGCTGCGCCGGATGAGCTGGTGCTGCGACAGCGCGAAGCGCGCCATCGAGCCGCCGAAAAGCAGCCCCACCACGCAGGTGAACCAGCCGTCCGTGCCGCCCATCCAGGCGAAACGCGTCACCACGCCCAGCGTGAGCGGAATGGTGACCACCGGAACCATGGCGCGCCAGGTGGCGATCACCGGCACCGAGCCCATCAGCACGGCAAAGATGCCCAGCAGCAGGATCAGGATGCGCGTGGGCGATTCCGTGCCCGGCGGCATCAGCGCCCAGGGCGCCAGCGTCCATATCGACATGTAGGCAGCCAGCGGCCCCATGAAGCGCCACGCGCCCTCGGGCTGGCGCAGCGTGAATTCCGGCTCCGGGTACAGGCGCATGTTCCAGCGCATGAACACCAGCCGCAGGCACAGCAGCGTGCAGATCACGACGCCCCACGCCAGCGCGCCGAAGCCGCGCGTCATCCAGAAGAAAACGCCGGCCATCGCGATGGCGGACGCGAGCGCCGTCAGCACCGTGGGCGGGCCCATCACGAACATGCGGCGCAGCAGGCGTTCGCGAACCAGCTGGGCATGGGAATCGCCGGGGCCGTGCGGGGCGTCCGCGCTCGCGGGCACGTCGTTCGATGCGGGAGAGGAAGTGACGCCCTGTGTGCTCATGGGCGGCAATGTAGCTCGCGCAGGGCCAGGGCCTCCGGCAAGCCGTTGATCCGATTGATTTTTTGCGGCCGCCGGATGCGTCCGGGCGCCCAAGAAAAAGCCGGCCCTTTCGGGGCCGGCTTTTTTCATTCAGTCACGAATCGTGTGGCGAATTAGCGCCAGTGGCCATGACGGTGACCGTAGCCACCACGGTAGTACCCACCGCCGTAATAGCGGGGACCGTAGTAGGCCGGCGGGCCGTAATACACCGGGGCCGGACGGTAGTAGACCGGCGGCGGGTTGTAGTAGACCGGGGCCGGCGGTGCGTAGTACACGGGAGCCGGCGGCGCGTAGACCGGTGCCGGGTAGTAGGCGGGACCGCCCACGCCGACCGCCACGCCTGGCAAACCGACACCGACCGACCAGCTCACGTCGCTGCGCGCGCTGGCCGAGGTGGCTGCAAACAATGCACCGGCTGCCACGACGCCCGCGGCAGCCCATTTGAAGAAGGTGGAACGTGTGAGGCTCATGATGTTGACTCCTTGTTTCGGGGGCACTGTCCGGGTCTGGACCGCCCATGTGTGTATTGAACGCGGCAATTGCAAACGGGGTGCACCGGCCAATGTGAAGAACGTTGCCAAAGGTAACCCATAGGGGGTGCCCTCTAGAATGAGGCAATGACCTCCCCGACCGACAAAAACGGCGCCAAAACGACCGCTGCACCGAGCAATTTCCTGCGTCACGTGATCGAGAACGACCTCGCACAGGGCGCGTATTCTGGCCGCAAATGGGGCGGCTCCCCGGGCAACGCCGCCCACCATGCCCAGGGCATGACCGACCCCGCCAAGGTGCGCCTGCGCTTTCCGCCCGAACCCAACGGCTACCTGCACATCGGCCACGCCAAGAGCATCTGGCTGAACTTCGAGCTGGCCCGCGAATACGGCGGCGTGAGCCACCTGCGCTTCGACGACACCAACCCCGAAAAAGAAGAGCAGGAATACGTCGATTCCATCCGCGATGCGGTGAAGTGGCTCGGCTACGAGACCTACCTGGCCGACCGCCCCAGCGCCCCCGGCACCCTGCAGCCGCACGAGTACTTCGCGAGCAACTACTTCGACTTCATGTACGAAGCCGCCGAGTACCTGATCGGTGCGGGCCTCGCCTATGTGGACGAGCAGACCCCCGAAGAAATGCGCGCCAACCGCGGCGACTTCACTACGCCCGGCACCGACAGCCCCTTCCGCAGTCGCACACCGGAAGAAAACCTCTCGCGCTTTCGCGAAATGCGTGACGGCAAGCTCGACGACGGCGCCGCCATCCTGCGCGCCAGGATCGACATGGCGAGCCCCAACATCAACATGCGCGACCCGGCGCTCTACCGCATCCGCCGGGCCACGCACCACAACACCGGCGACAAGTGGTGCATCTACCCGATGTACACCTACGCGCACCCGATCGAAGACGCGCTGGAGCAGATCACCCACAGCATCTGCACGCTGGAATTCGAAGACCAGCGCCCCTTCTACGACTGGCTGCTCGACCGCCTGGCCGAAGGCGGGCTCATCGCGAGCCCGCATCCGCGCCAATATGAATTCGCGCGCCTGAACGTCACCCACGTGATGACCAGCAAGCGCAAGCTGCGCCAGCTGGTCGAGGAAGGCCACGTCGACGGCTGGGACGACCCCCGCATGCCCACCATCGCGGGCCTGCGCCGCCGCGGCTACACGCCCGAGGCGCTGCGCCTGTTCTGCGAGCGCAGCGGCACCACCAAGTCGGGCGGCTGGATCGACTACGCCAGCCTCGAAGCCGCGCTGCGCGACAGCCTCGACCCCATCGCCCCGCGCGCCATGGCCGTGCTCGACCCGGTCAAGCTGGTGATCACGAACTGGAGCGAGCTCATGGGCGGCGACGATGTGCTCGACGACTGCTCCGCCCCCGTGCACCCGCACCACCCCGAGATGGGCAAGCGCGAGTTCAAGCTCGGCCGCGAGGTGTGGATCGAAAGCACCGACTATGAGGACGTGCAGCCCAAGGGCTTCTTCCGCCTCTTCCCCGGCAACAAGGTGCGGCTGAAGTACGGCCATGTCATCGAATGCACCGGCGCCACGCGCGATGCCGCCGGCAAGCTCGTCGAGGTGCAGGCCACGCTGGTGCCGGACACCAAGAGCGGCACGCCCGGGGCGGATGCGGTCAAGGTGAAGGGAAACATCACCTGGGTGGCCGCGGCGGATGCGGTGCAGGCCGAGGTGCGGCTGTACGAGCGGCTGTTTGCGGCGGCGAATCCGGGGAGCGGGGAGCTGCTGGACGAGTTGAACAAGCAGAGCCTGGAGATTTGCTCGGCGTACGTGGAGCCTTCATTGGCGAAGGCTGAGGCCGGGGTGGGGATCCAGTTCGAGCGGCATGGGTACTTCGTGGTGGATACGAAGACGGATGCGGCTGGCAAGCGTGTGTTCAATCGCGCCGCCGGCATGCGGGACAGCTGGGGCAAGTAACTCGCCCGCTTCTCCTCCGCACAAAGCCGGGCCCTTCAAGGGCCCGGCTTTTTTCATTCATTCGGGCCGTTTGTAGACCACGCCCAGCACCGCACTGTTTTCGTCCGTCGTGCACACCGCCGAGCGGCCTTGCGGGCCGACCTTCAGGTTGATCGTGTAGACGCCGTCGCGCGGCGTGGAGCCGCTGTCCACCACGATGCTGCCCGCCGGAACGCGCAGTTCGCGCGCCGCTGCAGTCACGCAGTTCTTGACACTCGCATCGGGCGCGCCGCCCACGCGCAACGAAGTGCTGCTGCACGCGGTCGCCACGACGCCCGCGGCCACCGTCCAAGCCAATCTGTTGAAACTTCGCATCGTCATTTCCGGCTCCGTGTAGTTCAGCTATCGAAGTAGATTGGAAGCCGCGTGAAAACGTTCGCGTTGCAGGACGGTCGCGCGATTTCATGTGGCCCGCCGCCTCCGCCTGACGGCTGGCGTCCGCAGACCCGGGCTATCCTGTGCATTCATGAATTTCCCGAGCCCTTCCCGCCTGATCCGCTTCAACAAGCCCTACGGCGTCCTCAGCCAGTTCACCCCCGAGGGCCGCTGGCGCGGGCTCAAGGACTTCATCGACATCCCCGACGTCTACGTCGCCGGCCGTCTCGATGCCGACAGCGAAGGCCTGCTGCTCCTCACCAACGACGGCCAGCTCCAGGCGCGCATTGCCGATCCGCGCTTCAAGATGGAGAAGACCTATTGGGTGCAGGTGGAGGGCGTGCCGACCGAACAGGCGCTCGCCGCGTTGCGCCAGGGCGTTCAACTCAACGACGGCCTCACGCGCCCTGCCCGCGCGCGCCTGCTCGATCCGCCGCCCGATGTGTGGGCGCGCCAACCGCCGATTCGCGAGCGCAAGAGCATCCCAACCGCTTGGCTGGAGCTGGCGATCAGCGAAGGCCGCAACCGCCAGGTGCGGCGCATGACCGCCGCTGTGGGGCTGCCCACGCTTCGCCTCATCCGCGCCGCCATCGGGCCGCACACGCTCGATGGATTGGCGCCCGGAACCTGGCGCGAGTAACAACGCAGCCGCGCGACGTCACAGAACCTGTTTCATTCGATCTCTTCTTCATGCACGACAACATCCGAACCACTTCGCCCGACCTCCTCACGCCCGCACTGAATCGCCGCAGCGCACTGCTCGGCACGCTGGGCCTGCTCGCGCTGCCCGCAACGCACGCCGTCGCTGCTGCGCCCGCGAAGTCGAAGCAGACGCAGAAGCACCCCGACGTCTGGCCGCACCCATCCCAGGTGCCGGGCGGCGTGGCGCGCCTGTCACTCGGCCCGAGCGCCAAACGCCCGGCCGCCTTCGCAGCCGATGTGCCCTTGCTCGTACTGGGCGACGCCATCGAATGGACTGCGCTGGTCGGCATCCCGCTCGCGGCCACACCCGGCGACGCGAGCATCACGGTGCGCGCCGAGAACGGCAGCGAACGACAGGTCGCCTACACGGTCACCGACAAGCAGTACCGCGAGCAGCGCCTGACCGTGGCGCCGCGCACGGTCGATCTCTCGCCCGAGGACGAGGCGCGCTACGTGCGCGAACGCGATCACCTGACCGGCGTGATGGCCACGCTCACCGACCTGCGGCCCGATGCCGTGCTGCAGATGCGCGTGCCCGTGCCGGGTCGCCGCTCCAGCTCGTTCGGACTGCGCCGCGTGTTCAACGGGCAGTCGCGCAATCCGCACAGCGGGATGGACATCGCAGCCGGCACGGGCACGCCGGTGCTGGCGCCGCTGCCGGGGCGGGTGATCGATACGGGGGACTATTTCTTCAACGGCGGCACGGTGTGGCTCGACCATGGGGGCGGGCTGCTGACGATGTATTGCCATCTGAGCCGGGTGGATGTGAAGGTGGGGGATGTGTTGAAGACGGGGGAGCAGTTGGCAGCGGTCGGTGCGACTGGGCGGGTGACGGGGCCGCATCTGCATTGGTCGGTAATGCTGAATCGCGCAATGGTGGACCCGGCGCTGTTTATCCAGATCTAGGCATTAAGCCGTTTACAAAAAAATAGATGGAATCGTCGTTGCTGCTGGCAATGCGCCCCTGATGAAGTTGCATGCTTCATGAACCCCAGCGCAAGAATTCCCGCGCCCGCGACCAGCTAGAGCCCTTGACATTTCGGGGGATGCTACCAATGGAATTGTCCTTCTATGCGCGTAATCTGTCCTTGCACAAATGGAGGGATCGATGGCTACCGCAAAGATAAGAAAAGAGCGTCTTTCAATTTATCTTGCAAAAAATTCATTTGCAACCAATGAATTAATTCTAAAAACAGAAAACGCAAAGGCGGCCATTGAAATTTCCATCCAAGAATTCAAGTCCACGCTGTACGTAAAAAAAGAACCCCCTGCAATTACCCCTAGCTGGACAAAGTTACTAACTCAAAACGAGAACATTCCGAAAGATATTTTCGGAACAAGCAGCACCGTTGGGGCGGCACTAGTAATCGAATGCGATGGGCAAAAATTCATTTTAACTTTTGGCTCTGGCTACCATTTAATTAATGGCGAATCTATTGAAAGAGATTTTGGCTTAAGAGTCACCCTGAACTCAGTTGACCCTGACAAACTTCGTAGTCTCGACAAGGCCAGCTACGACCACAATTCGCTCAACTCCAGAAATCAAAGTTCACAAGATGTTGATATTTTTGATCTGGCCATTGATTCGGAAATTGATTTGCTTTATGCGGTCACAGGGGCATCAAAGTTTGAAATCTTCGGAAGTCATGTTACCGGGAGAGATGCCCTTACCTTGTTTCTTGAAATCGATTTAAAAGGCATTCCCGCAATACTTATCGAAGCATTTAAAAAATACAAATCAAAGTTGCCGCTAGAGTTTGAATGGGTCGACAACATAAATCGTGTCCGCGATAAAGAAACGATCAGCCTATTAGATCTTTTTCTAGACGATTCACTCATTGATCCGTTGGCGCCCAACATTTGGCTTGGGGAGCCAGAAATTATCGATTGGGAGTCGCAAATTGGGTATTCTTTTGACTTACGTCAAAAGACCGCTTTACACCCAACGCTCGAGCTAAAACACCTTCACGAGTACTTAAAAGACCTTGGACGAACGCCAACCACGTACACCCTTAAAGAAACATCCATCTATATCAACAATGCCGAATTCCAGCCCACCAAAAGCTGGAGCGCTTATAGGTGTTTGTACGCCGAAATAAAAAATGACGACCATCAGTATATTTTGCGAAATGGGATCTGGTACAAAGTCGATGATAATTTTTCCAGAAAGATTGACGATTATTTAGCCACCCTTACCATCTACCAACACAAGCTTCCTATTTACAATCATGACCGAGAAGAAGAATACAATGAAGACGTTGTAAAAAACGACCCGAGTTTTGCGCTAATGGATAAGAAAACAATAAAAACCGGAGGCTCATACGACAAGCTGGAATTTTGCGACTTAATCAAAGATGGAACTGACTTGATTCATGTCAAGTACTATCGAAGCTCGAATACATTGAGCCACCTATTTGCCCAAGGCTATGTTTCGGCAGAGACATTCATCAAAGATGCAGACTTCAGAGTATTGCTGAATCCAAAATTGCCCAACACAATTAAACTGAAAAATCCCATCCCACGTCCAAATCCGAACGATTATCGAATTGTTTATGCGATAGCCACTTCCAAAAAAATCCCTTTGGAGCTGCCATTTTTCTCCAAAATAACCCTTAAAAACTCGGCAAGGACTTTGCGCGCACTTGACTTTAATGTGGAAATTCTGGCAATTGATGTTGACCCAATCCTTGCTGCCAAAAAGAAATTTAAACCTAAGCCTGTACCAAAATCCAAACCCTAGAGAGCCCATCAGATTAAGTTTCTCCGAGCGTGAGCAAGCCATGACGGATCAGCCCCTGTTCATCGAAGCCTGCCTGGACGCATCGTTCGCCCGCACCACCCGCCACGAAACCCTCGAAACTCTCAACACCCGCCTGCACCCCGCCCTGCAGAAAATCCTTGCCGCCGAAATCGCCTCCGGCAACCGCGTCGTCGACGTCGGCATCGACTGGCCCGATGCAGGCTCGGTGCACGTCACCCTCCACAAGCACTTCGACAACCGCCACGCGAACGCCGAAGCCGTCTTCAGCCTCTGCGACGACCCGCACTACTGGCACGCCGACTACAGCACCACGGCCAAGCCGACGCACCTGCTCATCTGCTGACCGTATTCTTCGGCCAAGGCCACACCGACGTGCTCCACGCGATGAGCGCCAGCAGCGCCACCTGAACCGGCAACCGCACCACCAGCGCCCAATACGGCACGCTCGCAAACAGCTCCGGCCGCTGCAGCATGTAGAAATGCGCGGGCGTCACGGCCAGGGTCAGAAGGAAGAGGCCGATGCCCGCAGCGCGCCGCGTCGGACGCCACAGCAGTCCGGCCGCACCCAGCAGTTCGAACACGCCGCTCACCAGCACGGCCGCGCGCGGCCAGGGGATGTAGGGCGGCACGATGCGCATCTCCGCCTCGGTCGCCACGAAGTGCGCGACGCCGCCGATGGCGAACCACAGGAAGACGAAGGCGATGCCTGCCACGCGCCAGCGGCTCATGACGGGCGAATCGGTCATTCGCCTCAGATCGGCTTGGTCAGATACACCGCCTCGCGCCCCACGATCACGCGCTGCGCGGGCATGAAGATCGTGCAGTCGTCGCACGGGGCGCGGATCTCGTCCGGGCCGTTGGTGGCGATCAGCTCGCCCTTGGCAAAGGTCTCGAAGCCGATCAGCGGCCGCACGAACGCGAAGTCCTCCGACTTGATGACGTGCGTCTGCAGCAGCTGAAAGCGGCGCTGCGGCGCGGGTGCGGGCGTGGCCGGGTCCTTGTCGACGAGCCCGAAGTACGCGAGGAAGTCATAAGTGACCGCGGTGGCCAGCACCGACGCCGAGCGCAGGAAGTGCTGGCCGCACTCGACCACCATCGCCACGCCCTTGCCGTCCGGGCCGCCGTGGCTGCCGTACTGGATCAGCGGCGTGCCCGAACCCAGGCCGTCGGGCATCACGAGGTGCACCGACGGGCGGCCGATGGCCAGCGCCACCTCGGCGTTGCGGTCGAACGCCGGGTAGACCCAGAACGGCACGACAGGCTGGCTGGTCGAATGGATGTCCAGGATGTGGTCGGCGGCGTCCACCACCGGCCGCAGCACGCGCGCGCGGCGCAGCTCGGGGCTGTCCTCGCCGCCATCCAGCCATTCGGGCGACCAGATGCGGTTGAGGTTGTGCACGATCTGGCGGCTGTCGTAGGGGGACTCTTCCTTGAACGACTCGTAGGCGTCGATGTTGGCGAAGGCCACGGTGAGCGTGCCGATCTTCGGGCGCACGCCGTTGTCGAGCAGGTGGGTGGCGGCGGTCATGCCGCAGATTTCGTTGCCGTGCGTCAGCGCGTTGATCAGCACGTGCGGGCCGGGCTTGCCGGACTCGAAGCGGTGGACGTAGTCGATGCCGACGTTGCCCTGGCGGTAGGCGGAGAGGTCGCGGGGGAGGACTTCGAGGGCGGGGGGGGATTGGGTCATGGGGCTGTTGTTGACGTGGGAGCGATGCGGTCGGGGGAGTTTGCTACAGCAGCCAAATCCGTGCTTTCCCGACCTCGCGAACCAGTCACCGCCGCTGCGGCATCCCCAAAATACGCTTCAAAAATGAAGCGTATCCGGCCCGAATACGCTTCAGATCACTGACTTATCGCACCTGCTGGTAATCCACAGGCACCCACACATACCCCGAGCCCTCGGCCCGGATCCGCCCCAGCCCCGGGAACGGCAGGTGCGCGCCGGCCACCAGGTAGCGCCCCTTGGCCGCATCGGCATACGCCTTCTTGCGCTCCGCCGCGGCGGTCTTGGAATCGGTGTCGAACGAGATGGTCACCTGCGGCTGCACGAACTGCACCGAGGCCACGTGCATCAGGTCGCCCCACAGCACGAGCTTCTGGCCCTTGGACTCGACCACGTAGGTGTTGTGGCCCGGCGTGTGGCCGTGGGCGGGCACGGCCTTGATGCCGGGCACGAGATCGGCGTCGCCCTTCAGGGGCTGGAACTTGCCGGCTTCGACGTACGGATTCAGCGACGCCTGCGCGCCCTGGAAGAAGCCCTTCATCTCGGGCGTGGCCTTCTCGAGGTTGGCCTTGCTGAGCCAGAAGTCGGCGTCTTCCTGGCCGGCGCGGATCGTGGCGTTGGGAAAGGCCAGCTTGCCGTCGACGATGAGGCCGCCGACGTGGTCGCCGTGCATGTGGGTGATGAACACCTCGTCGACCTGCTCGGGCTTGTAGCCGGCGGCCAGCAGGTTGTTGCGCAGGTTGCCCAGCGTGGGGCCGAAGAGCGTGCCCGCGCCGGTGTCGATCAGCACCAGCTTGCTGCCGGTGTTCACGAGGTAGCTGTTCACCGATGTCGGCACCAGATCCTTCTTGAAGGAGCGGTCCAGCAGCTTGCCGACCTGCGCCTGCGTGGTGTTGGTCAGAAGCTTCTTCACCTCGAGTTCGATGGTGCCGTCGAACAGGGCGGTGACCTCGAAGTCGCCGAGCATCATCCGGTAGAAGCCGGGCGCCTGGGTCTTGACCTGGGGTGCGCCGGCGTGCGCTGCAAACGAAAGCATCAGCACGCTGCTCGCCAGCGCGGCGATGCCGCGGCGCAGCCATTGGGTGGGTTGGGTCATGGTTTTCTTCCTTCTCCGCTTGTCCTTAGAGGGGGCGAAGAATAGCCCAACCCTGCCCGCCCTGCGCCTTGTCTACCAGTTGACTTCGCGCTCCGGGGTGGCCGAGATGTGGTGGATCGACAGGTCGGCGCCGTCGTATTCCTCTTCCTGCGACAGCCGCAGGCCCATCGTGGCCTTGAGCGCGCCGTACACCACCGCACCGCCGACCAGCGCCCAGACCACACCGATCAGGGTGCCGATCAGCTGCGCCCCGACGTTCACGCCGCCGATGCCGCCCAGCGCCTGCGTGCCGAAGATGCCGGCCGCGATGCCGCCCCAGGTGCCGCACAGGCCGTGCAGCGGCCAGACGCCGAGCACGTCGTCGATCTTCCATTTGTTCTGCGTGAGCGTGAACATGAAGACGAAGATCGCGCCCGCCACGCCGCCCACCACCAGCGCGCCCAGCGGATGCATCAGGTCGGAGCCGGCGCACACGGCCACGAGGCCGGCGAGCGGGCCGTTGTAGACGAAGCCCGGGTCGTTCTTGCCCATGGCCAGCGCCACCAGCGTGCCGCCGACCATCGCCATGAGCGAATTGACGGCCACCAGGCCCGAGATCTTGTCGATGCTCTGCGCGCTCATCACGTTGAAGCCGAACCAGCCCACGCACAGCACCCACGCACCGAGCGCGAGGAACGGGATGTTCGACGGCGGATGCGCGCTCAGCGAGCCGTCGCCGCGGTAGCGGTTGCGGCGCGCGCCGAGCAGGATGACCGCCGGCAGCGCCAGCCAGCCGCCCACCGCATGCACCACGATCGAACCCGCGAAGTCATGGAACTCGTGGCCGGTGACCGAGGCGATCCAGGCCTGGATGCCGAAGGCCTTGTTCCACGCGATGCCCTCGTAGAGCGGATACACCAGGCCCACGATCACCGCGGTGGCGATGAGCTGCGGCCAGAACTTGGCGCGCTCGGCGATGCCGCCCGAAATGATGGCCGGAATGGCCGCGGCGAAGGTCAGCAGGAAGAAGAACTTCACCAGCTCGTAGCCGCTCCTGGCCGCCAGTTCGGTGGCGCCCACGAAGAAGTGGGTGCCGTAGGCCACGCCGTAGCCGACCAGGAAGTACACGATGGTCGAGACCGAGAAGTCGACCAATATCTTCACCAGCGCATTGACCTGGTTCTTCTTGCGCACGGTGCCCAGTTCCAGAAAGGCAAAACCGGCATGCATGGCCAACACCATGATGGCGCCGAGAAGGATGAACAGCGCATCTGCGCCCTGTTTGAGTGCGTCCATGGGAGCTTCTTGCAGTTTTTGGTTTGAATTGGTGCATCGCACCCGGATTGCCTGGGGCGATGGTGCAAGGAAGCAAAAATGGTGCCTGAAGGCTCTTTGATGGTGCAAAACGAGCCATAACGGCGCGTGCGCGCACCGGAACAGGCTGCTTTCTCAGCCTGTCGAGCCCGCACCGACCCTCAGCGCGTCGCGATACCGACGGCTGCAGGGCACTGTCGTGCCGTCGTGCATGTGCAGCCGGGCGTCGCCGCCGTCCAGCGGCTCGATTTCCTTGATGCGCGCGAGGTTCACCGCATGGCTTCGGTGCACGCGCACGAAGCGGGCGGGGTCCAACTGGGTCAGGAAATCGGTGAGCGTGGCGCGCAGCAGGTAGTCGTGGCCGTTGACGTGCAGGCCGACGTAGTTGCCCTCGGCCTGGAGCCAGTCGATGTCGGTGGCGGCGATCAGGAATTCGCGGCGCAGCTTGCGAACCAGAAAGCGCTCCGGTCGCGCTGGGGCCGGTGGCGGGGGCGGTGGGCTCGCCTCCGGCGCGGGAGGGGCGTCGTCGGGGGCGGTTGATGACAGCGGCGGCGGCGCGGCTTCGGGCGAATCGGACACCCCCGCCTCCGGCGCATCGAGCACCCGCGCCTCGCCCTGCAGCCGCAGCATGAAGAGCCGGTACGCCCAGATGCCGAAGACGATGGAGATGTAGACCCGCACATCCTTCAGGTACTCGTAGCCCCACTGGGCGGTCCACCCGCCGAAGTCGTAGCGGCTGCCCATCAGGGCGTAGACCAGCGAGCGCACAGCGAACATGCCCATCACGTGCACCACGCTGACGGCCACGCTGGCCACCACGTGCCCGGCCAGAAAAAGCACCCAGCGGCGCGGCATCAGCGGCGCCAGCCGGCGCTCGATGGCCACGAACACCGGGATCAGCAACAGCAGCACCAGGTGGCTCGATCCCTCCCAGGTGACGACTTCCCAGGCGGCGCGCGGCACGGCGCGGTTGCGGGCGTCGACCACCGCGACCATGGTGCTGAACACGCCCTGCAGCGTCATCAGCACGATCCAGAAACCCACTTCCACGTAGCGGCGGATCGGCTCGTAGCGCTCGTACAGGTTTCGGCGGGACGCTTTCATGCCGGGGATTCTCGCCATCTGGGCGATCCCGGGGCGAATTTCGTCCCGCCGGGGCCACCGCTCGTCACAAAGGCCGGGCCATCCGTCCCGCGGGCGCGCCGCCGGGCGGTGCCGGGCCACACGATGGCCGCTCTTTCTGTTTCGAGGACCCTGAAATGAACCTCCCCGCCCCGTTGCCCGACGCCAACCGGCGCCACGACATCGACGCCCTGCGCGCCCTGGCCTTCCTGTTCGTGATCCTCTATCACGTGGCCATGTACTACGTGGCCGACTGGCCCTGGCACCTGAAAAGCCCGCACGCGGCCGAATGGCTGCAGTGGCCGATGCGGGTGCTGAACCTCTGGCGCATGGACCTGGTGTTTCTGATCTCCGGCGTGTCGCTCGGCTTCCTCGCCCGCCACCAGGGCACCGGAGCACTGTTGCGCAGCCGCGGCGCCCGGCTGATGCTGCCGCTGGTGTTCGGAATGCTGGTGATCGTGCCCTACCAGGCCTACGCGCAGGGCGTGGCCAACGGGCTGGTCGCGCCGGGCTTCGGCGCGTTCCTGCTGCGCTACCTGTCGATGGCCGAGCCGTGGCCGAAGCGCGCTTTCGACGGCGCGGAGTTCGGCATCACCTGGAACCACCTCTGGTACCTGCCCTATCTGTTTGCGTACACGGCGCTGGTCGCGCTGACGCTGCCGCTGTGGAAGTCGCCGGCCGGCCAGTGGGTGCGCCGCCGGTTCAATGCGCTGCGCGGCTGGAAGTTGCTGCTGCTGCCGGTGCTCCCGCTGCTGGCGTGGACGGTGCTGCTGGCCCCGCATTTCCCGCCCACGCACAACCTGGTGCGCGATTTCTACCTGCACGCCATCTACCTCACCGTGTTCCTCTACGGCTACTGGATGGGCGTGGACACGGGCATCTGGAAGGAGCTGGAGCGGCTGCGCCGGGTGTCGCTGGTGCTGGCGGTCGCGGCGATCGCGGCCTTCATCGCGCTGCGGGTCGGCGCGCGGGGATCGGCCCCGGGCCTGCTCATGGACCTGCTGCGCACGCTCTACATGTGGCTGGCCATCGCGGCCATCCTGGGCCATGGTCACCGCCACCTGAACCGCCCGTGGCCCTGGCTGCGCTGGGCCAATGAGTCGGTCTACCCGTGGTACGTGCTGCACCAGACGCTGATCATCGTCGGCGTGACCGTACTGGCGCCACTCGCGCTCGGCCCGGTGCTGGAGCCCGCGCTGCTGGTGGCGCTGACCATCCTGGGCTGCTGGCTGCTGACCGACGGGGTGATCCGCCGCGTCAACTGGCTGCGGCCGCTGTTCGGGCTGAAGCTCAGGCGGCGGGCTTCGGCTGAAGCCCTTCCAGTTCCACCGGAACCAGGATGGCGTTCCCCGTCGCCACGAGCTTGAGCGCGTCTTCGCCTTTTCCTTCGGGTTGCGCATAGAGCTCGGCCGCGACGAACACCTGCTTGCGCCCCGCCTTCACCACCCGCCCGCGCGCGACGAAGGCGCTGCCGATGGCGGGCGAGATGCAGTTGACGGAGAAGTGCGAGGCCAGCACGCGGCCCGCCTTCGTGGAGGCCGCATAGCCGCTCACGGTGTCCAGCAGCGCGGCGATCATGCCGGCGTGCAGGAAGCCGGCGTACTGGCCCATGTCTTCCTCGCGCCAGTTCATGCGCAGTTCGGCTTCGCCGTCGGCGGCATGGTGGACTTCGAAGCCGGCCCAGCGGTTGAACGAAGCGGTGCGGTTGATGGCCTGGATGGTGTCGAGCATGGGGGTTCTCCTTGGAGCGGAATGGGTTGGCGGCGTGGACGAAGCCACTCTACGAACCGGCACCTTCGCGCGTCGTCGCACGCGCGACCGGCAGCGCTGTTGCGGTTGCATTGGCGACAGCCGCCATCGGCGTGAAATATTTTTCGAGACGCCTTAACCCCGCTGAGCGAGCCCGGCCGTATGAGTGGAGGTCACCCCACTTACTTTCGAAGGCTCTTCAATGAAAGCACCGTCCTCCGCCCTCCTGCTCCGCGCCACCGTCGTCGCAGCCGCCTGGCTGGTTCTGAACGCCAGCGCCCAGGTGCCGCCCCCCCTGCAAGCCTCGGCCGATTCGCGCATCACCCAGGTCAAGGTCTACCCCGGCAGCGCCACCGTGGAACGCGTGGCGCGCGTGGCGGCCGGCAGCCGGTCGGTCACCTTTGCCTGCCTGCCCGCGGGGCTGGACGTGCAGAGCCTGCAGGTGTCGGCCGATGCGTCGGTGCGCGTGGGCGAGACCTCGGTGCTCAACGAGCAGCGCGAACTCTCGGCGCGTTGCGCCACGAGTGCGCTCGACGGCCGCATCCGCGAACTCGAAGACCAGAAGGCGGCGCTGCAGGCCGAGCGCGATGCGCTGGGCATGGTCACGGGCTACCTCAAGGGCCTTTCGGGTGGAGATTCGCCGCAGGGCGCCCGCGCGCCGATGGATGCGCGCAACCTCGCCGCGGTGACCGACGCGATGCGCCGCACCGGGCAGGATTCGCTGCTGAAACAGCATCAGCTCGCGCGCAAGCAGAGCGACATCGACCGCCAGCTCAACCCGCTGATCGCCGAGCGCACGCGCTCGCAGGGCAACGGCGCGCAGGTGGTGGCGGTGACCGTCACGCTGGCCGCCAGCGCCGATGCCGAGGTGAAGCTCAGCTACCAGGTCAACGGCCCCGGCTGGACGCCCACCTACCGCGCGCTGCTCGACACCGCCACGCGCAAGGTGCGCATCGAGCGCCAGGCGCTGGTGGCGCAGGCCACGGGCGAAGACTGGCGCGGCGTGAAGCTGGTGCTGTCGACTGGCCAGCCGCGCCGCGAAACCACCGGCCGCACGCCGGGCGCGTGGCGCATCGGCATCGAGCCGCCGCCCCAGCGCGCGCGGGCCGACATGGCCTACATGGCGGCACCGGCGCCAACCATGGCGGGCACACCGCCTGCCGTCAGAGAATCGGCCGTAGAGCGCCGCGCGCCGCTGTTCGATGTGAGCGTGTTCGACAACAGCTTCGCGACCGAATTCTCGGTGCCCCAAAGCATCGACGTGCCCTCCAACGGCCAGCGCGTGACGATGGCGCTCGGCCAGTACGAGGACACGGTGAAGCTCGCCTCGCGCACCAGCCCGGGCGTGGATCCGAGCGCCTTTCTGGTCGCCGATCTTGCGCAGCCCACCGGCGTGTGGCCGGCCGGCCCGATGCAGCTCTACCGCGACGGCAACTTCGTCGGCAACAGCCAGTGGACGGCGCCGAGCGATGCGCGCCTGACGCTCTCTTTCGGCCGCGACGAGCTGGTGCGCGTGCAGGCCGAGCCCGAAAAGGACAACCAGGGCACGGGCGGCTTCGCCGGCACGCGCGCCGAGCGCAAGGTGCAGCGCGCCTACGTGGTCGAGAACCGCCACCGCACGCCCATCGCGGTGCAGGTGCTGGAAGCGGCGCCCGTGTCGGTCGACGAGCAGGTGCGCGTGGCTTCGCAGTTCTCGCCGCAGCCGGCCGAGCTTGCATGGAACAAGCAGCCGGGCCTCGCGATGTGGAGCTTCGACCTCGACGCCAGCAAGACCGCGCGCGTGGCCGCCGACTACACGATCAGCTACCCGAAGGACGCGCGCTTGCAGATGCGCTGAGTTCGCCTTCGGCTCAGAAGTCGAACTTGGCCGACACCTCGAAGGTGCGGCGCGGCGCCAGCAGCACCTGGCTGGTGGCACGCCCCACCCAGGTGGCGTAGAGCTTGTCGGTCAGGTTGCGCACGCGGAAGCTCAGCAGCGCGTTCTTCAGCCGGTAGCTCACCGCCGCATCCATGGTGGTGTAGCCGTTGATGCGGATCTGGTTGGCGGTGTCGGTGAACATGTGGCCGGTGCGGTTGAGCGACACGAAGTACTCGAGCTTCGAGTTGTCGGGCCGGTACGTCGCGAAGAGGTTGGCCACGCGCTCGGGCACGTTGGGCGGCGTCTTGCCCACGCGCGAGACGTTGCCCGCTTCCACCAGCGTGTCGAAGCGCGCATCGAGCGCCGCGAGGTTGCCTGCGAGCGTCCATTGGCGCGTCGGCTTCCACACGGCCGACAACTCCAGCCCGCGCGACGACTGCCGCCCGTTGTTCACCGTGTTGGCCGCGTTGCTCGGATCACGCGACAGCACGTTGTCGAGCTCGATCTTGTAGGCCGCCGCGGTCCACTCCAGGTTCGCCTCGGGCAGGCTCTGCTTGAAGCCCACCTCGGCCTGCTTGCCGCGCGACATCGGAAATGCCGCGTTCGATGCCGACAAAAGGAAGAGCGAATTCACCGGCAGCGTGGCGTTGGTGTACTGCGCGTAGATGCTCGACTGCGGCGTGATGTCGTACACCGCGCCGAGACGGCCCGAGGTCGAACGGTAGCTGCTGCCGAAGCGCGTATTGCTGCCCAGGTTGAGGTCGGTGATGGCGCGGTCCACCTCGGTGCGGTCGTGGCGGAGACCACCGACCAGCGTGAGGTTGCGGATCGGCTTGAGCGCGTCCTCGACGAAGAGCGAGCTGACCCGCACCTTGGTGTTCATGTCGGTCCGGTTGCCGCCGCCGACGCTGAGCGCCGGGTCGTCGTTGAAGAAACCCACGTAGGGGTCGAACACCGGCACCCGCAGCAGGTTCGCCGTGCCGGCGCTGCTGTTCGAAAAGCGGCGCTGGCTGCCGAAGCGCGTCTCGCTGTATTCGCCGCCGACGACGAGGCGGTTGTCCATGCCGCCGATGGTGCCCTTGTGCGTGGCGTCGATGCGGTCGAGCCAGAAGTCCTGGTCGTGCGTGATCAGCGTCTGGTCGCGCGCGATGCTGGCGGGTGCCACGAAGGTGGCGCTCTCGGAATTGCGGAACACGCGGTTCGACTTGTTGGCCGAGAACTCGTTGCGCCACGACCAGCCGCCATCGAGCTGGCCCGTGAGGCGCGCGCGCAGCCAGTAGGTTTCCGACGAGTTGTCGTCGTCCAGCACGTTGTAGTTGGTGCGCGCCATGCGGCGGTCGATCACGCGGCCGTCGGAGGTGCTCACCACGTTGGTCGGCTGCGTGGCGAAGCTGCGCGGCACGAGCGGCGTGCCCCAGTAGGCGTCGTTGTTGTCGCGCAGGTAGTCGAACGAGAGGTCCAGCTTCACCGAACCGCCGAGGTCGACCAGCAGGCCGCTGGTGAAGTGGTCGATGCGCTCGCCGTTGCGGTCGATGGTGCCGACCTTGCTGTCGTTGCGGCTGTAGTCGATGCGGTAGGCGCTGGCATCGCCGAGTGCGCCGCCGAAACCGAAGGCCGCGCGCGTGGAGCCGTAGCTGCCGTAAGAGAGCAACGCCTCCTTGTTCGGGTTGCTGCGGTCGGGCCGCTTGGTCACGAAATTGACGACGCCGCCGATGGCGCCCTCGCCGTCGAGCACCGAGGCCGGGCCCTTGAGCACTTCGATGCGGTCGTAGTTCCAGGTGTCCTGCACGCGGTTGACCACGCCCGCGCCGGAACTGCGCACGCCGTCGTAGAGGTACGTGAGGCTGGTGAAGCCGCGCGTGGAGAGCGTGGTCGGCGACGACGGCGGGCCGCCGCCCGACAGGCCCGCCATGCCGCGCAGCGCCTCGCTGAAGGTGCGCGCGCCGCGCTGCTGGATCGCGTCCTGCGACAGGATCTCGACGGAGGCCGGCGTCTCGCGCACCGAGAGGCCGAGCCGCGAGGCGGTGCCGCTCGATTCCTCGAGGTGCAGGCTGTTGGCATCGCGGCTGCCTTCGATGGTGACGGTGCCGAGCTCGGCGCTGCTACCTTGGGCATACGCTGCCTGGAAGGCCGTGACGGCGGCGACCGCCATGGCCGTGCGGGTGAACTGGATCATTGGACTGCCTGGTTGGAACGAAACGAAAAACCGGAAGGAGCGATGCAATGCGCTAGGCGACCGAGAAGCGCCGCAGCCGCCATGCCGCAAGGCCGAACAGCAGCAGGCTCGGCACCAGCAGTTGCAGCACCGCCAGTGCCGCCTGGCCGCGCATCAGGCCGGCGGGCTCCTCTTGCCAGGCAAAGGCCGGGATGCGGTCGAACTCGGAGGGCGTGAACGCATCGCGCGCATCGATGCGCGGGAAGAAGAAGGCCTTCCACGCCTCGTGGTGCGCCACCGTCTGCGCCTCGAAGCGCGCATGGCGCCGCACGCCGTTGCCGGCCAGCGCGGTCATGCCTTCGTAGGCGACCGCGGCGGGCGACACCGCGCCGAAGCGGCCGAGCAGCTGCTGCTGGCGCGCCTGCTGCGCGTCGAAGCGGTCGAGTGCGGGACGGATCGCGTCGTCGACCTCGCGCTCGATCTTGTAGTTGGCCAGCGCGCGGCCGGCGATCTCGATCTTGCCGTCGCGCGGAACGAGGATCGCGCCGTGGCCCACGTGCTGGTACTCGGTGCCCAGCAGGTCCTGGTAGCGCTTCATCGCTTCCGCGGTGACCACCCGCTGGCGCGTGGCGAGCTCGGTGCGCGAGGGCGCCGGTGCGGCGCGCGTGACGGCGAGGTTGAGCAGCACCGGCGCCACCAGCACCAACATCACCCACGCGATGACCAGCACCATCGCATTGGTCGCCGACGAAGCACCGAAGGCATTCACCGCCACGACCAGCGCGAACCAGAACAGCGCATAGGCACCGACCAGCAGCGCCCACCAGAGGGTCGCGCTGCCCGCACCGCCGGCAAAGCCCGCATGGCGCGCGATCCACAGCACCGCCACCGGCAGCAGCACGGCCGGCCCCAGCAGCACCGCGGCACGCACCGTGAGCTTGCCCGCGAGCAGCGTGCGCAGGCGCAGCGGCTGCGACAGCAACAAGCGCAAGGTGCCGTTCTCGCGCTCCGCCGACAGGAGGTTGTAGCTGAGCGCGAAGATCAACAGCGGCAGCAGGTAAACGATGACGAAGGCCAGGTCGAAATGCCCGCTCAGCAGGTGCCACGGGTTCTCGATGTCGCTCGGGTTCATGAACACGACGCGGCTCTGGTTCGTGACCTTGTACTGGCTCGGGAACAGGTCGCTCTGCCCCAGCGCGACCGGGCCCAGCGGCGCGGTCGGCAGCAGCGCATGCTGGCCGCCGTAACCGCTCGCCATGCGCGAGGGATCGGCCGGGTTCTCGAACGGCGTGGGTTGCGCGGTGCCGGCGAGGATGGCTTCGAGCTGCGCGCGTTGCGCGGCGCGGGTGTCGCGATCGGCCTGCGCGACAGCCGCCTGTGCACGGTCGCGCTTCGCGGTCTGGATCAGGCCGTTGCCGAGCGCATAGGCCACGAGCAAGAGGAACAGCGCACCGACGACCCAGAGGCCGCGTTCGGCAAGCATCAAGCGGATTTCCTGGCGCATCACGGCCAGCAGGCGGTGGCCTTGGGGAGGATGGATGGACATGGGTTGCATCCCCTCTCAGAGCGCGCGCTGGCGCAGGGTGGCGAAAGCCGCGAACGCAGCCGCGAGCAGCAGGCCGACGCACAGCACGGCCAGGCTGCGCGCCTGGTGCCACAGCGCCCATCCCACGCCCGGCGAGTGGTAGTCGAACGGCGGCACGGTGGCCCAGAGGTCGGGCGTGGCCTGGTAGGAGAAATGGCGGTCGCCCAGCGGATCGGCATGCACCACCAGGTCCTTGCTCATCAGGTCCTGGATGTTGCGGCGATGCAGCTCGGCTGCAGTCGTGAAGCGGCGGTGGTGCGAGAAATCGGTGCCCGCCATGCCCATCGAGAAACTGCGGATCGCAAGGATGGGCAGCACGAGGCCGCTCCATTCCTGCACGGTCTGCTGCTGCTCCCAGGTGTCCCAGAGGCGGCCATAGTGGCGGTCGTACACGGGGNACGAGGCCTGGTCGTCGAGGCGCAGCGCGATGCCCCATTTGCTGAGCGGCACGTCGCGGCCCCAGCGTTCGGTGGTGCCGAAGTTCTTCTGCCAGACCTGGTCGGACACGGTCTTGAGTTCGGCGCCGAGCTGCTGGTTGAACTCCAGCCGCGTCGGGCTCGGGAACCAGGTGCGCGACAGCTCCGAGAGCACGCGCGGTGCCATCACCGCCTGCCCGATCCACAGCGCCAGCAGCACGGTGATGGCCGTGCGCGAGGTGGCCGACATCGCCGACACGCCCAGCACGAGAAACACGAAGATGCCGAGGTACACCGCGTAGCCGAGCGCCCATGCGGCAAGCCGCAGCAGCGCGTCGATGCGCTCGCCCTGCTCCGCACCCACGGCCACCGCGATGGCCGCAACGATGGCGGCGGGCACGAGCAGCACCGCGAGCGATGCCGACAGCGCCAGCGCCTTGCCGGCCAAGAGTCGCAAAGGCGCCACGCCCAGGCTCAGCGTCTGCCGCAGGATGCCCTGCTCGCGCTCGCCGGCAAAGGCATTGAAGCCGAGCACGATCACCAGCAGCGGCCCGAGCACCTGCAATATCCAGCCGACCGAGAGATTGCCGAAGCGCTGCAGCCCGGTCGCGTCCTGCGCGGCGTTGAACTTCACCTCGCTCTGGCGGTGTGCCTGCAGCCACACGGTGCTGCCGATGAAGGGGTTGATGCCCGAGTCGACCATCGACAGCGGCGGCTCCGGCTTGAAGGCATGCATGCCCTGGTGGGCGGCATCGTGCGGATGGCGCTTGTCCTGGTGCAGCCAGTCGCGGTAGTCCATGGCCTGCGCGGCAACCTGCTCGGCGTGGGCGCCCTGCTGGTGCGCCCATCCCACGGCGAGCGCGGTGAAGAGCAGCATCACCACCAGCCCGCCGGCCCAGTACAGGCGGCCGTCGCGCAGGCGTTCGAGAAATTCGCGTCTTGCGATCCAGTTCAGCAACATGTTCAGGCTCTCATGTGCTGGAGGTAGAGCGACTGCAGGTCGGTGTCCGCGATCTGCGCTTCGCCGTCGAGGCTTTCGACGAGGCGACCGCGCTTCATGATGCCGACGCGCGTGGCGGTCTGCTGCGCATGGAACAGGTCGTGCGTGGTGGTGAGCACGGCCACGCCGGTGTCGGCGGCGCGGCGCAGCAGGTCGGAGAACTCGGCGGCGGCGTGCGGATCGAGCCCCGAGGTCGGTTCGTCGAGCAGCAGCGCCTTGGCCTCCTTGGCGATCGCCACCGCGATCCACACCTTCTGCCGCATGCCTTTCGAATAGGCCGAAACGCGCTTGTCGGCGGCCGCGTGGTCGAGCCCCACCTCGGTCATCAGCTCGAGGAGGCGCGAGCGCGGCAGCTCGCGGCCGAGCGCGAGGCCGGCGAAGAAACGCAGGTTCTCCAGGCCCGAGAGCGTGCCGTACAGCGTGACCTGCTCGGGGATGTAAGCCACGTCCTGCTTGGTCGCGACCGGATGGCGCGTGACGTCGACGCCATTGATCTCCACCGTGCCACCGGTCGGCGCGATGAAGTTCAGGAACAGGTTGATGGTCGTCGTCTTGCCCGCGCCGTTGGCGCCCAGCAGGCAGTAGATGTCGCCGCCGCGGATGTCGAGGTCGAGACGGTCGAGCGCGGTGTGCGTTCCGTACTGTTTGGTGAGGCCGATGGCTCGGAGCATGGACAGGTTTCCGGTTGGAGAAGAAGGCGCGCGCAGGCCTGCGGCGGCGCGGTGTGCGCCGGTGCGGTTCTGTTCAGTCGTGGGGGGTTGGCGGGGAGCGCCCCGCCTTGTCGTCAGCGCGGGGTCAGCGCTTGTTCTTGTTCTTCGCGCCGCCCTGCCGCGCCTTGAAGCGCGGGTTGGACTTGCAGATCACGTAGGTGCGGCCGCGCCGGGTCACCACCTGGCAATCGCGGTGACGCTTCTTTGCTTCCTTGAGCGAGGACAGGACTTGCATCGGGTCGTTCCGAAAAGTTGGGACCCGCGACTATACGTTATTGAGAATCCATTCCCAATAACATTGCAAGGCTGACCGCAACCTGTCGCTTCAGTGCGCCTTGTGCCCGCTCGCCTTGCCGCCTGCATCGACGCAGGCCGCGCACAGCCCGTGCAGCGTCACCTCGTGGCTCTTCACCTGGAAGCCCTTGGGCGCGAGGTCGTCCATCGGCCCCGGGCACGCATGCAGCAGGAACACCTGGCCGCAGCCCGAGCAATGGAAGTAGTGATGGTGGTGATCGGCCTCTTTGCCGTCGTGGTGCGCGTGGCGGTGCGCGCTGGGCTTGCAGGCCACTTCGTAGCGCGCCGGTTCGCCCGGCAACTCGACCTTTGCGATCTCGCCGTCGGCCAGCAGCAGTGAAACCTGGCGGTACACGGTGGAGAGGCTGATCTCGGGGACGATCTCGCGCGCGTGCTCGAGGATTTCCGGTGCGGTCAATACGCGACCGGCGTCGCTGAAGGCGGAGAAAACGGCGTTGCGCTGGCGCGTGAGGCGTTGCATTTTTCGATGATAGTGGGCGGGTCTTTTCCGGTCGGCGCCGGGGGCCAACAAGCGGCCGGCCGCTACGCCAGGACGTTCTGGCCGATGCGCCGAGCCTCGTCGGACAGCGCGTCGTAATCGCCCTGCACGAATTGCCGCACCAGGCCGGCCACGTCTTCGCGCGCATGGATCTCGAAGCTGAGGTTCTGCGTTTCCTTGGAAAACCAGCCTTTCTTCACTTCGCGGCTGAAGCTGCACTGGTAGTAGTGCAACTGCTCCTGAAAGATGCCTCCGATGCCGAACTGCACCTTCATGTCGTCGCTGCACAAGACCAGCGCGGGCAGCGGACCTTCCTGCGCGACGAGCCAGGCCGCCATCACCTCGCTCCATGGCACGGCGTCGAGCTCGCGCAAGAAACCTTCGGCATCGGTGGGCTTGCGCTCGTGTTCCTGCGCGCTCAGTTGCTTCAGGTACGCGGCAACGCTCACCAGTCCCGGGAAGTCTTCCGAATCGGTATCGAGACCGCCCTGGCGAAAGAAAAAGAAGCTCGGCATCAGGTGTTTTCCTCCGGGGCGGTTTCGGTTTTTTGCTTGCCTTTCTTCCCACGCGCCGCCTTCTTCGCCGCACGCTCGGCATCGATGCGTTGCCCTTCGGCCAGCCATTGCGCAAACTCCTCGGGCGTCTCGAGCGTGATGCGCCCGAGGTTGCCGGCGCGGAATTCGTGCATCACGATTTCCNCCGCCTTCTGCAGGTTGACCCGGCCCTTGCCCAGCAGCGCACCGCGCTTGCGGCCGATGGTGTCGAGCACATCCTCGTCCTTCATGGCGGCGATGGTGGCCGCGTCGAGCTCGACCAGCTTGAAGCGCGCGGCAATGCCTTCGGCGTAGTGCCCCTTGAGATAGTTGAGCAGCTCCAGCGCCACTTCTTCCTCGTCGAAGGCGTTGCGCCCCACCGCCCCGCTGGCCGCGAGGTTGTAGCCGCTCTTGGGCACCACGATGCGCGGCCACAGCATGCCGGGCGTGTCCCACAGATAGAAGTCGTCCGCCAGCGTGATGCGCTGCTCCAGCTTGGTGATGCCGGCCTCGTCCCCGGTCTTGGCCTTGCGCCCGCCCGTGAGCGTGTTGATGAGGGTGGACTTGCCCACGTTCGGAATGCCGCAGATCAGCACCCGCATCGGCTTGGCCATGCCGCCGCGGTTGGGCGAGAGTTCGTGGCAGGCCTTGACGATCTGCTGCGCGGGCGTGGTCTGGCTCGCATCGAGCCCGATGGCGCGCGTGGCTGGCAGCGCGTTGTAGTGCGCGAGCCAGAGCGCGGTGCGCGCGGGGTCGGCCAGGTCCTGCTTGTTGAGCACCTTGAGCGTCGGCCGGCCGGCCGTGAGCTCGGCCAGCATCGGGTTGGCGCTGGAGCCGGGCAGGCGCGCGTCGAGCAGCTCGATGACCACGTCGATGTCCTTCACCCGCTCGGTGATGGCCTTCTGGGTCGTGTACATGTGCCCGGGGAACCACTGGATCGCCATCGATGGATGCTCTTTCTGTCGCGCTGTCTGCTGGGGGTTGTGAAGGGGGCCGGCCCAGAGGCCGGACGCGCATTGTGAACCGGGAACCTGAACAGCGCCCGGATGCTATCTTTTTCATAGCTGACAGAGCCTGTTCCGCCTTCGCCTGCTCCGGCTTCGCCCCTAGAATCCGCGCGCTGCGCCCCCGCAGCCATTCCAACAAAACTCCGAGGGAAATCCATGCTCAAGCGCCTTGCCGCTGCCGCCTTGCTGGCAGCCACCGTCGTGCCCGTGTCCGTCGTCCATGCGCAGCGCCCTTCCCCGCCGCCCGGCCCGCTGACCAGCGGCTTCCTGTGCTGCAACATGCGCACCTACGGCGACTCGATCAGCGACATCAACTACGACGAGCAGGGCACGAGCATCGTCGCCGTGGGCACGCCGGCGCGCATCACCGCCTACGACTTCCGCTATTTCAACCTCGACCTCGCGGGCAAGCCCCAGCGCATCAAGAACGACTACAGCCGCAACCTCACGCTGATCGACTTCGCCAAGCGCTACGTGGTCACCGAAGACCCGAAGCAGAAGTTGGCCGCCTTCCCGCCCGCGGTGAGCGCCGCCATCCGCGCCGGCAAGGTGATGCCCGGCATGACGCGCGAGCAGGTGCTGATGGCCATCGGCTACCCGGTGGCGAGCGAGAACCCGAGCCTCGAGGCACCCGTCTGGCGCTACTGGCGCGACAGCTGGTCGGAGTACCAGGTCAACTTCGACGACAAGGGCCTCGTGAAGGCCGTGGTGGGCGACCCCGTGGCGCTCAGCCGCGTGCTGGCCGCGACACCTTAAGTTCTCGCTGGATTCGCGCGTGCGGCACACACGCGCAATCCCCTAGAGGGTTATGCATCGCGGGGGGCTTTTCCGCCCCTATGATTTGACCGAGTGCGGCGCCTGCGGCGTCGGTCGAATCGAAACTTTCTGATGGAGTGACCGCGATGAAACCCGTCTCCGAACTGCTCAAGCGCCACGACTCCGCCGCCTGGCGCACCTCGCCCGACACCAGCGTGTTCGATGCGCTGGCCACGCTGGCCCGCTTCGAGGTCGGCGCGCTCATGGTGATGGACGGCGAGAAGCTCGTGGGCTTTCTCTCCGAACGCGACTACACCCGCAAGGTCGCGCTGCAGGGCAAGAACTCCAAGGAGATGAAGGTCTCGGAGATCATGACGCCCGACGTGATGACCGTCACCCCGCAAACCCGCACCCGCGCCTGCATGGCGCTGATGAGCCAGCGCAAGTTCCGCCACCTGCCGGTGGTCGACGGCGACAAGGTGGTGGGCATGATCTCGATCCAGGATCTGATGGACGACATCATCAGCGAGCACGAGCAGACGATCGACCAGCTGACCAGCTACATCCAGAGCTGAGCCCCACCCCCGCATTGCCGCATTGCCGCATTGCGGACCCTGCCCGTCGCGCGGGTAGGGAATAGACCTACGCACAGTGCGGCGCCCAAAGGCGCACAGTGGGCCTTCGTTCATCCATCCAGCAGAAGGACATTGCATGCAGATTCAGGTCAACACGAGCAACGGTATCGAGAACAAGGACACGCTGGAACGCTGGGCCGACACGGAGATCAAGCAGCACCTGAGTCGTTTCGTCGAAGACGTGACGCGCGTCGAGGTGCATCTGAGCGACGAGAACCACGACAAGGCCGGCGGCGGCGACAAGCGCTGCGTGATGGAAGCGCGCCTGGCCCACCACAAACCGCTGGCCGTGACACAGCACGCCAACACGCTCGACGAGGCCTTTCGCGGCGCGGCCGACAAGCTCAAGCGCCTGCTCGACAGCACGCTGGGCCGCCTGAACAATCACCGCGATCGCGATTCGATCCGCAAGGACGGCAGCTTCGTCGCCGAATAGCGGTGGGCGCTCAGGGCTTGCGCCGTTTCGGCGGCGCGGCGCGCGGCGTGTCCGCGGGAATCATTGGCGGGCGGTGGCCGCTCGCCATCCACGCATCGTAGAAGTCGATCTTGCGGTCGACCAGCGTGAGCGCCTTCTTCCAGTCGGCAATGGTTTCGGTGACGCGCGCGCGGTGCGCAGCGAGCATGTCGCGGCGCTGCTGCAGCGTCGCCTTGCCCTGCAGCGCGAGCGCGGTGTATTCGCGCATCCCGGCGATCGACATGCCGGTGCGGCGCAGGCGCTCCATCAGGTCGAGCCAGCCGACGTGCAGCTCGCCGTAGAGGCGCCGCCCGCCCTCGTCGCGCGCCACGCCGGGCACGAGGCCCTGCGTTTCGTACCAGCGGATGGCGTGCACCGTGCGGCCGGTGCGGGTGGCCAGTTCGCCGATGTGGAAGGGCATGCCCTTCACGACCGGCGCCGCAGGCGCGGCTGGCGCGCTAGCCGGCATGCGCGGCCACCGGCGGCGCCTGGAGCGCCTGCTGGACCAGTGCGGTGTCGAAGTACTCCGTCAGCTCTTTCACCTTGCCTCCTTCGAGCCGGTAGACGTAGCAGTAGCGGTTGTTGTAGCGCTTGCCGGCCTTGGTGGGCACGTCGCCGCTGAACAGCACCACCACGCGGTCGCCCTCGGCAATGATGCGCTCGGTCTTGCTCACGTACGGCGCGGCGAACTGCGCGAACAGCGGCTTGATCAACTCTTCGCGGATGGCTGCCTTGCCCGCATAGGTGCGCGACCAGGGCGTGGTGCCTTCCAGCGTCCAGCTGGCGTCGTCGGCCAGGCTGTCGATGAAGGCCTGGCCGTTGCCCTTGTCCAGCTCCGCGTGGATGTGCTGGACCAGGGCCTTGTTGTCGCTTGTGTTCATGGCTTGATTTCCTTGGCAATTGAATGAACCGGAAGTCCCGGTGAATTCATTGGAAATGCTCGAGTGCGCTCCAGGTCAAGCGCCATGAACGGGCTTCGTGGATCAGCCCCTCTTGGCGTTCGCCATCGCCTTGGCGACTTCGTTGCTGCCCTGCGCGGTGCCGGCCTGCGGCACGGTCTCGCCCTCGCGCGAGGTCGCTTCGGCCAGCCGCGCGGCCAGTTGCTCGGCGGCGTCCGGGCCGTTGCCCAGCCACACGCCCTGCGTCAGCGTGATGTGCGCCGCCTCGAAAACGCCGGCGCCCGCGCACAGCACGGTGCGGTTGGGCGCGTCCTGCGCGGCCAGCACCAGCATCGCAGGCACCACCGCGTCGGGCTGGAAGGCCTCGAGCATTTCCTTCGGGAACAGGTCCTCGGTCATGCGGGTGGCGGCGGTGGGCGCGAGGCAGTTCACGCGGATGTCGTTCTTCGCGCCCTCGATGCTCAGCGTCTGCATCAGTCCCACGAGCGCGAGCTTGGCGGCGCCGTAGTTGCTCTGGCCGAAGTTGCCGTACAGGCCCGAGGACGAGGTGGTCATCACGATGCGGCCGTACTTCTGCTCGTTCATGAGCGCCCAGACGGCCTTGGTGCAGTTCACCGCGCCCATCAGGTGCACGTCGACCACCAGCTTGAAGTCGGCGATGTCCATCTTGGCGAAGCTCTTGTCGCGCAGGATGCCGGCGTTGTTGACCAGGATGTCGACACGGCCCCAGGCGTCCACCGCCTGCTGCACCATGGCCTGCACGGCCTCGAAGTCGGTCACCGATGCGCCGTTGGCCATCGCCTCGCCGCCGGCCGCCTTGATCTCGTCGACCACCGCCTGCGCGGCGCTCACCGAGCCGCCGGAGCCGTCGCGCGCGCTGCCCAGGTCGTTGACCACCACCTTGGCGCCGCGTGCCGCCAGGGCCAGCGCATGCTGGCGGCCCAGACCGCCGCCCGCGCCGGTCACGATGGCCACGCGGCCCTTGAAGTCGATGCTGTTGCTCATGAGTCTCTGCTGCTTTCGTTGGGGAGTGTTTGCGCCTTGCCGCTGTGCGGCAGCGTGGCGTTTTACCCCAGAAAAGCCCGGCAGCGGCGCGGCGCACGCGCCGCGCCAGTCACCCGTGCGACGGCTGCATGGTGGCGCAGTACGCCACCAGCTGGTCGAGTTCGGCCGATTTGTCGAAGAAGGCGTCGGCACCCAGCTGCGCCGAGCGATCGCGCATGTCGGCGGTGGCGTAGTTGCTGAGCACGATCACCTTCTGGCGGGGCGAGCGGTTGCGGCAGGCGTTGATCACGCCCAGCCCGTTGCCGCGTTTGAGGAACAGGTCGACGATGGTCAGGTCCCAGTCGTCGCTGTGGTGGCGCAACCAGTCGACGGCTTCTTCCTCGGTGCTGGCGGAGGCCACGACCTTGGCATCGGCCAGGTCCTCCAGGAATCCGGCGAGGTTCTCGCGGATCACCGGGCTGTCCTCGACAAGGTAGGCCTTGAAAGTCATGGCGAATCCGATGGGGCTGGCGGTGAGGTGAGGTTTGCGCGGTGCATGGAGTCATCCTCGCAGCGCCCGTCGTGCATGCGGTGGGCCATGCAGGGCAATACCTGTAGGCGATCCGCCACCGCGCCTGTCGTCCATGGGTGTCGGACGGCGGTCCTTATTCGCGTGCCTGCGGCCGCTTCGCCAGGCCCACGCCGGCCATCGGCAGCAGCGGCAGGCCCTGCCGCGCGGCCGCTTCGGCCTGCACCGCCATCGCACGCGCGAAGCCCGCGCGCGAACTCAGGCGCTTCCAATATTGCTGCGCCGCCGGGCCCAGGCGCTCCTGCTGGCCCAGCACATTGGCCAGCAGCAAGGCGTAGCCGACCGAGATGTCGGCCGCCGTGAAACGCCCAGCGGAGACGAAGTCCTGTGCATCCAGCAGCTTCTCGAGCGTCCGCAGGCGGCCGGAAAAGAACTGCGCGTAGTCCTCGGAAGCCTGGGGCTGCCGACGCGCTTCCGGCTCCAGCAGGGCATAGCGAAGCACCAGGGTCAGCGGAAAGGTCAGCGAGGCCTCGCCGAAATGAAGCCAGTTCAGGTAGGCCCCGTAGCCAGGCTCCGCGGGCTCCACGTTCAGCGGGGTCGGCGCATGGAGGCTGGCCAGGTACTGGCAGATCGCGACCGACTCGTTCATGCGGGTGTCGCCATCGACCAGCAGCGGCACCGTGCCCTGCGGGTTGATCTTCAGGTACTCGCGGTGCAGCACCCGCGGCGGAAACGGCAGCATCTCCATCCGGTAGGGCACGCCGAGTTCCTCGAGCATCCAGAGAACGCGGAACGAGCGTGCATTCGGGCAGTGGTAGAGCGTGATCATCGGATGAAGGGCCGGCGCCGGGAGTTGCCGCGCGGATCGTCGCATGCGCCCGCCATGGCGCCTTGCGTCGAGTGGCTGCACGGCCCTCCGCCGGCGCGCAGCCAGTCTGCGCAAGTCTTTTCGCGCACCGCCGAATAGCCTGCGGGCTCATGCGATCGAGGATCGCGATCTGCGGAGCGTCCATGCCTTCACTGAAATCGAAAACNCTCTTCATCACCGGCGCGAGCCGCGGCATCGGCAAGGCCATTGCGCTGCGGGCCGCGCGCGACGGCGCCAACATCGTGGTCGCGGCGAAGACGGCAACGGCCGATCCGCGCCTGCCCGGCACGATCCACAGCGCGGCCGAGGAAATCGTCGCCGCCGGCGGGCAGGCGCTCGCGGTGGTGGTCGACGTGCGCGACGAAGCCCAGGTCCGCGCCGCCGTCGACGCCGCGGTGGCGCGCTTCGGCGGCATCGACATCCTGGTCAACAACGCCAGCGCGATCCACCTGGAGACGGTCGAGCACACGCCGATGAAGCGCTACGACCTGATGTTCGAGATCAACGCGCGGGGCAGCTACTTGTGCGCGCAGGCCTGCCTGCCGCACCTGGAGAAGGCCGCGAACCCGCACATCCTGACCCTCTCGCCGCCGCTGGACCTCAACCCCAAGTGGTTCGCGCGCCATGCGGCCTACACCACCTCGAAATACGCGATGAGCATGCTCAGCCGCGGCCTGGCCGAAGAGCTGCGCGGGCGCGGCATCGCGAGCAATTCGCTGTGGCCGCGCACCGTGATCGCCACCAGCGCCCTGCGGATCGCGGCGCCCGACGTGGCGGGACAGGCGCGCCAGCCGGCCATCATGGCCGACGCCGCCTGGCACATCCTGACCCGGCCGAGCCGCGAGCTCACCGGCCAGTTGCTGATCGACGAGCAGGTGCTGCGCGATGCCGGCGTCACCGACTTCGCGCCCTACCTGGTGACGCCCGGCGTCGAACCACTGATCGACTTTTTCGTAAAACCGTGACCGGGGCGCCATGCCGCCCGAAGGAGACCCTCGCATGCAGACAGCCGACGCCGAACGCACGGGCATCGCCCGCATCTCGCTCGCGGACATCGTCCGGCGCAGCGCCCGACGCAATCCGGACAAGACCGCCGTCATCCAGGGCGACCGGCGAATCACGTTCGCCGTGCTCGATGCGACGAGCGAGCGCGTCGGCGAGGCGCTGCGCGACCACGGGCTTGCCGGGCGCCGCATCGCGACGATGTGCGTCAACTCGATCGAGCACCTCACGGCCATCCAGGCCATCCACAAGTCGGGCAATGTCTGGGTGCCGGTCAACGTGCAACTGGACGCGCCATCGATCGAGCATGTGCTCAGCCATGCCGAAGTCAGCGGGGTCTTCATCGACGCCGCGCTGTTCGCGGTGCCGGCGCTGCGTTCGCTGGTCGAGCGGCTGGACCTGCTGGCGGTCGTGATCGGCGGCGCGCACCCGGCCGGCGTGGCCGACGTGAGCACGCTGCAGTTCGACGCGCTGGCATCGCGAGCACCCTCGGAGCCGCTGGCCGACCCCGGCAGCGACGACGAACTCGCGCTCGTCATGTACACCAGCGGCACCACGGGAAAGCAGAAGGGCGTGATGCACTCCCACCGCTCGATCCACGGTGCACTGCTGACCTGCGCCCAGAGCTTCGAAGCCACCGAGCGCGACGTCGTCGCCTCGGTGCTGCCGCTGTTCCACTGCGCGCAGCACACCATCAGCATGGGTGCATTGATGACCGGCGCCACGATCTGGCTGGCCAACGGCTTCGACCCCGCGGCCATGCTGGCGGCGATCGCGCGCGAACGCATCAGCTGGCTGTCGTGCCTGCCGATGATGTTCGACGCGCTCATGAAGCACCCCGAGCGTCCGCGGACCGATCTCTCTTCCCTGCGCATGTGCATGTACGGCCTGGCGCCGATGCCGAAGAACCTGCTCGCGGACGTCCGGCGCGAGATGTGCGCCGACGTGCGCCTGGGCACCGGCCAGACCGAGATGTATCCGCCGACCATGGTCTACCGCGCGAGCGAGCATCCCGACAAGGACGGCAACTGCTGGGGCCTGTCGGTGGCGGGGGTGGAGACCGCCGTGATGGACGACGACGGCCGCCTGCTCGGGCCGGGTGAGGTCGGCGAGATCGTGCACCGCGGCCCCAATGTCTTTCTCGGCTACCTCAAGGACCCCGAGGCCACCGCCGCGGCGCGCCGCTTCGGCTGGCACCACACCGGCGACATCGGCATGTTCGACGCCGACGGGCAGATGCTGTTCCTCGACCGCAAGAAGGACATGATCAAGTCCGGCGGCGAGAACGTCTCCAGCATCAAGCTCGAAGCCGTGCTGCTCGCCCATCCCGCGGTCGCCGGCGCGGCCGTGGTGGGGCTGCCGCATCCGCACTGGGGCGAGGCGGTGGCTGCATTCGTGGTGCTGCGCCCGGCCGCCGCCGCCGGTGCGTGCGGCGAAGACGAGCTGCTCGCGTTCTGCAAGGAGCGCCTGGGCCGCTTCGAGGTGCCCAAGTCGATCCGCTTCGTGGACGGCCTGCCGATGACGCCGACGGGCAAGGTGCAGAAGTACCAGCTGCGCACCGGGCACCTGGCGCTCTTTGCGTCCGAAGAAGGATAGGAAACCGGTCCCGGCCATTCTCGTGTTCATCTATCGGACAAAGCCATGGTTTCGGGAGAAGGGTCCGCGAACAATGGATCGATTCTTCGACCTGACGCGGGACCATGTTCTTCTACTTCCCCCAAAACTATCGCTGGTCGCTCGCGGTGCTTCGCGCCATTGCCGCGGGTGGACTGTTCGGTGAGATCGACTGGGCCTGCTCCCGCCTGAAGGACGCGGCCGAGGTGCAGCCTTCCGGCGACGTGGAGGCCTGGCATCGCGCGTGGAGCGAACTCGGGCGCCAGCTGGAGCAATCGGCGGCCGACGCCCTGGCGCGCGGGCATCGCGTGAGCGCCAGCGACTTCTCCCTGCGCGCCTCGGTCTATCACCAGTGGGCCGAGGGACTGCTGGACCCGGACGATCCCCGCGCCGCACGCGCCTACGCCAAGCACCTGTCGTGCTTCGAGACCTTCGCGCAGCACCGCGACCCCGCCATCGAACTGGTCGACATTCCCTTCGAGGGCAGCGTGATCCCGGCCTACCTGGTGCCCGCCGTGGGCCGCGGCGGCCCGGGGCCGGTGGCGCTGCTGTCGGACGGCCTCGACGCGAACAAGGAAGAGATGTTCTATGTCGCGCAGAATCTGGCGCGGCGCGGCATCGCCACCCTCGCCTTCGACGGTCCGGGCCAGGGCTCGGCGCTGCGCATGCACGGCCTGACCGCCCGCCACGATTTCGAGAAGCCGGTGACGGCCTGCGTGGACTGGCTCGTGCGCCGCAAGGACGTGGACCCCACGCGCATCGGCATGGTGGCCGCCAGCTGGGGCGGCTACTACGCGCCGCGCGCCGTGGCGTTCGAAAAGCGCATCAAGGCCTGCGCGGTGATGGGCGCCGTCTTCGACACCCACGCCTGCATGGTGCGGCGCGTCGGCTACGTGCCGGGCCAGGGCGCCACCCAACTCGGCAACAGCGCGCCGCTGGGCACCACCGGCAAGCAGATCCTGCGCATCCTGGGCGTGCCGGACTGGGAAAGCGCGTTCCGCAAGCTCGAGGATTTCCGCCTCGAAGGCGTGGCCGGGCGCATCGACTGCGACCTCTTCATCGTGCACGGCGCCAACGACCGGCATGCCCCGCCCTCGGAAGCGCAGCGGCTGATGGACGCGGTGAGTTCGCGCCACAAGCGCCTGCGCGTGTTCACCGAGGAAGAAGGCGGCGCCGCCCATGTGAACCTCGACCGGCCCGAGCCCGCGCTGAGCATGGTGTGCGACTGGATGGCCGAACGCCTGCAGGAGACCCCACCCCCATGACCACGTCCGAAGAATCTTCCTGGATCGGTTGCGATGTGCAGGGCGACGTGGCCACGCTGCGGCTGCAGCGTCCACAGGCCGGCAACCGCCTGACCAACGCCATGGCCCTCGCGCTGGCCGGCGCGCTGGATGCCGCGCGCGACAGTCGGGTGATCGTGCTGCGCGCCGAGGGCGCCGACTTCTGCCTCGGCCGCGACATGGCGCCGCCGCCACCGGGCGCCGGGGTCAACGCGGCCGACGTGCTGCGCGACGATGCGGCGCCGATCCAGGCGCTCTACGACGCGTTCGGCCGCTGCCGCGCGCCGGTCGTGGGCGTGGTGGCCGGGCGGGCGTGGGGCATCGGGCTGGTGCTGGCCGCGCGCTGCGATCTCACGTTGTGCGAGGAGGACAGCAGCTTCGCGCTGCGCGAACTCGAGCGCGGCATTCCGCCCTGCATCGCGATGGCCCCGCTGCTGGACCGGATGCCGGCCAAGGCGCTCGCGCACCTGGTCTTCGGCGCGGAGCCGATCGGCGCCCGCGAGGCGCTGGCCGCGGGCATCGTGGGCCGGGTGGTCGAGGGCCGCCGGCTCCAGGCCGAGAACGATGCGCTGGTGGAGCGCCTTCTCTCCTTTCCCGCGCCGGCCGTGCAGGCGGTCAAGCAGTTCCTGGCGACCGCGCCGCGTCATCACGAACCCAACGCGGTGCTCTACGGGGCGGGGCTGCTGGCCAACGTGCTGGGCTCGCGCTGAACGGCGGCGCCCCTGCGGCGCCCTTCGGCGCGACCGGAAAAACAAGAAGGAGACATCACCATGCGACGTTCGTTCCTTGCCTCCCTGGCATCGCTCGCGACGGCCTTCGCACTGGCGGGCGCATGCCTGCCCGCCGCATCCGCCGCCTTCCCGGAAAAGCCGATCCGCATCCTGGTCGGATTCCCGGCCGGCAGCACCGGCGACCTGATCGTGCGCATCCTCGGCCCGCGCATGACGCAGGGCCTCGGCCAGCCCGTGATCGTCGAGAACCGGCCGGGCGCGGGCAGCAGCATCGCCGCCGAGGCCGTGGCCCACGCCGCACCCGACGGCTACACGCTGCTGCTGAGCACCACCGCGAACGTCATCAACCCGAGCCTGTATCCGAACCTGCGCTTCAGCTTCACCAAGGACCTGACGCCGGTGACGCTGCTCGCCGAGGCGCCCGCGGTGCTGATCGCGCGCACCGACCTTCCCGCCGGCACGGTGAAGGCGCTGATCGCCGCGGCCTCCGAGGCGCCCGGCAGGTTCAGCTACGGTTCCTCGGGCAACGGCACGTTCACCCACCTCTATGGCGAGTCGTTCAACCAGTCGGCCCAGGTGCGCCTGACCCACGTGCCCTACAAGGGCGGCGCCCAGGCGCTGACCGACGTGATGGCCGGCCGGGTGGACCTGGCCTTCACGCCCGCCGCGCCGGTGCTGGCGCAGATCAACGCCGGGCGGGTCAAGGCGCTCGCGGTCATCGGCCGGCAGCGCATGGCCACCCTGCCCCAGGTGCCGACCTTTGCCGAAGCGGGCATCGTCAATTTCGACTCGGCACTCTGGTTCGGCCTGCACGCGCCCGCGGGCACGCCGGCCGCGGTGATCGAGCGGCTGGCCTCCGAACTGCAGAAGGTGCTCGCCGATCCGGAAGTCCGCCGGCAGTTGAGCGACCAGACCGTCGACGTCGTGGCCAGCACGCCGGCCCAGTTTGCGGGCACCATCGCGAGCGAATCGGCCAAATGGTCGAAGGTGATCGGCACTGCGGGCATCAAGATCGATTGACGCGGCACATTCCAGAACAAGGACACAGGAGAACGCACATGACGACGCTGGGCCACGAGATCCGGGGCAACGGCCCCCGCCGAGTGATGGTCCTGCACGGCTGGTTCGGCGACCACGACGCGTGGGCGCCGACCTATCCGCTGCTGGACGGGGCCGCCTTCACCTATGCCTTTCCCGACTACCGGGGCTACGGCGCCTCGCGGGCCATCGAAGGGGCGCACACGATCGCGGAGATCGCCGGCGACGCCCTCGCCCTGGCCGATCAACTGGGTTGGGAGCGCTTCAGCCTGCTCGGCCACTCCATGGGCGGCATGGTGGCGCAGCGCGTCGCGATCGACGCGCCCGGGCGCATCGAGGCCGCGGTGTGCGTGACGCCGGTGCCGGCCTCGGGCGTGCCGCTGCCTCCCGAGGTGGCGGCGCTGTTCGCGTCGGCGGCCACCAACGAGCAGGCGGCCCTCGGCGTGATCGAGGCATCGCTCGGTTCGCGCCTGACGCCCGCGTTGGCCCGCTCGATCCTGGCCCACCAGCGCGCGACGGCCGACTCCGTGGCCTTCGGCGACTACTTCCAGGCCTTCTCGGCCACCGACTTTTCCGACAGGGCGGGCGCGCTGCGTGCGCCGCTGCTCGTGCTGGTGGGGGAACACGACGGGGGCGTGTCGCCGGACTTCGTGCAGGCCACCTTCCCCCGCATGTACCCGCACGCGCAGATCGAGACGCTGCCCAATGCCGGCCACTACCCGATGCTGGAGACGCCGGCGTATCTGGTGACGCGGGTCGAGGCGTTCCTGCGGCAGCACGGGGGCTGAAGAAGAAGCCGCCGCGGCGGCCTCAGGGCTTTCGCTTGCGCAGCAGGATCTCCACCGACTGCGTCGCCTCGCGCAGCATGTCGGCCACCTGCGCGATGCGTCGCTGGCCCAGGCGCTGCGACAGGGCGGCCACGCTCAGCGCGCCCACGGCCTGTCCCATCGAATCGCGGAAAGGCACGCCGACCGCCTTGACGCCCAGGCTCACCCGGTTCTGGATGACCGCGGCGCCCAGCGCGCGCGCCTCCACGCAGGCTTGCGCCAGATCCTCGGCCGACAGTTTCCCGAAGGCGGCCAGGCTCGGTCCCACCCTTTCGATGATGTCGGCGCGCTCCTCGTCGCCGATGGCCGAGAGGATCGCCAACCCGCCCGCGCCCACGCCCAGCGGGCGCCGGCTGCCGACCTCGAGCACCAGCGCGCGAATCGGAAAGGCCCCTTCGCGGCGGTGCATGCAGACCGCATCGAAGCTGCTGCGCACGACCAGGTAGACGGTGTCGCCGGTCTCGCGGGCCAGCGAGTCCATCGCGGGTTCGCAGAGGTCGCGGATGTCGTGCATGGTCGAACTGGCCACGCCCAGTTCGAAGGCCAGCGGACCGAGCTTGTAGCGCCGCAGTTCGTCGTTGAAGACCGCGAGCCGCTCCGCGGCGAGCTGGCCCAGGATGCGGTGCACCGAGGGATGCGGGATCTGCGATTTCTCGGACAGCTCGGTCAGCGCCAGCCCGCGCGGGCCCGCGGTGGCCAGCAGCTTGAGGATCACCACGCCTCGTTTCAGCGAGCCTGCGTCGGAGGGCGTTTTCATGTTCGATTGGTGGACAAACGGCTGGTTCGGGGCGGCCCATTAGAAAACAATTCCCGCGGGCGCCCTAGCGGCGCCCCGGCTATCGGACAGCACTTGCGCCGCACCCGGCGCATACCGATCGAACAGAACGACCGAGGACATTCATGCAAGAGAAAAGAGCGCTTCGCGGGAGATGCCGATGAGCACGGCCCAGGATGCCGCCGCCTCGCTGGCGGGCCGCGTCGCCGTCGTCACCGGCGGCAGCAGCGGCATCGGCGCCGCCTGCGTGCGTGCGCTGGCGGACGCGGGCGCGACGGTCGTCATCGGCTACAACGAAGGCGCGGAACGCGCACGGGCGCTCGGCGAAGCGCTGCCGGGCAACGGCCACCGCACGCTGCGGATACCGCTGACCGACGGCGCGGCGCATGCCGCCATGGCGGACATGCTGCACCGCAGCTTCGGCCGCGTCGACGTGCTCGTGAACTCGGCGGGCTTCACGCGGCGCATCGCGCATGGCGACCTCGATGCGCTCGCACCGGCGCTGTTCGACGAGATCCTTGCCGCCAACGTCGGCGGCCCCTACGCCATCACGCGCGCGCTCATGCCGCTGCTGAAGGCGTCCGCCGATGCGGCGGTGGTCAACGTGTCCTCCGTGTCGGCCTTCACGGGCCTGGGCAGCAACATCGCCTATTGCGCGGCCAAGGCGGCGCTCGACACGATGACGGTGTCGATGGCCAGGGCCTTCGGCCCCGTGCGCTTCGTGAGCGTCTCGCCCGCGGCGGTCGACACCGACTTCGTGCAGGGCCGCAACCGCGACGACCTGCTGAAGAAGGCGGCCGCCACGCCGCTCGGGCGCATCGTCACGCCGGAGGACGTGGCGCTCGCCGTGCGCGCATGCGTGACGCACCTGCGCACGGCCACGGGCACGCGGATCGTCATCGACGGAGGGCACAGCCTGTGAAGGGCGCAGCCGCTGCAACCATGCTTGTCGAACAACGCACCTACACCACCCACCCCGGCCAGTGGCGCGCCTACCTGTCGCTGTACGAGGCCAAGGGCCTGGCCATCCAGCGCCGCATCCTCGGGCGGATGGTCGGCTACTACCGCACCGAGACCGGCCCGCTCAACCAGGTGATCCACATGTGGGCCTACGTCGACATGAACGAGCGCGCCGAGCGGCGCGAACTGCTGATGGCCGACCCGGGATGGAAGGCCTACGTGGTGGAGATGCTGCCGCTGCTGCAGAGCCAGGAGTCGAAGATCCTGCTGCCGGCCGCCTTCTTCACGCCGCAGTGGCAGCAGGACTGACGACCATGGCAACGCATTCGGACCAGGCCGGTACGGCGCCCGAGTACCAGAGCGGATTCGGCAACCAGTTCGCCACCGAGGCGCTTCCCGGCGCCTTGCCCATCGGCCGCAATTCGCCGCAGCAGGCGCCGCTGGGCCTGTATGCCGAGCTGCTGTCCGGCACGGCCTTCACGGCACCGCGCGACCGCAACCTGCGCACCTGGATGTACCGGCGGCGCCCCAGCGCCATGCACGAAGCCTTCGCGCGCATCGACGACGGCGGCTGGCGCAGCGGCCCCTTCACCGAAGCGGAAACGCCGGCCAACCGGCTGCGCTGGAACCCCTGGCCGATGCCGGCCGCGGGCACGGACTTCGTCGGCGGCATGCTGACCGTCGCCGGCAACGGCGAGCCGCATGCGCAGACGGGCTCGGCGGTGCATGTCTACCGCGCGAACCGCTCGATGGAGGGACGCTATCTCGTGAATTCGGACGGCGAACTGCTGATCGTGCCGCAGTCCGGTGCGCTGCTGATCCACACCGAACTGGGTCGGCTCCACGTCGCCCCCGGCGAGATCGCGCTCGTGCCGCGCGGCATGCGCTTTCGGGTTGCGCTGCCGGAGGGCGAGGCGCGCGGCTATGTCTGCGAGAACTACGGCACGCCCTTCCGCCTGCCGGAGCTGGGGCCGATCGGATCGAACGGGCTCGCGAACGCACGCGACTTCCTGGCGCCCGTCGCGGCGTTCGAGGAAGACGCCGGGCCCGTGCGCATCGTCAACAAGTTCATGGGCCACCTCTGGGAAGGCGGGCAGGCGAGCACGCCGCTGGACGTGGTCGCGTGGCACGGCAACCTCGTGCCCTGCAAGTACGACCTGGCGCGGTTCATGGCCATCGGCACGATCAGCTTCGACCATCCCGATCCGTCGATCTACACGGTGCTGACCTCGGGCAGCGACACGCCCGGCGTCGCCAACTGCGATTTCGTGATCTTCCCGCCGCGCTGGCTGGTGGCGGAAGACACCTTCCGTCCGCCCTGGTTCCACCGCAACGTGATGAGCGAGCTGATGGGCCTCGTGCGCGGCGTCTACGACGCGAAGGCCGAAGGCTTCGTGCCCGGCGGCGTGAGCCTGCACAACTGCATGCTGCCGCACGGCCCGGACGCCGCCACCTTCGAGCGGGCCAGCACCGCCGAACTCGCGCCGCACCGCCTGGCCGACACGCTGGCCTTCATGTTCGAGAGTCGCCATGTGTTCCGGCCCACGGCGCAGGCGCTGGTCGCGGCGAACCTGCAGCCGGACTACGACGCGGTGTGGAAGGGGTTCAAGGCCGGCGACGCATGACGACAGGAGACAGCAAGCGCTACGCGGTCTCGCCCTCCTGCCGAACGCCGTCCAGCAAGGTCATGCGGAAGATCTCGACCAGCGGCCGCAGGTTGACGTGGTGCCAGGCCGCCCACAGCGGCGTCCTGTAGGTGAACCATGGCAGCTCGCGCAGCACCACGCCGGCGGGCGCATGGTGGCGCAGGCTGCGCTGCACCATCGCCACGCCCAGGCCCGCGGCCACCAGCCCCAGCGCGGTCAACGGCTCGGCGGCCTCCATCGAGATGTTCGGCGTGAACCCGGCCTTGGCGCATGCGGCGACGAAGCCGTCGTGCGTGAGCGCACTCTCCTTTTGCTGCACCGCGATCCAGTCCAGCTTTCCGAGCGCGGCCGGCGTCAGCTTTGTGGCCGATGCGAGCGGATGCGATTCGGGCAGTGCCAGCAGCATCGGATCGCTCGACAGCAACGCGCCCTTCAGGTCGGGGTCGTTCGCCAGCGGCGGCTCGCACACCAGCGCGATGTCCAGGCTGCGTTGCCGCAACCCCTCGAGCTGGTCCGCCGACTGCTGGTTGTAGAGCGCGATGTGCACCGCGGGCCGCGTGGCGCGCAAGGTGCGCAGCNCATCGGACAGCACGCCGGAGTGCATGGCGTTCTCGATGTAGCCGATGCACAGGCCGCCCTCGTCGCCGCGCCCCAGCCGGCGCGCCAGCGACTCCAGGCGGTTGGCATGCGTGAGCAGCGCCCGCGCCTCCGCGAGGAAGGTGCGGCCGTCGGCCGTGAGGCGGATGCGCTGCTGGCTGCGCTCGAACAGCACGAGGCCGAGCCGCTCCTCCAGCTGCGCGATCTGGCGGCTCAGCGGCGACTGGGAGATGTGCAGCCGCTCGGCGGCTCGGCCCACGTGCTCGTCTTCCGCGACGGCGACGAAGTAGTGAAGTTGGCGGATGTCCAGCATTTAAGACCTGCGAAGACTCAAGTTTGACGAATTATGTCTTGGACAGACTCAACACCGAAACCTACAGTGAACCCATCCGACAACCAACAAGGACTTTTCTTCATGAGCATCAAGGACAAACTGCCCGGCCTCCTGGGCTTCGGAACCGCCCCGCTGGGCAACATGTTCCGCAACATCCCCGAGGCGGAAGCCCTCGCCACCGTCGATGCGGCCTGGGATCACGGCATCCGCTATTTCGACACGGCGCCGTTCTACGGTGCGGGCCTGGCCGAAATCCGCCTCGGCGCGGCGCTGGCGAAGCACCGGCGCGACGACTACGTGCTCAGCACCAAGGTCGGCCGCCTCGTGCTGAACGAAACCGAAGAGACGACCACGCGCGACCTCGGCGAAAAGGGCGGGCTCTTCGAATTCGGCCGGCCGAACAAGCTGGTCAACGACTACTCGGCGGACGCGACCCTGCGCTCGATCGAGGACAGTTTGAAGCGCCTGAACACCGACCGGCTGGACATCGTCTGGGTGCACGACATCGCCCAGGACTTCTACGGCGACGAATGGCTCGCGCAGTTCGAAATCGCCCGCAAGGGCGCCTTCCGCGTGCTGACCCGCCTGCGCGAAGAGGGCGTGATCAAGGCCTGGGGCCTCGGGGTCAACCGCGTGGAGCCGTGCGAGCTGACGCTGGACCTGAGCGAGGCGAAGCCCGATGGTTTTCTCCTGGCCGGCCGCTACACGCTGCTGGACCACGAGCGCGCCCTGCAGCGCCTGATGCCCGCCGCCGCGAAGCAGAACGTGGACATCGTGGTGGGCGGCCCGTACAGCTCGGGCATCCTGGCCGGCGGCACGCATTTCGAGTACCAGAAGGCATCACCGGAAATCATCGCCAAGGTCGAACGCATCAAGGCCGTGGCCGAGCGCCACCAGGTCGGCATCAAGGCGGCCGCGCTGCAGTTCTCGCTGGCCAATCCGGCGGTGGCGGCCGTGATTCCCGGAGCGAGCCGTCCCGAACGCATCGCCGAAGACCAGGCGGCGCTGGCCGCGGTGATTCCCGCGGCGTTCTGGGACGAGATGCGCGCGCAGAAGCTCATCGCAGCCGATGCGCCGACGCCGGCAGACCGCAAGGGAAAGTAAGAAGCCCGCCTCCTGCCACCGTCCTACAGGCTCGGAGCAGGAGCTTCGGTACGGTGGGATTCAACCGCCCGGCATCCGTCCCGGGAGCAACCTGGAAAGCTCACCATGAAGAAGACCGAACAAGAGGCGGACTGGTATCCGTCCGTGTACGGCAAGGACGACGAGATCGGGGCCGCGAACCTGTTGACGCCCGATGTCCTGTTGCAGGCCGTCGGGCTGGTCAAGAAAGGAAAGGCCCTGCCGCTCGCGGTCGAGGTCAACCGGGAAACGCCGGCGTTCCGCCATCGCAGCTTCAAGCTGTTCAATGTGCAGCCAGGCCAGCAGGCGGGCCTGTCGACCGGGCCCAACAAGTTCACCTTCAACGACGAGTTGGTGGAGGGCTGGACGGGCGTCGGAACGCAGCTCAACGGCATCGGCCACATCGGCATCGACAACGTCTACTACAACGGCAACAAGGCCGCCGATTTCGTGACCATCGAGGGCGTGAAGAAGCTGGGCATCGAGAAGGTGCCGCCCATGGTCACGCGGGGCGTGGTGCTGGACATGGCCTCGCACTACCAACAGCCCATCGTGTCGGAAACCACCGAATTCAGCGTGGCGGACATCGAGGCCGTGCTGAAGAAAGCCGGGCTGACCTTGAGAAAGGGCGATGTCGTCCTGTTCAACACCGGCTGGCTGGAATTGATCGGCAAGGACGACAAGCGCTTCCTCGAAGCCGAGCCCGGCATCGGCATGGAAGCCGCGCGCTGGCTGGCCGAGCGGCAGATCGTGGCCTTCGGCGGCGACACCTGGGCGTCCGAGATCTACCCCGGCAAGAGCGGGGAAGAGTTTCCCGTCAACCAGTTCATGCTGGCCAAGCACGGCATCTACAACCTCGAGCTGATCGACACGCGGGCGCTGCTGCGCGAGGGCGTGCGCGAGTTCCTGTTCGTGCTGGGCCAGCCGCTGTACACCGGCTCGACGCAGGTGAACATCAACCCGGTGGCGATATTCTGACTAGGCCGCGACCGCCATGCGGCCGCGGGCAATGCCCAGCCGCGCCGGCGAGACGTACTGCTCGCGGTAGATCTCGAAGGGCATGGTGTCGGCCGCCTCGATGCGCTTTTGCTCCTGGATCGACTCGGCGGTCATGCGCTCGAACCCGGCCTGCTGCTCGGCCGAGAACGGCAGGGCCAGCAGCGCGGCGCGGGTCTGCTCCGACTGGGCGCGCACGAAGCCGATGAACGAGTTGCCGTGCCGCTGCTCGATGGCCGCGAGCACGCGGGCCGAGGGCAGGCTGTCGGGGTTCCGCAGCGCGGCCCTGGCGGCTTTCACCGCGTCGGTGTGCTGCGTGCCGCCCTGCGCCGCATCGAGCGCGGCGGCGATGGGCAGGCACTCCTCGACCAGTTCGATGCCCCAGTCGGTCAGCGTCACTTCGCTGCCGCCGCGCGCAAGGCGCAAGCCCGGCTCGCGGCCGCGCGCGGCGGTCAGGTGCTGGTTGCGCGCGAGGTCGGCGATTTCCTCGGGGGTGTCGTCGGGGCTGTCGCGGAGGAGGCAATGCAGCAGGAACACATCGATGAAGCGCATGGTCTGCGCGTTGATGCCGACGGTCTCGAAGGGGTCGAGGTCCATGAGGCGCACCTCGACGTACTCGACGCCGCGCTCGCGCAGCGCATGCAGCGGGCGCTCGCCGGGGTTGATCACCCGCTTGGGGCGGATCGTGCCGTAGAACTCGTTCTCGATCTGCAGCAGGCTGGTGCCCAGCTGGTTGTAATCGCCGCCGAGGTTGCGGATGCCGATGGATTCGTACGCTGGCCAGGGGCGGGTGAGCGCGTCCTGCAGCGAGGCGCCGTAGCCATCGAGGCTGTTGTAGCTCACGGCCAGCGAGGCCTGCGCATCGCTCTGGTAGCCCAGGCGCCCCATGCGCAGCGAGGTGCCGTGCGGCATGAACATGCTGCCGTCGCCCAGCGGCTGCAGCTCGTGCGGGCGGCCCGCGACGAAGCTCGAACACAAGGCCGGCGAGGCGCCGAACAGGTACAGCAGCAAAAAGGCGTGGCGGCGGAAATTGCGGATCAGCGCGAAGTACTGTTCGCTCGACACATCGGGCAGCGACCAGTTGTAGTGGATGCCCGAGATGGTCTGCATGCGGCGGCCATAGCGGTGGCTCAGGCCCATGCGGTAGACGCTCTTGGCGCGGCCCACGTTCGAGGAGCCGTAGCGGCCGATCGGAATGGTCTCGTCGGTCGGCAGTCCGCAGGGCATGCTCGAGACCCAGAGACGCTCGTCGCCCAACTGGTCGAGCACGCGGTAGGTGAACTGGTGGACCCGGGTCAATTCCTCGAGCGCCGATTCGACGCTGCCGTGCACGCCCGTGATGAGCTCGAGCTGCGATTCGCTGAAGTCGGTCGTGATGTGCGGATGCGTGAGCGCCGAGCCCAGCGCCGCCGGATGCGGCGTCAGCGCGAGCTTGCCGTCGGGCAGCGCGCGCAGGCTTTCCTTCTCGATGCCACGGCGCATGCCGTTCAGTCGTGCGGCTGAAAGTGCACCCAACCTCTCCTGCAATCTGTTGCTCATATTGTTATGACCCATCAATCTTCTGAGGGGCTGGAAGGTAGCACGGGCGCGCGGGCACTGCTTGCGCAGGGAATCCCGTTTCCGGCTAGGCTCTCGCCCGCTATATTTTTGATAGCTCCCTGCATAGGCACGGTGGGGGCCAAAGGCCTTTTTTATAGCGAAAAATTCGGCCTAGGCGCGGCCCGCCCGCAGATCGATCTCGTCCGACTGGTAGACATGGATCTCGGGCGTGCCGTCGGCCATGGCCGCGAGCGCCTTGCCGAAGGCGCGCGAGGCATCGACGCGAAAGTGGACCTGCAGCGCAGGCATGTCGCTCCAGCGCTCCACGAAAGTCAGCCGCAGCGGGTCCTGCACGTCGGTCGTGACTTCGTGAGAGATGCAGCCGGGCTCGGCGCGCGAGCGCAGCACGTGCTCCACGCTGATGGCCAGCATCGCCTGCAGGGTATCGGGCTTGGCGAGGGCGTGTCCGATGACGAGGATCATGGGCTGTCTCCTTCTTCGTCCGTGTGTCTGTCTCGTGGGTTGCCGCGCCGGCCCGTTCGCTCGTTCTTCAGCCCAGCACGCGCAGCAGGAAATCGTTCAGGTCGGCCACTTCCTCCATGCAGACCGAATGCGCCATCGCGTACTCGTGCCATTCGACGGTGTAGCCCAGGGCGGCGAGCGCGTCGCGCGATTGCGTGGCCCGTGCCAGGGGCACCATCGGGTCCTGCCGGCCATGGCCGAGGAACACCGGCGTGTCGTGGTTGGCCGCATGGCGTTCGGCCGCGGTGCTGGCCGCCAGCGGCAGCCAGCCCGAGAGGCCGACGATGCCCGCCAGGCGCTCGGTGTGGCGCAGCCCCGTGAGCAGCGCCATCGCGCAGCCCTGCGAGAAGCCGGCCACCACGATGCGGTTGGCAGGGATGCCGCGGGCCTTTTCGTTGGCGATCAGCGCCTCGATGGTGGCCTGCGAGCGGCGCAGGCCGGTGGCGTCTTCCTGCACGTTGAAATCGGGACCGGCGATGTCGAACCAGGCCGGCATCTGGTAGCCGTTGTTCAGCGTGACCGGGATCACCGGTGCATTGGGAAACACGAAGCGCACCGGCCCCACGCTGGACAGGTCGAGCTCGCCGGCGATCGGCACAAAGTCGTTGCCGTCGGCGCCCAGGCCGTGCATCAGGATCACGGAGGCGGTGGGGTTCGGGGCGGTTTCGATTTCGATGGGGGAGCGGGACATGGTCGGGCAAAGGTATTCAAGGATTCGGATGGCCGCACCTTAGCGCATTCGGGCGGTCGGCTGACTTGCGCGGCGTGCCTTGGCGCCCAAGATGGGCTGAAACAAAAGGAAAGAAGCGCGTGAGCCATTCCTCCCATCCCCTGGTCGAAACCAAGCTCTCCGGCGTCGTGCTGGTCTGCGGCGATTGCGAAGAACGCAGCGACGGCCCCACGAAACTCAAGGCGAAGCAGGTCCGCAAGGAACTCAGGCGCGACCTGGTGCATGTGCCGGGGCGCTTGCGCGTCGTGCAGTCGACCTGCCTCGGCCTGTGCCCGAAGAAGGCGATGGCGCTGGTCGCGGTGGCGGCCGGCCATGCGCCGATCGCCGCCGAGGTGTGCCGCGACGACGATGTCGCGGATTTCGCCAAGGCGCTGTCCCGGTCGATCCGCTAGCCAGGGCTATTCGGCCTTGATGCCGGTGGCCTTCACGATCTGCGCATAGCGCTCGTACTCGGCCGACACCTGCTGCTGGAACTGGCGCTGCGCAAATCCCGTGGCCTCGATGCCTTGCGCCGCCAGGTCGGCACGAGCTGCAGGCGTCTGCACGATACGCCCCGCATCGGCGGCGATGGCATCGAGCACCGGCTGCGGCGTGCGGGCCGGCGCGAACAGGCCGAACCAGGTTCCCGAGCGGTAGCCCGCGTAGGTCTCGGCGACGGTCGGCACCTCGGGCAGCAGCGCATGGCGCTTCTCACCGCTGGTGCCGAGCGCCACGAGCTTGCCGGTGTGGATGTGCTGCAGTGCCGGGCCGACCGCGATGAACATCACGTCGACCTGCCCCGCGATCACGTCCTGCATGCCCAGCGGGCCGCCGCGGTACGGAATGTGGGTGACGTAGATGCCGGCCTTCTGCTTGAGCAGTTCCATGCTGAGTTGCTGCGGGCTGCCGTTGCCGGCCGAGGCGTAGTTGATGCGCCCCGGCTGCGCCTTCGCGGCGCGCACGAAGTCGGCCACGGTGCGAAAGCCCGTCTTCGGGTTCGCGACCAGCACGAAGTCGATCTGGCCGAGCGACACCACCGGCACGAGGTCGCGGCGCGCGTCGTAGGGCAGGCCGGCCTGGAGGTTGGGGAGGATGGTGATCGGCCCGTCGGCGCCCACCAGCAGCGAATACCCGTCGGCCGGCGCCTTGGCCAGGCCGTCTGCCGCCAGGATGCCCGCCGCGCCGGCGCGGTTGTCGACCACCACGGGCTGCTTCCACTGCTCGGACAGGCGCTGCGACAGGTAGCGCGCGAGCACGTCGGGCGAACTGCCGGGCGTGTTGGCGACCGTGATGTGCACGGCCTTCGACGGGTAGGCGGCCGGTGCCTGCTGCGCCTGCGCGCCCAGCGAGAGCAACGCACCTGCCCACAGTGCGAGGAACGGTTTTTTCAGCCAGGGGTGGGCGCACATGGAAGACTTTCGTTTCAAAAGACAAAGCGCGCGATTCTGTCGCGCGCCCGCCTTCGCGCGAACGACCCATTCGTCAGATGCTTAGCTGCATCCGGGCATAAGCAGTTTCTCTAGGCCGGCACCGCACGCAGCGCATCGAGCTCCCAATAGAAAGCATCGACCTGCTGCTGGGCCGTGTGCTGCATCGCCGCGTTGCGGCGCGCGCAGCTCACGGCGTCTTCCACCGCGCCCGCCTCCCCCACCTTGCGGGAGGCGTCCTGCACGAAGCGGCACATGGGAAAGCGGCGCTCGCCGAAGGCCTTCAGGGTGTGCGCGTTGATGCCGTCCGCGCCGAGCATTTCAGCGAGCACCACGGCGTCTTCCACGGCCATCGCGCCGCCCTGCCCCATGAACGGCGTCGAGGCATGCGCCGCATCGCCGATCAGCAACACGCGGCCCGCGTGCCAAGGGAGCGGGGCCTGCACTTCCTCGACGGCGGTGTAGAGCACTTCCGAATCCGCCGAGAGCTGGTCGAGAAACTGCCGCGCCGGCCCGCCGAATTCCGCGAACCGCTCACGCATCAGCCCGGGCCATTGCTCTCGCGGATACCAGCGGTCCGCCGGCTCGCTCACCGTGCCGAAGATGTAGAGCCTGTCGTCGCTGATCGGCATGATGCCCAGGCGCTTGCCGATGCCCATCATCATGATCTTCGCGTCGAGCGTGCGCGGGCGCTCGTGCACGCTGCGCCAGACGCCGAAGCCGGTGTAGCGCGGCGCGACCGGTCCGCTCACTGCCTCGCGGACCTGCGAGCGGATGCCGTCGGCGCCGATGACGAGGTCGAAGCGCTCGCTCGTCCCGCCGGAGAAGGCCACGTCGCCGGTGAGCGAATGGATATCCACCACCGTCGTCGCCAGCCGGATGTCGACGCCGAGCGCATCGAGCCGGCCCGCGAGGATGCGGTGCATCTCCGCGCGCTTGATGCCGAGGATCGGCACTGCGCCGCCGTGCGAGCGCGGATAGAACACATCGACGATCGGCGCGCCGTGGTGGTCGAGATAGACATTGCGCCCGTCCGCGATGCCGAAGCCCGCATCGAGGATCTGCGGCAGCACGCCGACGCTGCGCAGCGCTTCCAGCCCGTTGCTGTAGATGAAGATGCCCGAGCTCTGGAAGCGCCATTCGGCCTCTTTCTCGACCAGCGTGACCTGCATGCCCTTGTCGGCCAGCGCAATGGCGGCCGAGCAGCCTGCGATGCCGGCGCCGACGATCAGCACCTTGTTGTGTGTTGCGGTCATGAATCGTCGCCTCAGAGTTGCGTGCGCACGGACCACAGCTCCGGAAAGAACCGGTGATCCACCACGCTGCGCAGCCACCCCACGCCGGCCGAGCCGCCCGTGCCCGGCTTGAAGCCGAGGATGCGCTCGACCGACACGAAGTGCCGCCAGCGGTACTGCGAGAACACGTCGGCGATGTCCATCAGCGCTTCGCCGAGCCGGTAGAGGTCGTTCTCCGGCGTCGGGTCGCCGTACACCCACAGCCACGCGGCCTCGACGCCCGGGTTCACCACATAGGGCGTCGACCAGTCGCGCGACAGGGCCTCGGGCGGGACGGCGATGTCGCGACGGTGCAGCAGCGCGAGCACATCGTCGTAGAGGCTCGGCGAATTCAGCGCGCGCTCCATGTAGGGCCACACGTCGGGGTTGTTCGCATGCGCACGCGCGAGCGGCACCGACTTGTTGCCGAGGATGAACTCCACGTGCCGGTACATGTACGACTGCTGGCCCGAGGCGATGCCCAGCGTGTTGCGGAACTGGTTGAACTCGTGCGGCGTGATGGTGGAGAGCACGTCCCAGGTCTTGCCCAGGAACTCGAGCAGAGCGCGCACCCGCGGCACCAGCTGCAGCGCGCCGGCCACGTCGTCGACGCGGATGCGCGCCTGCATGTTGGCCAGCTCGTAGTGAATGGCCTTGAAGGTCAGTTCCTTGCAGTGCGTGATGCACATGAAGACCATCTCGTCGTGGCCTTCGCTGCGCATGTGCTGGATGCTCAGCAGCAGGTCGTTGCGCTGGTGCTCCAGGTAGGGATTGCTGCGGCCGTCGAACTGCAGCAGCGGCTCGCCGTTCGTGTTCTTCACCATGGCTTCGCGCTGCTGGTTGTCGCCGGAAGCGATCGACTTGACGAGGGAGTTTTCGAGCGCCGGATTGCGGACTTCGGGAATGACTCTGTGGCGTTGGATGGGCATGCGCCGATTGTTCGGGGCGCATGTCGTCGCCTCAACCTCCGGCACGCCGGATTTGGGCACAGATCGTCCGGTGCGCGGTGATCAGCTGGATTCGGAACTGCCGTGCCGGCGCGCGTAGGCGCTCGGCGTCATGCCCGTCCAGCGCTGGAAGGCGCGCGAGAACGCCTTTTCCGAGGCATAGCCCACCGCGTCGGCCACCTGGTGCAGGCTCAACTGCCGGTTCTTGAGCTTCTCGGCCGCCAGCGTCATGCGGTAGGAGCCCAGGTAGTGCATCGGCGTCACGCCCACCAGCGCACGGAAGCGCTCGCTGAAGATGGTGCGCGAGAGATAACTGGCCTGCGCCAGCGTGGCCACCGACCACGGGTGCTCGGGCCGCTCGTGCATCAGCGACATCGCGCGGGCGATGCTCTCGTCGTCGAGCCCGCGCAACTGGCCGGCCTGCTGCGCCTGATGATCGGCCTGGGGCTGGGCGTACAGGTGCTCGCAGAGGATGTGCACCAGCAGCAGATCGGCCATGCGCGCCGCCGAGAGCTGCCAGCCGGGCCGCTGCGCGATGGTCTCGTTCACCAGCGACTCCATCGCCTGCGCGAGCGATGCGGTGGTGGGAATCTGCGCCTGCCGCAGCACGATCAGCGGCGGCAGGCTGGCCATGATGGAGCCCAGGCCCTCCGCGGGCATCCACAGGTGCAGCGAGAACAACGCGGTCGCCGCGCCGCCGCCGCCGTGCGAGAACACGATCGGATGGTCGCCGTGCCGGCCGACCGAGTGCGCGGTGATCAGGTCGCGAAAGGGTTCGGCCTCGAGCCCCGGCGCGGACGACACGGTGTGCGCGCTGCCCTGCGGCAGCATCGCGATGTCGTGCGGCGCGACGGCCACCGGCTCGGCGCCGTCGACCGCGATCCAGTACGGCGCGCCGGTGCACATGCGGATCAGCGGGCCGTCGACGCCGGTCGAATGCAGCGCCCAGGGAGAGGTCAGCGAAAAACGGGCCGTGACCGCCCGCTCGGACCTGTACGTCGCAAGCACATGGCTGAGTACGTCGCCGCCCCGCTCTGTGTCCATGCTGTTCGTGCCGTCCGGTGATCTGGAATGCAGGCGATTATCTGGCATGGCAACCGTGCGGATCGCAGGCGATTCCTCGTTGCTTTACACAACGCGGCCGGGGATGCAACACAATCGCGTTTCCCATGAAGACCCAGAACCCGAAGCCCCCGCTCGCCGCCGCTGCCTTCGACAGCGAAACCCTGTTGCGCGAAAGCGGCCTGCGAGTGACGCGCGCCGCCCAGACGGTGCTGGAACTGCTCAGGCACACCACCCAGCCCCTGACGCACGACGAAGTGGCCGCCGCCTACACCACCGCCACCGGCGAGGCCCCCGACCGCGTGACCATCTACCGCGTGCTCGACCGCCTTGTGGAAGTGGGCCTGTGCGACCGCCGCGTGGGCGCCGACCGCGTCAACCGCTTCGCGCGGCACATCGAGGCCGCATCGGGCAACACCTTCGAATGCGACCAGTGCCACAAGGTGCTGGCGCTGCCATCGGACCCCGAACTGCCCAAGGTGATGGGCCGCCTCGGAAAGGCGCTGCGCAAGCAGGGCATCGACACCCGCCACACCGCGCTGACGCTGCACGGCACCTGCGGCGACTGCGCCAGATAGTCTTTTTCAGACGTTCCAGGACGGGAACGGATCGGGCAGGTTCTGCCACCACGAGGGGCCGAAGCGCATCTCGTTTTCCGTGAGCAGGCACGCATCCAGCCGTGCACGCAATGCGACCTCGTCCATGCCGATGCCGATCAGCACCAGCTCCTGCCGCGCATCGCCGGTCGCCGGGTCCCAGTTCTTCTGGATCATCTCGAGCGCATCGGGATCGGTCGGCCAGTGCTCGCGCGGCACCGCCGCCCACCAGAAGCCCGCCGCGCCGTAGCGGCAGGCGCCGCCGGCCTGCGACCACGAGCCGGCGCGCGTGGCACGGCTCGCAAGCCAGAAGAAACCCTTGGAGCGCACCACGCCCTCCCACTCGCCCTGCACCAGGTCCCAGAAACGCTTGGGATGAAACGGCAGGCGCGAGCGGTACACGAAGCTGCGGATGCCGTATTCCTCGCTCTCGGGCACATGCTCGCCGCGCAGCTCGGCGAGCCAACCCGGTGCCTGCTCGGCCTGCTCGAAGTCGAAGAGGCCGGTGTCGAGCACGCGGTCGAGCGCCACGCGGCCGAACTCCGACACCTCGATGCGCGCGCGCGGGTTCAGGCTCTGCAGGATCGCCATCAACCGCCCGCGCTCCGCGGCCGTGACGAGGTCGGTCTTGTTGACCACCAGCACATCGCAGAACTCGATCTGCTCGATCAGGAGGTCGACCACCGTGCGCGTGTCCTCGTCGCCGAGCGACTGGCCGCGCTGGCCCAGGCTGTCGGGCGAGCCGTAGTCGCGCAGGAAGTTGAAGGCATCGACCACCGTCACCATGGTGTCCAGCCGCGCCACGTCGGCCAGGCTCTTGCCGTCCTCGCCCGCGAAGGTGAAGGTCTCGGCCACGGGCAGGGGCTCGGAGATGCCGGTGGACTCGATCACCAGCTGGTCGAAGCGCCCCTCCTTCGCGAGGCGGTTCACCTCGATCAGCAGGTCTTCGCGCAGCGTGCAGCAGATGCAGCCGTTGCTCATCTCGACCAGCTTCTCGTCGGTGCGCGAGAGCTGCGCGCCGCCGTCGCGCACCAGCGCCGCATCGATGTTGACCTCGCTCATGTCGTTGACGATGACCGCCACGCGACGCCCTTCGCGGTTGTGCAGGATGTGGTTGAGCAAGGTGGTCTTGCCGGCACCGAGAAAACCCGACAGGACGGTGACGGGGAGGCGGTGAGTCATGGGGCGCTCTCTTTATATGCAACAGAATTGCATTATATGGATCAACCGCAACCAGGTTGCACTTGATCCGGCCCATGGCCCTCCTCGCCGCTACATCTCGAAGGCCTTCACCTGCCTTCCGTCGATGTCGGTGAAGCCGTACGCCTTTGCCAGGTCGGCCACGCGCAGCACCTCCCCGGTCTTCTTCATCACCTGCGGATCGCCCGCCAGTGCCGCCACCGCACGGCCCAGGTAGCGCGGCGATTCGGTGCCCGCGAGCGCCGGGCGGTCCTGCCAGTGCGCCTCGTCGGTCTTGTGGCCGGCCAGCACGAACTCGGTGCGCATCCAGCCCGGCGACACGGCGACCGACGCCACGCCGTGCGGCTTGAGGTCCTCTGCCATGCCGAAGGCCAGCCGCGTCATCGAGGCCTTCGCGAGGTCGTAGAAGAGATTGCCCTTCATGTAGTGGCCGCGGTCCCAGAAGGTGGTGGTCACGATCAGGCCGCGCTTGCGGCGCACCATCAGCGGCGCGGCCGAGCGGCTGGCCACGAGGTGGTTGCGCACGCCGCGGTCGAACATCGAATCCCAGTTGGCGAGCGGGTGCTCCCAGAACGGCGCGTCGAACACGCCGTTGAAGGTCTCGTGGCCGCCCCATGCGTTGTTCACGAGCAGGTCGATGCGGCCCGCCTCGCGCTCCACCTGTGCGAAGAGCGCCTTCACGTCGTCTTCGCGGGTGTGGTCGCAGTGCACGGCGATGCCGCGTCCGCCCAGGCGCGTGACTTCGTCGGCGGTGTCGTCGATGCTGCCGGGCACGGCCGTCATGTCCGACAGGGCCAGCAGTTGTCCATACGTGTCGGCGGGCTGCGCGCGCGTGCTGCGGCCGGTGACGTACACCGTGGCGCCGGCCGCGCCCAACTCCATCGCAATGCCGCGCCCCGCGCCGCGGCTGGCCCCCGTGACCACCGCAATGCAATCCTTCAGCGGGCGATCCGCGTTCTCGTTCTGCGTCATCCAGTGCTCCTTGGTTCGAACACCGACAAAGATAGTTCGTCCTCAACCAGGCGTCTTGGAAGAACCCGAAATCGCGTGGCCCATGAACTCGGTCGGCGTGACGCCGCAGAGCGCGCGGAATTCGTTGACCAGGTGCGACTGGTCATAGAAACCGCCCTCGACCGCGACCTCGGCCCAGGCCGGCGCGGACTGCTGCCGCAGCGCGCGCAGGCAGTCATGCAGCCGCGCGAGCCGCGCCCAGGCCCGGGGCGACAGCCCGACGTGCGCGCGAAAAAGCTGCTGCAGCCGCCGTTCGCCGACACCGACGGCAGCCGCCACCTCGCGCAAGGGTTGCCGGCCGCCGGAGTCGGCGATGAGGCGGGCCGCATGCATCGCGGCGTGGTGCGCCGTGCCTCCGCCGTCGAGCAGCCGGCGCTCCAGCGCAGCCTGGAGCAACGCCGCGCGCATCGCATCGTCGGGCGCCGCGGCCATGCGCTCGAGCAGTTCGGCGGCACCGCCCTGCCAGAGGTCGTCCAGGTGCACGGCCTGCCCCGCGATCTCGCCGGCCGGCAGGCCCAGCAGCGCAGCCGCGGCGCCGGGCCGCAGCGTGACGGACATGCCCTCCACCTTGTCGCGCATGCGCACCACGACCGGTGCGATGGAAGCGCCGATCGCCTCCACCGGCCGCCCCGCGGCATCGCTCGCGGAAGGCGCATCGCCGAGGTTGAAGACCAGGCGCACCGCGCCGTCGGGCAGCACGCGTTCATGCACCTCATGCCCCTCGGCGAAGGTCTCGCGGTACAGCAGGATGTGCGACACATGCGGGCGCAGCGCCTCGCTCACCGGCATCGCGCGCAGCGTGCCGGCGGGCACGCCCGATTCGGGCCCGTGCAGCGGGTCGTCGTCGAGCCGGAGGAAGAGGCGTTCACCCATCGGCCCATTGTGTTGAAAAACCCGGCCGGGCGCGAGTCGGCCATGCTGACGGAAAATCCCCGGCTCGCATGCCTTCCGCCACCGCCCTCCCCGTTCTCTATTCGTTCCGCCGCTGCCCCTATGCGATGCGGGCCCGGCTCGCGTTGATCGCCAGCGGTACACGCTGCGAGTTGCGCGAGGTCGTGCTGCGCGACAAGCCCGCCGAGATGCTGGCCGCCTCGCCCAAGGGCACCGTGCCCGTGCTGGTGATGGCCGACGGTGAGGTGCTCGAACAGAGCCTCGACATCATGCTGTGGGCCCTGCGGCACAACGACCCGCAGCGCTGGCTGCAACCCGAAGCCGGCACCTTCGACGATGTGCTCGCGCTGGTGGCCGCGTGCGATGGCGATTTCAAGCCGCAGCTCGACCGCTACAAGTACCCCAGTCGATTCGACGACGCGGAGCATCCGGCCCGCGAGCGCGGCGCGGCATTTCTGCGCGATCTCGAGGCCCGGCTCTCAGCCTCGCCGCATCTCGCCGGCACGCACGCGACATTGGCCGATGCAGCCCTCATGCCGCTCGTGCGCCAGTTCGCGATGGTCGACATCGCATGGTTCGATGCCCAGCCATGGCCGCGCCTGCAGGCATGGCTGTCCGCGTGGACCGCCTCGGAGCCGTTCGCCCTTGCCATGTCCAAGTACGCGCCGTGGAAACCCGGCGAAGCCCTCGTCCCCTTCCCGCGCTGACCTGACACGGTCAGCAGGCAGTCAGCAACGCGGGCCGATAAATAGGCTATGTCCGCGACCGCCGCCCGCTTCACCGAATTGAGTGTCCTGCTGGAAAGGCGCTTTCACGTCGCGCGCGTCTCGGTCATGCCCTCGACACCGCTGGACGACCTGGGCCTCGATTCGCTCTCCGTGCTGGCGTTCGTGTGCGCGGCGGAGAACGCCTTTCGGTCGCGCGTTCCGGCGCACCGGCTGGACCCAGCCAGCCCGGACGGCCCGCTGACCCTGCAAGGCCTCTGCGAACTGCTGGGCGCCGGCAGCGAAGCCGGCTGCCCCGCGTAAGAGCCGGCTCAAGCGGCCGGCCGTTCCCTCGGCGTCTCGAAGCCGCGGTGCAGCAGCAGGGCCGACAACTGCGCGCACGCGCGCGGGTCCGCCGCCCCCAGGACCACCGACACCAGCCGGCGGCCGTCGCGCTGCGCGGTGGCGATGAGGTGCGCGCCGCCACCGGGCAGCACGCCGGTCTTCAGGCCATCGAGGCCTGCCAGCTGGCCCAGCAGCAGGTTGGTGCTGGGGGCCGGCGGCGTCACGCCCTCCAGCTGCGCCTTGCCGGCCGTGCCGAGCACCGCCGGGAAATCCTCGAGCACGCGGCGCGCCATCACGAGCATGTCCACGGCCGTGGTGCGCGCCGTGGTCCGCAGGCCCGCGGGGCAGGCGAAGTGCGTGTCGTTCATGTCCCATTCCTGCGCCTGCCGGTTCATGGCCTCGACAAAGGCGTCGATGCCGCCGCTGTGCCATTCCGCCAGCGTCAGCGCGGCCTTGTCGGACGACACGACGAGCGCAGCCTCCAGCAGCCGCTGCACCGGCTGCGCGGCCGCCTCGCGGTAGAAGCCGGCGGAAGGATCGCCTGCGGCCGGCTCCGGCATCGCCGGAATGGGTGCGTGCTCGGTGTGCCGGTCGAGACGCCCCGCCTGGAGCTTCTGCTCGACCAGCACGGCCGTCATCAGCTTGGCGAGCGATGCGGGAACATGGGGATGGCTCGCGGGCTCATGGGTCAGCAGCCTGTCGCCCGTCATGTCGTAGAGGATCCAGCTCGGCGCGGCCGGCTTCGCGGCGTCGGCCGTCCCGGTGCGCCGGATCACCAGCGCCGGCGGCTGCGGCAAGGGCTGCCGCATGGCCGCGGCCGCCAGGGATGCCGCCTGCTCCTTCTCCTGCTTTTCCTGCGCTTCCTGCCGCTTCGTGAGCGTGCGGACGATCTGCCAGAGCCGCATGCCGTTGGAGCTCTTGAGCAGCACCAGGTCGCCCGATCCGATCGCATCGATCAGGCTGCGCTCGAGCACCTGCAGCGATTCGCAGGCATGCACCGCGATCCCCGCGGGCAGCGCGGACGCGATGCGGTCGCGCTGCCGGCACATGCGCTCGCCCAGCAGGAACACCTGCGCGGGCGCGCACCGTGCGATCGGCGCCGCGAGCGCCTCGTGGTAGCGCTCGGCGTCGTCGCCCAGCTCCAGCATGTCGCCGAGCACCAGGATCTTGCGGCCGCTCTCGCAGGGCTCGTCGGCCATCGAGGCCAGGGCCGCCGTCATCGAGAGCGGATTGGCGTTGTACGACTCGTCGATGACCCGGAAGCGCCTGTCGCCGAGCGCGAACGACAGCACCTGCCCGCGCCCCTCCACGGCGGCGAACGACGCCAGCTGCGCCGGCACGTCGCGGGCGTCGAGCGCAAGCACATGCGCCACGGCGAAGCACACGAGGCTGTTGACCGCCATGTGCCGCCCCTTCGCGCCCAGCAGGTAGCCGAAGCGCCGGCCGGCATGGCTGGCCTCGATGGCGCCCGAGGCGGCGTCGTAGGCCTCCAGGCGGAAGTCGGCGGCCGCGGTCGTTCCGTAGGTGAGCACCCGGAGCGAGCGGGCCCGGGCGCGCTCCACCAGGTAGTCGAAGTGTTCCGTATCGGTGCACAGCACGGCCCATGCGCCCGGGCGCATGCCCTCGAACACGTTGGCCTTGCGGCGCGCGACGTCTTCCACTCGCTCGCCCTCGTCCAGGTGCGAGGCGGTGATGTTGGTGATGACGGCCACGTCGGGCCGCACCAGCCTGATGTTCTGGAATCCCGCCGAGTTGATGGCGCTCACGGCCACCTCCAGGATCACCAGGTCGGTCTGCGCGGGCACGTTCGCCAGCATGGCCAGCATGCCGACACGCGAGTTGTAGTTCTGGATGGTGGAGAAGCGGCTGTGAGAGGCCGAGAAGGCGCGGTCCAGCATGTGGCACACCGAGGTCTTGCCCGCGCTGCCTGTCACCGCGATCACATGGCCCTTGAGCCGTTCGCGCGCCGCGATGCCCAGCTCGAGCAGCGCCTGGATCGGGTCGTCGACCAGCAGCACCGGGAAGTCCGGCGCCAGGCCCGGGATCGGCTTGCGCAGGATGGCGCCGGCCAGGCGCGGCTGCATCCGCACGATTTCATCGGACCAGTCCCAGTTGCGCTCGTCCCTGTTGACGGAAAAACGCTCGTGGTAGGCAAGCGTCCAGTAGTCGGAGGCCACGAAGAGCGACGGCGCCTGCAGCATCTCCATGAGCTGCTCGCCGCGCGGCACCGACCGCACGAACCAGCCGGGCGGCGGCGCCACCAGCCAGCGGCCGCCGGTGACGGCCTGGAGTTGCCCGGCATTCCACGTCTGGTCCGTTGCACCGGGCAGGTCGGGCGGCAGCGCGTCGGCCGGGATCACGCGGTATTGCGGCACCGGCGGAAACACCTTGGCCGGTGCCGGCGTCGCCTGCCCGGCATGCGCGATGAATTCCACATGCACCGGCACGCGCACGCGCTCCACCTGCGCCGTCCGGCTCACCAGGCCGACTTCGATCTGCAGCTCCACGTCGTACAACTGCGCGGCGACCGGCGCCTCGATCGGGTGGACGTCCCGGTAGATGAGACCAGGCTGCCAGCGGCTGGTGGGCCACATCCAGCCGCACGGGTCGTGATCGGAGAGCAGGCCCCAGACCGGCACCTCGACGCAGGTGGAGGCCTGCGCGCAGAGGTCGATGCGCCAGTCGACGTCGGTGGGCTGGTCCAGCTGCCAGAAGCTTTCGACCACCAGCGTGCCGCGGCCGGTGAGACGCTCCGGCGTGGCCTGCAAGCCCACGAGGCGCAAGGGGCCCAGCGGAACGGGCGATTCGAGCCTGGCTGCGCGGGGCACGGAGGCCGCGAGCCATTCCTCGCGCGGCGCCGCGGCCTCGCGGATCGCCTCCGGACGGAATCCCGCGCGCGGCAGGGTCGGCAGCCGCACCGGCGGACGCTCGGGCGGACGCAGATCGAGGCGGCATGTACCCGCCGCGGTCTGCACGAAGGCCGATCCGAAGGCCTGGCTTTGCAGCAGGAAGCGGCTGGCCGCCTGCGCCGCGCGCGCGCCTTCCAGTTGCACGGTCTGCCCGAAGCCCGTGGCCACCGGCGTGAACACCACCTGGCGCACGCCGTCGGCGTGAAGATGCAGCGAGAACACGCCGCTCGGAGCCTCGCGATGCAGGCTGTCGCACAGGAAGTCGCCGGCGCCGTGGACGATCGGCCGGTCGCGGTAGACCTCGACGCCCTGCTGCCCCTGCACCGCAGCGCCCAGCACCGCATCGGCGCCCGCATCGATCAGCGCATGGCCCACGTCGACCTGGTCGGCCCCGGGCCACGCCTGGTCTTCGCCGCCCCAATGCACGGCCACCAGCACCACATGCGCCTTCTCGCGGGCCGCGGCGATGCGGTGCGCGAAGCAGGCCGTCCACGCGGCCGGCGAGGACAGCGGAAGGTGCGCATTGCCGGCGGTGGCTGCGCCGGCGGCAATGCCGGGCGCCGTGGCGTCGATGGCGAACAGCGCAACGTGAAGGGGGCCGGCGCGCCGCAGGACGGGCGTCAGCGCCGCCTCCAGCGTCGGGCCCGATCCCGTGTGCCCGATGCCGGCTGCATCGAGCAGCGCGGCCTGTTCCGCCCGCTCCTCGTCGCCGAAGTCCGCGGCGTGGCTGCTGGCGGTGGCGACCACGTCGATGCCGGCCTCCACGAGCAGGCGCAGCATCTCGGGCCGGGCGCGGCGCTGTGCCAGCAGTGCGATGCCCAGGTCGGCCCGGGCCAGGACGGGCACGCCGCCGAGCACATCGGGCAGCCCTGTTTCCTGCGTGCGGTGATGCTGCCGCCCACCCAGGTTCAGGTTGCCCACCCAGGCGACTGCAGGTCCGGGATCGCCCGGAAGATCACTCAGACTCATCACTTGGTTCCCGCGACTGCACCCGACCGCCGGGGGGTGCGCTTGCAAATGCCGCGCAGTTTAGGGCCTGTGCGCGCCGCCGCCCATCGCCGCCGCCGAGGCGCGCTGAATGCATTCGATGAAATGCTGCGCGGCCGGTGTCGGCAGTTGCCCCCGGCGCCGGATCACGCACACGGTCAACGTCGGCAGCACTTCCGCCACATCGATCCGCCGGATGCCATGCCGCTTGAAGGTGAGCTTGACCAGCGGCTCGACGAACAGCCCGATCAGGTCCATGTGCCCGACCAGCCCGAGCGCCACCGTGACCGACTGCCCCTGGATGATCCGCGCCGGCGGCGGCAGACCCAGCGGCGTGAAGAGCGGTGAGACGGCCTCCCGCCCGCGGTGGTCGTCGCCGGGCAGGATCCATTCGCCGGCATAGAGGTCGTGCAGCGAACGCGCGCCCCGCAGCGGATGGCGCTCGCGCAGGCCCACCACCAGTTGCACCGGAAACAGCTCGAGCGCCTCGAACTGCGCATCGAGCGTGCCGGGCACCACGTGGGCCACCGCGAAGTCGAGGAAGCCGTCGCGCAGCCGCGCGAGCATCCAGGGCAGCACCGCCTCGCTGAACTGCACATCGACCGCGGGCAGGCGCGTGTGGAAATCCTTGAAGGCGGCGGGCAGCACGGTGAGCGCGAACGATGCGCTCACCGCCATCGACACCGAGCCGGTCGCGCCGTCGCGGATCTGCGCGATCTCGTCGCGGGCGCGCGCCATGTCGGCCAGCAGCAGCCGCGCGCGCGGCGCGAAGGCCTTGCCGAACTCGGTGAGCCGCACGCCCTTGACGCTGCGCTCCACCAGCGGCGCGCCCACCTCGCGCTCCAGCTCGCGCACGATCTTGGTCACCGCCGGCTGCGAGAGCCCCAGCACGCGCGCGGCGGCGCGGATGCTCATCTGCTCGACCACCGCCACGAAGGCGTGCAACTGATTGGGCTTCATCGCTCAAGGCACCGGGGTTATGACAACCAAAAGTTATCGTTATCGCCCAATTATTGTCTTTTCATGACAGCACCAAGTCTCTAGCATCCGCCGCGGTCGAACGACCTTCCAACCAGATCCCGCAAAAGCACAACTGGAGAGACATGAGCATCCCAAGCNCCCAGCCCTCGTCCGCCCGCCGGCGCCAGACCATCGTCGCCACCACCATCGGCAACGGGCTCGAGTTCTTCGACTTCACGGTCTACGGCTTCCTCGCGCTCGTGATCGGCAAGCTCTTCTTTCCCACCTTCAATTCGTACGGCCAGCTGCTGCTGACGGTGGCCAGCTTCGGCGTCGGTTTCATCATGCGGCCGCTGGGCGGCATCGTGATCGGTGCGTATGCCGACCGCGCGGGTCGCAAGAAGGCCATGACGCTCACCATCTTCCTGATGGCGCTGGGCTGCGCGCTCATCGCCTTCACGCCCACCTACGCGGCCATCGGCGTCGCGGCGCCGATCGTGATCGTGCTGGCGCGGCTCATCCAGGGCTTCTCGGCCGGTGGCGAGGTGGGTGCGTCGACCACGCTGCTGGTGGAGCACGCCACGCCCGCCAATCGCGGCTACATGGCGAGCTGGCAGTTCGCAAGCCAGGGCCTGGGCGTGATGCTCGGCGCCGTGGTGGTGGGCGCGCTCACCTTCTCGCTCACGCCCGAGGCCATGCAGAGCTGGGGCTGGCGCGTGCCTTTCGTCATCGGCATGCTGATCGCGCCGGTGGGCATGTACATCCGCCGCCATCTCGAGGAGTCGCTGCACATCTCGCCCGAAGAAGCCGCCGCGCCGCGCGAGAGCAGCCTGAAGATCGTCTGCACGCAGCACGGCAAGACGGTGCTGGCCGCGATTTTGGCGATCGTCGGCGGCACCACGGCCGCGTATGTCGTCACCTTCTACATGCCCACGTATGCCGTGCGCGAGCTTGGCCTCACGCCCTCGGTGGCGCTGTTCGGCGCCGCGCTCACGGGGCTGATCTCGTTCGCGTTCGCGCCGTTCGTGGGCAAGCTCTCGGACATCGTGGGGCGCAAGACGCTGATCTTCTGGAGCCGCATCGCGATGGCGATCCTGATCTATCCCGGCTTCCTGTGGCTCAACGCCTCGCCGACGCCGCTGGTGCTGTTCGTCGTGCTTGGCGTGTTCAGCGTCGGCCTGGTGGTGCAGACCGTGCCCGGCATCACGATGCTGCCGGAGATGTTCCCCAAGCGCGTGCGCGCGAGCGGCATGTCGCTGGTGTACAGCGTGGGCGTGGCGCTCTTCGGCGGCTTCGCCCCCTTCATCAGCACCTGGCTGGTCAACGCCACCGGCAGCAAGCTCGCGCCCGCCTGGTACCTCGTGGCGATGACCGTGGTCTCGCTGCTCGGCCTGATCTGGCTGCGCGACCACACGGGCCGCGACATCGACGCCGCGGATGCGCACGCAGCCGCCTGAAAAACATTTCCCCGTTCACGCACAGGAGCCCTACCCATGCAGACACAACCCACCGCCGCCACGCGCCATTTCTCCGGCACGTATGTCGAAGCCCGCGCCAAGTTCCTGGACGCCGCCGCCCAGCGCGGCGCGGCCATCGAATCGTTCGTGCATCCCGCGCACCGCGGCGCGCTCGGCGAAGAACTCGCCACCGACGTGGCGCTGATCGGCGCGAAGGACGCGAAGAAGGTCCTGCTCGTCACCTCCGGCACACATGGCCCCGAAGGCTTTTGCGGCTCGGGCGCGCAGGTCGCGACGCTCCACGATGCCGACCTGCTCTCGCGGCTCGAACAGGCCGGCGTGGCGCTGCTGCTGGTGCATGCGGTCAACCCGCATGGCTTTTCGCACCTGCACCGCACGAACGAAGACAACATCGACCTGAACCGCAACCACATCGACTTCAATGCGCCGCTGCCGGTGAACGCCGGCTATGCCGAGGTCGAGCCGCTGGTGCTGCCCGCCACCTGGCCGCCGACACCCGCCGACGACGCGGCCGTGGGTGCCTACATCGGCAAGCACGGCATGACCGCCTTCCGCGCCGCCGTGACCAAGGGCCAGTACACCTCGCCCGACGGCCTGTTCTACGGCGGCACCGCGCCGTCCTGGAGCAACAGGACCATTCGCGCGATCTTGCGCAAGTACGCGGCATCGGCCACCCACCTCGGCTGGATCGACGTGCACACCGGTCTCGGCCCCTACGGCCACGGCGAGAAGATCTACCCGGGCCGCAACACGCCCGAAGACCTCGCGTTGGCGCATGCCTGGTGGGGCGCCGACGTGTTCGCGCCCTTCGCCGGCGACTCGGCATCGGCCGACGTGTCGGGCCCCGTCATCTCGACCGCGTACGACGAATGCCCGGACGCCCGCGTCGCGCCGATGGGCCTGGAGTTCGGCACGCTGCCCGATCTGGAAGTGCTGCTTCGCCTGCGCGCCGACACCTGGCTGCGCCGCCATCCCGAGGCGCCGGAAGCGCAGAAGCGCGAGATCCGCCAGGGGCTGCGCGACGCGTTCTACTGCGACAACGACGAGTGGAAAGGCATGGTCCTGGGGCAGACGCGCGTCGTCTTGCTGCAGACGCTGCAAGGCCTGAAGAAGGCCTGATCCGGCAACCCGGACTTCAACCGAAGTTCGGTGCGCGCCGCTCGCGCAGCGAGGCCACGCCCTCGCGCACATCGGCGCCCGCGAAGCCCATGAATTCGAGCGCCAGCGAAGCATCGAAGGTCGGGCCGGCCTGGCGCAGCCAGTTGTTGAGCGCGTACTTGGTGAAGCGGATCGCGCTCTGGCTGCCGGCCGCGAGCCGGTCGGCCACCTCGTAGGCGCGCGGCAGCAGGTCGGCCTCGTCCACCGCAAGCGACACCAGCCCGATGCGCTCGGCCTCCTCGCCGCTCACCGGCTCGCACAGCAGCAGGNGGTACTTGGCCTTGGCCATGCCGCACAGGAGCGGCCAGACGATGGCCGCATGGTCGCCCGCCGCCACGCCCAGCCGCGTGTGGCCGTCGACGATCTTGGCGCTCTTCGTGGCGATGGAAATATCGGCGAGCAAGCCGGCCACCAGCCCGGCGCCCACGGCCGGGCCGTGCATCGCGCTCACGATGGGCTTGTCGCAGTTGATGATGTTGTAGACGAGGTCGCGCGCCTCTTTCCACACGCGCTGGCGGATGGCGTCGTCGGTGGCCATGTCCTGCACCAGCGCAAGATCGCCGCCGCCCGAGAAGCCCAGCCCTTCGCCCCGCAGCACCGCGCAGCGCACCGTGTCGTCGGCCGAGATGTCGCGCCAGATCTCGGCGAGCTCGCGGTGGCCGTCATGGCCGGCTGTAGGCAGCTTGCCGTTGGCCGCGCGCATCTGGATGTCGAGCACGGTNCCGTTGGCGCCGCGGCGCGTGATGGCGAGGGTCTGGTAGCGGGAGTAGTCCATGGTGTCTCCGCCCTGCGTCCGCGGACGAGGACTTTTTTCTGCGTTGAAGGATCGGACGGCTATTTTTGCGCCGCCAGCTCGCGGCAGCGCTGCACATTGGCATCGAAACGTGGCGCGAGGCCGGGCTCGCAGGTCTCGTCGCCGGGGGTCAGCCTGCACATGCCGACGACCACGTAGTCCATCACCGCCGAGGTGCACATCGGGTAGGCCGCGAGGTCCGGGTTGGCCTTCACCTTGAAGCCCCAGCGCTCGGTGAACTGCACCGTGCGGGCCATCGCGCCGTGGAAGAAGCTGCGGTCCCTGGCGGCGATGGCGGCCTCCATGCGCGGCAGCTCCTCGTTCAGGTAGCCGGTGGCGTCCAGGGGGAATGCCGAGGGCGGCTCCTGCTGGGCGGCTGCGAGGGATGCGGCCAGCACGAGCGACAGGGCGATCAGCGGGCGCAGCAGCGAGGCAGGCGAAAAACGGGTGGTCGGGCGGTGGAGTTGCATGGCTTGGGATTCTGCAACGTTTGGAAGCATCTTTGAATGGCGGGCGATGCGTGCGCGCTACGCCGGGACCTACTTGCCCTTCTTCTGCCTGTCGAACTTGCGCCAGTACTGGAACTCGTCCTCGTGCACTTCGAGATCGACTTCGGAGATGCGCGACTGCAGCCGTTCCTGCACCTCGGCCACGGCCTTGTTGTAGACGATGGGGCCGATTTCCTCGAGGAAGAAACCGAGCAGCGCGCCGGCCGCGATGTTGCCGATCCTCTCTTCCATGTTCTCGTTGAAGTAGCGCTCGATCGAGGTGATCGCCTGCTGGCGCGCTTCCTTGGATATCTCGATGGTCATGCGGGTTGCTCTGGGGTGTTGGGGCGAATGATTGTGCCGCTACGATGCGCAGCGGCCCCAAGGCTCGCGCAACAACGACACACAACAACGGAGACACGCACCATGAAGTTCCACCGAGCCGCACCGGCTGCCCTTGCCCTGGCCGCCCTCGCCGCCGTTGCAGCAATTTCCGGCTGCACCAACCTGACCCCCACCGTGCCGCAGCGCCAGCTGATGATCGTGGCCAACGACGAGAAGCAGTCGTGGAACGACGCAGGCGCCGTCATCCTCGCCCCCATGGGACGCGACACGGTGCAGGTGCTCGACATCGGCACCGATCCGCTCGCACCCAAAGTCGTCGGCACGCTGCAGCTGGACAACACCATCGCCGGCCCGCCGACCAACCTGGCGATCACGCCCGGCGAGACGCTCGCGCTGGTGGCCAACTCGCTCAACGTGGTCGAGGAAAACGGCGTGCGCAAGCAAGTGCCCGACAACCGCCTCTTCGTGGTCGACCTGACCACCACGCCGCCCAGGCTGATCGACACGCTCACCGTGGGCAAGCAGCCCTCGGGCCTCTCGATCAACCGCGCGGGCAACCTCGCGCTGGTGGCGAATCGCGCCGACAACTCGGTGAGCGTGCTGCGCATCGCGGGCAAGAAGGTGACGCTCATCGACACCGTGGCCATGAACGATTCAGTGGCGCACGTGCGATTCACGCCCGACGGCAAGCGCGCCCTGGCCGCCAAGTTTCCGACCCACAGGATCGCGCTACTCGAAGTGAACGGCGAGAAGGTCAGCTACAACAAGGTCGACCTCGCAGCCGGCCTCTGGCCCTACAACGTGGACGTGACCCCCGACGGCAAGCTCGCGCTCACGGCCGACAACGGCAACTCGGGCGCATCGGACGGGCAGGTCGACACGGTGAGCGTGATCGACATGGAAGCCACGCCGCCGCGCGTGATCGACAAGGTCGTGGTCGGCGACGGCCCCGAAGGCCTTGCGGTGAGCCCGACCGGCAAGCACGCGGTGGCGGTGATCCTGCGCGGCAGCAACTCGGCGAAGAACGCCTACTTCTACAACCGCAACGGCTCGGTGGTGCTGCTGAAGATCGACGGCAAGAAGGTCACCCGCGCCAACGAGGTGGTGGTGCGCGGCCTGCCCGAAGGCGCGGTGTGGAGCGCGGACGGCAAGTACCTCTACGTGGGGAATTTCATCGACCAGGACATCACGATCCTGCGCGTCGATGGCGATACGCTGGTGCCGACAGGCAAATCGTTCCCGTTGCAAGGTCACCCCGCCGCGATGCGCGGGACAATGACGCACTGACCGCAAGTCCTCTCACCCGAACGAAGAACCATGGCCCGACCCCAACGACAACTCCGCACGCTCGAACGCGGCATCCTCTGCCTCGTCATCGGCGCCGCCGTGCTGCTCGCACCGCGCTTCCTGCAGGGCACGCGCTGGTTCGAGATGGTGGCGGGCGCCTACCTCGTCGGCTGGTTCGCGTTGGTGCTGGGCATCGCGCTGGTCGGCGTCGGCCTGTTCCAGCGCAACAAGCAGCGCCCCTGAAAGAAAAACCCGCCTTGCGGCGGGTTTCAGCTGGAGGGAGTGCGCTTGCCGCGGCAGGCTCAGCTCTTCTTGCCGCGCAGCTTGCCGACAAGCTCCACCACCGCCAGCACGATCGCACCGGCGACAAGCCCCACCACGGCGTTCACGCCCATCGAGCCGAGGGTGCCGAACACGCCGCCCGTGGCCTTGGCCCAGTCTTCGACCGCATGGCCGAACGCGGGCACGCCGTGCACCAGGATGCCGCCGCCCACGAGGAACATGGCGGCGGTGCCGGCGACCGACAGCGCCTTCATGAGCCAGGGCGCCGTGGCGAGGATGCCGCGGCCCAGCGCACGGGACGCAGCGCTCGCGCGCTGGCTCAGGTAGAGGCCCGCGTCATCGAGCTTCACGATGCCGGCCACGAGGCCGTACACGCCGATGGTCATGATCAGCGCGATGCCGACCAGCACGCTCAGCTGCGTCGTGAACGGCTGGCCCTGCACGGTGCCCAGCGTGATCGCGATGATTTCGGCCGAGAGGATGAAGTCGGTGCGCACCGCGCCCTTGATCTTGTCCTTCTCGATCGCCACCACGTCGACCGCCTCGTCGGCCACGGCTTTCTCGTGGCGTTGGGTGTCGGCCTCGTGTTCCTTCTTGTGCAGGAACTTGTGCGCGAGCTTTTCGGCGCCTTCGAAGCAGAGAAAAGCACCGCCGATCATCAGGAGCGGCGTCACCAGCCAGGGCAGCCAGGTGCCGATGGCCAGCGCCGCGGGCACCAGGATGGCCTTGTTGATGAACGAGCCCTTGCAGACCGCCCAGACCACCGGGATCTCGCGCTCGGCCCTGACGCCGGAGACCTGCTGCGCATTGAGCGCGAGGTCGTCGCCGAGCACGCCGGCCGTCTTCTTGGCGGCGACTTTGGTGAGGATCGACACGTCATCGAGGACAGTCGCGATGTCGTCGAGCAGCAGAAGCAGGCTGGTGGCCATGTGAAAAGGTCAGTCTGAAAAAGAATCGGCGAGCTTAGCCGCGGCGGCTGCACGCACGTGCAATAACCGTACGAGGTCAGGAAACGCTGCGCTTGAGGCGAATTTCCTCGATGCGGACAGTGCCCAGCAGCGTGGTCTTGGCCGTCTTCATCTCGCGCTTGAAGCCGGCGAGTTCATGGAAGCGCATGGCGCGGTCGTTGCGAATGGGCACCCAGATGGTGACCGTGGTGCAGCCCTCTTCCTCGAGGCCTTCGCGCGCCGCGTCCCAAAGGGCGACGCCCACGCCCTTGCCCCAGTGCTCGGGCTTGACGTAGATGGCCCAGATCTCGCCCGTGGTGGACGGCGTCTTGGGGTCGCGCGAGCGGTCGAAGCCGACAAAACCGACGATTTCGTTGCCGAGCGTGGCCACCTGCACCTGCGGCTCGCTGAATTCGATGGCTTCGCGCCACTTGGCTTCGCGGGTGGCCGGGGCCAGCGTGCGCAGCTCTTCTTCGGGGAGGATGCCTTCGTAGGCGGCCTTGGCGGCCAGGGCATGGACTTCGGCGACGGCCTTGGCGTCGCGCATCGTGGCGGGGCGAACTTCGTAATCGGACATGAATGCAGGGAAATCAATGGAACCGGCTATTGTCGCCGCACCGCTAAACTGCCCGCTGCATCCGTAGCATCAACTGGAGAAAAGCCATGGCAAAGAGTCAGCAACGCAGCACCAAGGAAGCCAAGAAACCGAAGAAGGACACCTCGCCGCCCAAGCCCGTGGGCACCGGCGGCATCGAGCCGGTCCGCACGATCACCACCGCGGTGATTCCGCGCGGCAAGCTCAAGAACAAGTGACCGACGAGGCACCGGCCGGGGCTCCACCAGCCCCGGCTCCTGCAGCAAAGCCGGCCCAGCCCCGCAACCCGCTGCACGGGCTCACGCTGGAGGCCATCGTCACTTCGCTGGCCGACTGGTACGGCTGGGAACACCTCGGCGAGCTCGTTCCCATCCGCTGTTTCCAGATCGACCCGAGCGTGGGCTCCAGCCTCAAGTTCCTGCGCAAGACGCCCTGGGCGCGCGAGAAGGTCGAGAACCTTTATCTCTTCATGCTGCGCGAACAGCGCCGCGAGCAGCAGCAACAACAACAGCCTCCTCAGGAATGAAGGTTCGACTCGAGCCCTCGGGCCTCGACTTCGAGACCGAACCGGGCACCACGCTCCTGAAGGCGGCCGAGGCGGCCGGCATCGAACTGCCGAGCTCCTGCAGAAACGGCACCTGCCGCACCTGCATCTGCCGGCTGGTGTCGGGCCATGCGCGGCACATCATCGAATGGCCCGGCCTGAGCGTCGACGAGAAGGACGAAGGCTGGATCCTGCCCTGCGTGGCGGAGGCCCTGGACGACCTCACGCTCGATGCGCCGCAAGCCTTTTCGGTTTTCCAGGACTAGGAGGCCGGCCCTGCCGGTCTGGCACCGGCAGGCATCGCCACCACCAGCCGATCGCGTTGCGCCAGCGACGGGAACAGCTTGAACCAGGTCAACGCCACCAGCATCGTTCCCACGCCGCCCACCACCACCGACCCCACGGGCCCGAGCAGCGCCGCCGTGGCGCCCGATTCGAATTCGCCGAGTTGGTTGCTCGCGCCGATGAAGATCGAGTTGACCGCGCTCACCCGTCCGCGCATCGCATCGGGCGTCTCCAGCTGCACCAGCGTCTGGCGGATCACCACGTTGACCATGTCCGCCCCGCCCGAGACCGCGAGCGCGATCAGCGAGACGACGAAGCTCTTGGAGATGCCGAACACCACCATGCAGAGGCCAAAGAGCCCGATGGCCAGCAGCAGCGTGCACCCCACGTGCCGCTCGACCGGCCGCCGCGTGAGCGCGATCGACATCACCAGCGCCCCGACAGCGGGCGCACCGCGCAGCAGCCCGAGCCCCCAAGGGCCCGTGTGCAGGATGTCCTTCGCATAGATCGGCAGCAGCGCCACCGCGCCGCCCAACAGCACCGCGAACAGGTCGAGCGAGACGGCACCGAGCACGGGCTTGCGCTTCCAGATGAAGTCGACGCCCGCGAACACCGTGGCCAGCGTGACCGGCTCGCGCGCGGCCGGCGTGTAGGCATAGCGCAGCCGCAGCACCAGCACGCAGGCGACGGCAAAGAACGCCACGCTCGCGCCGTACACCACCGACATGCCCGCCACGAACAGCAGCCCGCCAAGGGCAGGCCCGCCGATGATCGCGCCCTGCATGCCGGCCGAGCTGAACGCCATGGCCCGCGCGAGCATCGAGGGTGGCACCAGCAGGGGCGTGAGCGCCTGCTGCGCCGGCATCTGAAAGGCGCGCACCGCGCCCAGCACCAGCGAGAGCCCCAGCAGCAGGCCGCGGGTGTCGTGCTTCTCCAGCACGGCCAAGAGCAGCACCAGCCCCACCAGTCCCTGCACCGCGAAACAGGCGGCCACGATGCGGCCGCGGTGGTGGCGGTCGACGATGTGGCCGGCCAGGAGCGCCAGCAAGAGTGCGGGAACGAACTGGTAGAGCCCGACGAGGCCCAGGTCCCAGGCGCTGCTGGTGAGCTCGTACATGTGCCAGCCGATGGCCACCAGCAGCATCTGCGAGGCGGCGGTGCCGAAAAGCCGCGCCGTCCACATGTGCATGAACGGGCGCTCGCGCGTCAGGTCGGAAAAGCTGGGCGGGGGGGAGGAAGCGGAGGCGGGAGCGGGGCCGGACATTGTGCGTCGAGGATAGCCGAGGCGCCGTGAGCCGCCCGTTAGCAAGGCGCAATGTCCTGCCTTGCGCGCCCTCTCTACACTCGCTTCCTCCATGACCGCGCCACTGCTGCACCCCATCCACGAAGACGCCCACCTGCTGGTGCTCGAGAAGCCCGCGGGCCTGCTCTGCGTGCCCGGCCGCGGCGAGGACAAGCAGGACTGCCTGAGCGCCCGCGCGATGCGCCAATGGCCCGATGCGCTGATCGTGCACCGGCTCGACATGGCCACCAGCGGCCTCGTGGTGATGGCGCGCAGCCTCGAGATGCAGCGCGCACTGAGCGCGGCCTTTGCCGACCGGCAGGTACACAAGCGCTACGAAGCCATCGTCGATGGCGCGATGCCCATGCGCGAAGACTGGTCGGTCATCGATGCGCCGCTGATGGCCGACTGGCCGCGCAGGCCCTTGCAGAAGACCGACCCCGCGGGCAAGCCCAGCCTCACGCGCTGGCGTGCGCTGGCGTCATCGGTGCAGGGAGATTTCAGCGCGACCCACGTGCTGCTCGAACCCGAGACCGGCCGCTCGCACCAGCTGCGCGTGCACCTGCTGTCGATCGGTCATCCGATCCTCGGCGATGCCCTGTATGGCGATGCCGCGGTGCAGGCGCGTGCGCCGCGCCTGATGCTGCATGCGAGTGCGCTGGCCTTCGTGCATCCGGCGACGCAGCAGACCCTTCGCTTCGAAAGCGGGTCGGGCTTTTCGCTCAGCCGCCCTTGACCACGAGCACCGGCATGGTCGCGTCCTGCAGCACGCGCTGCGTGACGCTGCCCAGCAGCAGTTTCTCTATGCCGCTGCGGCCGTGCGAGCCCATCACGATCAGGTCGGCCGCGATGGCGATGGCCGTGTCGACGATGCCTTCGTGCACCACGTGGCCGTCGATCACGCGCTGGTCGCTGTGCAGGCCTTCGGCCGCGAGGGCCGCAACGCCGCGTGCCAGGGCCGCATTCGCGCTCGCGGTGGCGGCGGCCAGATACTCGTTCTGGCCGAGCGCGTAGTCTGCGCCCACGCCGATGAAGGGGTAGTTGTCGATCACGTGAATCAACGTGATGCGGCTCCCGAAAGCCAGTGCGAGGCCACTGGCCTTGCTGACGGCGAGCATGGAAGTTTCAGAACCGTCGATGGGAACCAGGATGTGATTGAACATGGCGGACCTCGCTTTCGTTCGCAGACTGACACGGCTCGAAGTCGAACCGGGTCCCGAATTTAACCGCTACACCGGTGGGTGGCTGTAGGACTCGTGCCAGCGGTACCCAGGGTACCGCCTGCGAGCGTCAATCGCCCTGGAAACCCTGTGATCGGCAAGTGATCACGAGCGTATCGCGCCAGCCCGCGCCGCCCTCCTCGAGCGGCTGGATCGGCGTGGATTCGTGAATGACGCGTGCATCGTCGAGCACGAGCAGCGTCCACGGCTCGGTCATGGTGAAGCGCTCGCCACGCCGGCCGTTGGCCTCGAACACGCGCGTCTCGCCACCCTTGATGCCTTGCCGACCGACCAACGCGACGGCCACCAGGTCGACGCCGTCGCGGTGCGCGCCTTCGGGGGTCGGTCGGCCGATGCCGCCCGCGGTGTCGATGCGGAACTGATGCGCCTCGACGAACCATTTCTGCGGCGCACCGCGCATACCGCTCGCGGCCGTGCCCAGGCGCTGCAGCAGGCGCTGCCAGACCGGCTGCACGATGGTCTCGGCGAGCATCGGCGCGAACCAGCGCTGCATGCCGCCGTGCAGAGCGTTGTATTCGACCGGCTGCCAGTGCGCGCGGTGCGGCACCTGCTCGAGCACCGCGTTATCGCCCGCCTCGACGGTGAAGCATGCATGGCGACGCGTGCGGTAGCGGCCGCCGTCTTTCAGGTAATCGTCGGGTGGAAGATCGTTCCAGTCCGCGTGCAGGGCCTCGAGTTGCGCGAGCGGTGCGCCCAGCCAGTCGCTGACACCCTTCGGGCTCAGTACCGCATAGCCCTGTTCGCGCAGGGCGGCGGGCAGTTCGGCTGGGTCGATGAAGGGGGGCGTGAAGGCGGCCGTGGTCACGCGCTGACCTTCACGTCCTTCCAGAACGCGACGCGGTCGCGAATTTCCTCGGCTTCGGGCTTCGGGTCGGCGTAGTACCAGGCGGCGTCGGTGTTGAGCTCGCCGTTGACCAGCAGCGAGTAGTAGCTCGCGGTGCCCTTCCAGGGGCAGGTGGTCTTGTGGTTGCTGAAGGTGACGTGATCGCGGTTGAGCGAACTCATCGGGAAGTAGTGGTTGCCTTCGACGAGCACGGTGTCGTCGCTTTCGGCGATGGTGACGCCGTTCCAGGTTGCTTTCATTTGTCTTGGTCTCCAGAGGGAGGGGTGGCGGGGGCGCTGTCCGTTGCGCTGCCGCACGGGGCTTGGGTATTGTGCCGTTGCTTGGTACGGCCGCTCTTTGGTTGGCTTGTATGAACGTTATTGGGGTGGTTTTTTTCCGAGGCCGGGTCTCGGCCCGGCGGCCGACTCACTTTCTTTTGCTTCGCCAAAAGAAAGTAAGCAAAGAAAAGGCGACCCTGCTGTCTGCGTCCCTCCGCTTCGCTGCGGGCAACCTGCGGTGCTCGCGTTTCGCGGGGTCTCGCCCAAACTCGCTTCGCTCAAACAAGGGCGAGCCCTGATCCGCGAAACGCTCCGCTCCTCGGCGCATACAGAAGGGATTTGGGAA
>JGI24771J26695_1000155_pt1 | contig 65886 bp, 55 predicted proteins | sample LakSupMetagenome_FD_26695 | JGI IMG/M metagenome (IMG submission 26695)
GGGTCCGGTTGCGGGGGCGTGAGCCGCATGGATGCGGCGACCGAGCTTACATGGACGTACTTGCAGCGTCCCCCGCAACCGGACCCACCCCGCCATCCCACAGGAAACCAGCTTCTGCTGTTGCTTCGGCCGTTGCCGTTGCTGTTGCCTCTGCGGGTGCAGGGCGCAGCCCTGCCGATACCCCCCATTGAGCATTCCGCGCAGTGCTTTGAGCGCCGCACGCACGCGCAACACGGCACGCTGTGCGCAACGGGCCTGCCCATCACTCACCGAGAAGAACCGCCATGACCCTGCGTCATCTGCCATTGCACGCCGCCCTGCTGCTGGCCCTGTCCTCCCTGCCGTTGGCCGCGCTGGCCGAGGCCACCTCGCCCGCCCCCACCCAGCAGGTGCCGGGCGTGCAACACCAGCGCATCGGTGCGCTGCAGGTCACGGCCCTGTTCGACGGCGTGGTTGCGCTCGGCCGGCAGGAAGTGGTCGACGTGCCGCCAACGCTGGTCAGCCGCCTGCTCGAAGGCCGCTATGTGCCCGAAGACAAGAAGGGCCTGCAGACCGCGATCAACGCCTTCCTGGTGCGCCAGGGCAAGCACCTGACCCTGGTCGATGCCGGCACCGCGCAGTGCTTTGGCCCTGACCAGGGCCAGGTGCTGGGCAACCTGCGTGCGGCCGGCGTAGACCCGGCCGAGATCGATGAGGTGCTGCTGACCCATGCCCATCCCGATCATCTGTGCGGGATCCTCGATGCACAGGGCAAGCCGGCCTATCCGAATGCGACGGTGTGGCTGTCCAAGGCCGATGCCCGCTACTGGCTCGACCCGGCCAGCGAAGCCACGGCACCGCAGGGCGTGCGCTTTGCCTTCGCGCTGGCACGCAACGCGATCGCGCCGTACCAGGCCGCCGGTCGCCTGCACACCTTCCAGCCTGGCGACGCCCTGCCGGGCCACGCGGTGGCGATGGATACCCACGGCCACACGCCGGGGCATGTGTCCTACCGTTTCGACAGCCAGGGCCAGTCACTGCTCGTGTGGGGCGATGTGCTGCATTTCCATGCGGTGCAGTTCGCACACCCGGAAGCAGCATTCGAGGCCGATTCGGATCGCAAGGCGGCTACGGCCAGCCGTCGCAGCCTGTTGCAGGAAGCCACCGCCAAGGGCTGGTGGGTTGCCGGCGCGCACCTGCCCTTCCCCGGGCTGGGGCACGTGCGCAGCGAAGGCCAGGCCTATGCGTGGGTACCGGCGGAATACTCGCCACTGAAATGATGTGCCGCCGGGCATGGCCCGGCGAGCGCAGCGGAGCGCCTTATTCCAGCCCCAGCCAGCCGCCGATGATGCCGCGGGCTTCATCCACGCCGGTACGGGCCGAGCCGGAGAACACCTGCACACTCACCGTATCGCCGAACGACGAATGCAGTTCCTTGCGTACCTTCTGCAGGGTCTGCATCTGCTGGCTGCGGCTCAGCTTGTCGGCCTTGGTCAGCAGCGCATGCGCCGGCAGGCCACGCTGCACGGCGTAGGCCAGCATCTGCCGGTCGTAGTCCTTCAGCGGATGACGGATGTCCATCACCACCACCAGCCCCTTCAAGGCCTCGCGGGTGCGGAAGTAGCGGTCGATGAAGGCCTGCCAGTGCGCCTGCAGGTCCAGCGGCACCTTGGCGTAGCCGTAACCGGGCAGATCGACCAGATGGGCGTCCGGGGTAACCTGGAAGAACACCAGCTGCTGGGTCCGGCCAGGCGTCTTGGAGACCCGGGCCAGGCTGTTCTGGCGGGTCAGCGCATTGAGCGCGCTGGACTTGCCGGCGTTGGAGCGACCTGCAAAGGCCACTTCAGAACCTTCATCGGGCGGCAGCTGCCCCATGTTGTGGGCAGAGAGGTGGTATTGGGCGCGTTCGATGAGCAATGACATGCGCATAGGATCGCATGTTGCGGCGCCGCGCGCCCGGCCCGGGGCCTTCCAGCGGGAAAATGCTGCACTGCTGCGTTGACCGTGCAAGGAAACGGCGTTGATAATCCGGGCGATGCCGGCCGCCGCCGCCCGGCCGGTCCATACGGAGCTTCAGCATGCGCCACGCTCGCGTTCTTGCCGTATCCGCCCTTGCTACTGCCGTCGTTGCCGCTGCTGCCTTTGCGCAGACCACGCTGACCCCGCTGCCCGACAACGGCCCGATCAAGACCGCCTCGCTCGAGGTGGATTTCAGCAAGACCACCTGGGGCGACGCCAAGGCCGGCCAGACCAAGGCCACCGCGTGCGCCGCCTGCCATGGTGCCGATGGCAATTCCACGGTGGAGATGTATCCCAGCATCGCCGGCCAGAGCGAGCGCTACGTCGCCCAGCAGATGGCCCTGATCGCCAATGGCCAGCGCAGTTCCGGCGCCGCCGTGGCGATGGTGCCCTTCGTGCAGAACCTCACCCCGCAGGACATGCGCGATATCGGCGCGTTCTTCGCCACCCAGAAGGCCAACGCCGGCATCGCCGACGACACGCCGGTGGCCGAGGGCCCGTACAAGGGCATGAAGTTCTACCAGATCGGCCAGCAGCTTTACCGCGGCGGCGACGCCCAGCGCGGGCTGCCGGCCTGCATGGCCTGTCACGGCCCCAGCGGCGCCGGCAACCCCGGCCCGGCCTACCCGCACATCGGCGGCCAGCACGCCAGCTATGTCGCCCGGCGCCTGCAGGAGTACCAGGCCGGACAGACCAACGAGACCGACAAGGCGCACTTCCAGATCATGGCTACGGTGGCGCAGAAGCTGACCGAGCAGGAGGTGCAGGCCCTTTCCAGCTACCTGCAGGGCCTGCACAACAAGGCCGACGATCTCGCCGCCGAAGGCGCTTCGACGCGACCGGCTGCCGCCCCCTGACCGCCACTGGTCGGCGCCGGTCGCCACGACGGCCCGTCGCTGCGGTATGTTTCCTTCACGCCGGCGGCTGCGCCGGCGTTGTCATTTTCAACGGAGATGCGTGTCGATGAGGTTGATTCCCCGCCTTCTGCTGTCCCTGCTGGTGCTGCTGCCGTTGGCGGCCTGCGCCGCCACCCCCGCCAACGCCCCGCTGGTCGAAGGCAAAGACTACGAGCGCATCGCCCAGCCTGGCCCGTTCCAGCCGCTGGCCGGCAAGATCGAGGTCGTCGAGGTGTTCGGCTACACCTGCCCGCACTGCGCCCATTTCGAACCCCAGCTGGCCGCCTGGGCCGCCAAGCTGCCGGCCGACGTGCGCTTCACCCCGGTCCCGGCCGCCTTCGGCGGTGCCTGGGATGCCTGGGCACTGGCCTACTACGCCGCCGACGAAGTGGGCGTGGCCAAGCGCAGCCACGCCGCTGTGTTCAAGGCCCTGCACGATGACGGCACGCTGCCGATGCAGAACGTCTCGGCCGATGAGCTCGCCAACTTCTACAAGGCCTACGGCGTGACCCCGGAGCGCTATACGCAGGCCCTGCGCGGCGAGGCGGTACAGAAGAAGGTCGATGCCGCCCGTGCCTTCGCCCAGCGCACCCAGGTNCCTGGCACCCCGGCCATCATCATCAATGGCCAGTACTTGGTCCGTGGCAAGAGCTTCGACGACCAGCTGCGCATCGCCTCGGCGCTGATCGCCCAGGCCCGCGCCGCCCGCGGCCGCTGAACCAACACACACCATCGACACGGCGCTGTCGCCGCCGCATGTCATCATTTCCCTCTGGCCGGCGCCTGACGCCGGCCCCACCTTTCCAGATGCTGGAGACGCTTCCATGAAGACCCGTTTCGCCGCCCTCGCCCTCGCAGCGCTGCTGCCGATCCTGGCGGCCTGCAAGGCCGACGATGGCACCACCAACACCTCCGCCCCGGCAGAACCGGCCGCGACCCCGGCCAGCACCGAACCGGCCGCGCCGGCCGCAGGCGGCGAAGCCGCTGCACCGGCTACCGAAGGTGACAAGACCGCTGCCAGCGCTGCGCCTGCCCCGACCACCGCCGCGCTGACCGGCCCGGCCCCGGTGGAAGGCGCCGACTACCAGCTGATCCCGAACGGCCAGCCGTTCCAGCCGGCCGCCGGCAAGGTCGAAGTGGTCGAGATCTTCGGTTACGTCTGCCCGGCCTGCGCTGCGTTCCAGCCGCTGGTCGGCCCGTGGAAGGCTGGCCTGCCGAGCGATGTGAACTTCGTCTACGTGCCGGCCATGTTCGGCGGCACCTGGGACAACTACGCCCGTGCCTTCTACGCCGCACAGACCCTGGGCGTGCAGGAGAAGACCCACGAAGCGCTGTACTCGGCCATCCACTCGCAGAAAACCCTGAAGGGCGAGCGCGGTGCTGATTCGGTCGATGACATCGCCAAGTTCTACGGTGCCTACGGCGTGGATCCGAAGCAGTTCGCCGCCACCATGGGCAGCTTCGCGGTCAATGCCAAGACCAACTCGGCCAAGCAGTTCGCCCAGCGCAGCCAGATCAGCGGCACCCCGTCGATCATCGTCAACGGCAAGTACCTGGTGAAGGGCAAGAGCTTCCCGGACATGCTGCGCATTGCCGACCACCTGATCGCCCGCGAACGCGGTGCGGCCCAGGCTCACTGATCAAAGAGACGTTTTCCCGGCCGTGACTTCCCCCACAACACGGACCCTGCGCTTGCTGACGGCCAACATCCAGGCCGGCTCAAGTACCCGCCGCTACAGCGACTATGTGACCCGCAGCTGGTCACATGCGCTGCCGGCGGGTCGCAAGCGCAGCAGCCTTGACGCGATTGCTACTTTGGCGCGCGGTCATGACATCGTCGGCCTGCAGGAGGCCGACCCGGGCAGCCTGCGCTCGGGCTTCACCAACCAGACCCATTACCTGGCCCAACGCGCCGGCTTCAATTACTGGAGCCACCAGCCGAACCGGCGCATGGGTGGCGTCGCCTCCAGCGCCAACGGCCTGCTGAGCAAGCTGGAACCGGTGGAAGTGCAGGACCACGCCCTGCCCGGCCGTATCGGCGGGCGCGGCGTGCTGCTGGCCAAGTTCGGCGATGGCCGCGATGGCCTGGCCGTTGCGGTAGCGCATCTGTCCTTGGGCGCCGGTTCGCGGATGGCCCAGCTCGGCTTCATTGCCGAGCTGTTGTCCGACCATCCCAATGCGGTGCTGATGGGCGACTTCAACTGCCTGGCCGAACGTCCGGAAATGCAGGTGCTGTACCAGAAGACCCGGCTGCAGCCGCCCGGCTGCATCGTGCCGACCTTCCCCAGCTGGCGCCCCGACCGCGCCATCGACCACATCCTGGTCAGCAGCGGCCTGCAGACCCGCACCGTGGAAGCGGTGCCCGCTGCGTTCTCCGACCATCTTGCCTTGGCGATGGCAATCGACGTCCCGGCCGACGCCCTGCGCTGACGCGCTGCCGCTGCGCTCGCCGGGCATGGCCCGGCGCTACCGCCCCTGGTTGGCAGGCTGCCCTGGTGGGTGCGAACCCCGTTGGCAGGCTGACCTGGTGGGTGCGGACCGTTGGTCCGCACGCTCTCCGCCGGGCATGGCCCGGCGCTACCCCGCCTGCGCCACCGGCACCTTCAACCGCCGTGCGGTCATCGTGCTGCCCACCGAGGCCAGCACCGTGCAGCCGATGGCCAGCCACTGCAGGCCATGCAGGTGCTCATGCAGCAGCAGCATCGCCCACAGCGCGGCCACCGCCGGTTCCATGCTGATCAGGATGCCGAAGGTCTCCTTCGGCAGGCGCTTGAGCGCCATCATTTCCAGTGACATCGGGATCGCGCTGGACACCAGCGCCACCACCAGCCCGGCCAGCAGGATCTTCGGCTCCAGCAACGCCGCGCCGGCATGCACCACGCCCACCGGCACCACCACCAGCGACGCGGCCAGCAGCCCCAGCGACACCGAATGCCCAGCGTGCAGGTGGCCGGCGCGCTTGCCGAACACGATGTACAGGCCCCAGCACGCTGCTGCCCCCATGGCGTACAGCACGCCCACCGGATCCAGTGCCGGGCCGCCGCCGATCGGCAGCAGCAACAGCAGCCCGACCGCCGCGCAACCCACCCACAGGAAATCGATCGGACGCCGCGACGACAGCATCGCCACCGTCAACGGGCCGGTGAATTCGATGGCCACCGCGATGCCGAACGGGATCGTGCGCAAGGCCATGTAGAACAACAGGTTCATCAGGCCCAGGGTGAGGCCGTAGCGCAGGATGGTGACCGCATCCACGCGGCTGGTCTTCCAGCGCCATGGCCGCCAGAACAGCAGCAGCAACAACGCCGAAAAGCCCACGCGCAGCGCGCTGGTGCCCTGCGCGCCGATCAACGGAAACAGCTGCTTGGCGTAGGAGGTACCAATGGCCAGTGCGGTGACCGAGCCGAGCACCGCCAGCGCCGGCAACATCGGCGCGATTCGAGAAGTCTGCATGCCGCCAGTCTATTGCGTCGGCGGCGAGCACTTGGCTCAATTGACGGCCCGTCCGCGCAACTTCTGCTCACCATGGCCACCGCCCCCGTGCTGGACAGCTTCGACCGCGCCATCCTCGCCCTCCTGCAGCAGGACAACACCCTGCCGCAGCGGCAGATCGCCGAAGCCGTGCACCTGTCCACGCCGGCGGTGCAGCGGCGGATCAGGCGCCTGCAGGACAGCGGGGTGATCGCCGCCAACGTGGCGGTGATCGACGCTGCGAAAATCGGCCGGCCATTGACCATCATCGTCGAGGTGCGCGTGGTCAGCGAACAGCGCGAGAAGGTCGCCCCGTTCCGCCGCCGCGTGCAGGACGACCCTGCCGTGCAGCAGTGTTACTCGATCACCGGCGACGGCGATTTCCTGCTGCTGCTCTCGGCGGCATCGATGGAGGAATACGAGGCGATCACCGAGCGCTTGTTCGGCGGTGATGACAACATCGAGCGCTTCCGCACGTCGGTGGCGCTGGGCACGTTGAAGCGCGGGTTCGACGTGCCGCTGACATGACGCAGATGCCGTCGAGCCTGTCCTGCTCCTACACTGGTGACGCATGAACACCGCTTCCCCCTCCAACGCCAGACGCCTGCGCCGCTGGTTGCTGCGTGGCGCCTTCCTGCTGATCCTGGTCATCGCGGCGATGGCCTTCTGGAACAGCCCGTGGGCTGCCGCACCGAAGATGCTGTGGACACTCTCGCGCATGCCACCGGCCACGCAACTGCCGGTGCCGGTGGACGGCGTGCGGCCCCGGCAGATCGCCGATACCTTCGGCGCACCGCGCGGGCGCGACCGCACGCACGCGGGTATCGACATCTTCGGCAAGCGCGGCACGCCGGTGCGCAGCGCTACCCCCGGTGTTGTCGCCGACATCCGCGACAGCGGACTCGGTGGCCGCCAGGTCTGGGTGATCGGGCCGGGACGCGAGCGCTATTACTACGCGCACCTGGAAGACTGGGCCGATGGCCTGGCGCGCGGCCAGGTGGTGCAACCCGGCGACCTGCTCGGCCATGTTGGCGACAGCGGCAACGCCAAGGGCACGCCGCCCCATCTGCATTGGGGCATCTATGGCGCCGACGGCGCGCGGGACCCGCTGCCGCTGCTGCAACCGCAGGGCACCCGCTGACGGCAACCGAGCCGAGCCTCGAGGCCGCAGGCGTTTGTTCATGATTTGTAAATAGGAATAGTTCGTATTACCATTTCTTTCGTTTCCGGTGGTGCCAGGACGGCCTGCCCGCCCTTCCCCTACCCGTAGCGCCTCGACTCCTGGATGACGGCCGAACGCGCGTGCCCGTTGCAGGAATCCGCATGATCCGTCCCGCCTTTCGTACCCCGCAGCCGCAGCGGCTGTCCGTTGCCGTGCTCGTCGCGCTCTGCGCCGTCGCACCCACCGCTTTCGCCGAAACCGCCACCGACCCGACCACCCTCGACAAGGTCGTAGTGAAGGGCGAGCGCGCCGAAGGCTATTCGGTGCGCCGTACCTCGGCCGGCACCCGTTTCGACCTGGCGCCGCGCGAGATCCCGCAGTCGGTCAGCATCATCAGCCACCAGCGCATCGAAGATCAGCAGCTGGACGACATCATCGACGTGCTGGGCAACACCACCGGCGTCACCAGCNCCCAGTCCGACAGCGAGCGCACCGAGTTCTATGCGCGCGGCTTCTACATCGATGCGTACCAGTTCGATGGCCTGCCCACGCAGATGGTGCAGAACTGGAGCTACGGTGACTCCGGCCTGGACCTGGCCCTGTATGACCGCGTGGAAGTGGTGCGTGGCGCCACCGGCCTGCTCAGCGGCGCCGGCAATCCTTCCGCCTCGGTGAACCTGATCCGCAAGCACGCCGACAGCGCGGAACTGACCGGCAGCGTGTCGGTCAATGTCGGCAGCTGGGGCCGCACCCGCACCACCGTGGACGTGGGCAGTGCGCTGAACGCCAGCGGCACCGTGCGCGGCCGGGTGATCGGCAGCTACCTGGACACCGATGGGCAGATGGACCGCTACAACCAGCGCAAGACGCTGGGCTATGCGGTGATCGACGCCGACCTGACCCCGGATACCCAGCTCAGCGTGGGCTACGACTACCAGCAGAAGCGCGCCAACGGCGCGACCTGGGGTGGCTTCCCGATGCTGTACTCCGACGGCAGCGCGACCCCGTACGACGAATCGTTCAACGCCAGCCCGAACTGGACCTACTGGGACACCACCAGCAAGCGCGCGTTCGCCACCCTGCAGCACGCCTTCAGCAACGGCTGGAAGTTCAAGATCGGCGCAACGCATGACCAGACCAAGGCCGACGACAAGCTGTTCTACCCTGCGTACAACGATTGGACCACCGGCGCCTCGAACTTCGACAAGACCACCGGTGCGGGCATTTCGCCGTCCGCAGGCTTCTACAACACCGAGCGCAAGGTCACCGGTGTCGATGGCTACGTTGATGGTCCGTTCCAGCTGTTTGGCCGCGAGCAACAGTTCATGGCCGGGCTGAGCTACAACAAGCGCGACTACGCCAACTACGGCGACTACCAGGTCGGCGGCGCCGGCCAGAGCTGGGACCCGTTCGCCAGTTACCTGAACTGGACGGGCAACATCAGCGAGCCGAACTGGAACCCGCTGGCGCTGGCCAGCGAGGGCACCATCACCCAGAAGGCCGGCTATGCCGCCGCACGCCTGTCGCTGGCCGATCCGTTGAAGCTGATCATCGGCGCGCGCTACACCGACTGGAAGAGCGAGGGCGAAGGCGCAGATCGCCAGCACAAGGTGACCACGCCGTATGCCGGCCTCGTGTTCGACATCAACGACACCTACTCGGCGTACACCAGCTACACCGAGATCTTCCAGCCGCAGACGTTGAAGGACCGCAACGGCAGCTATCTGGACCCGGTGGATGGCAAAAGCTACGAAGTGGGCGTCAAGGGCGCCTGGTTCGACAACCGCTTGAATGCTTCGCTGGCGGTGTTCCGCATCGAACAGGACAACGTCGGCCAGATCACTGGCGAGCCGGTGCCCGGCAGCCAGAACGAATTCGCCTATCGCGCCGCACGCGGCACGGTGAGCCGTGGCTTCGAGTTCGAGCTCAACGGCGAACTGGCACCGGGCTGGAACGCCACGTTCGGGGCCTCCCGTTACGTAGCCAAGGATGCCAACGATGCCGACATCAACACCAACCTGCCGCAGACCGCGCTGAAGCTGTTCACCAGCTACACCCCGCAGTCGCTGCAGGAACTGACTGTCGGTGGCGGTGCCAACTGGCAGAACCGCATCTACTACCCGGTGCCGGCCTATGGCCGCATCGAGCAGAGCGGCTACGCACTGGTCAGCGCCTTCGTGCGCTACCGCATCTCGCCGGAGTTCAGCGTGCAGGCCAACCTCAACAACCTGCTGGACAAGAAGTACCTCTCGCAGATCAATGGCTACGGTGCGTATGGCGATGGTCGCAACGGCTCGCTGACGTTTACCTGGTCGTTCTGAAGGAAACGTCGCCGGGCATGGCCCGGCGCTACCGCGGCAACAGCAGCGCCGGAATCTCTCCGGCGCTGCTGTACTCACATCAGAACCGCAGGTCCGCGCGCAGGTACCAGTAACGGCCACGCGGGATGTCGTAGGTCGAGGCGTCATAGCCGTTCAACGAACACGACAGGCAGATCGGCGGGTCCTTGTCGAACACGTTGTTCAGGCCCGCCGTCAGCTGCAGGCCCTTCATCCAGTCGATCTTGTAGCCCACCTGCATGTCATGGAAGGTGGTGGCCGACAGCGTGTTGGTGCCGGCGGCCTGGTTGCTGCACACCGGGAACGCCACGGCGTCACCGCAGTCTTCGGTCAGTTCGGAAATGTGGCGTACCGTCCAGTTGGCGCTCCAGTTGTCCAGCGTCCAGCCGATGCTGGCGTTGCTGGTCCACTCCGGAATCGAACTGTCAGCCACTTCCACGCCGGGCTTCTGCGGCTGCCGCTGGCCGGCGGCACCGGTGGCCTCGTAGCGACCGACGAAGGTGTTCTTCCAGCCCAGCTTGAACTGGCCGATCGAGCTCTGCGGCAGGGTCCAGAACAGGTCCACATCCCAGCCGTCGGTCTTGATCGAACCCAGGTTGGTCAGGCGGTTGTTGAAGCTGCTGACCGCACCGGTGCTGGCACGCGTGATGCCGTCGCAGTAGATCGGGTCCAGGGTATCCACGCACAGGTCCAGCTGGGTCTGCGCGTTGATCGCCTGGATCGCGCCATCGATGTTGTGGCGGTAGAACGTCACTTCCACGTCGAAGCGCTCCGACCACGATGCATCGTTGCCGAACCAGGGGCTCCACACGAAACCGGCACTGAAGCTGCGCGAGCGCTCCGGCTCCAACTCGCGGTTGCCGCCGGTGGTCACCGAGATCTGCGAGTTGGCCTGCTGGAAGCCGGTCGGCACGCCCAGCGATGCGCAGTTGGCCGCACTGCCACGTGGCGGTGTGCCACCCAGGCCCACCGAGCAGGGATCGAACAACTGCAGATCCGCGCGCGCGGCCGAACCGTACAGCTCGCCGATCGACGGTGCGCGGAAGCCTTCGGCATAGGTGGTACGCAGCACGAAGTCATCGGTCACCTGCCAGCGCAGGCCGTACTTGGGCGTGAACTCGCCACCGAAGGTCGAGTAATCCGAGTAGCGGCCAGCCAGGCTCAGGTCCAGCTTCTTGCCCAGTGCCGAGTCGGCGAAGATCGGCACGCTCAGCTCCAGGTACGCTTCGTTGACGTCGTAGGAGCCGGACGTCGGCTGCGACGGTACGCCGTTGTAGTGGCCGATCACCGTCAGCGGGTCAGGCTGGTACGAACCTTTGTACTTGCGGTGTTCGAGGCCGGTGGCGAAGGACACCGGGCCGGCCGGCAGGGTGAACAGATCGCTGGACAGGTTGGCGGTGAACAGGCTCAGCTCGTTCTGGCTGCGGTCGCGCACCACCGGCTGGATCCAGCGCAGCATGTCCGGGGTGATCGAACCGGCGCCACCGAAGATGTTCAGCGGTACGCAGCCCGGCGTGGCCGCGCACACCGCAGGATCGCCCAGCGCCATGTTGACGTTGTAGATGTTGTAGCTGCCGTAGTTGGTCTGCTCGGCCTTGTTCTTGCTGTACATGCCGTTGACGTCCCAATACCAGCTGCGGTCAGCGGCCTGGAAGTTGCCGACCAGGCCGGTGGCGAAGTACGTGGTGTCCACCTGCTGTTCGAATACGCGCGCGCCGCCTTCCACCGGACGGCGNCCGATCAGGCTCATGTTGCCCGACGACACCAGGTCGAAGCCGAACGGGTTGTACGGGTTCAGTGCCGAGACCACGATGTTGTCGGCCAGCGGATTGCCGGTGGCACCATCAGGGCCGAAGAACAGCGGTTCCGGGCCGGCCTGGTTGGTCGACTCGCGGCGGTTGCCCAGTGCCTTGACGTACCACTGCACGTTGTCGGTGATGTCGAACCGGAACTGGCCAAACAGGCCCTTACGCTCCGACGGTGTCAGCACCATGTTGTATTCGGCGAAGTTGAAGCGGTCGGCGCTGGTGAAGCAGTGGTAGTCGTCGGTGCGGTTGCAGCCGGCGCTGCCGTCGTAACGCGGGCTGCTCACGCCGGTGTTGGGCACGATGTCCTGTTCGGCACCGGTGTTGGGATCGACGAAGGCGAAGCGCCCCTGCGGAATGCCGCCGCTGCCGAAGGCCAGGCCGGTGCCGGGGATCGGGAAGCGCGACTGCTCGCGGTCCTTCGCATACACCGGGTCCTGCTTGGTCCAGCTTGCGCCCAGGAACAGGCTGTAGCGGTCGCCGCTCTTGCCCCAGGCCAGGTCCACGCCCTTCTGCGTGCCATCGCCCTTGCCATACTGACCGTAGTTCATCGTCACCTGGCCGCCATCGAAATCGCGGCGGGNGATGATGTTGACCACACCGGCGATGGCATCGGAGCCGTACAGCGACGATGCGCCGTCTTCCAGCACTTCGATGCGCTCAACGATCGCCAGCGGGATGGTGTTGAGATCGGTGGCCGAGCCCACGCCCGAGGCCGAGGATTCATTGACCCAGCGGATGCCATCGACCAGCACCAGAACGCGCTTGGCACCGAGATGGCGAAGGTCCACCTGCGCCGAACCCGCGCCGACGCCGCTGCCGTCGGGTGGGAAACCGAAGTTGCCCGAGGAATTGAACTTGGCATTGAGTGCCGAGCCCGAGCCGGTGAGCTGTTGCAGCACTTCACCGATCGAGGTCAGACCGGTGCGTTCGATGTCGGCGCGGTTGAGCGTCTGGACCGGCACCTGGCCTTCCACTTCAGCGCGCTTGATGCGGGTACCTGTGACTTCGACGCGATCCAGGTCGGTGGTGGCCGATTGGGCAGCAGCCCCCAACGGGGCCAGTGCGGTCACGCACAGCGCGACGGCAACCGCCAAGGGGCGGTGATGCAGGTAATTCATTCGCTCTCTCTCCAAAGGAATGTCGGGACATGGACTGCCGCGCTCCCCCCTGCATGGCGGCAGCGTCTCCTTTGTAAACAAGCGGTAAACATCGCGGCGTGATGCCCGACACTCTTTCACGCGAATTTGACGATTCTGAAAGCAGATAACGTCATTTGCTTACGTATTCACCGGAATGCGCGTACGACAACATCGCCGTAGCGCTGGGTCATTCCCCCGGGGTCACGGTAGCGCCGGGCCATGCCCGGCGAATTGTCGAAGAGGTCTCTGCCAAGCCCGGCGCACATCGCAGGTCTGCCGCCGGGTATGACCCGGCGCTACCGGTACACGTGCGGCCTTCCCTTGGGAAGGCCGCACCGATGAATCGCTCACTGCACGAACGCGATGCGTTGCATGCCGGTGGCTTCGGCGGCGGCCAGGATCTTGGCCATACCGTCGTACTCGGCCGACGGATCGGTGCTGATGCGCAGCTCCGGCAGGTTGCCGGCATGCTCGCTGGCCTGCGCCTGCAGGCGCGACTGCAGATCGCCGATGGCCATCGGCTGCCCGTCCCAGCTCAACTGGCTGGACGCATCCAGGCGCAGTTCGATCGGCGGCGGCGGCTCGGGGCGATCCACCACGCGATCGGTGGCCTGCGGCAACTGCACGTTGATCGGCCGCGACAACATCGGCGCGGTCACGATGAAGATGATCAACAACACCAGCATTACATCCACCAGTGGCGTGACGTTGATGTCCGCCAGCGGGCCGCTTCTTCCTGCGCTACTGAATGCCATGTGCCGCTCCCTGCAGCAGGGCCGGTCGCCCCAGCCCAAACCTACGCCGCACAACCGCCCTCGCGGCAGTGCGGATCCCATCATCATTCAGCTGTCGTTGCCGTCTTCGACCGTGTACACAATGCGAAACTGAATTCAGCCACTGCCCGCTATGCTGGTCGCCATGACCCGACGATCTTCGACCGCCCTGTCCCTGCTCCCGCTGGCCACCACGCTGCTGATCGGCTGCGCGAGTGCCCAGTCCCTCGATGCCCAGAACGCCCAGCTGAAGGCCGCCATCGCCGCCGCCGAACGTGGCCAGTTCGATCCCGGCCAGGCCGCCGCGCTCAGCCGCCATCCCGCGTATGGCTGGCTGGAGTTCGCCAACTTGCGGCGCAACATCGACACCGTCGATACGGCGCAGGCACAGGCCTTCCTCAAGCGCTACCAGGGCCAGGCCGTGGCCAACAGCTTCCGCAGCGCCTGGCTGCCCTCTGTAGCGCGCCGCCAGGACTGGCCGACGCTGCTGGCCAACTGGGCTCCCACCGACAACCTCGGCCTGCGCTGTGCGCAGCTGACAGCGCGCCAGGCCACCGGCAAGCTGGACCCCCAGTGGATCGGTGAAGCCCAGGATCTGTGGCGCAAGAACGGCAAGTCGTTGCCCGATGCCTGCGACGCCGTGTTCGCCGTGCTGCAGGCGCAGGGTGGCATGAGCGACGCGCTGCGCTGGGAACGCATCGATGCCGCTGCCGATGCACAGCAGCCGGCGGTGATGCGTTCGGCTGCGCGCGGCCTGCCGGCCAGTGATCTGGCCTTGGCCAACACCTACGCCGCCTTCGTCGACAAGCCCAATGCCAGTGCCCTGAACTGGCCGCGCAACGAGCGCAGCCGGCGCATCGCCACCGACGGCCTGGCCAAGCTGGCCAAGGCCGACCCGGACGCTACCGAGCAGCAGCTGCCGCAGTACGCGCAGGCGCTGGGCCTGAGCGCCGAACAGCAGGGCCAGGTGCGTTACCAGATCGCCCTGTGGACGGTGGCGTCGTACCTGCCCGACTCGGCTCGCCGTTTGAATGCCGTGCCCGATGCGGCCTACGACGAACGCCTGCACGAATGGCGCGCACGCGAAGCGATGTCGCGCGGCGATTGGCCGGCGACGCTGGCAGCGATCCGCAAGATGGGCCCGACCCAGCGCAACGATTCGCGCTGGCGCTATTTCGAAGGCCGCATGCTGGAAAAGACCGGCCAGGCACAGCAGGCGCAGCCGTTGTTCCGCGAAGCCGCGCGCGCACCGACCTTCCATGGCTTCCTCGCTGCGGACAAGCTGCAGCAGCCCTACACGCTGTGCCCGTGGAAGCCCAACGACAGCGCACAGGCGCAGGCCGCGGTGGCCCGCGATCCGGCCATCCAGCGGGCGATGGCGCTGTACCAGATCGACCGCGCCGGCTGGGCGGTGGCCGAATGGAACAATGCGCTGTCGCGCTTCGATGACACCCAGCGTCGCCTCGCCGTGCGCGTAGCGCAGGACAACGGTTGGTTCGACCGCGCGGTGTTCGCGCTCGGCAAGCAACCGCAGGAGCAACGCCTGTACGACCTGCGCTTCCCGCTGCACCACGACGCCACGATCCGCCGTGAATCGGCACGCAATGCCATCGACCCGGCCTGGGTGGCCGCCGAGATCCGCGCCGAAAGCACTTTCACCCCGCGCGCGCGTTCGCCTGCCAACGCCATGGGCCTGATGCAGGTACTGCCGGCGACCGGCGCCGGCGTGGCCAGGTCCATCGGCCTGACCGGCTACGGCGGCGCTGACAGCCTGTACGACCCGGATACCAACATCGCCATCGGCACCGCGTACCTGCGGCAGTTGATGAACAAGTACGACGGCCTGCCCTACGTGACCATCGCCGCCTACAACGCGGGCCCGACGCCGACCGCACGCTGGCAGACCCAGCGCCCGGGCTTCGATCCGGACCTGTGGATCGAGACCATCAGCTACAAGGAAACGCGCGAGTATGTCGCCCGCGTGCTGGCCTTCAGCGTGATCTACGACTGGCGACTCAATGGCGACGCCTTGCCGCTGAGCGACCGCCTGATGGGCCGCCTGGTGGACAAGCGCAAGGCCTTCACCTGCGCCGCCAACGCCGACCAGGGCGGCGATTGATCACGTGGTATCGGTAGCGCCGGGCCATGCCCGGCGAACGCCATGTGTTCGGCCGGGCACGGCCCGGCGCTACCGTGCCATCATCCCCCCATGAAGATCTATCTTGTCGGCGGCGCCGTGCGCGACCGCCTGTTGCAGCGCCCTGCCGGCGACCGTGACTGGGTCGTCGTCGGCGCCACGCCCGCGCAGATGGAAGCGCAGGGCTACACCGCCGTGGGCCGTGATTTTCCCGTCTTCCTGCACCCGAAGACCGGCGAGGAATACGCGCTGGCCCGCACCGAACGCAAATCCGGCCGTGGCTACCGCGGCTTCGTGGTCGATGCCGATCCGGCGGTGACGCTGGAAGAAGACCTGCAGCGCCGCGACTTCACCGTCAATGCCATCGCCTGCGATGAAGACAGCGGCACGCTGGTCGATCCGTATGGCGGTGCGCGCGACATCGAGCAGCGCGTGCTGCGCCATGTCGGTCCCGCATTCGTTGAAGACCCGCTACGCGTGCTGCGTGCAGCGCGCTTCATGGCCCGCTTCGCCTCGCTCGGTTTTACCGTCGCGCCGGAAACCATGGCGCTGATGCGCGAGGTGGCCGCCAGTGGCGAGCTCGACGCGCTGGTACCGGAACGTGTGTGGCAGGAACTGCGCAAGGCACTGGTGTGCGAGCGCCCATCGGCGTTCCTGCGGACCCTGCACGACGCGCACGCGCTTGGCCCGATACTGCCGGAACTGGAAGCGTTGTACGGCGTACCGCAGCGCGCGGAATTCCATCCGGAAGTCGACACCGGCATCCACCAGGAAATGGTCAGCGACATGGCGGCAAAGCTGGCGCCCGGTGATGACCTGGTCGGCTTCGCCGCACTGACCCACGACCTCGGCAAGGGCCTGACCCCGGCCGAGGAATGGCCGCGCCACATCATGCACGAGCAGCGCGGCATCAAACCGCTGAAAGCACTGTGCGCGCGCCTGAAGATTCCGACCGAGCACCAGCAGTTGGCCGAGGCCGTCTGCCGCGAGCATCTGAACGTGCATCGCATCGACGAACTGCGCGATGCCACCGTGCTGGAACTGCTGGGCCGCTGCGATGCGTTGCGCCGGCCGGAGCGGACGGCACGCATCGCGCTGTGCTGCGAGGCCGACAAGCGCGGTCGGCTGGGTTTCGAGGACAGCGACTACCCGCAGGGCGAAACACTCAAGCGCCTGCACCGGGCGGCGCTGTCAGTGCAGGCGCGTGACCTGGACACCACACACCTCAAAGGCCCGGCCATTGGTGAGGCGCTGGCCAAGGCGCGTGTACGGGCGATCGCCGCCGCCCGCTGATGCTTATCCGGNACTTTTACCGGTAGTGCCGGCCGCTGGCCGGCAACCACAGCGCTATCAGTGCGCCATCCCGCGGGTGATCGCCGCCGCGCGTTGCTTCAGCTGCTCCACCGCATCGGGGATCATCTCCATGCCCACGTCCAGGCCGGGGTTCAGCACCAGGCCGACGCCCTCGCCGATGCCCGACAGCAGTGCATGCACCGCGATGGGCATGGCGTGGGCAAACTGCGGCAGCTGCTCGTGCCAGATCTCCGCGCGCTCGGGCGCGGTGAACACCGCAAACATCGGCTCGCCGCTTTCGCTGGTCAGCACCAGCGGCGAAATGCTCTCGTCCCAGGCGCCGTCTTCACCGATGGCCTTGTCCAGCAGCACGAACACCGGCGCGGTCAGCAGGCCGTCGAGGAACTGCGAGGCCGTGAGGGTTCCGTCCTGGGCCTGCAACAGGCGCACTTCCAGGTCGTTGGCGGGTTCGAACGGCGTTTCGTGGTCCATGGTCGGTTCCGGTACGTGGTTGCTGGCTGCAACTTTAGCAGGCCCGGCATCAGCCTACGTACACCTCGTTCCGCAGCGGAATCGACCCCAGCGGCCGATCAGGCTTTCCGCCGGAATGCCCAGGTTGCGGTGCAGATTGCGGATCATCTCCAGGGTCAATCCGCGCTTGCGATTCAATACCTCATATACGCGGTTGAGCTGACCAATCGAGGGCACCAGATCCTTGACGGTCAGACCGCCTTGCTCCATGCGGAAGCGGATCGCTTCAATCGGGTCCGGCAGCTCGATCGGGTAGTGCTTCGCTTCGTAGGCCTCCACCAAGGTGGCGAGAATCTCGAAACGATCTCCCTCTTCGCTATCCAGCGCAGGTTCGTTCTCGAAATAGGCCTCCAGCTCGCGCAACGCGTTCTGGTAGTCGACTTCTGTGCGAATAGGACGAATGTTCATGGAAACTCCGCAGTACAAGCGCCAACCAGATCATAAGCCGCACGCAGCACTTCAGTTATACGGTCAGCCCCCACCGTGTCCATGCCGCCACATCCACCCTGCCACCGCCAGCCCGGCCACCACCACCAGCATCACCGGCAGGCCGAAGCGGTGCCGGAATGGAATCGGCACCCCGCCCAGCTGCTGGTCCATGCTTTCGGTATCCAGCACCCAGCCATGTTCGCAGCCGGTGCAGGACAGCTCGTAGCGGCGCTGGTAGACGAAGCCGAACAGCAGGTCGATGCGCGCCATCCTGTAGCGCAGTTGCGGGACGAATTCGGTTTCGGTCTGGCAGCGCAGGCAGTGGTGGCATTCGGTAGGGCCGACAATCAGCACCCGCTCGTGTTGGCCGATCAGCAGCATGGCTCAGCCGTCCTTGCAGGCCGGCTGGGCGAGCAACCATGTTTCTGCGGCCAGCAGGGNGGAAGGGCCACTAGGCGTGATCTGGTCGGGCTGCAGCTTGGCGCCATCGCCCTGTCCACTGCGGTCGGTCATCACATTCCCTGTCAGCACAAGCATCGAGCCATCTACCAGAGGAACCGGGCGGTTGCCGGTGGAAAGGCCCGCGCTGGGCTGGCCGAAACTGCGGCTGCCCGGCTGACCGCGGAACGCCAGCGCCACGGCCTCGCCGGAACTGGCCGTGCCTGCACCCATCACGACCGCGACAGGTGCGGGCGACACCCGCAACGTGTAGGTGGCCTGACGCGAGCGCAGCGAGCCATTGCCGCCGGCCGTCACCGCTCCCTCCCCCTGCCGCCAGGGCTGCAGGCCGCCAGCACTGCGGAACCCACCAATCACACCTCCCTCGGGATCCGTGGTTCCATGCAGCAACGGCAACAGTCCCAACAGCATGGGCCACATATTGCCGCCGCCATTGCTGCTTACATCCACCACCCAACCGCACCGTGCACCATCATCCAAGGTGGCGATGCGCTGCTGCAGCGCCAGCGCGTACGCCTTGCGCGCCGTATAGCGCTCCTGCTCGCTCTTTCGCAGATCCTCAACGAAGGGGCTCACCTGCAATATGCCGATGCGTGGGTTGTCCTGCCGAGGCGCGGACAAGGCAGCGCTCTGGCCCCCGTTCAAACGCTGGGCGCGCTGGGAACGTTGGTGCTGCTCGCCGGGCGAGATCCATCGCCCATGCCCTCCGCTGCTGCGTGCAGCCGCCTCATCCAGCAAACGGCGTTGCAGAACGCGGTCACTGCCAGCGGCGGCCAGCTGCATGCGCACCTCGCTCCAATCCACGCGGTCGCGATACAGCGACTGCGTTTCCAGCAGTTCCAACATCTGGTCACGTGCTTCAGGCGTAGGCAGTTCGACCGCAGCTTCCGCCGCTCCGGCAGCGGATGAAATCAGAAGCATGCCGAGCATGGCTATGCGCGCATCCCTGTACTTCAGCATTGACGACTCCATGTCATGTAGTGAACGGGAAGGATAACTGTGTCCAATGGCCTGGCGCTATCACGCAACGCGTCGTTTCTGGCACGACATGCACCCTCCGGAAATCTGCAACTTCACTCATTCCAACAGGCCGGCCAGCGTGTGAAATTCCTTATGCCAGCGCGTTCTGTGTTGGCCGGGATTGGCGTCCCGAATGAAGCTTTTCAGAGGCGGACTTGCAACGACGTTGCAGGACCGAACAATGCACCGTCCGTCGTTCTGCGGCGGGCGGTGCGAGGGGATCTTCCGGATCCGCCGGCTTCATTTCCTCTGGAAAGCTTCACCGGCACGCCAACCCGCACCGCCCGCCACCTTGCATTCCGCAGGTGGCCCAGCCCTGTGAGGTTGTTGCCATGACCACGCTCTACCCCACCTATCCGCGCCTGCACACATTGCTGGGCGATGCCCTGCCCGACCTGCAGCTGCCCAACGCCACCGCCGAGGCGCTGGAAGACGCGCTGGCCGAAGCCGATGAAGCTGCTCCCACGCCCGCCTTCTTCAAGCGGCTGCGCGACGTCACGCGCTGCCACGTCGCTGACGGCGAGCCGTGGACGGAACTGCGCATCACGCCGGCACGGGCGCGCGATCTGGCCTGCACCACGCGCTGCCTGCTGGCGTTGTCGGCGCTGGGAGGTGTGCTGCTGGCGACGCAGGCAGCGCGTGAACTGGACGACGCGGAGGCGCAGTGCCCGCCACAGACCGAGGAAGGGCTGCTGCATGCGGTACAGCTGCTGGCCGAACACGCGGGTGCGTTGCTGGGGCGTTCGCCGTTGTAATACAGCGGCGTTGGGATTGCTTGACTGGTGGAAAGGCGTGTCGACCGAGGTCGACACCTACCAGAGCGGGTCATGCCGCTGGAGGGATTCGTGTCGACCGAGGTCGACACCTACCAGAGCAGGTCATGGCGCTGGAGGGATTCGTGTCGACCGAGGTCGACACCTACCAGAGCGGATCATGGCGCCGGGGGGATTCGTGCCGACCTGGGTCGGCACCCACCAGAGCGGGTCATGGCGTCGGTTGGATTCGTGTCGACCTGGGTCGACACCCACCAAAGCGGAGGTCGTCACCAGTTCGCGCGCAGGCCGATGTTGCCTTCGATGATGCGGCGCTTGCCGTTGTCGCTGCCACCAACCTCGCGGGTGTAGTCGGCCACGGCATACGCGCTGATCGTGCGGTTGAAGCGCCCGACCACGCCGACACCGGCCTCCACAGCACGCGAGCGCTGCGAATTGATGATCGCGTCGCTGTCGAACAGGATGCGGTCCTCGCCTGAACGGCCATGCCAGTAGTTCAACTTGAAGTACGGCTGCCAGCCGTTGTCGGCCAACTGGTAATCGCCCGCCAGGCGCAGGCCGACGCGGCCGGTCCAGGCGTTGTCGTTGTCGAAGGAAACGGTGGACACCAGATCACGCTGGTCATCCAGTGAACTGCGCTGCCAGATCACCTGCAGCTGCGGTTCCAGCCACCACGATGACTGCCCGAACTGCAGCAGTGGCTTGCCCGCTTCCAGCGACAGCGTGGTGCCATCGCCCTTGAGGTCGATGCCCAGCCCGCGCGAGGAGCGCGTGCGGCCGTCGTAGCGGCTCTGCATCGCCACCGCATCGATGTAGCCGCCGCTGCTGTCGGTCAACGTCCAGTACAGGCCCACGTGCTTGTCGTCCAACCGGCTCTGGCCGACCAACACGTTGTCCCAGCCTACCGCCAGGCCGGTGATCCTGCCATCGGCGCGAGTGCGGCCGACGAACACGCCGATCTGGTTGCGGTGGCTGTCACCGCTGGCAGCCCACACATCCAGGCCTGCCTGCACACCCATCACGTCACCATCGAAGCCGGGCCGTGCATCGCCTTTCCAGTGGATCTCGCTGCTCTGCCCGACCAGCCGTCCCCACGCCGTGCGGAAGGCGCCCTGGTTGTACAGCAGTCGCTGTTCGCCCTGGCGCTCATGGAAGGTCCCCAGGCTGGCCAGCGAGGTCTCGCGCAGCAGCGGTGGCACCACGGCGTAGGCCGCGGTCTCCAGGCGGTACAGCGGCACCAGGCCGTTCTCGTTCGGCGCGGCGGGCCTTGCCCCCGCACTGGGCGGCGGCGAACCGGTACCGGGCAGGCTGCCACCGGCCACCGGCACGTCCGGTACGGGTGGATCACTGGGCGGCGCTACGGGCGCAGGTTCCGGCGGCGGTGGCGGCGGTGCGGTCTCGCCTGCGGTCAGGTCCGGATCGGTGGCACCCTCTGGCGGCGGTGGGGGTGCCGGGGGAATCGGCGGCGGTGGCGCCACCGGTGGCGTCGGCGGTGGCGGCGGCAGTACTTCGCCGCCGCCGTTCGGCGCGGGCGTCGGCCCGGCCGCCAATGTCGAACGCAGGTACCAGTTCTCGCCGGTGCCGGCGCTGACGCCGCCCTTGAACAGGAAATACTCGTAGGCACCGGCCGAGACCGGTGCGAACAACGAGAACGCGCCTGGCGCGGTGGTTGCGCCGTTCAGCGCCTGCACCACCAGGATACCGTCGACCAGCGTGGCCGCTCCTCCGCCACCGGTGTTGATGATGCCAAGGCCGGTGCTGCCGGTGGCGGTGCCGCCATCAAAGACCAGGCGGTCGCTGGCTGAGTCGTCCGCACCCAGCACGGTCTGCAGGTACACGCCACCGCCGTCGCCGCGATAGTTGCCACGGATGGTGAAGGCATCGCCGGCGCCGCTGTTGTTGGTCAGATCAATGCGTCCGGCGTTGACCATGTTCACCAGCGCAGCTGTCGCGAACGGACGGATCGCATGGTTGCCGCCACCGCCGAACAGCGTGCTGGTCTCGTCCACGTTCAAGCTGCCGGTGCCGGTGGCACTGTCGCCCAGCACCAGGTCGCCATCGAAGGTGAGCTCGGTGCTGCTGGCCAGGCTGATCGCTTCCCAGTTCTGGAAGCGTCCGACGCCAGCGGTCTTGACGTTGTTGAAGCTGAGGCGATCGCTGCCGGTGCCACCATCGAACAGCGGTACAGCGCCGAGGTTGGCCTGGTTGAGATTGCCCAGGGTCGCGACGTCATCGTCTGGGCCCATGTCGATGGCGCCGTAGACAATGCCGCCGCCATTCCAGTTGAAGGTGTCGTTGCCGGTGCTCAGCAGCACCTGGCCACGCACCGTGCCACCGGTGATGGTGACGCTGTCGGCGCCGCCACTGACGCTGATGTTGCCGCCGATGTAGGCGTCGTTGGAGATGATGATGGTGTCGGTGTCGAAGCCGGTGACCACGTTGCCGTCGACGGTGCCGCCGGACATGTCCCACAGGTTCTTGTCCAGTTTCATGTTGACGCGGCCGATGCGGCCGCCGGTCATCCACGCCTGGTCGCCATCTTCGAACGCGCCAACGATGCGGCCACCGCTCATGCGGAAGGTGTCGATGTTGTCGCCCTGCTGCAGGGCGCCGATGGTGCCGCCAGTCATGACGAAATCATCGCGGCCACTGCCCTGCGTCACCAGCCCGGTGATGGTGCCGGCGTTGACGGTCAGCTGGTCATCGCCATTGCCCTGGTCGAGGCTGTCGATGGTGCCGCCGCTGAGCAGCAGCACATCGTTGCCATCGCCCTGCTGCACGCCGCCGCTGATGCTGCCGGCCAGCATCTGCAGACGATCGTTGCCGGCACCGAACTGCACGCCGCTGCTGCCACTGATGGTGCCGCGGTTGACCAGCTCGCTGTCGCCGGCACCGCTGAACTGCAGTGCGATACCGCTGCCGGAACTGATGCTGCCGGTGTTGTCGACGCGGCTGCCGCCGCCAAGCTGTACCGCGGTACCGCTCGCCGAGCTGATGGTGCCGAGATTGGTGAGCACGTGCCCGCCCGCGCCGAGCAGGGAGACGGCGCTGCCCGCGCCGGCCTGCTGCAGCTGCGCGCCATTGCCAACATTCACGGTGATGCCCGCCGCGCCACTGGCGCTGATGGCTGCTGGCTCGGGATTGGGGGCGGTGCTGCTGCAGGTGACGGTCTGCCCGGCCACGGGAGCCGTCGCGTCGCAGCCGGCCCAGGCGGCAGGGGCGGACAGGGCGAGCAGCGAGGGCATCGCCAGGATCTGCAGCAGGGAAACGGTCAAGCGGCGCTGGCGGAACCCGCGCGGGACGACATGGGACATACAGCACTCCTGGGTCGGGGGATCAGGAACTGCGGATGCTCTGTACGACACTGCTGATGCAGTCTGCCCTGCCATGAATGGTTTCGATAGGTGAACTTATCGGCAGTCAGTCACGCTTTCGTTGTGAAACCGGGAAGTAGTCACGCAGCCCGCATGTCGATGAACCGATTCATTTCCCATCGCCCGGATGGAACATCCACGCATGGCGTGGATCTACAGCAGGCATGCCACGCATGGATGGGCCATGGATCCGCGCCACGCGTGGATGAACCGTGGCGCCACACCACACACGGATGGGCCATGCCCAGTAGATCCACGCCATGCGTGGATGGGCCGTTCTCCACGATGTTTGCCGCGCTCAGATCTTCAGATAAATGCGACGTCGGTCCAACCACCACGCCACGCCCCACCACAGCGCGACGAACGCCAACGCCTGCAGCATCGAGGCCAGCTCCAGCGCCTGTGGCATCGCTGCGGCCAACTGTTGCCAGACCCAACCCCAGGCGCCGGTGGCCAACAGGATCACCGACATCACCGAGGCACCCAGATAGGCGGTGATGGCATTGACGCCGAAGCGCCGGCCCAGTGCCGGCCATCCCTTGCGGTCGATCAGCAGGTGGCCCAGCCACAATGCCAGCGCGGCCAGGCCACCAGTCCACAGCACGTAGCTGGGCGTCCACAGCTGCTTGTTGAGCGGCAGTACGGTTGCCAGCAGCAGGCCAAGCACGGCGGTGACCGCACCCAGCGCGGCCAATGCACCGGCGCGGCCACTGCGCAGCAGGCCCCCGGCCAGCAGGCCCAGCACGGTGCTGGCCAATGCGCCCAGACTGCTCAGCAATCCTTCCGGGTCATGGCCCAGACCGGTATCGGCCTGCCATTGGTAGACCCATGGCGCGAACAAGGTGGTATCCAAGCGACTGGCCGGGTTGGTCCACGGCGCCAGGTCACCCACGCCCAGCAGCAGCGCGGCGTAGCCCACCAGCAGCGCCACCAGCGCGGCCGCCTGCACGCGCGGGCGCGCATACACCGCCAGCACGCCCACCACGGCCGCGCACAGCGCAATGCGCTGCAGCACGCCCCAGATGCGGAAATGGTGCGTGTGCAGTGCCCACCACACCAGCAGGTGCAGCAGCACACCGGCAACGGCGATGCGCAGCGCGCGTTCCAGCACGCCACGTGCAAGCGCAGGCCGTGCGGCCGGATCCAGCGCGCGCGGTGCGACGCTGAAGGCCATCGACACGCCAACAAGGAACAGGAAGAACGGGAACACCAGGTCGGTCGGCGTACAGCCGTGCCAGTCGGAATGGCGCAGCGGCGCGAACACCGCGCTCCAGTCGCCTGGGTTGTTGACCAGCAGCATCGCCGCCACGGTCATGCCGCGCAGGGCGTCGATCGAGCCCAACCGGCGTGGCGGCGCGCTGCTCATCGTCAGGCCGCCTCGTACTGGCCGGCGATCCACGTACCACGCACCTGCAGCGCGTCGTCCAGCAGCACCAGGTCGGCCTGGTAGCCCTCGGCGATGTAACCCAGGCGATCATCGACATTGAGGAACTGCGCCGGATAGGTCGATGCCATGCGCGCGGCTTCGGCCAGCGGCTGGCGCAGCAACTGCACGGTGTTGCGCACGGCAGTGGCCATGTCCAGCGCCGAACCGGCCAGCGAGCCGGCCGCGTTGCGCACCACGCCGTCGATGGCAGTAATGGTTTCGCCATACAGCACGTAGCTCGGATCGTCGGCACCGACCGGCGGCATCGCATCGGTCACCAGCAGCAGGCGGCCACGCGGCTTGGCCGCCAGCGCCACCCGCAGGCTGGCCGGATGCACGTGCACGCCATCGACGATGATGCCGATCCAGCTGTCGCGATCTTCCAGCGCCGCGCCCACTGCGCCGGGTTCGCGGCCCTGCAGCGGCGACATCGCGTTGTACAGATGGGTGAAGCCACGCACGCCGGCATCGAGGCCGGCACGGATCTCTTCATAGGTGCCGGCCGTGTGGCCAGCAGCGACGATCACACCGCGCTCGACCAGCGCGCGGATGGTCTCCAGCGGCACGCGCTCGGGCGCCAGGGTCAGCAGGGTCACGCCGTTGTCGAGCGACGACGCCAGTTCGATTTCCTGCTCGTCCGGCACGCGGAACTTGCTGGCATCGTGCGTGCCCTTGCGCGCCGGTGCGATGTACGGGCCTTCCAGGTGGATGCCGATCACGCCGGGCACGCCCTGTGCGATCGCCTGGCGCATCGCGCCGATCGCCTCGCGCATCACGACCACGTCGTCACTGATCAGGGTCGGCAGNATCGCCGTGGTGCCGAAGCGGCGATGCGCACGGGCAATCGTACGCAGCGACTCGACGTCGGGCGTGTTGTTGAACAGCGCGCCGCCACCGCCATTGACCTGTACATCGATGAAGCCGGGCAGCAGCCAGCCACCGCCAAGATCCACCTGCTCGTCGGCCGTACCCAGCTGCGGCGCCGCGTCGGGCAGCAGCGCGCTGATGTGGCCGTCTTCGATCACCACCGCAAGATCATCGCGGAACTCATCGCCGGCAAGAATGCGGGCATTGCGCAGGACGGTTGCCATCACACCGTCTCCGTCACCTTGTTCAGATGCGGCGGCAGATCCGGGTTGAAGCCACGGCGCAGCGCCAGTGCATTGATCGCGCGATAGAAGCTCTGCACCGTCAGCAGCGGCGCGCACAGCGGATGCGGCGCGGCAGCGACCGGCAGGTTGCCGCCGGCACCGGCCAGCCACACCTTGGCGCCACGTGCGGTGAACTCTTCAGCCACGGCACGGGTACCGGCGCCGGTCTCATCGGGCTGGGCAAAGGCCAGCACCGGGAAGCCGCGATCGACCAGCGCCATCGGACCATGCTTGACCTCGGCCGAGCTGTAGGCCTCGGCATGCAGACTGCAGGTTTCCTTGAACTTCAGCGCCGCTTCCTGCGCCGCGCCCAGGCCGAGGCCACGGCCGAGCACGAACAGGTTGTTGGCCTCCACCAGGCCATCGGTCACCGCGCTCCAGTCGCATTGCCAAGCCTCGCGCATGGCATCGGGCAGCAGGTCCAGAGCGTTGCGCAGCGCGCTGTCCTGCTTCCAGTACGCGGCCAGCTGCAGCAGCGCGGACAACGAAGCGAGGTAGCTCTTGGTCGCCGCCACGCTCTTCTCCACGCCGGCATGCAGCGGAATGACCGTGTCGGCCAGTTGTGCCAGCGGAGAATCCTCGACGTTGACCAGCGCCACCACGCGCGCGCCAGCGGCCTTGGCCGCTTCGGCATTGCGCAGCAGGTCCGGGCTCTTGCCGGACTGCGAGATGACAATGAACAACGCACCGCGCAGCTGCAGCGGTGCGGCGTAGACCGAGCCCACCGATGGCGAGGCCGAGGCAACGACCAGGCCCAGCTGGGTTTCCAGCAGGTACTTGCCGTAGGTCGCGGCATGGTCGGAGCTGCCACGTGCGCAGGTCACCACGAACGGCGGCGGCGCAGCGCGCAGGCTGGCTGCCAGCGTCTCCATCACGGCGTGGTTGCGGGCGAACTGGCGGGCAACGACCTCGGCCGCTTCGGCAGCCTCGGCGAACATCAGGGTGGCGGTGGGATCGGACAGCGACATGGCAGGCTCAGGAAGGATCGGAAGGAAGGGGGCGCGCGGCGGCAGGACGCATCGGTGCGGTCGAGCCGCGCACCACCAGTTGCGGCACGAAGCCCTGGTTGTGCAGCGGCGCCGGCGCATCGTCGTAGGCATCGCTGCGCAGCTGTGCGATCAGCAGGCGCGCGGCATGGCGGGCGATGTCTTCGGTGGCCTGCTTGGCGGTGGTCAGCGGCGGCCACGACTGCCGCGAGAACGGACTGTCCTCGAAGCCGGCAATGGACAGGTCGTAGGGCACGTTCATGCCGGCCGACTTCGCTGCGGCCAGCACGCCAGCGGCGATTTCATCGTTGGAACCGAAGATGGCGGTGGGCGGTTCGCGCAGTGCCAGCAGGCGCCGCGCACCGCGGAAACCATCGTCGAAGGTGTAGTCGCCCTGCACCACCAGATGCTTGTCCACGGTCATGCCGTAGTCCTTCAGCGCGGCCTCGTAACCGGCGTAGCGTTCGCCCGAAGAACGGTGCGAGGTGCCACCCCAGAGGAAGCCGATGCGCTGGTGGCCCAGCTGGATCAGGTGCTCGGTGATTTCATAGGCAGCTTCGCGGTCGTCGACGAACACGCAGGCGCCATCGGCCGGATCTTCGGTGGCGGCAATGATCCGCACCAGCTTGATGCCGCGCGCGGTGAGCGCCTGGACCAGGTCGCGACGTTCGGACATCGGTGCGGTCAGCACCAGCCCGGCCAGGCGCGAGCGCTGCACCCAGTCGGCCAGTTCATCGGCCAGCAGCGGCGAACTGGAATCGCACGGATGGATCTGCAGGCCGAAGCCGGTTTCGCGGCAGGCCGCGAGCACGCCGTTCTGCACGCCGATGATGTGGTACGGGTTGGGGTTGTCGTACACCAGCCCGATCACGAAGGTGGTGCCGCTGCGCAGGTTGCGCGCCGACGGATCGGGTTCGTAGTCGAGCTCGGCAATGGCACGCAGCACCCGTGCACGGGTGGCCTGCATCACCGAGGGCTCGTTGTTGATCACCCGCGACACCGTCTTCAGCGAGACCTTGGCCTTTTCGGCAACGTCCTTGATGGTCGCTCTGCGCATCGGCTTTTCCTGGGGTTGGCTGCCGTCCATCATCGCCGATCAGACCTTGTCCTGCGGCAGGCCGACGCGATGGCCGACCACCGAGTAGAACAGGATGTACAGGTAGCAGGGCACCATCAGCAGCAGGAACACCAGCTGGAAGTCGATGTGCTGCTTGAGCACGGCAAACAGCTGCGGAATGATCGCGCCGCCAGCGATGCCCATGACCAGCAGCGCCGAACCGGTTTCGGTGAAGCGGCCCAGGCCACGGATCGCCAGCGGGAAGATCGCCGGCCACATCATCGCGTTGGCAAAGCCCAGAAGCGCCACGAAGGCGACCGACACATAGCCGTGGGTGAAGAAGGCGCCCAGGCAGAACAGCACGCCCAGTACCGCCGAGACGGTCAGGTAGCGCGACTGCGAGACCACTCGCGGGATCAACACCAGGCCGACCACGTAGCCGATGAGCATCGCAAACAGGGTGAATGCGGTGAACATCTTGGTCTGGTCCAGCGGCAGGTCGAAGCCATGACCGTAGGTACCGATGGCATCTCCGGCCATCACTTCCACGCCGACGTAGACGAACAGGNAGAGCACGCCCAGCCACAGATGCGGGAACTGGAAGATGCTGCTGCGCTCGGCCTTGCCTGGCACGCCGGCCGGTGTGGCATTGGCCTCGGAGGCCTTGATTTCGGGCAGCGGCGAGAACAATACCGCCACCGCCAGCAGCACCAGCAAACCAGCCATGGCCAGATACGGTGCGTGGATCTTGGCCGCGAACTGGTTGAGCAGCGTGGCCTTGGTGGCCGCATCGGCGGCCTGCACCTGAGCGTCGAGATCACCGATGCCATGCAGCACCAGGGTGCCGATCAATATCGGCGCAAGGATGCCAGCGATCTTGTTGCAGATGCCCATCATCGCGATGCGCCGTGCGGCGGTTTCGATCGGGCCGAGGATGGAGATGTACGGGTTGATCGCGGTCTGCAGCAGCGCAAGGCCGCTACCGATCACGAACAGGCCGCCCAGTGCACCGGGATACCAGCGCTGGGTGGCGAATTCACCGAACAACGCCGCACCACCGGCCATCACCAGCAGGCTCAGGCTCAGGCCTTTTTTCATGCCGGTGCGGCGCAGGATCCACGACGCCGGCAGGGCCAGGAAGAAGTAGGACAGGTAGAACACCATCAGCACCAGGAAGGCGCCGACCTCGCTCAGCTCGAAGGCGAGTTTGACGAAGGTGATCAACGGGCCGTTGAGCCAGGTGAAGAAGCCGATCAGGAAGAACAGNACGCCGACGATGGCGATGGACGAGGCCACGTTCGGGCGTGCGCTTGCAGCGGGGACGGCTGACATCAGGAAGGCTCCTGCGGCGACGGCCGCAGAACACGGCGTCGGAGAGTGGCTGGGAACAACGTTGTCACATTCTTTCGATGGACAGCGACCGTTTGTCAACTTCCCTGCACGGGTCACCACACCTCATGTTGCACTGCGCAAGCGCGTTGCACGGCCATCCGCTGAATGCGCTTGGCCCTTGAAGCCCCTTGCTGCAACGGTTCTGCCCGGGATGCAGTACTCACGCCATGTAAACGTTTACGGCGATCTGCATTCGTTGCGGCGCAGCAACGAAAGTGTCACGAACTCGTTGACATCGTTGTCAACGCGGTTACAGACTCCGCCCAATCGCCGGCTCCATCGTTGCCCTTCCCGGGGCCGGCCTCACCTGCAGCAGGAGCCCGCGTGACCGCCAGCCATCCCGCCCCGGCCCATGTCCTGTCCCGCGTCGCGCCCTCGTTCCTGGCTGCCGACGTTGGCGGCACCCATGTGCGTGTCGCCCGGGTCCAGGCCAGCGGCGACGATGCCCATCCGGTGCAGGTGCTCGATTACCGCAAGTACCGCAACGCCGACCACGCCGGGCTCAGCGCGATCCTCGCCGACTTCCTGGCCGAAGGCCCGCGCCCGTCGCATTGCGTGGTCGCCACCGCCGGCTATGCCCGCGAAGACGGCACGGTGATCACCGCCAACGTGCCGTGGCCGTTGTCGGCGCGGCAGATCGAGGCCGACGTCGGCCTGCAGCGGGTGCACATCGTCAACGACTTCGAAGCGGTGGCCTACGCGGCCGCGCAGGTCGATGCCAGCGGCGTGCTGCACCTGTGCGGCCCGGAAACGGCGCCGCGCGGCCCGACCCTGGTGGTCGGCCCCGGCACGGGCCTGGGCGCAGCGCTGTGGATTCCCACCGCCAACGGCCCGGTGGTGCTGGCCACCGAGGCCGGGCAGCCGACCCTGGCCGCCAGCACCGAACTGGAAATGGCGATCGTCCGCCACATGCAGCGCGACCGCGCGNACGTGTCGATCGAACATGCCCTTTCCGGTCCCGGCCTGATGAACCTGTACCGCGCGATCTGCGCGCTGCAGGGGCAGGCACCGGCGCTGGCCAGCCCCGATGCGGTCACCGCTGCGGCGATGACCGGCACCGATCCGCTGGCGCGTCAGGCGCTGGATGTGTTCTGCGGCCTGCTCGGCAGCACCATCGGCGACATGGCCCTGTTCTATGGCGCCCACGGCGGGGTCTACCTGGCCGGCGGGATCCTGCCGCAGATCCGCGAGTACCTGCGTACCAGCACCTTCGTCGAACGCTACCTGCAGAAGGGGCCGATGGGCGAGGCGCTGGCACGCATCCCGGTGAAGGTGGTCGAGCACGGACAGCTGGGCGTGATCGGCGCTGCCAGCTGGTACCTGCTCCACGCCGACGCCTGAACCTGCAATCGGCTTCAACGCAATCGCAGCACGCAGTACGTGGCACGCCAATGCCGGGACATCGCCGCCGCCCCGCGCACGTCATCGCAACCGCAATCCCATATCGCCGCCGGCATCCAATCGAGTGATGAGGAGAGACATCATGAATACCCGCAAGACCTTGCTTTCGGCCGCCATCGTCAGCTGCATCGCCTTCAGTGCGCACGCGCAGCAGGCCGCCCCGACCGCCACCGATCTGGACACCGTCACCGTTACCGGTATCCGCGGTTCGATGGAGAAGTCGCTGGACACCAAGCGCGAAGCCAATGCGCGCGTGGAAGTGGTCACCGCCGAAGACGTGGGNAAGCTGCCGGCGCACAACGTCGCCGATACCCTGCAGCGCCTGCCGGGCGTCAACATCAGCTCGTCCAGCGCCGATGAGGGCGGCTTCGACGAAGCCGACCGTGTCAGCCTGCGCGGCACCAGCCCCAGCCTCACCCAGACCCTGATCAACGGCCACACCGTCGGTTCGGCCGACTGGTTCGTGCTCAGCCAGGGCAACAACGTCGGCCGCAGCGTCAGCTACTCGCTGCTGCCGTCGGAACTGGTCAGCTCGGTGGAAGTGAACAAGTCCTCGCAGGCCAAGCTGCAGGACGGTGGCACCACCGGTACCGTCAACATCATCACCCGCAAGCCGCTGGAGTTCTCCAAGCAGTTCACCGCTGAAGGCTCGATCGGCATGGTGCGCTCGGACCAGGCCAAGTCGAACGACCCGCAGTACTCGGCATTGTTCAACTACAAGAACGAAGAAAACACCTTCGGCGTGATGGTGCAGGGCTTCAGCCAGAAGCGCGAACTGCGCCGTGAAGCGCAGGAAATTCCGGGTGGCTTCTTCAAGATCGGCGCCGACGACCCGGTGGCCCTGACCAATCCGGACCTGATCGGCGTCAACGTTCCCGGCCTGCTGGGTTCGACCCTGTTCGAACAGACCCGTGAGCGCAAGGGCGGCCTGGTCTCGCTGCAGTTCAAGCCGACCGACACCCTCACCCTGGGCCTGAATGGTTTCAGCTCCGAGCTGAAGGCGAACAACTACAACCGCAACTTCATGATGTTCGGCAACAGCTTCGCCAAGGTGCAGGCGCCGAACCCGGGCTATGTGGTCAAGGATGGCGTGCTGACCAACGCCACCTACGCAGGCGTGCCGGGCACCAACTACGCGGTGTACGACATGATCTACCGCGAGTCGAAGGCCAAGTCGAGCTACGTCACCTTCGATGCCGACTGGCAGATCAGCGACAGCCTGACCGCCAAGTTCCAGGCCGGCAGCACCAAGGGCACCGGTGAGACCCCGCGCCAGTACATCGCCGAGGTCACCCTGGCCGGCGGCGGTGGCGCCAGCTGGGCCACGCACGGCAGCGGCTCGCCGATCGACTGGAACGTCGGCGGCGACCTCTCGCCCAACGGCGTCACCAGCTTCGGCACCTGGGGCAACCAGCAGGTCACCGCCGAAGACAAGGAGAAGTGGGCCACGCTCGACTTCAACCAGTACTTCAACGACGGCGGCGTGCTGAGCTCGCTCGATTTCGGTGTGCGCTTTGCCGATCACAAGCGCGAAGCGCTGTCGCCGGAAGGCGCGACCCCGGGTGACATCTGGAGTGCACTGAAGAACGGCGCCACCTCCAACTACCCTAACGGTTTTGCCGGCGATATCGGCGGCACCTTCCCGCGCAACATCTGGTACTTCACCCCCGGTGCGCTGAAGGATGCGGTGACCAACAACTCCACCTGGCTGGCGGGCAACGACGGTCCGACCGGTCGCCACAATTACGGCGCCGAGTGGCGGGTGAAGGAAAGGAACTTCGCCGGCTACGTGCAGGCCAATTTCCGCGGTGACTGGTGGAGCGGCAACCTGGGCCTGCGCTACGTCAACATCAAGCAGGACATCGATACCTACAACGCCGTCAGCAATGCTGCCGATGCGGATGTCAGCAGCCTGTTCGGCATGTGGGAACGCATGGCCTTCCAGAACAAGCGCAACCGCGTGCTGCCCAGCGCCAACATCAAGTTCGACCTGGACGACAACCTCGTGCTGCGCGTGGCCGCGTCGCAGACCCAGACCCTGCCGGACTACTCGGCACTGGGCGCGTCCTCGTACGGTTCCGACCTGAACCGGACCGGTGGCGGCGGCAACCCGAACCTCAAGCCGACCCTGTCCACCAACCTGGATGCCAACCTGGAGTGGTACTTCATGCCGCGCGGCCTGTTGTCGATCGGCGCCTACCACATGGACCTGAAGGACTACATCGCCTTCGACGTCGTCTCGCGCCAGCTGTACAGCGAACTGACCAACCAGCTTGAGACCTACCAGATCTCCACCCCGATCAATGCCGACGGCAAGGTCACCGGCGTGGAAGTGGCCTACGAGCAGCCGATCGGCGAATACTTCGGCGTCAACGCCAACTACACCTACGCCAACGGCACGACCGCGCACACCTGGTCCGATGGTTCGCACAACCTGCTGGGCACCTCGAAGAACACCTACAACGTGGGCGCGTACTTCGAGAACGAGCGCTTCGGCGCACGGGTCAGCTATACCCACCGTTCCTCGTTCCTGATCAGCCTGTCGGGCACCAACCCGTACTACCAGGATGACTTCGGCACGCTGTCGGCGTCGCTGAGCTTCAAGGCCACCGACTGGCTGAGCATCAGCCTGGATGGCCTGAACCTCAACAACCCGACCTACAAGTACTACCAGACCGCGGCCATTCCGACCTCGTTCTACAGCAACGGTCGCCAGTACTACCTGAACTTCCGCTTCAAGTACTGATCCAGCGGCAGCCTCATCGCCGAGTCGTGCACGCACGCCGGGCCTGGGTCATTCCGGGCCCGGCGTTTTTCATGTATAGCGAACATCGCACCCGATCCAAGGAGTCCTTCCGATGACGAAGCCCACCCGCGCCAGGATGCGCAGCCTTCTGTTGCTGGGCAGCCTGCTGGCCGCCCTGCCTGTGCTGCCGGCACTGGCCGCCGATGCCCCGGCACTCGATACCGGCCCTGGACCGCAGCTGCGCGCCGGCAGCCTGATGTTGATTCCCGCACCGGCCAACGTGCAGCGCGGCAACGGCGCGGGCATCACCGTGGGCGCCGCTACCGTGCTGCATGCCGATGGCGAAGCCGCACAGCGCGTGGCCGCACAGTTCGCCGACCTGCTGGCGCGCAGTGGTGGGCCGCGACTGGCCGTGGCCAACGGCAAGGCCGCCGCCAAGGGCACCAGCATCCGCTTCCAGATCGTGCCGACCTTCCGCGACAGCGGCGAGGGCTACACGCTGGAAAGCACCGCGCAGGGCGTGCTGGTGCAGGCCGGCAACGAGACCGGCCTGTTCTACGGNGCCACCACCCTGGCCCAGCTCGCCACCGGCGGCAGCAACGGCGTGCTGCCGGCCGTGCAGATCCAGGATGCGCCGCGCTTCAGCTGGCGTGGCTTCATGCTCGACTCGGCACGGCACTTCCAGAGCCTGGACGAGATCAAGCGCGTGCTCGATGCGATGGCCGCGCACAAGCTCAACACCTTCCATTGGCACCTGACCGACGACCAGGGCTGGCGCATGGAGATCAAGCGCTACCCGAAGCTGACCGAAGTCGGCAGCTGCCGCCTGCCGGCCGGTGATGGCGGCATCGATCCGGTCAGTGGCAAGGAGCATCCGTACTGCGGCTTCTACACGCAGGACCAGATCCGCGAAGTGATCGCCTACGCCGCCAAGCTGCATATCCAGGTGATTCCAGAGATCGATGTACCCGGCCACGCCACCGCTGCCATCGCCGCCTATCCGGAGCTGGGAACGATCGACACGCCGTTGAAGCCGTTGAGCGAATGGGGCGTGTTCCCGAACCTGTTCAACGTCGAGGACGGCACCGTTACCTTCCTGGAAAACGTGCTGGAAGAAGTGATCCAGCTGTTCCCGGCCAGGTACGTGCATGTGGGTGGCGACGAGGCAGTGAAGGACCAGTGGGAGGCATCAAAACAGGTGCAGCAGCGCATGCGCGCGCTGGGCATCAAGGATGAGATGGCCATGCAGAGCCACATCATCAAGCGCCTGGAAACCTTCCTGGAACAACACGACCGTCGCCTGATCGGCTGGGACGAAATCCTTGAGGGCGGCCTGCCGCCGCAGGCCACGGTGATGTCCTGGCGCGGTACCGAGGGCGGGCTGGCTGCGGCCAGCGCCGGCCACGATGTGGTGATGTCGCCGGTCAGCCACCTGTACCTGGATTACCTGCAGACGGCCTCGCCGAACGAACCGCCGGGCCGACCGACGCAGGTGAACCTGGCCAAGCTCTACAACTACGAACCGGTGCCGACCGAACTGGCCGCCGACAAGCGCGGGCACATCCTCGGCCTGCAGGCGAACATGTTCACCGAGCACACGCGCACTTACGCGCGTCTGCAGCACAACCTGTTCCCGCGCCTGGCCGCCGTGGCCGAGACCGGCTGGAGCACGCCGGAGCGTCGCGATTTCCGCGACTTCCTGGCCCGCCTGCCCTCGCAGCTGCAGCGCTATCGCGCCTGGGGCCTGGCCTACGCACAGACGCCGTTCGAAGTGGGCGTGGCCTACACCGATGACCGCGCGGCGAACACGGTGACCGTGTCGCTGGCCAATCCACTGGGCTATGAAGTGCGCTACAGCAGCGACGGCAAGCCGGTGACCGCGCAATCGCCGCTGTACCAGCAGCCACTGACGTCCACGCTGCCGGCGACGGTGCAGGCTGCCGCCTTCTACCAGGGCCAGCCGCTGGCTGCGAAGCCGACGGTGGCGGCATACACCGCGCAGTCGCTGCTGTCGCGGCACAGCGAAGCACTGCGCAGCTGCGTCGGCGAGAAGGGCTTGGTACTGCGCCTGGAAGATGATGGTCCGCGCGAAGGTGCGCGTGCGGTGTTCACCGTTGACATCTTCCAGCCGTGCTGGCGTTGGCCGCAGGCACAGCTGGATGGCATCGGCAGCGTGGAAGTGCGCGCAGGCCGCATTCCGTACTACTTCCAGCTGGCCCACGACGAGCCGAAGCGTCGCTTCGAAAAGGNGCGGAGCGCGCACGGCGAAATGCTGATCCGTCGCGGTGACTGCACCGGCAAGGTCCTGGCGCAGGTGCCGCTGCCGGCGCAGACCGATGCCGACGGCTTCGTGACCCTGCGTGCGGCTTTGCCGAAGGGCACCTCGGGCACGGGCGATCTGTGCATCAACTTCACCGGCGACACGCGCCCGGCGATGTGGGTGCTGGATGAGGTGACGCTGGGGAAATAACGGCGGACACGCATGGCGTGGATCTAACGTAGAGCCAGGCCATGCCTGGCTGCGTTGGTAGACGCCAACCTTGGTTGGCGCCGCCGAGATCCATCCACGCATGGCGTGGATCTACTGTAGAGCCAGGCCATGCCTGGCTGCCTTTGGTAGACGCCAACCTTGGTTGGCGCCGGTGAGATTCATCCACGCATGGCGTGGATCTACTGTAGCGCCAGGCCATGCCTGNCTGCCTTTGGTAGACGCCAACCTTGGTTAGCGCCGCCGAGATTCATCCACGCATGGCGTGGATCTACTGTAGAGCCAGGCCATGCCTGGCTGCCTTGGTAGATGCCAACCTTGGTTGGCGCCAGCGAGATCCATCCACGCATGGCGTGGATCTACTGTAGAGCCAGGCCATGCCTGGCTGCCTTTGGTAGATGCCAACCTTGGTTGGCGCGCCTTACCCCCGCCAGCGCAGCAGCATGTCGCGCAGCGGGGTCAATGCGGTAGCCATCCCCGCCAACACGCCAACGGTGTTGGCCACCGCATCCATCGGATCGGCCATGCGGTTGCTGGTCAACGCGCCCTGCGCGAACTCGATGCCGACGCCCATCAGCACCAGGCCGGCACCCACCCACAGCAGTGGACGGCCACGCCGGAACAGCTGCACCGCGCTTCCGGCCAGGATGAAATAGGCCAGGAAATGCTCGCCCTTGTCGCTGTTTTCCGGCAGCGGGATCGGCGGCGGCGGAATCAGGCAGACCACGATCACCGTCAGCACCGCCAACACCCACAACGCGGTCCACAGTCGTGGCCGCCGCAGCGGCTTGATCACCGGCAACGCTGCACTCACAGGCGCCAGCTCAGGTCGCCCAGTTCGAAAGCCGGTTCGAAATCGACGTCGCGCTGCAGGCCAATAGCCTGGAAACGCTCGCCCATCTCCGTTGGCAGGGTCAGCTTCTTCACCTGGTCGCGCAACTGGATGCGGCCCACCTCATCGGTGCGCTCCTCGGCCAGGGTCAGTACCTGGTCCAGGCCGTTGCCGAGCAGGAAACTGGCCTGGCTGCAGTACCCGGCCAATTCAAATCCGCCATGCAGGCCGGCCTCGGCCATGGCAGTGAAATCGACCGATGCGGTGATGTCCTGCAGGCCCGGCCAACGATGGATCTCGTTGTGCACGTGGTGACGGTAGAACGCGCGCACGGTGCCGTCATCGCGTTCTTCCTGGTAGAACTCGCCCCGGTTGTAACCGTAGTCCACGAACAGCATCGCGCCGCGCCGCAGGCCACCGGCCACCGCCTGCAGCCAGTACGGTAGCTGCGGCAGCACTTCGGAACGGTAGCCGTCGGCAAAGGGCTTTTCCAGGTAGCGTTCGAGATGGCGCACCGCGCCGTTGAGCAGCAGGTCGGCCGGCTGTGCGCCACGGATGAAGTTGCCCTGCCCGTCCAGTTCGACGGTTTCCTCGTATACCTCGCCGTCCTTGATGAGGAAGCGCGGTGTCGGCAGCGCATCGATCACCTCGTTGGCGAACACCACGCCGTCCCAGTCGTCCTCGAACGGACGATCAAGCCATTCCACCCGGCCGGCCAGTTCGGGCGGCAGGTTCTGCTGCAGGCGCTCCTGCTGGCGCTGGCGCAGGTCCGCACTGGGCTCGAGGATCGCGTAGCGGGCCGGCAGCGCCTCCAGCTCGGCCAGGCGCAGCAGCACCGCCTCGGCGAAGGCGCCGGTGCCGCCGCCCAGTTCCAGCATCCGTGCGTGCGCATCGAGCTGGCCGAACACCGGCGCCAGTGCATTGGCCACGCTGCCGGCGAACAGGCTGCCGAGTTCCGGTGCGGTGGTGAAATCGCCGCTGCCGCCGAATTTGCTGGCACCGGCGCTGTAGTAGCCCCAGCCCGGCGTGTACAGGCACAGCTCCATGAAGCGGGAGAACGGCATCGCCCCACCCTGTGCGAGGATCTCGGCACGCAGGGCGGCGGCCAGTTGATCGCTGTGGGCCAGGGCATCGGCTTCGGGCAGGGGGAAGGTAGGCTGCATGGCGTCTTCGAATGCGGTGACAATGGTGCACAGGATAGCCGAGCCTTGGAGGACCCTCGATGAGTGACACCGCCCCCGTGGCCCTGATCACCGGCAGCGCACGCCGGATCGGCGCGGCCATCGCCCGCCAGTTCCACGCCTGTGGCTGGTCAGTGGTGCTGCACGCCCATACCTCCAGCGCCGAACTGCAGCAGGCCGCCTTCAACCTGGACAACGAGCGCCCCGGCAGCGTGCTGGCGTTGCAGGCCGATCTGCGCGACGCCGATGCCCTGGCCGATCTGGTCGAGCAGGCGGTCACCCACTTCGGCCGCCTGGATGCGCTGGTCAACAACGCCTCCAACTTCTTCCCCACCCCGCTCGGCCAGGTCACCGCCGAGGCGATGGACGAGCTGTACGCGGTCAACGCACGGGCGCCGCTGCTGCTGGCCCAGGCCGCCGCGCCTTACCTGCGCCGCCAGCACGGCTGCATCGTCAACCTGACCGACCTGCACGGCACCGACCCGATGCGCGACCACATCGCTTACGCGATGGCCAAGGCCGCGCTGGAAATGGCCACCCGCTCGCTGGCGCTGGAACTGGCGCCGAAGGTGCGGGTTAACGCGGTGGCACCCGGTGCGATCCTGTGGCCGGAACAGGGCAAGGACGATTTCGCCCGCGAGGCGCTGCTGGCGCGCACGCCGCTGGCGCGGATCGGCACGGTCGAGGAAATCGCCGAAGCGGTTTACTGGCTGGCGGCCGAGGCCAGCTTCGTCACCGGCCACACGTTGCGCGTGGATGGTGGGCGTACGGTCAGCTGAAATGTTGCCGGCCAGCGGCCGGCACTACCGGTAGCGCCGGGCCATGCCCGGCGAGCGCAGCGGCAACAACCACCCGTCATTCGAGGTCCACGACCTCGAACGCTTCACCAAACTGCTTGTGCGCGCGCCACAACGTGGCCAGGTCCAGGCCGCTGACCGGATCGACGAAGTCCGGGGCGATGTCAGCCAGCGGCTTCAGCACGAAGGCATGCTTCAGTTCCGGGCGCGGAATGCGCAGATGGCCGGGGCCCTCCACCACCAGGTCGCCATAGAACACCACATCGACGTCCAGGGTCCGGTCGGAGAAGCGCGGGCCGCTGCGGTCACGACCATGCGCATCTTCCAGCGCATGCAGCCAGTCATCCAGTTCCTGCAGCGGCAGGTCGGTCTCGAGGACAACGCCGTTGTTGAGGAAGGCCGGGCCGTCGAAACCGACGGCAGCGGTGCGGTAGGCGGCAGACACCTGCAGCGCGCCAAAGCGCTCGCGCAGGGCCGCCACCGCAGCGTGGAGGTAGCGGCGGGGATGGACGTTGCTGCCCAGGCTCAGGAGCACGGTGGTCATGCGGTTCCGGTGACGGCAATCAGGTGGAGCGCGGGCATGCCATCGTCACAACGGCCTGCCTACAATCCGGGACGCATATGATAGGGCACCGACATGACCTATTGCGTTGGAATCGAGGTGGACGAGGGCCTGGTCTTCGCCGCCGACACCCGCACCAATGCCGCGCTGGACGATGTCCGCGTGCACCGCAAACTGCACGTGTTCGAATATCCCGGCCAGGCCGCCTATGTGGTGATGGCCGCTGGCAACCTGGCCACGACCCAGTTGCTGGTGTCGCGGCTGAAGCGCGATGCCGAGGAGCGGCGCACGCCGAACCTGCGCGACATGGCCCATCTGTTCGAGGCTGCGGCCTACGTCGGCTCCCTGCTGGTGGACAGCCAGGTACAGAGCCAGCACACCGAGCATGGCCACGACGGGGTGAACACCCAGGCGACGCTGATCTTCGGTGGACAGATTGCCGGTGAACAGCCTGGCCTGTACATGGTCTATCCGCTGGGCAACGCCATTGCCGCCTCGCCGGAGACGCCCTATCTGCAGATCGGTGAGTCCAAGTACGGCAAGCCGATCCTGGACCGCATCCTGACCCCGTCCACGCGCCTGGAAGATGCCGCACGCACGGCGATCGTCTCGCTGGATTCGACCATCCGTTCCAACCTGTCGGTGGGCCTGCCGGTGGACCTGGCGCTGCTGCGCGCCGGCGAACTGCGGATCAGCCAGCAGCTGCGGCTGGGAGCCGATTCGCCGCTGTACGCCGACATCCACCAGAACTGGTCGCGACGGCTGGAACAGGCGGTGGAAAGCCTGCCGCGGTTCCCGTGGGAACCCCAGGACCGGTAGTGCCGGCCCATGGCCGGCAACCGCAATGATCCGACCACAGATGCCGGCCAGCGCCCGGCACTACCCCTGTTTCAGCCCAGCGCGTCGGCCACCGCGCGGAACACCTGCTGCATCTGCAGCGGCTTGCGCAGCAGGNGCACCTCGATGCCAGCGGGGAACACATCTTCGGGCATCTCCCCGGCAGCGTCTTCCAGCACCAGCGCCGGGCCGCGGTAGCCGAGCGTGGCCATTTCGCCCAGCAGCTGGCTGGCCGACAACAGCTTGGAGCCGGCATCGGCAATCACCAGCGCCGGCATCGCCTCCTGCTGCATCCAGCGCAGCGCAGCCGGGCCATCGGAGGCCAACTGCAGCTGATAGCCCTGGCTGGACAGTGCATTGCCCAACAGCGACAGGCGGGTGGCTTCACCATCGACCACCAGGATCGACTGGCCACTGCCCAGTGCCACCAGCTGTTCGATCGGTTCGCCGCCCTCGGCGCTGGCATGCATCGGCAAGCGCAGCTCGAAGCAGGTGCCCCGCCCCAGCTGGCTGTCGACGTGGATGCTGCCACCGGCACCTTCAACGATGCGCTTGCAGGAAATCAGGCCCAGCCCGGTGCCATCGGCCTTGGTGGTGAAGAACGGGTTGAACAGGTGCGACAACGTGTCCGCATCCATGCCGGTGCCTTCATCGACCACCGCGATGCGCAGCCAGTCCTCGCCATCGCGCTGGCCACCATGGCTGGCGGTCAGGCTCAGGTTGCCACCCTGGGGCATCGCCTGGATCGCGTTGAGCGCCAGGTTCAACAACACCTGCTGCAGCTCGGTGTAGTTGGCATCGACCACCAGCCCCTCATCCTCGACCACCAGGTCCAGGCGGACGCCATCGGGCACGTTGCTGCGCAACAGCAGCGCCACGGCCTGGAACAGGTCATCGATGTGGATGCGTTCGCTGGCCTTGCGCGAGCCACGCACGAACGACAGCATCGATTCAGCCATCTCATGGCCACGGCGACCGCACTCGGCGATCACGTCGGCCAGGTGGTGCAGCTGCGGATCTTCGGTACGCGCCTTCAGCAGGTCCGGCATGATCAGCAGCGGCTGCAGGATGTTGCGCAGATCGTGGCTGAGCCCAGCGGCCAGCAACGACAGGCTTTCCAGCCGTTGCGCGCGCATCAGCTCGGTTTCCACCCGCGAGCGCTCGATGGCGCTGCGCGCCTCACGCACCGCGCGCGCCACGGCCGACGGCAGGCGCGCCGGCTGGTGCTTGATGATGTAGTCGTTGGCTCCCTTCTGCAGGGCCGCCACCGCATTCTCCTCGCCCATGGTGCCGGAGACGAAGATGAAAGGTACCTCCGGCAACGCATCGCGCACGATGCGCAGCGCGTCGTCGCCGGAGAAACCGGGCATGCTCAGGTCGGACAGGACAATGTCCGGCTGGAAGCGCGCCAACGCATGGCGCAGGTCGTCCGCGCTCTCGACACGCTCGAAGGTGGCCTCAAGGCCTGCATCGAGCATCTGTTCGGACATCAGCTCGGNATCCTCCGGGGAATCTTCCACCAGCAGGATGCGCAATGCGCCGAGCGCGGGACCGGTCAGGGGCATGGGCCTACTCGATCTCCGGAGCCTGGTTGATCAGTGCCCAGAACTTGCCCAGGGTCTGCACTGCGCCGAAGAACTGGTCCACGTCCACCGGCTTGACCACGTACGCGTTCACGCCCATGTCCCAGCTGCGGGCCAGGTCGCTTTCCTCGCGCGAGGAGGACAGGATCACCACCGGCAACCGCTTCAGCTCATCGTGTTCGCGGATCTGCCGCAGCACTTCCAGGCCATCCATGCGCGGCATCTTGATGTCCAGCAGCAGCACCGCCGGCAGGCCCTCTTCGCGGCTGGCGAAGGCGCCACGGCGCAGCAGGTAATCCATCACTTCCACGCCGTCTTCGACGTGCACGATGGGATTGGCCAGACGCGCTTCCTGCAGCGCATCGATCGCCATTTCGGCGTCGGCCGGGCTGTCTTCGGCCAGGAGGATGGTGCGCAGCGTCGTCATGCGATGGGGCCCTGTTTGTCCGTGTCGAGCACGGGGGGAAGATAGAAGTGGAAGGTGGCGCCGGCATCCGGTGCGGCTTCGGCCCAGATGCGGCCGCCATGGCGGGTCAGCACCCTGCGAACGCTGGCCAGGCCGATACCGGTGCCGGGATAGTCGCTGGCCTTGTGCAGGCGCTGGAATACACCGAACAGCTTGCCGGCGTAGGCCATGTCAAAGCCTGCACCATTGTCGCTGACCGTGAACTGATGACCGCCATCGGGCTGCTGCTGGTAGTCCACGCGGACCTTGGCCGGCTCGCGGTTGGCTGAATACTTCACCGCGTTGCCCAGCAGGTTCAGCCAGACCTGGCGCAGCATGTTTTCGTCGCCCACCACGATCGGCAGCGGNGCGATGCTCCACTCCACCTGATGGGCGTGGCCACTGCTCTCGGCTTCGCTCTGCACGTTCGCGTCGAGCATCGCGCGCGTATCGGCCACCAGCGACTGCATGTCCACGGTCTGCTGGCGCATCGCCACGCGGCCCAGGCGCGAATAGACCAGAAGGTCGTCGATCAACGTGGCCATGCGCCGCGCTGAACCGGAGATCACCCCCAGGTAGTGCTGGCTCTTCTCGTCGGCAGCCTCGCCCAGATGGCGCGACAGCTTGTCCGAGAAACCGGCGACATGGCGCAGCGGCGCGCGCAGGTCGTGCGACACCGAGTAGCTGAACGCTTCCAGTTCGCGGTTGACCTCCGAGACCTGGGCAACCTTGCCCTCCAGCTGCCGGTTCAGTTCTTCAACACGTGTCTGCACCGCACGCTGCACGGTCACATCGCTGACGGTCAGCAGCACCACTTCATCGTCGGTGTCAGGCAGCGGCATACGCCGGGCGTTGAGCAGCATGTAACGGGACATGCCGTCGACGGTGCGTTGTTCGTGTTCGAAATCCCACAGTTCGCGGCCGCGCAGCAACACATCGGCCAGACGCTGGCGCACCACCGGGTCACGCCACGCGCCCTCGCCTACGTCTTCCAGCAGCAGGCCGTCTGCGCGCTCATCCTGCAGCCCGTACAACTCGGAGAACGCGGGATTGTGCAGCTGCACGCGCAGCTCGCGATCCAGCAGCACGATCGGTTCGCGCACGGTCTGCAGCACCGACGCTGCGCGTGCCGCTGCGCGCTGCGACTGCCGCTCTGCCTGCAGGCGGCGGCCGATCTGCCGTTGCAGCAGCCACAGCACCAGGCCGAGCAGTGCCAGCTGCACCAGCAGCGAGCTCCACGACACGAAGTTGGTCTGCCGCTTCTGTCGCTCCGCCTGCGCGGTGCGCTGGGCCAGCAGCGCTTCCTCACTGGCCTGCAGCTCTTCCACCAGGCCGCGGATCGGGTAGCGCGTGCTCAGGTCCTGCACCAGCTCGCGCTGGTCGCTGTTCGGCTCGGACTTCGCCAGTTCACGCGCAACCCCCAGCCGGCCTTCCAGCATCGACTGGATGCGGCCGATGCGGATCAGCTGGTCGGGATTGTCGCGGGTCATCCGGCCCAGTTCGGCCAGACGCTCGGGGATGTCATTGGCCTTGCCCATGCGCTCGCGCAGGCCCGGCGCGTCCACGCCCTTGGACAGCGTCAACGCAGCAGATTCGATGTCGCGCACGTCGGTCTGCAGCTGCTGCAGGGCCACGGTCACCTGCTGGGTATGGGTCACCCAGCCCATGGCCAGTTCGTTGTCCTGCTGCAGTTTGCGCAGGGTCAACCACGGGACCACGATGATGGCTGCCGCTGCCAGTGCCAAAGCAGGCAGTCGCCAGCGATCCCAGATGTCATCACTGAAAACCAGCGCCATAGTTCCTCGTCAGCTCAGCCGGGGAGTGCGATCCGGGCAGGACCGGCCACGGCGGAACCGGCAATATAGCGCAGCCGGTCACATCTCTGGGGCAATGGGTCATTCGGCGGGGCGCCCACCAGCACGCATCGAGCAGGCGCCACAGCACAAAACAGGGGCGCCCCCGTGGGAGCGCCCCTGCCGATAACCTGCGGCGTCGATCAACGCTTGGCGGCACTGACCTTCAGTGCGGCGGCATCAACGCGGGTCACGCCCTTGATGCCCTTGGCCGTGGCGATGGCCTTGTCATGCTCGGCCTTGGTGGCAACGGTGCCACTCAGGCTGACCACGCCATTGACCGTCTCCACCTTTACTTCGGTACCCGGCACATTGCTGCTGGCGAGCAGATCGGCCTTGACCTTGGTGGTGATCCAGCTGTCGGTGACCGGCTCGTTGGAATCATGGCGGTCTGCATGGGTCATCGCCGAATGATCGGTTTTCGGCGGGCTCTTCGCTGCGGCGTCCTGGGCGAATGCGGCCGAGGAGGACAGCGCCAGGCCCAGGGTGAGGGCGGAAGCCAACAGCGTACGGGTCGTGGTGCTCATCGTTTGGTTCTCCTACTGGTTGGTGCGCCCAGTGTCGCCAAGTGCTTGTAGTGCAGGCGTGGCGCTGCGGTCACGCTCACGTGAATGGGCGCACCCGCAGCGGGAATGGTTCAGCTTCCGGGCGCGTAGTCATCTCGTTTACCCTGAGGTTCCTGTCCTGCACTTCACGATCTGCGCGGAGTCTTCCCATGCGCCCTGAGCTGCAACTGGCCCTGATCGGCTACGGCCTTGCCGGCCGCGTCTTCCACGCCCCGCTGATCCAGCACACGCCGGGGCTGGCCCTGCACAGCGTGGTCAGTTCGCAGCGCGATACGCTGCTGCGCACCTTCAGCGACGTCCACGTACGCGCTACCGCACAGGAGGTCTTCGATGACCCTGCAGTGGATGCGGTGGTCATCGCCACGCCGAACGAACAGCACGCACCGTTGGCCATCGCCGCGCTGGCCGCCGGCAAGCATGTGCTGGTGGACAAACCGTTCGCCGTGAGCGTGCGCGAAGCCGAACAGGTGCTGGCCGCAGCGCGCGACGCTGGACGCATCGCTACCGTGTTCCAGAACCGGCGGTTCGATGCGGACTTCCTGACCCTGCAGGCGCTGCTTGCCGATGGCTCGCTCGGTGACATCGCCGAATGCCACGCACATTTCGACCGCTACCGTCCGCAGGTGCGCGAACGCTGGCGCGAGCAGGACGGACCGGGCAGCGGCCTGTGGTACGACCTGGGGCCGCACCTGCTGGACCAGATGCTGGTGCTGTTCGGCTGTCCGCAGGCGATCGATGCGGACCTTGCGGTGCAGCGCGAAGGCGGCGCTGGTATCGACTATTTCCATGCGGTGCTTCACTACCCGCGCCATCGCGCGATCGTGCATGCCGGTTCACTGGTCGCTGCGCCTGCCCCCCGTTTTTCCGTGCATGGCACGCGGGCCAGTTGGATCAAGCATGGCCTGGACGTGCAGGAGGGGCAGCTACGTCGCGGCATCGCGCCAGGTGCGCCGGGATGGGGTATCGATCCGCGCCACGGCGAGCTGCTGCACTGCGACGCGGAGGACAACGTCCTGCGCAGTACCGTGGACAACCTGCCGGGCGACTATCGGCGCCTGTATGCCGACTTCGCGGCGGCGATGCAGGGTGAGGGCGAGCCGACGGTCAGCGCGCAGCAGGCGCTGCAGGTGATGCGGCTGCTGCAGGCGGGGATGGATAGCGCGCGCGAAGGGCGGCGGGNGCAGGTGGGGTGATCGGCAGGGCTGCGCCCTGCACCTGCCGAATCAACGTCAACGTCAACGTCAACGTCAACGTCAAAAGCGGGCATTCCGTGAAATGGCGGGGTGGGTCCGGTTGCGGGGGACGCCGTAAACCCATCCCTGAAGTGACCCCCTAAAGTTGGACAGTTGGGGGATCAGGCGGCCAGCGCGACCTGTTCCCGGTACTTTACCGGGCTCAGGCCCTTTAGTTTCAGTCGGATACGGTCTTCGTTGTAGTACCGGATGTACTCCGTCAGTCCGGCTTCCAGACTTTCGATGCTGTCAAAGCTGTTCAGGTAGAAGAATTCCGACTTCAGTGTCCCGAAGAAGCTCTCCATGGCCGCGTTGTCCAGGCAGTTGCCACGCCGGGACATGCTCTGTTTCAGCGAGTGCTTCGCGAGCTTGTGGCGGTAGTTTTCGTGCTGGTAATGCCAGCCCTGGTCAGAGTGGATCATCGGTCGATCTTCGGGCGAAAGCTTCTTGATCGCTTGGTCCAGCATCTCCCCCACCAGGTCGAACACCGGTCGGCGCTTCATCTGGTACGCCACGATTTCGCCGTTGTAGAGATCCATGATCGGCGAAAGATAGAGCTTCATGCCCTGCACCTTGAACTCGGTTACGTCGGTCACCCACTTCTGGTTGGGCGTCTGGGCCTCAAACTGGCGGCCCAGATCGTTGGAGACCACGACATTGGCCGCTCCCTTGAAGGCGCGGTAGCGCTTGATGCGTACCCGCGATTGCAGGCCCAGCTCGGCCATCAGCCGCTGCACCCGCTTGTGGTTGATGGCCTCGCCCTGATTGGCCAGTTCCAGCGTTATGCGACGGTAGCCGTAGCGCCCTTGGTTCTCATCGTAAATCGCGCGGATACGCTCACGCAGTTCCTCCTCGCCCTCATCTGGATGGGCCAAGGCGTTCACCTGGTAATAGAACGTGCTGCGTGACAGTTCGGCCGCCTCGAGCAAAAGCGGCAACGCATGGGCCTGCCTCAATCCTTGGACGGCTTGCGCTTTGCGCGCTGCGCCGCCTGCTCTTCCTGGATCAAGGCATCGAGCTTTTTTAGGTAGGCGGTCTCCGCACGCAGATAGGCCACTTCCTTGAGGAGCTCATCGCGGCTCATGTCCTCGGCGGGCTTGGACGAGCGGGTCTTTTTCATCGGTCTGGGTGGCGGTGGTGGAGGTGGTGCCAGCGCTTGAGCGCCAGCGCGAGCATACAACCGTTGCCATCGCCCCACCGCGCCGGCATCTCCGATCTGGAAGTGCGTGGTGGCCTCGCGCGCGGACATGCCCTCCTGGCCCATCTTTTCAAGCACCTCCAGCTTGAACTGGAGATCATGGGATCGGGGTTTGCGGTCAAACCCTTGCCGACCATGCAGCCGGTAGGTCGCAGCCCACCGCCTGACCGTGGAGAACTCCAGGCCATGGCGGCGGGCAACCGCCTTGACCGATGTGGAGGTCTTGCAGGCCTCTTTGGCGACCTGCAATTTGAAACAAACCTCATATCTATTCATGTAACCCTCGGGGTTGGATCAGGTGTCCAACTCCTGGGGGTCACTTCACCATGGGGGCTTGGCAGCCGCATCCATGCGGCTGACACCCCGCACTCCGACACCGCCCCACCTCTGACAGATTTCCGCGATCTGGTAGATCCACGCCATGCGTGGATGAATCTCCATCGAAATCGAATATTTCGATATTGGATCGAAGAGCATCCACGCATGGCGTGGATCTACGTGTCGACCAAGGTCGACACCTACCAGAGCCGGAAGCCATTCCGACAGCTCGCGGACAATTGTCGAAGGCGGGGNGGGTCCGGTTGCGGGGGTGTCCGCGGCATGGATGCCGCGGCCAAGCCCCCATGGACGGGTTTACGGCGTCCCCCGCAATCGGACCCACCCCGCCTACCCACGGAATGCACGCTGCTGTTGTTGCTGTTGCTCTGGCTCGTGCCTTGGCCTCGGCCGGTGCAGGGCTGCAAGCCCTGCCGAACACCCCTCACCGCCGGGGTGTCAGCTGCTCCAGCATCTCCCACGACTTCAACCCGCGCGCGCCCAGGTGATGGGCCAGCNCCCGCCGCATCGGCAGGCGCAGGCTGGCCAGATCGGCGGCTTCCGGTTCGTCGTCGGCTGCCAGGGCCAGCAGTGCCGAGCCGGTAGCCGCTGCGCGACGCTCGCCGCCACGCTCGCTGAGCAGGCGCTGCGGTCCTTCCTGCGGGTCCAGTTCATAGCGCGCCGCCGGGTCAATCGGCTGGCCATCGCTGGCGGTCTCCAGATCGAAACCCACGCCCAGCGCCGCCAGCAGCTCGCGTTCGAAACGGCGCAGGGTCCAGGCCAGTCCGGCCCCCACGGCCAGGCGCGCACGCGCCTCACCAAAGGCCAGGTACAACTCCGGCAGCGGGTCCTGGCGCGGTGCCAGGCGCAGGGTCAACTCGCTGAGATAGAACCCGGCCAGCATGGCCTGGCCGAGCAGGCGCGGCGCCACATCCAGCGCTTCAGCACCGCGCAGCTGGGCCAGTTCGCCACGCTGCAGCGCGCTGAAGCGGATCCACTGCAGTGGTTGCAGGGCCGCTCGCAGCACTTGGCCCTTGGCCGTGGAAACACCACGCGCGAGCAGGCCGATCCGGCCGTGCTCGGCGCTCAATACCTCGACCAGCAGGCTGGTCTCGCGATAGGCCCGCGCATGCAGCACGAAGCCGGTGTCGTCCTCGATCAGCATCGAAGCGACCGTCGCGGCTTATTCGTAGCCGAAGGCCTTCAGCGCGGCCTCGTCATCGGACCAGCCCTCACGCACGCGCACCCAGGTTTCCAGGAACACCTTGGCACCGAACAGACGCTCCATCTGCAGGCGGGACTTGGCCCCGATCTCCTTCAGGCGGGTGCCGCCCTTGCCGATCACGATCGCCTTCTGGCCTTCGCGCTCGACCCAGATCACCGCACCGATGCGCAGCAGGTTGCCGTCCTCGGTGAAGCGCTCGATCTCCACCGTGGTGGCGTACGGCAGCTCTTCGCCCAACTGGCGCATCAGCTGTTCACGCACCAGTTCGCCGGCCAGGAAGCGCTGGCTGCGGTCGGTGATCTCGTCTTCGCCGAACATCGGCGGGGCTTCCGGCAACAGCGCCAGCACGTCACGGACCAGGGCTTCCAGGCCGTTGCGCTTCTGCGCCGAAATCGGATGCACCGACGAGAAATCACGGCCGGCGGTCACTTCCTGCAGGAACGGCAGCAGTGCGCCCTTGTCCTTCATGCGGTCGATCTTGTTGACCACCAGCACCACCGGGATACCGGCGTCGCGCAGCACGTTGAAGGCCAGGCTGTCCTCTTCGTCCCAGCGACCGGCTTCGATCACCAGCAGGCCGGCGTCGACGCCTTCCAGCGAGCCGCGGGCAGCGCGGTTCATGACCCGGTTCATCGCCCGCTTCTGCACCTTGTGCAGGCCGGGCGTGTCGACCAGCACCAGCTGCCCTTCCGGGTAGGTGGCGATGCCCAGCAGGCGGTGACGGGTGGTCTGCGGCCGGTTGGACACGATGCTGACCTTGGCCCCGACCAAGGCATTGGTCAGGGTCGATTTGCCCACGTTGGGGCGGCCGATGACGGCGACGCTGCCGCAATGATGGGGAGTTTGTTCGCTCACTTGGAATCCAGTTGTTCAAGGACGGCCGCAGCCGCTTGTTGTTCGGCAATCCGCCGCGAGGAGCCTTCGCCCTCGGTGCTGGCGGCGGGGTCGGCTACGTTGCAGCGTACCCGGAAGTGTTTGGCGTGGTCGTCACCGGATTCTGACACCAGTTCGTACTGTGGCAACGCCTTCTGTCGGCCCTGCAGCCATTCCTGCAGGCGGGTCTTGGGGTCCTTCTCCGGTCGCCCGGTGGCCGGCAGCGCCTCCATCGAGGCGGCAAACCAGGGCAGGACCATCGCCCGGCAGGCTTCAAAACCCGCGTCCAGGTAGATCGCAGCAACCACGGCCTCGAATGCATCGGCCAGGGTCGAGTCGCGGCGATGGCCGCCGGACTTCATTTCGCCGGGGCCCATCGTCAGCCGGTCACCCAGCTGCAGGGTCCGCGCGATCACCGCCAGCGCACCCTCGCGGACCAGCTCGGCGCGGGCGCGGGTCATCGCGCCTTCGTCCGCCTTGGGCCAGCGCAGGTACAACGCCTCGGCGACCATCATGTTGACGATGCTGTCGCCAAGGAACTCCAGCCGCTCGTTATGCGGCGCGCCGGCACTGCGATGGGTCAGCGCCTGCTTGAGCAGGTCTGGGTCGCGGAAGGCGTGACCGATCAGGTCTTCACGTTGGAAAGATTTATTCGGCACCGCTACGGGTCAGGTCCTGGGAAGAATCGAATTTGCCAACCACATCCAGGTTGCCGACCAGTTGGCGGCGCACTTCGTAGTTGACCTTGAGGGTCCAGCCATTGTCGCGACGGTCGAACTTGACGTTGGCCGGCTTCACGTTGTCCGAGTAGTTGATGTACAGCCGCTTGAAGAACAGTTCCTGGATGTTGGCCGGCGCCATGCTGCCGATGCCCGGTTCCTTGGCCAGGCTCTTCATCGCCGAGCGCACCGCGTAATACTCCTGGTACATCGGGAACAGCTTCATGCCGATGTAGAGGAAGAAGCCAACCACGATCAGGACCGTCAGGAACGAGGTCAGGGTCATGCCGCGCTGCGTGTTCATCGTCTTCATTGCGTTCTCCCCAGATACGCGAGTGGATGTGAAGTCAGTTGATGCTCGAGCCGATCCGCGACGGTTCGAAGCCGTCCTTGCAGAACCAGCCCTGGCAGTTCAGCCAGATCAGGAATGCCTTGCCGCGCAGGTTCTCTTCCGGCAGCAGGCCCCAGAAACGGCCGTCGTCGCTGTTGTCGCGATTGTCGCCCATCACCAGGTACTTGCCGGCCGGCACGGTCCACTGGCCCTGGCCACGCGGATAATCGGTCTCCAGCACGGTGTGGGTACGGCCCGGCAGGTGCTCGACCAGCAGGTTGGCGCCCTCACCCTGGCCCTTGTGGCCAGCGTAGATGCCCTTGTTGTCGTACTTCAGCGGTTCGCCGTTGAGGATCACCCCGTCGCCTTCGAACACGACGGTGTCGCCCGGCACGCCGATCACGCGCTTGATGAAGTTCTCGCCCTTGGCCGGGTCGTTGTCGCCATGGCCGGGGAAGTGGAACACCACCACGTCACCACGGGCCGGATCGCCGACCGGCACGAAGCGGGTGTTGGTGATCGGCAGGCGCAGGCCATAGGAGAACTTGTTGACCAGGATGAAATCGCCGATCAGCAGGTTCGGCATCATCGAGCTGGACGGGATCTTGTACGGCTCGGCGATGAAGCTGCGCACGATCAGCACGATCGCCAGCACCGGGAAGAACGCACGCGAGTAGTCCACCAGCACCGGCTCGGTGTCGAGCAGGCCGGCGCGCTGGGCGCGACGCTTGGCCAGGTACAGCTTGTCGGCCAGCAGGATCAGGCCGGAGGCCAGGGTCAGCACGACCAGGAGGATCTCAAACAGTTTCATTCAGGGTCCTTTGCAACGTCACCGGACGATCGGCCCGAAGGCCGGTTTCGGGGCTTATTTGTTGTCCATCTGCAGCACGGCCAGGAAGGCTTCCTGCGGAATTTCCACGCGGCCGACCTGCTTCATGCGCTTCTTGCCTTCCTTCTGCTTTTCCAGAAGCTTCTTCTTGCGCGAAACGTCGCCACCATAGCACTTGGCCAGAACGTTCTTGCGCATGGCCTTGACCGTGGTGCGCGAGATGATCTGCGAGCCGACGGCGGCCTGGATGGCCACGTCGAACTGCTGGCGCGGGATCAGGTCCTTCATCTTTTCGCACAGCTCGCGACCACGACGATCGGCATGGCTGCGATGCACGATCAGCGACAGCGCATCGACCTTGTCGCCGTTGATCAGCACGTCCACGCGCACGAACGGACCGGCATCGAAGCGCACGAAGTGGTAGTCCAGCGAGGCATAGCCACGGCTGACCGACTTCAGCTTGTCGAAGAAGTCCAGCACCACTTCGGCCATCGGCAGCTCGTAGCTGATCTGCACCTGGCTGCCCAGGTAGTTGATGCCGATCTGGCTGCCGCGCTTTTCTTCGCACAGCTTGATGATGTTGCCGATGTACTCCTCGGGAGTGAGCACGTTGGCGCGGATGATCGGCTCGCGGATCTCCTGCACATGGTTCACCGGCGGCAGCTTGGCCGGGTTGTCCATGTTGATGATCGTGCCATCGGTCTTCAGGACTTCATACACCACCGTCGGCGCGGTGCTGATCAGGTCCAGGTTGTATTCGCGTTCCAGGCGCTCCTGCACGATTTCCATGTGCAGCATGCCGAGGAAGCCGCAGCGGAAACCAAAGCCCATCGCTTCGGAGCTTTCCGGTTCGAAGCGCAGCGCGGCATCGTTCAGGCGCAGCTTGTCCAGCGCTTCGCGCAGGTCCGGGTAGTCCTCGGCATCGACCGGGAACAGGCCGGCGAACACGCGCGGCTGCATTTCCTGGAAGCCCGGCAGCGGCTTCGGCGCCGGGNCGGCAGCGAGGGTGAGGGTGTCACCGACGGGCGCGCCGTGCACGTCCTTGATGCTGGCGGTGACCCAGCCCACTTCGCCCGCGCGCAGTGCCGGCAGCACCTTGCGCTTCGGGGTGAACACGCCGACGTTGTCGACCTGGTGGTTGCGGCCGGTGGACATCACCTGCAGCTTGTCACCGGCCTTGATCTCGCCCTGCATCACGCGCACCAGCGAGACCACGCCCAGGTAGTTGTCGAACCACGAGTCGATGATCAGCGCCTGCAGCTTGTCGGTATCGCGCGGCACCGGCGGCGGAATGCGATGCACGATCGCTTCCAGCACGTCGACCACGTTAAGGCCGGTCTTGGCGCTGACCGGCACGGCGTCGCTGGCATCGATGCCGATCACGGCCTCGATCTCGGCCTTTGCGCGCTCGATATCGGCGGTAGGCAGGTCGATCTTGTTGATCACCGGCACCACTTCCAGCCCCTGCTCCACGGCGGTGTAGCAGTTGGCCACCGACTGCGCTTCCACGCCCTGGGCCGCATCGACCACCAGCAGCGCGCCCTCGCAGGCGGCCAGCGAGCGGCTGACTTCATAGGAGAAGTCGACGTGGCCGGGGGTGTCGATGAAGTTCAGGTGGTAGGTCTGGCCGTCCTTCGCCACGTACGGCAGCGACACCGACTGCGCCTTGATGGTGATGCCACGTTCGCGCTCGATCGGGTTGGAGTCGAGCACCTGCGCTTCCATCTCGCGGGCCTGGAGGCCGCCACAGAGCTGGATGATGCGGTCGGCCAGCGTGGACTTGCCGTGGTCGACGTGGGCGATGATGGAGAAGTTGCGGATGTTCCGCATCGAATCAGAGGACATAGAGAGGTGGCGGCGGCGCGCGGCGTCGTCAGGGTAACGGTCGATTATCGCATGCCCGGAGGGCCGCCGCGTGGTTGGCCTGCCGGCACGGCCCCGGAATGGCCGAAGCCCCGCCAGGGCGGGGCTTCGGGGACACCACGATGGCCGCCGTGAAGGCGGCCATCGGTTGTTACGGGCCGGCCTTGACCGCGACGAAGGCGCTGTTGCCGCTGCCAGTACGGACCAGCAGCATGACCACATCGCCCTTCTTGTAGCCGGACAGCGCGCGGTTCAGGGCTTCAACGCTGCCGACCGGGGTACTGGCCACCTGCAGGATCACCATGCCCCCGGACAGGCCGGCATCACGGGCGCCCTCGCCCTTCACGGCGGTGATGCGGACACCTTCGCCCGCCTCCAGGCCCAGCTGCTTGCGCTGCGGCGCAGTCAGGTCGGCAACGTCCAACCCCAGCAGGGCATTGGCGCCGGCCTGCGGAGCCGCCGTGTCATTGCCTGCGGACGGGCTGCGGGCATTGCCCTGCGCGTCCTCGGCCAGAGCGGTCAGGGTCGCGCTCAGGTCACGCGGCTTGCCATCGCGGATCACGCCCAGGGTGACGCGGCTGCCCGGTGCCATCGCACCGATCAGCGGCGGCAGATCGGACCAGCTGTTGACCGGCGCACCGTTCACCGTGCGGATCACGTCACCGATCTTGACCCCGGCCTTGGCCGCAGCGCTGTCCGGCACGATCTGGTTGACCAGCGCACCGCGGCTGTCGGGCAGGCCCATCGCCTGCGCCTTCAAGCCGTCGATTTCCTGCACCACCGCGCCGAGCTGGCCACGGGTGACCTTGCCGGTCTTCTTGATCTGCTCGACCGCGCTCATCGCCAGATCGATCGGGATCGCGAAGCTGATGCCCATGTAGCCACCCGAGGCCGAGAAGATCTGCGAATTGATGCCGACCACTTCACCACGGGTGTTCAGCAGCGGGCCGCCGGAATTGCCCTGGTTGATCGCCACGTCGGTCTGGATGAACGGCACATAGCGCTGGTCCGGCCCACCGGTGTTGCGGCCGAGGGCACTGACCACGCCAGCGGTAACCGAGTGGTCGAGGCCGAACGGTGAGCCGATCGCGACAACCCACTGACCGGGCTTCAGGCTGTTGGAGTCCCCCACGCGCACGGTCGGCAGGTTCTTGCCGTCGATCTTCAGCAGGGCGACGTCGTACTGCTGGTCACTGCCGATCACCTTGGCGGTGAACTCGCGACGATCGCCGAGCTTGACCTTCACTTCGCTGGCGTCGGCGACCACGTGGTAATTGGTCAGCACGTAGCCGTCAGGCGAAATGATGAAGCCCGAGCCCATGCCGCGGCCCTTGATGCTGGGGCCGCCGTCCTGCCCGCCAGGGCCCTGCCCGGGCATCGGGAAATCCGGGCCGAAGAAGCGGCGGAAGAACTCGGGCATCTCGTCATCACCCGGGCCCATGCCGCCCCGCGCCTGGCGGTTGCTGCGGACGATGGTGGTGTCGACGTTGACCACACCGGGGCCGACCTGCTCAACCAGGTTGGTGAAGTCAGGCAGACCGCTGACCAACGGCTGCGCCGGCGCGCGTGGGGCCGCAGCGGCGGCGGCGGCCTGCGGCTGGGCGGCAGGCGCCGCCGGTTGGGCACAGGCCACCAGCGGCAGGGTCAGGGCGAACAGGCCAATGGCATGCGTGCGGAGTCGGGGAGTCATCGGACGGCAACCTCCGGGTCGGATGGAAAGGGAAAGAAGCGCCCCGCCGACGGCGGGNCGTGGAACGGTACCCGGCTCAGTCGCGCGGGCGTTGCGACGCCGGCAGGTCGTCCTGCAGGCGTGGCTCGAACGGATAGAACGCAGCGCCACCGGCATGGGCCGGGAAACTGGCATTGAGGGCGCCACCGGCGGCGGGCGCCAGGCTGGAGCGCGGCCACGGCCGTGCCTGCAGGTTGCCGACCTCGCCAAAGGGCAGATTGCGCGCGCTACCGGCGGGCATGGTCGGGGTCAGCGGCGCCTGGCTGGCAACCGCGCGCAGCGGTGCGTCATCGCGCTGGGCCACGCGTGCGGCCTGCTGGCTGCGGGTGGCGCTGGCGCGGCGCACATCCTGGCGACGGCTGGCGGCGGCCATGGCCACCGCCGGCACGCTGGCCACGGCCATCGCAGCAGTGTCCACCGACGCCTCGGTGACGGCAGCCGGTTGCTCCGATGCCGGCGGCAACTGCGCCTGGCTGGCGATCACCTGCGGTGCGGAGACATCCACCGGCGGCGCCTCCTGCAGTTTTTCGCGGCCGACGAACAGCGCTACGGCAGCAACCGAGGCGGCCAGCGCACCGCCGCCCCATGCACGCCAACCACTACGGCGGGCCTGACGCTTCGGCTCGGCCAGCGGTGCGGGCTCGGCGGCGATGGCGGCAGCCACGGCGGCGCTGAAACCGGCCGGTGCCAGCAGCGACGCCTGGCCGCGCATGACATCACCCAGCAGCTGCCAGCGTTCCTGGCAGCCAGCCAGTTCCGGATCGTGTTCCATGCGGCGCACCAGGAAGCGCGCCTCGTCTGCCCCCAGCTCGCCGTCGACCAGCGCCGACAACTGCTGGCGATGGCGTTCGTCCAGGCGTTGCCCGGCGGGAGACTGGTGGTTGTGCGATTCGTTGTTCGGAATGCGGGTCATATACGGCTCTTCTCGCGGGTGGCACTGCCAATGTCCAGCAGCGGCCGGAGTTCGGTGTCGATCGCCTCGCGCGCCCGGAAGATCCGTGAACGCACGGTGCCGATCGGGCACCCCATCTTCTGCGCGATTTCCTCGTAGCTCAGGCCTTCCACCTCGCGCAGGGTGATCGCCGACCGGAGTTCTTCCGGCAGCGCGTTGACGGCCTTCATCACCGTCTGTTCCAGTTCCTGGCGCATCAACTCGCGCTCGGGCGTGTCGGTGTCGCGCAGGCGTGTGCCGGTGTCGAACTGCTCGGCGTCGCCGATGTCGATGTCATCGGTCGGCGGTCGGCGATTGTGCGAAGCCAGATGGTTTTTGGCGGTGTTCACGGCGATCCGATGCAACCAGGTTGAGAACTGGGCGTCGCCGCGGAAGCTTCCAATCGCACGGTATGCACGGATGAAAGTGTCCTGGGCCACGTCCTGACATTCACTCCAGTCGGCGATGTAGCGACCGACCAGGGCCACGACCCGATGCTGGTACTTGCGCACCAGGACATCGAAGGCGGCACTCTCGCCGTGCTGCACGCGCCGGACCAGTTCCAGATCCAGCTCCTGAGGTGTATCAACATCGGCCATGAGGGGCCGCACTCCTGTCAGCCCAACCGACGTCGGGCAATGAGACTGCCAATCCCGGGAAAAGTTCAGTCGCCGATCACCTGGCGCCGCACCAGCTTTTAACCACCGTTCCGTTAACGTTCCGGTCCAAGGCCTGCGATCCGGGGCGCCACACCCCTGCTATTGGGATTTGACGCGGGGGAAACAACCTCTGGATCATAGCCCCCTTCTCCATACACAACCGGATGGAACGTCCATGCTCTCAAGCTTCGATGGTCTCCGCTTCAGCCACTGGCACCCCGAGATCCGCGACGATGGCGTGGTGGTCCTCTCTCTGGATCGTCAGGACAGCAGTGTCAACGCAATGTCGCAGGATGTGCTGCTGGAGCTGGGCGACCTGCTGGAGCGCATCGCCATGGACCCACCGAAGGGCGTGGTGATCCAGTCCCTCAAGAAGGCAGGCTTCATCGCCGGTGCCGACCTGAAGGAGTTCCAGGAGTTCGATCGCCGCGGCACCGTCAACGACGCCATCCGCCGCGGCCAGTCGACCTACCAGAAGCTGGCAGAACTGCCCTGCCCGACCGTGGCCGCCATCCATGGCCATTGCCTGGGCGGCGGTACCGAGCTGGCCCTGGCCTGCCGTTATCGCGTTGCATCCAATGACAGTTCCACCCGCATCGGCCTGCCGGAAACCCAACTGGGCATCTTCCCGGGCTGGGGTGGCAGCGCGCGCCTGCCGCAGCTGGTCGGCGCACCGGCGGCGATGGACATGATGCTGACCGGACGCACGCTGTCGGCCTCGGCCGCACGCGGCATCGGGCTGGTCGACAAGGTGGTGGCACCGGCCGTCGTGCTCGATACCGCCGTGGCGCTGGCACTGTCCGGCACCACCCGCCCGTTCAAGCAGCGTGCGCTGGCCTGGGCGACCAATACCTGGCCGGCACGCCAGCTGCTGGCCCCGCAGATGGTCAAGCAGGTCGCACGCAAGGCGAAGAAGGACCAGTACCCGGCGCCGTATGCGTTGATCAGCACCTGGCAGCGCAGCGGCGGCAAGCCGGTGCAGGCACGCCTGGATGCCGAACGACGCGCCGTAGTGAAGCTGGCCAGCACGCCGACCGCGCGCAACCTGATCCGCATCTTCTTCCTCACCGAACGCCTGAAGGGCCTGGGCGGTGGCGATTCCGGCATCCGCCACGTGCACGTGGTCGGTGCCGGCGTGATGGGCGGTGACATTGCTGCGTGGGCCGCCTACAAGGGTTTTGAAGTGACCCTGCAGGACCGCGAGCAGCGCTTCATCGACCCGGCCATGGAACGTGCACAGGCACTGTTCGCCAAGAAGGTGCGTGACGAGAGCAAGCGCCCGGCCGTCGCCGCGCGCCTGCGTGCGGACCTGGAAGGCAATGGCGTGGCGCAGGCCGATCTGGTCATCGAAGCGATCATCGAGAACCCGGAAGCCAAGCGTGCGCTGTACCAGACGCTGGAGCCGAAGATGAAGCTCGACGCGTTGCTGACCACCAACACCTCGTCGATTCCGCTGGTGGAGCTGCGCGATCACATCCAGCGCCCGGCGCAGTTCGCCGGCCTGCATTACTTCAACCCGGTGGCCCAGATGCCGTTGGTGGAGATCATCCATCACGACGGCATGGCGGCCGAAACCGAGCGTCGCCTGGCAGCCTTCTGCAAGGCGCTGGGCAAGTTCCCGGTGCCGGTGGCCGGCACGCCCGGCTTCCTGGTCAACCGCGTGCTGTTCCCGTACATGCTGGAAGCGGCCACCGCATACGCTGAAGGCATTCCGGGCCCGGTGATCGACAAGGCGGCGGTGAAGTTCGGCATGCCGATGGGCCCGATCGAACTGATCGACACCGTAGGCCTGGACGTGGCCGCTGGCGTGGGCAAGGAACTGGCCCCGTTCCTGGGCCTGCAGATTCCGGCGGCGCTGCAGACGGTGGAACCGGACAAGCGCGGCAAGAAGGATGGCCAGGGCATCTACACCTGGGAGAACGGCCGGGCCAAGAAGCCGGACGTGGCGCGCGACTATCAGGCGCCTGCCGATCTGGAAGATCGCCTGATCCTGCCGTTGTTGAACGAGGCGGTGGCCTGCCTGCACGAAGGCGTGGTGGCCGACGCGGACCTGCTGGACGCGGGCGTGATCTTCGGTACCGGCTTCGCACCGTTCCGCGGCGGTCCGATCCAGCACATCCGTGCGGTGGGTGCCGATGCCATCGTGGAGCGCCTGAAGGCGCTGCAGCAGCGCCACGGTGACCGCTTCGCACCGCGCCCGGGCTGGGACAACCCGGTACTGCGCGAACCGGTGGTTTGATGTGATCAGCCGGGCCTGCGGCCCGGCACCCGCGGAGGCAACAGCAACAGCCGAAGCCAGAGCCGGAGCAACAGCCGGCTCTGGCTTTTCTGTTTGTTGGGCGGGGCGGTGTGGGCTTGCAGGACACGCCGTGAACCCGTCCATGGGGGCTCGATGGCGCCATCCATGGCGCCAACGGTCCTGCAAGCCCACACCGCCCCACCCCTGACAGTTTCCCGGTGACGGTCGGTGACCTTCGGGAGCTGGTAGGTGTCGACCTTGGTCGACACGCTTGGTCCACGCCATGCGTGGATGCGAGCGAAGCGACCGGCGTTTGAGTTTGATTTTGATTTTCTTTTTTCTTCTCCGTGGCTGGACAGCACACGGAAACCGTCAGAGGCCGGGCGGGTGGGTGGCCCAGGACCGTTGGCGCCATGGATGGCGCCATCGAGCCCCCATGGACGGGTTTACGGCGTGTCCTGCGCCACCCACCCGCCCGGCCAAGCGCGGCTTCTGCTTTTGCCTTCAGCGACCAACCCACAGCCATGAGGGGCTGCGCCGTTGGCTGGAACAACCTGTTACCCGGACGGGGAATGTCACCGCAACCACCACATGCGATGCTGACCGCCTTGATCCCTGCCAGCGAGAACGCCCGCATGACCACCATCATCGCCCCGCGCGTGCACGACATCGGCGGCCTGGAAGTGCGCCGCGCCGTGCCCACCCTGCAGGCCCGCAGCATCGGTTCGTTCGTGTTCGTCGACCAGATGGGCCCGGCACTCATGCACCCCGGTACCGCCATCGACGTGCGCCCGCACCCGCATATCGGCCTGGCCACCGTCACCTACCTCTGGTCCGGTGCCATCGGCCACCGCGATACGCTGGGCTCAGACCAGGTGATCCGTCCCGGTGACGTCAACTGGATGACCGCCGGCCGCGGCATCGCCCATTCCGAGCGCACGCCGCAACCGGACCGCGACCATGACAACCCGATCCACGGCATGCAGACCTGGGTTGCGTTGCCGAAGTCGCATGAGGAAATCGAACCGGCCTTCTACCACCATGCCGCCGCCACCCTGCCCGAGCAGCGCCGCAACGGCGCCTGGCTGCGCGTCATTGCCGGACGCGCCTATGGCGAGGAGTCGCCGGTCAAGGTGTTCGCCGACACGCTCAACGTGGCGATCGACCTGGACCCGGATGCGGAGATCGACATCGATGATGGCCACCGCGAACGTGCGCTGTACATCCTCGAGGGCGAAGCGCAGCTGGATGGTGTGGACATTCCCGCCCAGCACCTGGTGATTCCCGAAGCTGGTGCGCGCGGCCGCCTGCGTGCGAAGACGCCGGTGAAGGCGATGCTGTTCGGCGGCGAACCGCTGGATGGCCCGCGCCATCTGTGGTGGAACTTCGTGTCCAGTTCCAAGGAGCGTATCGAGCAGGCCAAGCACGATTGGGAAGCCGGACGTTTCGGCACCATTCCCGGCGACGACAAGGAATTCATTCCCCTGCCCCAGTACTGAGCATCGCGTGTTGCACACATCCGAAGGTGTATCCCTGCACCCGGCGTTGACGCTACAGTCACCCGCTGATCACTGAAATGTGACATAAATCACACTTTAGACCGTCAAAGGAGTGCAACACATGAGCATGGGTAAACGCTTGTCCGCCGAGTTCCTCGGCACGTTCTGGCTGGTTCTGGGTGGCTGTGGCAGTGCGGTGCTGGCCGCCAAGTTCGGTGGCGACGGCAATCCGCTGGGTATCGGTTTCCTCGGCGTGGCCCTGGCCTTCGGCCTGACCGTGGTGACCGGCGCCTACGCGTTCGGCCATATCTCCGGTGCGCACTTCAATCCAGCGGTCAGCGTGGGCCTGTGGGCCGGTGGGCGCTTCCCGACCCGGGATCTGGTGCCCTACATCATCGCGCAGGTGGCCGGCGGCCTGCTGGCCGGCTTCATCCTGCTGCAGATCGCCTCCGGTGCCAGCGGCTTCGCCATTGATGGCAGCCAGGCCGGCGCGTTCGCCAGCAACGGTTATGGTGCGCTGTCCCCCGGTGGCTACAGCGTGGCGGCCGCATTCCTGTGCGAAGTGGTGCTCACGGCGGTGTTCCTGATCGTGATCATGGGCGCGACCCATGGCAAGGCGCCGGCGGGCTTCGCGCCGCTGGCCATCGGCCTGGCCCTGACCCTGATCCACCTGATCAGCATTCCGGTGACCAATACGTCGGTGAACCCGGCCCGCTCCACGGCGGTGGCCTTCTTCGCCGGCAGTGGCGCAACCGGCCAGCTCTGGCTGTTCTGGGTCGCCCCGCTGCTGGGCGGTGCGATCGGCGGCATCATCTACAAGTGGATCGGCAACGACCGCTGAGCCATGACCGTGCCATTGCGGCCGACCCTCGGCCGCAATGGTTACGGATGTAACCGCGATTTGTGCGATCGCTCACGTTCCGTTAAGGTCTGGTCATCCGCCCGTGCTTTCGCCGGGCAGGACGGCATCCGGGGATGGGATGCCTCGACCGCCGGTGTCACCGGCGGTGCCAACGACACGCCACCTTGGGGGATGCATGAAGTTCGCGCCTGTTGTTCTGTCGAGCCTGTTGTTCGTTGCAGCGTCTGCCTGCGCGCAGGCCCCGGTCGACTGTCCTTCGTTGCCCGCCAGCAGCGGCCTGCAATGGCAGCAGCAGGCACAGTCCGGCTTCCTGGTCTGCCGCGCGGCCACCAGTGACGGGCGCGAAGTACTGAGCCTGATGCTCAGCCAGCGCGATCCGGGCATTCCACTGACCCGCTCGCTGCGCCAGGAAAAAGGCAGCTTTGCCGGTGAATCGATGTACTGGTACCAGCCGGATCTGGGCGGCCAGCAGCCGCCGGGCTATGCCGAGCGCCGCATCAGCGTGGTCAAGCTGGACAAGGGCCGCTACGCGCAGATCGCGCTGTATCCCGACAGTTCCCAGGAACTGGGCACGCTGCAGCAGCTTGCGCAGGGCATGAACCTGACGCCCTCTGCCGTGGCCGACGGCCGCTGAGGCGCTGCGGGGATGACTGCCTGGCAGCATTCCCGCACTTCCACCCGATCCATCGGTAGCGCCGGGCCATGCCTGGCGGCTTTCGGCCGTGTCGGCTCTTCTGGACATCCGCCGGGCATGGCCCGGCGCTACCAATGTGCTGTGGGCATGGCCCGGCGCTACCGATGCGCTGTGGGCATGGCCCGCAGCGCGACCTCAGAACCTGCCTTCCTGGAAATCGACGAAGGCCTGCATCAATTCCTCGCGGGTGTTCATCACGAACGGGCCATGGCGCATCACCGGCTCGCGCAACGGACGACCCGCCACCAGGATCAACCGCGCGCCGTCGCTGCCTGCCGACAGATGCAGCTGCTCGCCGCCGCCCAGCACCGCCAGTTCCTGCCGCGCCACGTCGCGCGCAGCATCCTGCTCGCCCACTGTCAGCCCGCCTTCGAACACATAGACGAACGCGTTGTGGCCTTCGGGCAGGGAGTAGGTCCAGGCACGATCGGCCTCCAGTGCAATGTCCAGATACAGCGGATCGGTGGCTGGCTGCGCGATCGGCCCCGCCGTGCCCTCGACCGTGCCGGCGATCACCTTGACCTGCACGCCTTCGGCCGGCTGCACCACCGGGATCTTCCCGGGAGCGAATTCCTGGTACTTCGGCGCGGTCATCTTGTCGCGCGCCGGCAGGTTCACCCACAGCTGGAAGCCGCGCATCTGCCCGCTTTCCTGCTCGGGCATCTCCGAATGCACCAGGCCACGGCCGGCCGTCATCCACTGCACGCTGCCGGGGGTCAGAAGGCCCTCGTTGCCGTGATTGTCGCGATGCCGCATGCGGCCATCGAGCATGTAGGTGACGGTCTCGAAACCACGATGCGGATGCTCGGGGAAACCGGCGATGTAGTCCTCGGCGCGATCGGTACCGAATTCGTCGAGCAGCAGGAACGGATCGAGGTCGGGCAGCGAGGGGCCGCCGATGACCCGGGTCAGGCGAACACCGGCACCGTCGGAGGTGGGCATGCCACGGATGGTACGCAGGACGCGGACCGGCTCGGGAAGGCTCATGGTGACTCCTGTTGGATGGATGCCGCTAAAAATGGACGCTGCAGCGCGCAACGCCAATGGATGCCGTCGCAACCGATTGTTCCATCCCTGGTGTTCGCCGCACGTCATGTCCGCACGCCGGCACCGCCTGCGTTGTCGGCTGCGAGGGAACATCGCCACCTGCCACACCCATGTACGACCAAAGTACTACCGCCGAATGGTCCCGTGCACATTGACCCTGCCAGGGGCACGCGGGACTCTTTGCCTGTCTTTCCGGGAGAGAGCACCTCATGAAAGGTTTTTCCAAAATAGGCTGGGCGGCCCTCGCCCTGCTCGGCGCGTTCTGCCTGGGCACGGTGGCGCTGCGGCGCGGTGAGCACATCAACGCGTTGTGGATCGTGGTCGCGGCGGTATCGCTGTACCTGGTTGCCTACCGCTTCTACAGCCTGTTCATCGCCGACAAGGTGATGCAGCTCGATCCGACCCGGGCCACCCCGGCGGTGATCAACAACGATGGCCTGGACTACGTACCGACCAACAAGCACGTGCTGTTCGGCCACCACTTCGCCGCCATTGCCGGTGCGGGCCCGCTGGTCGGCCCGGTGCTGGCCGCGCAGATGGGCTACCTGCCCGGCCTGCTGTGGCTGGTGGTCGGCGTGGTGCTGGCCGGTGCGGTGCAGGACTTCATGGTCCTGTTCCTGTCCAGCCGCCGCAACGGCCGTTCACTGGGTGACCTGGTGCGCGAGGAAATGGGCCAGGTGCCCGGCACCATCGCGTTGTTCGGTGCCTTCCTGATCATGATCATCATCCTGGCCGTGCTGGCGATGGTGGTGGTCAAGGCACTGGCGGAAAGCCCGTGGGGCATGTTCACGGTGATCGCGACGATGCCCATCGCGATCCTGATGGGCGTCTACATGCGCTACATCCGGCCGGGCAAGATCGGTGAGATCTCGGTGGTGGGCCTGGTGCTGCTGCTCGCCGCGATCTGGTTCGGTGGCAAGGTGGCGGCAGACCCGACCTGGGGCCCGGCGTTCACCTTCACCGGCACCCAGATCACCTGGATGCTGATCGGCTACGGTTTCGTCGCCTCGGTGCTGCCGGTCTGGCTGCTGCTGGCACCGCGCGACTACCTGTCGACCTTCCTGAAGATCGGCACGATCATCGCGCTGGCCATCGGCATCCTGGTGGTGATGCCGGAACTGAAGATGCCGGCGCTGACCCAGTTCGCGGCCAGCGGCGACGGCCCGGTGTGGAAGGGCGGCATGTTCCCGTTCCTGTTCATCACCATCGCCTGCGGTGCGGTGTCGGGTTTCCATGCACTGATCTCCTCGGGCACTACGCCCAAGCTGCTGGCCAATGAAGCGCACATGCGCTACATCGGCTACGGCGGCATGCTGATGGAATCGTTCGTGGCCGTGATGGCGCTGGTGGCCGCCTCGATCATCGATCCGGGCATCTACTTCGCGATGAACAGCCCGGCGGCAGTGATCGGTGCCGATGCCGCATCGGCCGCACACTACATCACCAATACCTGGGGCTTCACCATCNCCCCCGAACAGCTGACCGCCACGGCGGCAGCAATCGGTGAGCCGACCATCCTGCATCGTGCCGGTGGTGCCCCCACCCTGGCGGTGGGCATCGCGCAGATCCTGCATGAGGCGATCCCCAGCAGCAGCGATGCGATGATGGCGTTCTGGTACCACTTCGCCATCCTGTTCGAAGCACTGTTCATCCTCACCGCTGTGGATGCGGGCACACGTGCCGGTCGTTTCATGCTGCAGGACCTGCTCGGCAATTTCGTGCCGGCGCTGAAGAAGACCGAGTCGTGGACCGCCAACATCATCGGCACTGCCGGCTGCGTGGCGCTGTGGGGCTACCTGCTGTACACCGGCGTGGTCGATCCGTTCGGCGGCATCCAGACGTTGTGGCCGTTGTTCGGCATCTCCAACCAGATGCTGGCGGGTATCGCGCTGATGCTGGGCACGGTGGTGCTGTTCAAGATGAAGCGTGACCGCTACGCGTGGGTCACCGCGGTGCCTGCGGTGTGGCTGCTGATCTGCACCACCTATGCTGGTTTCATCAAGATCTTCGACAGCAATCCGGCGCAGGGCTTCCTGGCACAGGCACACAAGTTCCAGGACGCGTTGGCCAGCGGCACCATCACCGCACCGGCGAAGTCGGTCGCACAGATGCAGCAGATCGTGGTCAACGCCTACGTCAACACCGGCCTGACCGCGCTGTTCCTGCTGGTGGTGGCGTCGGTGCTGGTGTATTCGATCAAGACGATCGTGGCGGCGCGCCGCAATCCGCAGCGCAGCGACCGCGAGACCCCGTACGTGGCGCTGAAGCCGCATGAAATGGTGGACCTGTAATGAGTACACAACTGGTTCCGGTGGGGCAGTACCAGGCGCATCGCCGGATCTGGCGACGCCTGGTGCAGACGGCGCGGCTGTGCTGCGGCATTCCCGACTACGACAACTATGTGCGGCATGTGCGGGAGAAGCATCCGGACCGCGAGCCGATGGACTACAAGACGTTCTTCCGCGAGCGGCAGGAAGCGCGGTATGGCGGGCGCAACGGTGGTCGCTGCTGTTGAGGTTCCCGGTGGGTGCCGGGCTTGCAGCCCGGCGCCCGCAGAGGCAACGGCAACGGCAACGGCAACATCAACTGCAACCGCAACTGCTGGAGCGTCGGCTCTGGGGTTCTGTGGGTTTGACGGGGCGGTGTGGGCTTGCAGGACACGCCGTAAACCCGTCCATGGGGGCTCGATGGCGCCATCCATGGCGCCAACGGTCCTGCAAGCCCACACCGCCCCAC
>JGI24771J26695_1000175_pt1 | contig 56747 bp, 51 predicted proteins | sample LakSupMetagenome_FD_26695 | JGI IMG/M metagenome (IMG submission 26695)
TCTATGGTCAAGCCTAGACACAAAACGATCCCTCCAAATCAGGATCGTTAGAGTGGGCGCTCAATCCGCGGCGAAGAAGGTGCGGTCGGAACACCGTTTACAGTATGCCGCCCAACGTGTGCCCGACAAGACCGGCGAGCCCGTAAAGGAGCAGGGCAAGTGCAATGGTCTCTCCGCTCAGTTCCGCTACCTGTTCGATGATCGGCCGCACATAGGTAAAGCCCGCGAAGTGTCCTGCCAACACCAGCATGACCATGACAATTCCCAAGACTACCGAGCGCCGAGTCAGCACGATGCGGAAGGAGTCGATCCGAGTAGGTTCTGTCGCAGGCAGTCTAGGAAGGGTAGCGACGACACCAATCATGGCAACGAGACCGATCGCAGCTGCGGCGCCGAAGGTCCCTCGCCAGCCCCAAAGCTCGCCCAGGTATAGTCCAGCCGATGGAGCGAAAACCGTGGCAGCCGTTATGCCGGTAAAGATGACCGACATGGCCCGTGGCACGCTCGCCGGGGGCACCAGCCGCAGGGCGAGTGCGGTCAGCATAGCCCAGAGGCCGCCCAGCGCTATGCCCAGCAGGGCGCGAGCGACCAGCAATACCCAATAGGTTTGCGCTAACGCGGTTAGAACCCCCGACAAGAAGATCGTCGCCGTCAGGAGCACAACCAGCTTGCGGCGGTCAAAACGACCTGCCGAGAATGATAACGGGGCTGGCAATGGCGGCGATGATCGCGGTTGCGGTGATCGCCTGGCCCGTAGCTCCGATAGCGACATTCAGATCCTGCGCCATCGGTGTCAACAGGCCGACTGGCAGCAATTCAGATCCGATCAGGCCAAACATGGCGAGAGAAATCGCAACAACGGCAGGCCAATAAGCCTTTGCGGCAGACGCGTCGCTTTGGGGCATGACAAATTCCAATCGTGGCAGCGGCAATAATGAGGATTGATCTTCGATCACGCCTGTCGTGATGGTTCACTGGAGGCGGCGGGCCCTGCAACGACTTGCTGTAGGTAGATGTCTGAAGCGGAAGCGGATTTGATGGAGCCGCTAGCCGACAAACGCGTTCGAGCACGAATTCAGCGGGAGCGTTATTTGAGCCCTCCCTGAGGCCAAGGCTCTCCGCAATGGCTTTGAGCTCGCGGTTCATTTCAATTGATCCGCATGATCCTGCTGTACTGAGGATCGAACGCGGTGATGTTCAGGTCTGTGAACAAACTGCCATCCCTGATACGATCGGTAATTCGCCCCATCTTCTGGTAGCTCTCGCGTGTCGTCGCCGCATAAAGGCTGAAGCGGCCTCCGACAAATTCGGCAATGAGCGGGTTCACCTCGCGTTCGCGCGTCACATCAAATCCGTAGTCCAGTTCGGCGACGTCGCGGCAGGTATGGGNGAGTATGACCTCCGGCCGCATCTTCTCTTTTGGCGCGGCCGGTTGAAGGGCAGAAGATCAACCGAGATTGGCTTCGGCAAACTCGTAATTGGCGAGACTGTCGAGGAAGTTCGTTACGTAATCCGGCCGCCGGTTGCGGAAATCGACATAGTAACTGTGCTCCCAGACATCGAGCCCGAGCAGCGGCTTGCCTTCGCCGGTCGCCAGCGGGTTCGAGCCGTTCGGCGTCTTGGTGGTCTTTAGCTTGCCGTCATGGCCCAGCACCAGCCAGGCCCAACCCGATCCGAACTGTGTCGTCGCGGCGGTCTTAAACGCATCCTTGAAAGCATCGACCGAGCCGAAATCCCCGACGATCTTTGCTTCCAGCTTCCCAGGCAGCTTGCCGCCATTCGGCGACAGCGCATTCCAGAAGTGTATATGGTTCCAGTGCTGTCCGGCATTGTTGAAGACTGGCACATAGTCGGCCTTGCCAGTGGCGAATGTGATGATTTCTTCCAGAGACTTGCCCTGAAGAGCAGCGTCTTTCTCAACGAACCCGTTCAGCGCCGTGACCTCTGCCGCGGAGAATGGCCGGGCACGTTCGCGCAGGTCGCGCAGTTGCTTGAGATAGTCCGGGAACAGGTCAGGGCGCATGCCGTGGGCCTGACTGATCCCGATGAAGGTTCCGCCGAGATCATCGAACGTCTGGCGCAGGGCGAACCGGCAAGGCCGAGGCGCGGTGACGCCGCGGCGCCGCTCGGCGAGATAACGCGGTGTCAATGAGATTGCGGCGGCGACGATGTTGAAGAGCCGGGAGCTCACACGCTTTGGCCGCGGCTATCGGCCGACGCCGCGCATCGCGTCAGAAGAACCGCTGCCGGATGCCGAGCGAGGCGTTCGTCAGCGCGATCGAAGACGCGGCATCCGATGCGAGGCCGGTCAGGGCGCGGACCGCATCGATCGTCTCGGGAATGACGATCGCCTGGTTGTCGACCATGTAGGCGTAAAACAGCTCGTCGCCTTTCGTGCGCAGCATGTCTTCCCAGAGCGCCACCTCGTAGAGATTGTCGTGCGGCCGGCCGAGGTCGGCCATCAGCTCCTTCACGGTATTGATCGCGGTGAGCCCGTCCGTGGTTCGGATCAGGGCGATCCGCGACGAAGCACGGAAAGCGTCGAGGACCTCCTCTTTTTCGGCCGCGCGGGTCAACTGGACGGACCAGTAGTGGAGATGCGCCAACGTCTCGGGAACCTTGACGGCCATGGTCACCACATCGAGGTCGGGATCGACGCTCTGGGCATCGGGTCCCTGATGACTCGGGATCTCGGGCTCGGGCACGAGCGTGTTCATGATCCCGCTTTTATGGCTCTCCCACGGATCGGTAGCGCGCCTCAGCAGTGTGCCGCGCGCGTGTTTGAGGAGGCCGGCGCGCTTCAGGGCGGAAAGCGTGCGGACGATGGAGGTCGTATTGCAGGACACGACGCGCGTCGATTGGCGGCCGATCGCGCTTGCAAAGGAGCTTTCTGCGACGAAAGAGTGTCCGGTCACGGCGTGTTTCTCGCCGCCATGGACGATGAACTTGATGCCTTGGGCGCGGTACCGTTCGACGTTGGTCGCGGCGACGCGCTTGGGCGTGCAGTCGACCACGATGTCCGCCGTCTGGAGCAGCGCATCGAGCGTGCCGGCGACCGGCAAGCCGGCGTCCCTCATCGGGCCAACCGTCTCATCGGAGGCCGCGTAGAACGGGATCGCCTTCTGTTCTAGCGAGCGCAGACGCCAGTCGCTGGCAATATCAGACACCCCGACGAGCTCCATGTCGTCCTGGATGCGTACGGCGTCGACCACGCGCTTGCCGATTACGCCGTAGCCGTTCACCGCGACGCGGACGGGATTGCGCTGTGTCATTGCGGATATCCTTCGACAAGTTACGGAGATCACGTCGCCGCAGCTTGGTTGGGGCCTTGGCGGGAGCGTGCCACCTGATTGCCAGCGTCCGGCGCGCTTAACTTTGATCAAGGTTAAGGTTGCGGCAGGTCGCCCATGCCGCGGGCTGCGCGCTCGCGCCAGGGCGGCAGCGCCGAAAAGAAGCCCGGATCGGGTTGCAGGCGAGCCGACAGCCCTGATGCCGACGAGGGCGCCGGCATCAGGTATCGCGGTCTAGCCGAGATCCTCGTAAGTCACGTATGCCATCATGCCGGTCGCCATGTGGTACAGGTGATGGCAATGCAACGGCCATGTGCCGGGATTGTTGGCGTCGAAGACGATCGTCATCGAGTCGCCTGGCGGCACCAGGACCGTATCGCGGACTGCGCCCGCGCGCTTGGCACCGTTGATGGCGATCACCTGGAAATGGTGGCCGTGCAGATGCATAGGATGCGACATCATCGAGGCATTGCGCATGGTGATCTCGATGCGCTGGCGCCGGCGCGCGCGCAGCTCATCGCCGCCCTCGATAGACCAGGCGTAGCCTTGCATCTGGCCTGTGAGCGTGAGGGTGAACCGGCGATCCGCCGGCTTCGCGTCGAGGGGATTGCGCGCGCGTAGCCGCTGTTCGAGCTCAGACCCGACGATCGGCCCGGCAGCGTCACCGGTACTGGCAAGTCGTTTCACCGTAGACCCGGACGTGGCCAGGATCACCCCTGTTCGTTCTACCGCGCCCTCGCGTAGCGCAAGGACGGGATAGGCGCCTTCTCCCGGCGGCAGCGACAGGGCGATGTCGAGGCGTTGGCCCATGCTGACCGGGAAGATCGAGGCGGAGATCGGCAGGACGTCCTGACCGTCGACTGCGAGCAGTGTGCCCTTGAGCGCGCCGGTGTCGATCGTGAAACCCGTCGCGGTTGCGCCATTGATGATACGCAGGCGCACGCGGCCGCTCCTTTCAACGCGCACGATCTCGGGGTCGTCGAGCGTCCGATCGTTGGCGAGATAGGCGTCGTAGTCGATGTCGTTGAGGTCCATCGCGGCCATTTGCATGCCGGGCATCCCCGCCATCGGCATCTTGCCCATGTCGCCATGTCCCATACCGGAATGGTTCATCATCGGCATGTCGGCCATGCCGGCTGATCCTTTCGCTGCGCCATGACCCCTGCCTTGCTTCAACCGCGCGAGCAGTTCCTCGACCGGCGTGAAGGAAAAATCATGCAGCAGGATGACGACCTCCTGTTCGTCGCGCGCCCGATCGGCGGCGCGGCGAACGATGAGCGGCGCGGCAAGCAGGTTCTGCTCCTGAAGCGTGTGCGCGTGCATCCAGTGCGTGCCGCCCTCGCCGACCGGGAAGGTGTACCGATGGCTACTTGCGGGTTTGAGCAGGGGCTGCGGGTTGTCGGGCACGCCGTCGGACTCCCACGGCGGTGTGAGGCCATGCCAATGGACCAGCGTTGGCTGGTCGAGTTGGTTCGAGAGCTCGACGTCGAAGACGGCCTCGGCGTCCAACGTCAGGCCGGGCACGCCATTCGGCTGCAAAAGGCCGAAGACGCGTGCGGCGCGGCCTTTGACCTCGATCGAGCGGCTGGCTGCAGCGAGCTTGACGGGAGAAGGGGCGCCTGGCGTCTGAGCCCAGCCGAGGGCGGGGCGGGCAAGTGTAGCGGCGCCAAGGGCCGCGGCGCCGCTCATCACTGAGTGAAGAAATCTGCGTCTGTTCATGGTCGTTAGTCCTCATCGTGCCTGCAGGTGGCAGGCGTGCTGATTGAGCGCACCGAGACGGCGCGCGCCGAGCCCCGAAGCGTCGGGGCGGGTCGAACTCGATCAGCATCGAGGAGGTTTGTGCGGCTGCCCGATCAGGATGCCAAAGATCGGATCACCGCGGTCGAGTCTGTGCTTTGCGAGTACTGGCCGCGGCTTCTCGTTCCATCCCGTGGCAGCGGGAGCGGTGCAAAGGCTGCACACGGAGGTGCAACAACGGGCGGCATGCACGCCGCTCGGCTTGCCGACGGCGCTTGTCGACGAATGAAACTCGGCAGCGTCGCTTGCAACATCATTGCGTACGGAGCGTTCGACCGAGTGGACTGCGCTCGCGCAGGACGTCACGTCTGCACTGGCCATCGACATACCGAGCAAGGCGAAGGTAAGGGCGGCGACAAGCACCGTTCTCATCATCCCTGCCAAGCGCCGCGACGGCTTCGTGTGCGTCAGGTTCATATCTCCCATATAGCAGCAGATTTGAGCAACGACTTGATCGGAATCAATACATCGTTGAAACAACGCGCGAGCCTGGGCTGTCATCGTCCGCCCGGAGAGCGAAGCAGACGGAACGTCCCCACGTGCTGGCATCGCGAACAGGCGAAAAGTCGATCAGGCCGCATCTTTCACGTCGGCGCGACCATCGCCACACGCCGAGATCGGAAGACCTGAGATAATTCTGCCGGTCGGAAACGCCACGCGCCGATCCTGCACGCGAGGTATGCGGCTTTTGGCGGGCACATCGATACGGCAATGTCATCCGGCTGAAGTGCCCGAGACGCCTACTCCGAAAATCTGCGTCAGCAGTACCACGTTAAGAAGCAGCACAATAACAGTTCCAACAATCGCCATGGCTCCGATGAGCCGCGTATTGACGTATGGACCCATGATATCCGGGCGCCGCGTGAAGATCACCAGCGCGATCATCGGCACCGGCAGCGCAATGCTCAAGATGACCTGGCTGACAACGAGCGCGTTCGTGGCATTCACCCCGAGCGCGACGACGACAAAAGCCGGAACCATCGTCACGACGCGGCGTGCCCACAGCGGGATCCGAAATTGGACAAACCCTTGCATGATCATCTGACCGGCCATTGTGCCGACGACAGAACTCGAGATCCCTGATGCGATCAGCGACACCAGGAACACCGCCGCGGCGGCAAAGCCCAAGAGCGGCGTCAAAGTATGATACGCGCTTTCGATTTCGGCGACATCGCTGTGTCCGTTATGAAAGGCGCTGGATGCCATCATGACCATGGCCATGTTGACGAGACCCGCGGCGGCGAGCGCCAGCACAACCTCGATGTTCGAAAACTTCAAGAGCTTGCGTCGCTCCGATTCACCGGCCACAGGTGCGCGCTGTTGGGTCAATCCCGAGTGAAGATAAAGAGCGTGGGGCATGACGGTCGCGCCTATGATGCCGACGGAGATGATCAGCGCCTCACGATCCGGAATGTGCGGCAATAGCGCACTGTATGAGGCCGCCGTCCAGTCAACCGGCGCGATGAACATTTCGACGAGGCAACACAGCCCAATGACCGCAATGAGGCTGCCTATGATCAACTCCATAGGACGGAAGCCGTGCTTCTCGAAAAGCAGGATTCCATAAGTCACGACCGCTGTGACCAGCATGCCCGCAAGGAGCGGCATGTGGGCGAGAAGAGACAGGCCGAGCGCCCCGCCGAGAAACTCGGCAAGATCTGTGGCCATGGCAGCGATTTCGCTTATGATCCACATCGCGATCACGATAGGGACGGGAAAGTATTCTCGGCACATTTCCGCAAGATTGCGCCCGGTCACGATGCCGAGCTTGGCCGAAAGCGCCTGAAACAGCATGGCGATGAGATTCGCCATCAGGACAACCCACAGCAACGTGTAGCCGTATTTGGCACCGGCTTGAATGTTGGTGGCAAAATTGCCGGGGNCCATGTAGGCGATCGATGTGACAACAGCCGGACCGGCAAATAGCAGGGCCGTGGTGGGCCCTCGACGCCGACCCGCCAGCGCCTCTTCGATGGCCGCAATGGTGCGCTGTGTCACGGTCTGCAATGAGAGGAGAGAGGACATTTCGAAGCCTTTCGTTACCTCTGCTTCGAAATATAGCCAAAGCTACATTTTCGTCAATCGACTTTAACGGCGGGCGGGCGAGGCGTATAATGTCGCTGCGATTCACATGGCTGCGGACTTGGACCATCCGCTCAATCAGAAAGCGACCTCAGTGACCGCGGCACAAATACGACGACGGAGTGACTCATCGGACCGTGATGATCCACGGCAGGCTGAGCGGTTTGAGAAAGCCAGAGCGGCGCGATCGATGACGCTCTTGGAGGACTACGTCGAGCTGATCGCCGACCTGTTGAAAGAGCACGGCGAGGCTAGAACAACCGACATCGCCCGAATACTCGGGGTTACGCACCCCACCGCCACGAAGACGATAGCCAGGCTGAGGCGTGAGGGGTTGGCTGTATCGCGTCCTTATCGGGGCGTGTTTCTGACCGAAGCCGGAATTGCCCTGGCCGACCGGGTTCGGCGAAGGCACCGTCTCGTCGTAGAATTATTGATCGCGATCGGCGTACCGCAGGAGTCCGCTGAAGCGGACGCCGAAGGCATTGAGCACCACGTGTCAGATGTCACGCTGTCGGCATTCGAGCGTTATCTGAAGAAAAGCGCGGCCGGCGGCCGCAGCCTCGGTGCGACCGGCAAGCCGTGACATTCCTGGCTGAGACGAGAGTGGTCACAGACCGCGGGACGGTATGACGTTCTGCATTGACGGGTGTTGGCAAGGGCGTGGACTAGCCGAGATGCGGCAGCGTAACGAAGGCCGCAAAGCCGACGGCACCTGCCACTACGGAGGCGAGCGCGAGAGGAAGCCAGAAGCGCACTGGCCCGGTCGCTGCAGCGACGATGAGCCGGCCGGCGGCATTGGTTGCAAGCGCGATCAGCACGGCGTGCCCCACGGTCTCTCTATCGGCTGAGACGCCGAGAAGCCGTAATGCGCTCAGCACGGCAACGTCGATATCGAACGTGCCGGTGATCGCCGACGTGACCACCATGCCGCCGGTGTTCCCGACCGAAACTGCAGCACTTATGGTCGATACCACCGCAAAAAGAATCGCAAAGGCCAGCAGTGCCCACAATTCGAAGGGGTTGCGTGGCATTTGCCCGGCGTCGCTTGGAACTGCACCGCGCGACAGGAACACCCCGCCACACATTACGAAAGTCAGCACCGCGGCAAGAATGGCTAGACCTGCGACGCCGAGCACTGATGGTGAGACGATCGCGACGATGCCGGCAACACGCAGCACCGAGACAGCCGCGGCGAGCGTGGCGGCTCCGGCCAGCGGCCAGGGATTGCCGCCTGCGGTTGCCGTCCGCGCGAGCGCCAGCGTGACCGCCGTCGACGACACTACTGCCCCCGCCAATCCGCCCACCAGCACTCCACGTGTGGCTCCGAACAGGCGGACGGCAATATAGCCGAGGAACGAGATGGCAGCCGTCAGCACTGTGAACAGCCAGATCTGTTGCGGATTGAAGCCGCCCCACGGATCGATCGCCTGCGCAGGGAGGAGCGGCAGAATGATCGCCGTCATCACCGCCAGCACCAGCGCTGCGCGCAACTCGATCCAGGAGATGCGCCTGAGAAGGCCATGCAGCAGATCGCGACTGGCGAGCAGGACGGCGAGTGCGGTTCCTCCGGCGGCAGCTGCGCGGTGATCCCCCGTAACCGCCAGAGCTCCGAGCACGAACACGCCCAGCGCCGCGACAACGCCCGTCACGCTGAAATCGGCATCCTGAGTGGCTTCGCGGCTCTTGAACCACGCGAAGACCGCCGTGAAGGCGATCAGACCCGCAATGAGCACCGAAGGCGCCTCGAGACTGCGGGAAAGCGCCGCGAACACGCCGCCCAGCAAGCCGGTGATCGCATAGGTACGGATACCGGCCGTCCTGGCACCGTCCGGGGCGTCGCGCTCGCGCCAGCCGCGCTCGAGGCCGACGAGCAGACCAATAGCCAGGGCGAGGCCGAACTTCGTGATCAAGATTTCCATCGCGAGACTCCCGACGGCCGGCGACCATGATGGGAGACGTGCGTCATCGGGNTTTGCGGATCATCCGCCGCAGGACGTCGTCGCAGCGCCAGAAGTGGTGCCAAAGCGCGGCGCAGGCATGCAGGAGAACAAGAACGAGTAGCGTCCAGCTAAGGACGCTGTGAACCGNGGCGATCCGAAACGTCAGATACATGGCGATCGTTCCNGTGATCGGCAGCGCGATCAGCACGGCATAGAGGGCGGCGTGCATGGCTTTGGCCGACATGCGCTCCAACGGCGACAAGCCCGGAACAGGCGCCGGACGGCCGCATGTGAAGCGCAGCAGAAGCTGCGCCAGCGCGAGACCAAGAATGGCCCAACCGCTCCAGGCATGCACCTGATGCAGAAACAGGTCGATGGGACGCGGCTTCATGAACAGGTGCGCCATGTGGGTGCGCTGTATTGCCCAGGCGGTCGGCACCTGGACAAGACACAGGACCAGCACCAGCCAATGCATGAGTCGATGCGCGAGAGGAAATCCGTCCGGGCGATCCGCGCCGCGCATCCATCCAGGCAACAGCGTCCTCAAGCCTCGACCTCAACGATGTCGCCTGAGCGTGCGGCATAGTCGAGCGCATAGGCGAGCTCGCCTGTTGTCTCGGCGTGGACATTGAGAAGCGGCTGGCCGCGGTCGATCTCGTCGCCGAGCCTGACCTCCATGTGAACGCCCGCAGCCTTCGCTTCCGGCGCGCCCGCGAGCTTGGCGAGCCGGGAGAGCTTGCGGTTGTTGATATGAACCACGCGGCCGGCGTGCGGTGCCGTCAACGGATGGGCGTAGGCCGCCTTCGGCGGCACACGAAGGCCGCCCTGCGCCCGGCAGATCGCCTCGAATTTCGACCAGGCCCCGCCGCTCGCAAGGGTAGCCAGCGCGAGATTGACACCCTCTCCCTTCTCCGCCTTGCCGCCGATCTCGAGCGCGGCTCCGGCCAGCGCGGCGGCGCGACGACGCAGATCGTCGGGCGCCGTCGGCGCGTTGTTCAGCACGGCAAGCACGTCATGGGCCTCGAGAGCCGGTCCGATGCCGCGCCCAACAGGCTGGGCGCCGTCGGTCTGGACGCAGGTCGTTGCAAGATCGAAGCGTGTCGCAACCGCGCTCAGGCGCTGCGCAAGGCGGCCAGCCGCGTCCTCGCCGCGCACCTTCGCGGTGGCGCCGACCGGAATGTCGATCACGACATGGGTTGACCCCGCTGCGATCTTCTTGGACAGGACGGAGGCGATCAGCTGGCCTTCGGTGTCGATATCGAGCTCGCGCTCGACGCGCACGAAGATATCGTCGGCCGGGCTCAGATGCACGGCGCCGCCCCAGGCGATACAGCCGCCTTCACGTTCAACGACGCGCCTCAATGTCGCGATGTCGAGTTCCACCGGAGCCAGCGTCTCCATCGTGTCGGCGGTGCCGGCCGGAGAGGNGATGGCACGTGACGAGGTCTTGGGCATGAGCAGGCCGTTTGCCGCGACGATCGCGACCACGATCGGCGTTGTCCTGTTGCCGGGGAGGCCGCCGACGCAATGCTTGTCGACCACGATCGGCGCGTCCCAGCGCATCCGTTCGCCGACGTCCACCATAGCGCCGGTCAGGTCGGCGGTTTCGTTCTCGTCGAGGGGGAGGGCAGCACTGGCGGTCAGAAAGGCCGCAAGGTGGACCTCCGTGTAGCGGCCGGCGACCACGTCGCGCAGGATCTCGGAAAAGGCTCGGGAGTCGAGCCGATTGCCGTAGATGCGCTGACGCACGCTCGCCAGGGAGTCAATCGCTGGCGCATGGCTGACCCGGACCACATCACCGTCGGTCAGGCCAAGCCGTTCCCACGCGGCCTCGGAAAGGCCGACCTCGTCGATGGCGATGAGCCCGTCACCATCGACCTGAAACAGGGTCGCCTGCACCTCGCCATTCCCGTTGGACACGAGCACCTGCGAGCGCGCCGACAGTCCCTCCGACCGGCAGACGTGGCAATCGGTGCGCATGACGACGACAGCCTGATGCTGGGTGTGCAGATGGATGCGTCGCACCCGCAGCGTCGGTTGAGCGGGAATGGCCATGTCGGTCGACGTCATAGATCGAACTTCTGGTTCTGACGGGGAACGACGGCGTTCCACTTGAGCTCGCGGTCGATGCGAACGCGCAGGGCTTCCGCGCCTTCGTCTTCACCATGCACGATGAACACACGTGACGGCGGTCGCCGGAAGCCCGAAAGCCATCGCATCAGCTNGTTCGAATCGGCGTGGGCTGACAGCATCGACAGTTCCTCGACCGCAGCGCGAACCGGAATCCATTCGCCGTGGATCTTGGTCTCCTGCGCGCCTTGCAGCATGGCCCGGCCGCGGGTGCCGGCTGCCTGGAAACCGGAGAACAGGATCGTGTTGCGGGCGTGTGGAGCGAACGCCTTCAGGTGGTGGAGGACGCGCCCGCCGGTCGCCATGCCGCTCGCCGAGATCACCACCTTGGGGTAGGGGCTTGCCGTGATGCCCTTCGAGCCGTCGACGTCGCGGGTGTAGGTCGCAATCGCGCAGACTTCCTTGCATTGCTCCGGCGTCAGGCGGTGGTCCCCGCGGTGGGCGTGGAGGAGGTCGGTGGCGTCGATTGCCATCGGACTGTCAAGATAGACAGGCACCTTCGCCAGGCGCCCAGCCCTTTTGAGCTTCCAGAGATGGTAAAGGAGCGATTGCGCGCGGCCCACGGCGAAGGCGGGAACGACGACCGTCCCGCCGCGCGCGACCGTTCGCTCGACGACGGCGCCGAGCGCTTCGGTGGGATCGGCAGGATCGTGCACACGGTTGCCGTAGGTCGATTCGACCAACACATAGTCCGCCTCCGGCACCGGCACGGGATCGGGAAGAACCGGATCGTCATAGCGGCCGAGATCGCCGGAGAAGGCGACACGGCGTCCGCCCCATTCGATCTCGGCGGTGGCGGCCCCAAGGATGTGACCGGCATGGCGGAAAGTCAGCGTCGCGCCGAACGAGAGCTTGACCGGTTTGTCGAAGGGAACGGTCGAGAAGAGTTCGAGGCTGTGCTCAGCGTCACGGATGCCGTAGAGGGCGAGCGCCGGCTTGTGCTTCGAAAAGCCCTTTCGGTTGGCGTACTCCGCATCCTTTTCCTGAAGGTGACCACTGTCCTTGAGGATAAGCTCCGCGACGTCCCGGGTCGCCCCCGTCGAATAGATCGTTCCTTTGAAGCCGTCGCGCACAAGCTTGGGAAGATACCCAGAATGGTCGAGATGGGCGTGCGTCAGGATAACGGCATCGATGCTCGATGGGTCGATCGGCAGCGGCTCCCAGTTCAGCTCGCGCAGATTTTTGAGGCCCTGAAACAGTCNGCAGTCGATCAGGATGCGTTTGTCGCCGTTGGCGAGCAGATGTTTCGAGCCGGTGACGGTGCCTGCGCCGCCGAGGGAAGTAAGTGTCAGCATGGCGTCCTTCATTTGGTAGGAGTGGTGAGATCGGCGGGCGAGCCTTTCCCATCGATGGCATTGCGTTCGGCGACTGTCAGAAATTCGTTGCGCGACCATCCGGCCAAAGGTGCGGCGGCATCGATCAGGTGCGCCCAACTGCAGCGATTGGCGAATAGCAGGCCCGAGGCATCCAGCGTGCCGCCCCGGCTGATATAGCCGCGGGCCACAGTGTGTTTCGGACCGCTGTCGAGCCGTCGCAGCAGGCCGAGCATCGGCTCGGGCCGTGTGTGCGAGACGATCAGGCGCGGGACATCGACCGGGAAGAGGCGCACGAGCTCCTCGTCCGACGCCACAAAATGCGCCTCGATCGGATCGCGCGGGATACGGAAGCGACCGGGCTCGCTGATCGCCGTCACCACCACCCGCCGTCCATGCTCTTTCAGGCGGTGCGCCGCCTTGAGCGCCTCTTCGAGCTGGTAGGCGCCGATCGCAACGATCTGCAACTCGGCGCCGTCAACCTGTCCTTCGATGTGGGCAGCGCCGTCGGCGACAAAACGGACGGCGGCCGCGCCGTCGAAGCGGTGCGGCATGTCGCGCTTGGAGACGATCACGCAGGCGACCTGGCCGCGTCCTTCGAACACCGAAGCCATGGTGGCGACGGCGCTGTTGGCGTCGACCGGAAACAGAACGCGCGCGGTGTCCGACATCTCGCCGAGCAGCGCCTCGCCGATCGTCGGATCCTGATGCGACTGCTCGTTCTTGGAATTCTCCCAGGTATGCGAGGTGACGACGAGCGGCACGGAAATCCAGCCTGGGTTCTGGCCCACGGTGCGTTGGTGGCGCGCGAAGATAATCTCCTGACGCAAGCCACCCAGCATCTTCATCGCGAATGCTTCGTAGCTGACGATGAGGTTGATCCCGCCTTTGTTCGCAAGGGCCGCGGCGGCGACCGCCTCCTCGTTGAGCGCCGTGATCACGCTGCCGTTGCGTGCCTCGGCGACGCCGGTCTCCGGCGAATTGACGCGATGGCGCAGGCGCTCGAGGGTCGCGCCCATATGATTGGAGCTCAACTCGTCGGGGTTGCCGACACGCACGCGCAGAGCAGGATTGGCGTCGACGAGCCGTACAAACCAGCGATCCAGCGCGTGCATAGCGCAATCCGCCGGTGAGCCGGCTTCCGTCCAGTGGGGGGCAGGGAGTTCCGGCGCCGGCGGATGGCGGACCGCCAGAGGGTGAAGGCTCTCCGCTGGCCGGTTCTGCCGCTCGTGGACCGCTACGGCAGCGACCGCCGCCTCGATGTCGCCAGGTGGGACGAACAGGTCTTTCGCCGCGGCGTTGAAGGCGCTGCGCGCAGCTTCGTTTCGCGAAGGGTTTGCTGCCAGAGGCAGGTTGTGCGCGGCATTGGTGCCTGCGCCAGGGAAGCCGAACCCCTTCACGGTCTTGGCGATGACGTAGGGCATGGGGGCCGGATAGGCGCGATCGGGATCGGCGGAAAAGCGCCCAAGGCGTTCCTCCACCGTCAGGATCGCCCAGACGAAGGCCGCGGGATCGCGACCGTCGATCTCGAACGGATCGAAGCCGTTGAGCCTGAGATGATCGGCGAGCCAGGCCGCGCCGCCCTGCTGCGCAATCTGCGCCCGCTCCTCGATCCTTCGGCCGTTGAGGATCATGACCGGCACAACGAGACCGCTATCCTCAGCTCGCCACCAGCGCGCCGTCCAGTCCGAGCCGCGCTGCTCCTCGAAGGCGCCGTCGCTCAGGAAGGCGACCAGACTTTCTCCCGGCAGTGGGGCATGGACGTACTGGACCTCGGCGAAGCCGAGATACCCGCCCTCGGAAATGGCTCCAGCCGTGTTCGGTCCGGCATGGCTGCCGATCGGCACCGCCGGACCGCCGTCGGCATCGATGGCATAGGAATAGAAGTCGGCGGCGAGCCGGGACAACCCCTTCTCGCTGCGGTCATAGCGCCCTTTCTGCGCATCCGAAACATCGCCGGTCAGCGCGTTGATCGCCTCGATCGCGGCGACGCAATGGCCCTGGCCCATCAGCCAGGAGCGAGTGGTGGCCGAGAGTGCGTTCGCCGCGAGATAGCCGATAAAGGCCGGCACCATGTTCAGGGAACCGCCGGTGTGGCCTTCCGGCGTGGCCTTGAAGGCGTCGGCCGGCAGCGCCGCACCGGACAGATCGACGCGGCTTGCATAGGTCATGTGGACGACTGTCCACATCGCCGCGCTGGCCAGCCGGTCGGCGGCGGCAAGCAGGCGGTAGAGCGCGTCAGGGTCCAGCTTCGGCGACTGCGCGAGCGAGCGAATGCGCTCGACGGTCTCGTCGGTATGCGTGATCGGGCCGTAGCCGGCGCGCCAATGTTCGAATGCTGAGGACGTCGTCGCGGCCATGCGTTTGCTGCCTTCAAGGATTGATTTGCTTTACGGCTGTTGGCCGGTTCATCCGACCCCGCCGGTCCAGGGCGGAGGATCGCTCGCGGGGAAGGAATCGATACCAGCGCGTTCGACGTCGTCGACCGCCTCGGGTGGGCGTCGATGACGGATGAGTTCGCGATCAGGCGCGTCGGCAGCCGCGATCGCGTCGGCGATCAGCTGCGAGAGTCCGATCGCGTTGGTCGGGTGACGGACCGAATCGGTGGACACGATCCTGCCGCAAAGCGGCGCCAGGCGCGTATAGGAATCCCCGGCGAAGATGCCGTGCACGACAGCGACGTCGGGACGTGGGAATCCAAGCGGCGGCAGCTTGCGCGCCGCTTCGATGAGCGTGTTGCCGGAGGAGGCGATGTCGTCGACCAGGACGGGCTGCAGCCCGCTCCATGAAGAGAGGTCGGGAAACGCGATCTCGACGTCGCGGTCGCCATGCCGGATCTTGCGCAGCACCGCATGCGGTGCGCCGATCTTTGCGGCGATGGCAGACACCCATTGCTCGCTTTCCTCGTCCGGACCGATGATCAGCGGACTGGCAACCGACGCGGCGATCCACTCCGCCAGGAGCGGCGCCGCATGCAGCGTCAGCGCCGGGATTTCGTAGAGCGCGGACAGCGCCGGATAGCGGTGCAGGTGCGGATCGACGGTGACGAGCCGGTCGAAGCTGGACGAGATCAGGCGCGCGAAGGTTCGCGAGGTGATGGCCTCACCCGGCCGGAAACGCCGATCCTGCCTCATATAGGCCAGATAGGGAGCGATCAACGTCACCGCGGTGGCGCCGAGCGATCGGGCCGCGTCAGCGAGAAAGATGAGCCGGAGAAAGCCTTCATCGGGGCGAGCGAGCGTCGAGACCAGAAGAACCGATTTTGCTGCGACGTCGCCGGCGAGGCGCACATAGCTCTCGCCATCCGGAAAGTTGCGCGTTTCGATCTCCCCCAGTTCGCCGGCGCCAGCGTTCGCAAGTGCTCGCGCAAATGCTTCATTGCCGGGGAGAGCAACGATGACGGGAGCCGAAGTCATCTGGGCTGGGGCAGGAGGCATCATCATTCTTTCGCAGTCTCGTTCCGGCGTGCAGACGGACGCGCGGTCAGCTCATGATTTCTTGCCCAAAGGCGAAGACAGGTCCCCGATAAAGCCCGCACGGAAGCTCGATTCTTTAATCGAGATTAAGTTCTTGCCCTTGGTGTCGGGCCGGTCTGCGCGCTGGAACGGTGTTTCCGGACATGCGCAAAGGGCATGCTCAAGGGCACCGGCCAACAGCTTTCCGGACTCAATCTTGATCTGAGTTAAAGTTCTGGCCCTCCCGGGCGCGCATTTTGGCGACCAAGCAGGCTTCAAGCGCCTTTTAGCAAAGAACCTTGTTGATCCTGGCGCTCAATAGACGCGGCGATCCATGACGTACCTGGCTGATGACATGAACCGCATTGGCCGTCGCGCGCGCGAGAAGTACGGGAATGCAGCTGATGGAGAATGAGAACAAAGCGTCGACAAAGCGGGTCTTCAAGTTCGACATCCTGTACTTTATTGCCGTCTTCTTCGCCGTTCTGCTGATCCGGGATCTGCTTGTCGGTCAAGGCCACATCAAGGTCATTCCGTACAGCGAATTCCAGAGCCTGATCGAAAAGGACGCCGTCAGCGACCTGGTGGTCGGACCGACGGAGATCACCGGCGCTTACAAGCCGCCGGTCGAGAAGGACGCGCCCCAGCATTTCTCCACGGCTCGCGTCGAGCCGCAGATCGCCGACCTGCTGACCAAGCGCAATATATCGTTCTCGGGCAAAGCCGCGCCGGGCCTGTTCGAAAACCTGCTCTCGTGGCTGATGCCGGCGGCGATGTTCGTGTTGATCTGGATGTTTTTGCTGCGGCCAATGATGGCCGGACAGCATGGCGGCCTGATGGGCATCGGGCGCAGCCGGGCGAAAGTCTATGGCGAGAGGTCTGTAAAGGTGACCTTCGCCGATGTCGCGGGCGTCGATGAAGCCAAGCAGGAGCTCGCCGAAGTCGTCGGTTTCCTTAAGGACCCGGCAACCTATGGCCGGCTCGGTGCGCGCATTCCCAAGGGCCTGCTTCTCGTCGGTCCGCCCGGAACCGGCAAGACGCTGCTGGCGCGTGCCGTCGCCGGGGAATCGGGGGTTCGCTTCTTTTCGATTACCGGTTCCGAATTCGTCGAGATGTTCGTCGGCGTCGGCGCTTCGCGCGTGCGCGACCTCTTCCAGCAGGCGCGCGAGCAGGCCCCCGCCATCGTCTTCATCGACGAACTCGATGCGCTCGGTCGCGCCCGCGGCGTCGATATGCCGGGCGGTGGACATGACGAAAAAGAGCAGACGCTCAATCAGCTGCTCGCCGAGATGGACGGCTTCGACCCGAGCATCGGCATTGTCGTCCTGGCCGCGACGAACCGGCCAGAGATTCTCGATCCCGCGTTGCTGCGCGCCGGTCGCTTCGATCGCCAGGTTCTGGTCGACCGCCCCGATCGTCAGGGCCGGATCGACATACTGAACGTGCATCTGAAGAAGATCAGTGTGGCGCCCGAACTCGACGTCGCGGCGGTCGCGGCGCTCACGCCCGGCTTCACCGGCGCCGATCTCGCCAATCTGGTCAACGAAGCCGCGCTTGTGGCCACGCGCCGCGGCGCGAGCGCCACCGTGCTCGACGATTTCACGCAGGCCGTGGAACGTATCGTCGCCGGCCTGGAGAAGAAAAGCCGGATTCTCATTCCACGCGAGCGCCAGATCGTCGCCCATCACGAGATGGGACATGCGCTCGTCGCCATGGCGCTTCCCCAGAGCGACGTGGTGCAGAAGGTCTCGATCATCCCGCGCGGCATTGCTGCGCTCGGCTACACGCTCCAGCGGCCGACCGAGGATCGCTTCCTGATGAGCCAATCCGAACTGCAAGATCGCATGGCGGTGCTGCTTGGCGGTCGGGCCGCCGAAAGCCTGGTGTTCGAGGAGATTTCGACAGGCGCGGCGGACGATCTCGTCAAGGCGACGGACATCGCACGCAACATGGTGGTCCGGTTCGGCATGTCGAAGGAGCTGGGACAGGTCGCTTATGAACCGGAGACCGGCAGCTTCCTCGTCGGACAGACCCCGGTCTGGCGGCCGCGCACCTATAGTGATGAGACGGCCGAGGCCATCGATCACATGGTGAAAGACCTGATCGACCGCGCCTTCCAAAAGGCACGCGCGATCCTCGAGCGCAACCGCTCCGTGCTGGATAGCAGCGCGCGCGAACTCCTCGCGCGCGAAACGCTGGGGCCTGATGAGCTGGCCAAGCTGACCGCCGGTCTCTCGCGCGAGGCGTCGGGCCGGCCGGGGCTCGCTCTCGTCGAATGATGCGGATCAAACGCTGTCGGCTCCCTGCCGAGCCGGCGCATGCTGTTCAAGGGACCATAAAGTGCGCAGATCGCCTCTTGTCGTCATCGCCGTCTTGGTCGCAACCGCCGCGGCCGGCGGCTATGTCTATTGGCTCGGTACGCAGAACCGGGTTCCGGCAGGCCTGGCGCGAGTGAATGGAAGGATCGAGGTCGAGCGGGTCGACATCACCAGCAAATATGCCGGGCGACTGGCTGAAGTCCTGGTCAACGAGGGCGCGAACGTCAACAAGGGCGACGTGCTTGCCCGGCTCGATACGAGCGAGATCCAGGCCCAGTTGACGGCCGCGCGCGCCGCCGTCCATCGCAGCCATCAGAGCGTCGCCAGCGCGCAAGCGAGTGTTGCCCTGCGCGAGGCTGAACTCAATCTTGCGCAAGTCGAACTCCAGCGTGTCGTCGACCTCATGCGAACGAACACTTCGACCCAGGCCGAGCTCGATCGCCGCACGGCGCAACGCGACATTTCAAGAGCGTCTCTGCAGACCGCTAAAGCCGCGGTCGAGGACGCCAAGGCCTCGGTGGAGGTTGCCGAGGCGCAGGTCAGCCAGATCGAAGCCGCCATTGCCGACATGACGTTGAAGGCCCCGGTATCAGGCCGCGTCGAGTACCGTCTCGCCCGAACCGGCGAGGTCGTCGGCGCCGGGGGGCGCATATTGACGGTCTTCGACCTCTCGGACGCCCATATGACGATCTATCTTCCGACGGCCTCGGCCGGTCGTGTGGCGGTTGGCGCGCACGCGCGCCTCGTGCTGGACGGCCCGGGCGGCTACGTCTTGCCGGCGATCGTGTCGTTCGTTTCGGCCGACGCGCAGTTCACACCGAAATTCGTCGAGACGGCGAATGAGCGCGAGAAGCTGATGTATCGCGTCAAGCTGCATCTCGACCCGGCGCTGGTCGCCTCCGAGCGGGGCTATGTCAAGGCGGGGATGACCGGCAACGCCTATGTTCCGGTGACCCCAGACGCGCTTTGGCCAACCGAACTTGCGCCGAGGCTGCCCGATGAAGGCTGAGCCCGCCACAGCCGTCAGCCTGTCGGGCGTCCAACATGCCTATGGGAAGGTGATCGCTCTTCGCAGTCTGGCTCTGACCATTCCGCGAGGGTGCAAGCTCGCCATCGTCGGCCCGGACGGGGTCGGCAAGTCGACCTTGCTCGGCTTGATCGCGGGGGTTCGCCGCATTCAGCGCGGTTCGGTCAATGTGCTGGGCGGCGACATGGCTTCGGCGGCGCACCGCCGCGAGGCCGCGCCCCGCATCGCCTATATGCCGCAAGGGCTCGGACGCAATCTCTACCCGACCTTGTCGGTCTACGAGAACATCGACTTCTTCTCCCGGCTGTACAGCCAGCCGGACGATAGTCGGCGTCGGCGCATCGACGAGCTCATGCGGGTCACCGGGCTGTTTCCGTTCGCCGATCGCCCGGCGGGAAAGCTCTCCGGCGGGATGAAGCAGAAGCTCGGGCTGTGTTGCGCGCTGGTTCATGATCCCGATCTCCTCATTCTGGACGAACCGACGACCGGCATCGACCCGTTGTCGCGCCGCCAGTTCTGGACGTTGATCGGACGTATCCAGGCCGAGAGGCCGACCATGACGGTGATCGTGGCGACCGCGTACATGGAGGAGGCTGGCGCCTTTGATCGCATCGTGGCAATCGACGATGGCGCGATCATTGCGGACGGGAGCCAGGCAGAACTGCTTGCGCGCGCCGGCGCCACCACTCTCGAACAGGCCTATATCGAGCTACAGCGTCCGGAACGGCGCGGGGCGCGCGCGGCGCCGTCCGTGCCGCGTCTCGAACCCGACGGCGGACCGCCGGCCATCGTGGCCGAAGGCCTGACCATGCGCTTCGGCGATTTCACCGCGGTCGATCATGTCAGCTTTCGCATCGAGCGCGGCGAGATTTTCGGCTTCCTCGGCTCCAATGGCTGCGGCAAGACGACGACGATGAAGATGTTGACCGGGCTGCTTCCGGCGACCGAAGGTCATGCCGAGCTCCTGGGCAAGGCGGTCGATGCGCGCGACATCTCGACGAGGACGCGGATCGGCTACGTCTCGCAGTCTTTTTCGCTTTACGAAGAGCTGACCGTGCGCGGCAATCTCGAGCTGCACGGACGACTGTGCGGCATCGGCGGCAAGGGGCTGCGTGAGCGGGTGGATGAGGCCTTGTCACGCTTCGAGCTCGGCAAGGTCGCCGAGACGCTGCCGGACGCCTTGCCCTTGGGCATGCGCCAACGCCTTCAGCTGGCGGCGGCATGCCTGCACCGGCCGGACGTCCTGATCCTGGACGAGCCCACCTCGGGCGTCGATCCGGCGGCTCGCGACCGCTTCTGGAGCCTTCTGCTCGAGATGTCGCGCCGCGACGGGGNGACGATCTTCATCTCGACGCATTTCATGAACGAGGCCGAGCGCTGCGACCGCGTCTCTCTCATGCATGCGGGCCGCGTGCTGGCGGTCGGCGCGCCACGCGAGCTCCAGGCCGCACGTGAGGCCGCAAGCCTCGAGGATGCCTTCGTCGCCTATTTGGAAGATGCGGCGGGTACGGGNGTTGGCGAGCCGTCCGTGACTGATGAAGCGGTTGGCGTGATCGAGCCGACCTCAGTGAGGCTGAACGACAATGCCGAGGTGGCGCAAACGCCGCGCCTTGCTTCGATGAAGCGGATCTGGACGTTTGCACGCCGGGAGGCGCTCGAGCTCAGCCGGGATCGCATCCGGCTGGCCTTCGCGCTGATCGGTCCGCTGCTGCTGATGGCGGCGTTCGGCTACGGGATATCGTTTGATATCGAAGGTTTGCGCTACGCGGCGCTCGACCGTGACCAATCTTTGGAAAGCCGGGCGTTTCTCGACCAGTTCTCGAACTCGCGGTACTTCGTCGAGCAGGCACGTCTAAACGACGATGTCGACATCGACCGGCGACTGCGCGCCGGCGAGCTGAAATTCGCCATCGACGTCCCACCCGGCTTCGGCCGCGAGCTTTTACAGGGCCACAGGCCCGAGGTCGGCTTCTGGCTCGACGGCGGCAATACCTTCCCCGCCGAGACCGCGCGCGCCTACATTCTTGGAACGCTTCAGACCTACGCCGGCGAGCTGGCGCGCGCCGCCAATCGCGCCAACGGACTGCCAGCCGAGACGCTGCGGGTCGAGCCGCGCTTTCGTTACAATCAGGATTTCCGTTCCGTCGTCGCGATCACGCCGGGATCGATCATGCTGCTGCTGATCATCTTCCCGGCGATGCTGACCGCCCTCGGCGTCGTGCGGGAGAAGGAGATGGGGTCGATCGCGAATGTCTATGCTTCGCCGGCGACGGTCGGCGAGTATCTGCTCGGAAAACAGCTCCCCTATGTTGTGATCGGCGTCCTGAGCTATCTCAGCCTGCTGGCTTTCGCCGGTGGCGTACTGGGCGTGGTGCCGAAGGGCTCGCTGCTGGCGCTCTCGCTCGCAGCCCTGATCTATGTCTACGCCGCGACGGCATTCGGGCTTCTCGTGTCCGCCTTCGTCTCGACCCAGGTCGCCGCGATCTTCGGCACCGCGATCCTGACGGCGATGACCGCAGCGCATTATTCGGGCTTCCTGATCCCGGCCTCCTCGCTCGAGGGGCCGGGCCGCATCATGGGCCTGTCCTTCCCGCCGCTTTGGTTTCAGACCATCAGCCTTGGCGTGTTCGCCAAGGGCCTCGACACGCCAGCGTTCGCCCGCGAGCTTCTGATGCTGGCGGGGTTCGCGCTTGGTTTCCTGCTGCTAGCACGTCTTTTGATCCGCAAGCAGGGGACGTAGCGATGCGGCGCTGGATCGCAAATGCCTTCCGTCTCGGCGTCAAGGAATTCGCCAGTCTGTCGCGCGATGTCGTGATGGTGGTGCTCATCGGCTACGTCTTCACCTTCGCTGTCTATTCCGAAGCGACAGCCATGCGAACCGACGTCAACGACGCCAAGGTGGCCGTCATCGACGGCGATCGCTCGACCCTCTCGGGCCGGATCAAGGACGCGCTGCGGCCTCCCTATTTTCGGCCGGCGATCGAGATTGACCGCTCGAGCCTCGACGGCTTGATGGACAAGGGCGCCTTCACGTTCGTTCTCGACATTCCGCATGGTCTGGAAGCCGATTTTCTCGCCGGCCGCAACCCGACTGTTCAGGTCAATGTCGATGCCACCAGCATCTCACAGGCCGGCGTCGGCACCGCCTATATCCAGGAGATCGTCGCGCAGGAGACAACACGCTTCCTCAAGCAGGCCCCCGTCGAGACGCTCGCCCCGGTCAACCCGGTGATCCGCGCGATGTTCAACCCGAACCTCGAAGCCATCAGCTTCACGGCCAGCATGGGCGTCATCAACAATGTCACCATCCTCGCCATCATTCTGGTCGGTGCCGCGGTGATGCGGGAACGGGAGCATGGCACAATCGAGCATCTTCTGGTTATGCCGGTGAGCGCCAGTGAGATCATCGCCGGCAAGATCTGGGCAAACGGGCTGGTCATATTGCTGGCAGCCGCGTTCTCGCTTCACGTCGTGGTCGAGGTTGTCCTGCGCACACAGATCGTCGGCTCGATCGAGCTGTTTCTTGCCGGAACGGCCATCTATCTCTTCGCTGTGACGTCGCTCGGCATCCTCCTCGCCACCGTCGCGAACTCCATGCCGCAATTCGCGCTGCTCTCCATCCCGGTCTTCGTGCTCATGTTCCTGCTGTCCGGCTCCTTCACGCCGTTCGAGAGCATGCCGCGCGCGCTCCAGGCGATCATGGACCTGTCACCATCGACGCATTTCGTGCGCTTCGCTCAAGCCGTACTTTACCGCGGTGCTGGCGGTGATGTCGTCTGGCGCGATCTTCTGGTCATGGCAGGGCTCGGCGCGGGGTTCGTGTCGGTTGCTCTTTACCGCTTCAAAGCCATGCTCGCGCGCCCGTCGTGACGATCGGCCTCGAGGGTGCGACGCGCGGGTCGAGGCTTGTCCGCATGGGACTCGACGGCAGCTAGCGACTTGCCGTCGGTTCCGGCATGAGAAGGCGGGGCAGACGTATGCTGGCCAACAGTGTGGCCAGGATGAGCAATGCAGCGAGGAGAAAGCTCGCATCGGGCAGGACCGGCAAATTGAACAGCGCGCCGCCCGCTACAGATCCCAGGGCCTGGCCGAGACTGGCAGCGGCAGTCATGCGACCGAGCTGTGCGCCCTGGCTTGTCGGAATGCCAAAGGAAGACCAGTAGGTGGCGACCGGCGACAGCAGGCCGGCGCTCGCTGCCACCAGTGCGACTGCAACCGACATCAAAACAGACGTGTTAACGACCGAAACGACGACCAGCCCGATGGCAAGCGTCGCCAAACCAGGCGCAATGAACCAGCGCGTGAACTCTGGCTTGATGAGAGGCGAGAATACCAAGGCTTGCACGACCGCCATCACCAGGCTGCACTCGGCAAACATGATGCCGATATGCGCAGCGTCGAGACCAAGGTCCTTGCCGCGCAGCGCCAGTCCGACTTCGAAGACGCCAATTGCGAGGGCCGTCACCAGCGCGATCGCGAGGAGCCGCAGCATGGCGGGCCGTTCGATCTGCGCGGTGTCGGGTGTCACATCGACGTTGTCGCGGCGCGAGCCCGAGGGAAGCAGGATCACCACCGACACGGCTGCGATCACGGCCAGCCCTGTCGCCGTGAGCAGCGGCATCGCAAGAGAGCGATCGGGTGAGAGAATCCAGACTCTGCCAGCGACACGCATCGCCAGCCCACCGAGCAGAGGCCCGATGAAGAAGCCGGCGGTGCCCGCTATATTGATCAGCGCGAAGCGATGGGCGCGCCATTCTTTCGACGGCGCATAGTCGCCGATGAGCGCATAGGCGACAGGTGTGATAGCGGCGGCGAATAGGCCGCCGAGAAAGCGGCCGAGATAGAGAAGCGGGAGACTTTCCGTGACGGCAAAGAATCCGGTGGTCACCGCGAAACCCAGAAGGCCGACCAGGATGATCGGCTTGCGCCCGCACCGATCGGAAATCCGTCCCCAGATCGGAGCGCCGATGAAGATCGCGATGATGTACGCGCCCGTCAGTAGCCCCGTATGCCATGACAAGGCCTGTGGCGTGCTCGCGCCGGCGATCTGCTCGATCAGGAAAGGCAAGATCGGCAGAGCGACGCCATAGCCGACCGTGATCGCGAACATTGCCACCAGCACCGCCGAAAGCCCGCGCCAACCGAGGCTCTCCGGTTCAGTTGCAGCCATGGCACAGAGCCGATCTTGTATGAGAACACCGGTCGCGCTCTGCGCCTGACGCGGCTCTTGCAATTTCTAGGTGGGCGAACAGCCAATTGAGCTGCAAAGCGTTCGACACCATTTCATCCACGCCCTTCGACGAGACGTCGCGCGCGAGCCGACCAGCGGGGCGCCAAGGGCTTGACGAGCGACCGAAGCTTCGAGCTAGACTTGGGATTCAACGAAGTCTTTAATCCGCATCAAGCTTTTAGCCGACATCGTCGTTTGTTCGTGCTCCAGACGACGATCAGCCATGCTAGGTACAAGAATCGATGTCTGGCGCTAGCCTGACCGGGGAAGAGCGTCCGACACCATGTCCGAAGCCTTGTTATCGTCTGTTCCCGTACCTCACGCCGACCTGTTGCGCGAGCTGATCCGACGCTGGCGCGATGACCCAGGCGCAACCTACCGCTCGTGGTTCTTGTGGGACGAGCGATTGAAGAACTTCCGCTCGATACGGCGCGGTCTGCAGGTGGTGGTCGCCGAAATCGAAGCAGGCCGTTTCGGCGTCGCCTATCGAGGCTCGTCGCTCGAAACGGNGGTTCATTCGATCGCCGAGCAACGCCAGATATTCAAAGGTGCGGACCATGCCTGGCTGTGGAAGCCGAAGCTGCGCATCCCCGACATCTACGAAAGTCCAGAAAACCAACGCGCGTTCGGACGATTGCTCGACAACTGCTCATGTTGCGACACCGCCGAGGAGGTCATAGGTCACATCCGGGCGATCGATCAGCGCAAGATCAAGGGATTGGGACCTGCCGCCGCCAATCTTCTCTACTTCCTGCATCCGACCCTGATCCCGCCGTTCAACACTGCCATCGTCAACGGCTACAACGCCGTAAGCGGCGCCAAGGTAAAGCTCGGTTCGTGGGACCACTTCCTGGCGATGCGCGCCGGTATCCTCGATCTCAACGACTGCTACCGCGACCTTCTATCCAATGACCTAGGCGCGATCGGCGGATTCTTGTTCGACGTCGGCTCGGGGCGTTACCCCGCCCCGCCGCTCGATCAAGAGGGCTCTGCCGCCCGCGACTGGCTGGGCCAGCTGGAGCAGGCGCGCGCTGAGGCAAGCCGCCTCGACAAGGCGGTGGCAGCGCAGGGCGAGACCGATCGCACCCATGCGGAGATTCAGGCATGGTTGCGCGATCTCGGTCTTGCGCTTGGCCATGACGTGTGGATCGCCGCCAACGATCGCGGCCGGCTTCATCAGGGCGTCCCCTTAGGCCAAGGGTGCCTAGAGCGGTTACCGGATGCCATCGCAACTTCGCCCGGCGCGGACTCGATCCGGCTGATCGACGTGCTGTGGCTCTCCAAAGGCGGAGGCGTCGCGGCCGCCTTCGAGGTCGAACACTCGACATCGATCTACTCGGGAATCGTGCGCATGCTTGACTTGGCATTGTCGGGCGGCGACCTGCACGCGACCGCAGGTCTGTTCCTGGTCGCGCCGGACGCGCGTGAGGCAGACGTGCGTGCCCAGCTCCGCCGCCCGGCGTTCAGCCGGATCGCCGATCTGGATTTCGCCTACCTCGCCTATGGCGAGCTTGAGAGGAACAAAGACGCGATCGCCCGCTTCGGGTCAGACCTCAAAGCAATCAGAGCCATAGCGAGTCCGCTTCCTTGACGCGAGAGCCGTCGCGCGTCGTCCTGGCCAGGCTGTTGTGGAATGCCGCCCTTTGCTGGCGGTCGTCCCGACCCTACGAAAGGCCGTGTCCGATGAGCATACCTGCAAAGGCGGGACATCAGAGCCAGATCGATTCAACGTCGATCCGATTCATCGAACTGCCGGGACCCAAGACCTAGTAGTCGTAGAGCCCACGAAAAGCCCGCTCCTGGGCGCTGTCCCGCGTCTCGCGGGCCATCTCGATGGCTGCTTGCATCTGTTCGCTCAAGGTACGCTCCGCAGCACGCATGGGATTGTCCATGGCCGCGGGAAGCCGCTTCGCGCGAACTTCGTCGGCAAGCCTTGCGATCACATGCATCCACGGTGAAAACTTTTCGGAGAGCATATAACGGCTGGTCCGCATCGGATGAAGCCATCGCAGCACCTCGGCCGACCACGGCGTGGTCATGGCCTGAACCCACGGGCTGACGAAGTTGCTGTAGAGCGTCTCGTTCGCCTGCGACAATTGTCGCACGCGTTCAAAGGCTTTCCGCGGATTGTCGAAGGCCAAGTCTTCGACGCGCCGCTCTTCGAAGGAAACGCTGTATTGCGGTTTGCGACAGTCAGGATCGTTGGTCGGGTTGGAGATCTTCATCTCGTAGAGGCCGGGCGGAAGGTTCACGACGTCATCGAGGCTCTCCAGGATGGCGCGGTGTTCCGAACGCGCGACCGACGCTGAAACGAAGATACCTAGATGCCCGACGCGGGGATCGGTCATGAAGACAATTCTCTGGCCTGCCTCCTTCAAAGCATCTGTGGTCTTGTAGACGGCCTTAAGCCAGGCCAGAGCCTGATGGGGCGGCGTGATGTTGTCGCCGTAGGAGGCAAAGATCACCAGCGGGCTCTTCAGACTACGCAGATCGATCCTCACCGCGTCACCGAGCTCAAGCGTGCCCTGCTCAAGCTCGTTGCCAATAAAGAGATGATCGACGATCTCGACCATCTCTTCTCGGCTGAAGCTATACCACGCGTTCCACCAGCGCTCGAATTCGAGGAACCGCTTCTCTTCATGATCGACGTCTAGGTAGAGACTTGCGTATTTGTCCCAGATCGCCGCCTCGGGTTTGAGTGTTTCGAAGTTCTGGACGAGCCAGGCGCCGTCAAAGCGGCCAGCCCCAAGATCGCCAACGAAGTGCGTGAGCCAGCTCCCGCCGAGCAGGCCGCCGGCGAGCCGCATGGGATTCGCCCCGGACTCGCCTGCCCAATAGGAGAGGGGCGAGCCGTTGAGGACGATCGGGCCGACTGGCGCTCGGCAATGAATAGCGACCAGCATGGCGGCCCACCCAGCCTGGCAATTTCCGTAGAGCACGGGCTTCTTGCCGGGATGTCGCGCGATCACCTCGTCGACAAAGTGGTGCATCGCATGGAGGACATCGATGAGCCTTTGATGCGGGCTCGGCGCCGGAAAGAAGCTGACGAAGTAGACCGGAAACCCTTCGTGCAGAGCCATGCCGATTTCGGATTCGCGCTTGAAGCCGCCGATGCCCGGCCCGTGCCCGGCGCGCGGATCCATGATGATGACAGGGGGCTTGGAATCGTCGACGCATGCGTCCGCGTGCTCGGTGTCGGCGGTCGTGATCCGGAGGAGCGCATAATTCGCTGGGCGTTCGAATCGCCTCGCATCCAGCAGCATTTCGTACTGGAAGGTGAGCACCGGCGGCATGCCGGCTTCCTCATGCTCCAGCATGGTGTTGGCCCGCTTTCTCAGCACGTCCCAAAACAGGACCGAGCGCTGCCAGGCGTCGATCGGATAAGCCCATATCCCGGCGGGGTCGAACAGCGTGCTCGCTGCTTGGCTGGACGGCGCCGGATCGCGCATGTCGGCGCGCGGGGAGAGCGATGCAGGAAGAGCCGCCGTCCCGGATTGGGCCAGTGGCGCGCCTTGCTGGCGTTCCGCAGGGATAGTGACTGGCATCGGAAACTCCTCACACATGGCGCGTGCCGCACGCGCTCCTGATCTCACGCCGCGCTGAGCATCTTGTCCTCGACGGACCATTAGGGTTCACGGTCGGGCGCCGCAGCGCTGCCGGTTCTTCGCGCGAGCTTCTCAGGACCCAAACCTTGGTCTGTCCCCTTTCGGTTGCGTCCGATGGAGGATTAACAGCCCCGGCCATCCTTTTCGGATGGCCGGTTCGCAGAAGCCCATTATCCTTGCCTGCGGTAAAAGCGCAGGAACTGCGCATTGATGGCGACAATGATGGTGCTGGCGGACATGAAGACCGCAGCGACGGCCGGCGTCATCAGGAAGCCGGTGCCGAAAGTAATCCCGGCGGCCATCGGAATCGCCACGGTGTTGTAACCCGTCGCCCAGATGAGGTTCTGCACCATCTTGCGGTAGGTGGCGCGGGACAGTCCCAGAATGGCCGCGACGTCGCGCGGATCGCTCTTCACGAGCACGACATCCGCGGACTCGACCGCAACATCCGTGCCGGCACCGATGGCGACGCCGAGGTCCGCCTGAACCAGCGCTGGCGCATCATTGACGCCATCACCGACCATCGCAACCGAGAGCCCGCGGGCCTGCAGTTCCTTGATCTTGTCGGACTTCTGGTCGGGCAGCACCTCTGCGAAATACTCCGCGATGCCAAGTTCCTTCGAGACGCTCTCGGCGACNCCCTTCGCATCACCCGTCAACATAACCGGCTTGATGCCAAGCCGCGTCAGCTCGGAGATCGCGTCCTTGGATTCCGGCCGGACGATGTCGGCGAGTGCGAAGAGTGCCCGCGGTGCGCCATCCCTCAGCAGCGCTACCACCGTCTTGCCCTGAGCTTCGAGTTGCTTGAGCTTGTCGTGCGTGACGGGCTTGCCCTGCCGGGCGAGATGGCCGGGGCTGACGATACGGATGTCTTGGCCATCGACTTTCGCGACAATGCCTTCGCCTGTGATGTTGCTCACCTCGCTGGCCTTGGGAATGGTCAGGTTCCTGCGCTTGGCCTCGGCGACGATGCCGTGAGCGATAGGGTGTTCCGATTGATTTTCCGCTGCCGCGGCAAATGTGAGTTCCGTGTTCTCGTCCCCATCAGCAAGCAGGACAATGTCGCTAACCCCGAAGCGGCCTTCCGTCAGCGTGCCGGTCTTGTCGAGCACGACAGCGTCGAGATTGCGTGCCCGCTCGAACGCGGCGCGGTCGCGGATGAGTAGGCCGTTGCTGGCGCTCAGCGATGTGCTGACGGCGACCACCAGCGGCACGGCAAGCCCAAGGGCATGCGGGCAAGCCACGACCATCACGGTGACCATGCGTTCCAGTGCGAACTCAAGCGGCGCGCCAAGCCAAAGCCACCAGACGAACAGCGTTCCGAAGCCGACGACCAGGGCAATGTAGGTCAGCCAGGCGGCCGCCCTGTTGGCGATATCCTGTGTCCGCGAACGCGTCGCCTGCGCTTTTTTCACCAGATCGATGACCTGGGCGAGATAGGTGGCGTCACCTGTCTTGGTCACTTTGATGGTCACGGCGTTGGCGCCGTTGATCGCCCCGCCGATCGCCGTTGCACCGACCGTCTTGGTGACGGGACGCGATTCGCCCGTCAGCATGGCTTCGTTGAAGCCTGACGATCCCTCGACGATTTCTCCGTCAACCGGCACCTTGGCGCCCGGGCGGACGATGACGCGGTCACCCGGCTTCAAATCCGTGATCGATACATCGTGCGTCGTGCCGTCGGCATCGATGCGTGTGGCGTGGTCAGGCAACAGCCGGACTAGCTCCTCCAATGCGCGCGACGCACCCATCACCGAGCGCATCTCGACCCAATGGCCGAGCAGCATGATGGCGATAAGCGTGACGAGCTCCCAGTAGAACGCCTCGCCCGGGAAACCGAATGTGACCGCCGCCGAGAAGAAATACGCCGCCGAGATCGCCATCGCGATGAGCGTCATCATCCCGGGCTGTCCCTTGCGGAGCTCGGAGAAGAAGCCGGTTAAGAACGGCCAGCCGCCGTAGAGATAGGCGATGGTCGACAGCGCGAAGAGGACCAGCCCATCACCTGGGAAGGACAGGACATCCGTGAGACCGAGCCAATCCCGGATCATCGGCGAAAGCACCAGCACCGGAGGCGTCAGGACCAGGGTGACCCAGAATCGACGGCGGAAATCTGCGACCATGGCTCCGTGGTCGTGACCAGCGTGGTCCGAATGGGTGGACCCGGCTGCCGCAACGATTTTGGCGCCGCCGTGACCGGCGTCGGATCCGGATTTTGCACTAGTGTGCTGCTGATGGTCGTGGTGATCGTGATGGGAATGCGGTGAGCTCATTCGTCCTCGTCCGTCAGATGGCCCGGCCAGAGCGTGGCCATGGCGAGCAATAGGTGTCTCTGCCGCACTGATCATAACTTGGAGCGACAACGTCCTTGTCACGAACCTCGCCGCCACACGCCCTGAAATCTTTAATCCAGATCAAGTTCAGCGTGTCCGTCGCCTCGGTGCGCCCGACGAAGCCTCTGGCAGGATCTCGGAGGAGGGGGAAGCGAAGGCGTCTATCCGAGTGTGATGGTTGTCCCGGCTTTGCCCTCGAGGATCTTCCGGGCGTCTTCCAGGCGTCCAATGCCCGCGATCCGGCCGGGCGTCACGGCGAACTGGCAGGCGGCCTCCACCTTCGGCCCCATGGAGCCGGGTGGGAACTGGTGGGCCGAAAGTTCATCGGGTCGCGCACGTCGCACGAGACGTTGTTGAGCCGTGCCCCAGTCGAGATAAACGGCATCGACATCCGTCAGCATCAGAAATGCATCGGCGGCGAGGTCGGCGGCCAGCAGTCCGGCAGCGCGATCCTTGTCGATGACAGCCTCGACGCCCTGAAGGTCGCCGGAGGGCTTGCGGATGACTGGAATGCCGCCGCCGCCGACGCAGATGGTGACGACCTTGGCCGTGACCAGCATGCGGATGACCTCGATCTGAACGATCCGGTTCGGCAACGGGGAAGGGACAACGCGTCGCCAGCGGCCTGGCGTCTCTTCAACCATGGGCCAGCCATGCTCGGCGCGGGCTCGTTCGGCCTCCTGGGCCGCATAAATCGGACCGATCGGCTTCTCGCGCCGGCCGAACGCGGGATCGTCGTGCTCTACCTCGATGTGTGTGAGCAAGGTCGCCAGCCGGGTCGCCGGCGGAAGGGCGTTGGCGAGCTCCTGCTCGATCATGTAGCCGATCATGCCGATGCTTTCAGCGCTGATGACGTCGAGGGGGTAGGGCGGAACCTCCTTCAATGCGGCGGCTTGCAGGGCGAGCAATCCCACTTGCGGGCCACTTCCATGAGCGACGACAATGTCGTGGCTGCTTGCGAGATCGGTGAGCGCCAGGGCGGCCTTTCGCACATTGGCGCGCTGAGCATCGGCGCTCATAGGCTGTCCCCGCTGCAGCAGCGCATTCCCTCCAAGTGCAACGACAATGCGCATTGTCAGATCTCCAGGCGTCCGGAGAATAACGGGAGCAAAGAAGCTGCTTCCGGGCCGTGATAAGCGCCGTTCTTCCGGCCTCGCATCGGCGAAAGATCATTCGTCACCAGCTCTTCACCTATGTTCGTGCCCCACTCGCAACGCGCCAAATGACAGTCCCGCCTCGGTCGCCTGATGTCCGCTCGACATAGTACGCGCAGGACCGCGCGAGCGTGTCCCACACCTTGTCTCAGTTGAGTAACAGGACTCATCTGTCGAGGGCCGAAGCTGATCGATCCTTGATCGAAGTTAAGTTCAGCCATGGTGGCGCGTTCTACCGTACTTCAAGGATTGAAAAGTAGGTGGCGGGCTATCCGGCGCTTCATCGGTAAATGACACCTGGCGTTGCGCGGCCGCAACAGCACAACGAACGATATGAGGAGGGCCTGTTCATGCAATTCAAGTTGAAAGCGATGCTGGCATTCGCGGTCCTATTCGCGCCGACGCTCGCCCTTGCGCAGCATGACGCGCATCACGACGGTGATGCGGGTGCCCCGGCCTCACCGCCGGCTGCAATGGTGCCACAGCAGCAATGCGCAGCGATGATGGGGATGATGAAAGGCATGATGGGCGAGCACATGTCGGCATGCCTGGCGGCGTTACCGTCGGCCTCGCAGGCCTACATGCGGGCGATGATGGGCATGCACATGCCGATGATGGAAGCGATGCAGGCGAAAGACCCGGACGTGGCTTTCGTAAAGGGAATGATCCCGCACCATCAGGCCGCGATCGACATGGCGCGGGCGGTTCTTCAGTTCGGATCCGACGAGCCGATAAAGGCCATGGCTGAGCAGATGATCGCGGGCCAGCAGGCCGAAATCGATCGGATGCGCGAGTGGTTGCGGAAACGCGGCCAATAGGTCGGACTGTGGGTCCCGACGCCGCGATTCTGGACCGCCGCGAGTTTGCGATGTGAGTGTGATCGGAGCAGATCAGATGGTTGTGCGGGCGTGGCTGCGGCGCGCTGGTGGCGTCATCGTCGCAATGATGTTGGCGATCGGCACGGTGGTCGCTGATGATGGCTATCGCCAAGCGGATGGCCTGGCGGTCTATCTTGGCCTCGTGCCGGCGGCGGTCGTTCGAGGACATCCAACCGCTCACTCGGAAAGCACGATGCACGGCGGCGCCGGAACGGGACGCCATCAGCAACACATCGTCGTGGCGGTGTTCGATGCGCAAACGGCTGCGCGCATCGAGAATGCGCGGGTATCCGCGACGATCGGCGGCCTTGGTCATGTCGGCCAACAAACCGTAGAGCTCGATCCCATGAGGATCGAGAACACCGTCACCTACGGGGGATTTATCACCCTTCCGGGCAACGATCGGTATGAAATCGCCGTCACGGTTATCGTTCCGGCACGTTCGCGCCCAGTGTCGGTGACCTTCTCAAGCGCTCACGTTCAATAGACCGGGCACAAGCGACGCCAGCGCGCGATCGCCGCCGCCATTCGGATTCGTCCGGGCTGAGATCTCAAGAGCGCGTTAGTAACAAAGTGCTGCTTGATTACGAAAGATATGGGTAGGACCTCGTCTGGAGGCTGACCATGACATGGCACCGACTTCGAACGGAACGGTTGATCGAAAGGCTTGTCGCCGACCTCCGGCCTTGGCAAATCGAAAGGCGGATCCGCACCCATCGGCTCTGGATGGCTGCCGTTCTCGCGATCGCCTTGCCCCCGCTCGCACTTGCGCAGCCTTTTCGTGCCGATCTCGCCTCCCGATTGGCGGATGCGATGTTCGTCGCCTCTATCGCGACCTCCGCGATGATCTTTGTCACAGGTCTCGTAACGGTGCTCATACTGGGCACCCCAGGCCGATCATGGCTCTGGCTTCTGGTTCCGCTGGTTGCCTTCGGGCTATGGCTCGTCTCGGAATCAGCAAGCATTGCCGTCGACCTCTTCCGTGAGGGTTGGCGTGCCTGGGCCTTCGAGACCAGCCCGCGATGCCCGCTGATCATCGGGGCGGCGTGCCGGTTTTCTTCGCCCTCGTTGGCGTCAGCCGGGTCGGCCTCATTGTGTGGCGAGGACCGATCATCGCGATTGCCGCTCTGTCGGCCTTTTCCCTGCCCGCAACCATGTTGAACCTGTTTCACAGCCTGGACACGGGAGCGATGGTCCTGCTGTGGCATTTCGGCGCCATCACTGTTTTCTCGATCACCGCAGCGTTCCTCCTCAGCCGTCGCATTCCGCGCGGTTTGTGCGACTGGCTCGGATTATGAGCGGCCGGTCGGCGCAAGAATGACGCTCTGATTGGCGAGCGCACGCGACCGGCTCATTGCGGCGGCACGGCTTTTCAGCTGACCGCCGCGAAGGCGGCCTCCTCTATCCGTTCGCATTCCGGCTGGTCGATCATGACGGCCTGCAAGCGGTGTTCTTCCTGCTGAATATAGTTGCGGGTGAGCGGTACGGCGTTCTGCCGTCTGGCGATCTGTATCTGGAACACCATCATGCCTTGATAGCGAAAGGCGAGTTCGGAGACGCCGAGATAATACTCCCACAAGCGGGCGAAGCGCTCATCAAACAGGTCGACCACTTCAGTGCGGCGGGCGAGAAATCGCTCGCGCCAGTGTCTGAGCGTTTCCGCATAATGCAGGCGGAGGATTTCAATGTCGGTGACGACGAGGCCCGCCCGCTCGATCGCCGGCAGCACCTCGGAAAGCGCCGGGATGTATCCACCTGGAAAGATATACTTCGCGATCCAGGGGTTGGTGTAGCCCGGCGCATCAGAGCGGCCGATCGAGTGAAGCAGAAGCACGCCATCCTCATCCAGCAAATCGCGGCATTTTCGGAAGAAGGCGTCATAGTTGTTCACGCCGACATGTTCGAACATGCCCACGGAGACGATGCGATCGAAGCGTTCGGTCACGTCCCTGTAGTCCTGCGACCGAAAGTCGAGACGTCCCGGATCTGGAGCAGCAGCGGCGCGGGCCTTGGCGAATTCGAGCTGCTCGGCCGAGAGGGNGATTCCGGTGACGCGGGCGTTGAACGTGTCAGCGAGGTAGAGTGCCAAACCTCCCCAGCCGCAGCCAATGTCAAGAATGCGCGCATTGTGACGGGCTCGCAGCTTTGCTGCGATATGGCGCTTCTTGGCCTGCTGCGCCTCTTCCAGGGACATGTCTGCGTTCTCGAAGTAGGCGCAACTATATTGCATGTCGCTGTCGAGAAAGATTTTGTAAAGCTTCCCGCTGAGGTCATAGTGATGGGCGACGTTTCGCCTGGATCGCTTGCGGTCGTTTTTTTGCGCCAGCCGCCGAAGGGCGAAGCGCAGGCCGGACAGCATTTTTGTCGCGATCGGCGGGGCGCCGGTGCGATTCTGGGACAATAGCAGCTCGAGCAGCTGCGTGATGGTGCCCTGCTCGACAAGGAGGTCGCCGTCGACGAAGGCCTCGCCAAGGTGCAGTTCCGGATCGAGCAGGACCCGTCGCTGCGCCGTGGCAGATCTGAACCGTATGGCAACCGCGAAGCCACAGCCGTCACCGAATGTTCGGGCGATACCATTGGCTGTCGTTATCGTGAGACTTCCGGTTTTGATAAGACGACGAAGAGATTTGAAAACAAGGGCATCCATGGCCGCGCTTTCTCAGTCGATTTGACGCAAACCCGGACTAGAATGCGCGTGGACGGGCAGCAGACTTTAACGTGGATTGAACAGACGCAGCGCTGAAGTCATAAATGGTTGAGTCGATTATCGGTTCGACAATTGTGCTCATCCTCTCGCATCGGCGCGCTGCGCCGAGAGACGCGGAATGAACGCCGGAACTTCTCGCATATAGCGCGCATAGGCGTCGCCAAATTCGGCGAGAGATTCGCGTTCTTCGTGCTTGGAAAGTCGCCAATACATGAAGACCAGGACAGGGAACATCGCGAGCGTCAGCAGCGTCGGCCACTGCAGCAGAAAGCCGAACATAACAAGGACGAAGCCGACATATTGCGGATGCCGGATCCGCGCGTAGATGCCTGTCGTTGCCAGCTTGTGCTGCCGTTGCGCCTGATACAGCGGCTTCCATCCGGCGGAGATCAGGATGAAGCCGCCGCCGATAAAGACGAAGCTCAGGATATGGAAGGGACCAAAGTGGGGATTAGCGCGCCAGCCGAACAGCTCTTCGAGCAGGTGGCCGGCGTCATGCGAGAACCAGTCGACGCCGGGATAGCGCGACTGCAGCCAGCCGGAGAGCAGATAGATCGTCAGGGGAAAGCCGTACATCTCGGTGAAGAGCGCGATGATGAAGGCGCTGAAGGCGCNAAAGGAGCGCCAGTCCCGCGGCGTCGCCGGCTTGAAGAAGCTGAACGCGAAGAAAATGAAGACGATCGAGTTCAGAACAACGAGGGACCAGAGACCGTAGGCTGGAATACTGTCGTGCATCGGGGCGCTCCGCTGAGATCATCAATGCTGGTGCGGGGATTGGCCAGGTGGCGACGCCGGGGTATTTTGGTCACCGCCATGCCCGCCGTGTTTGCCGTGCATGAACACATGCAGGAGCGGGCATGCAAGGATGAGAAGAAAGGGCAGCCAGCCCAGAAGATGCGCGCTATGTTCCGTGATCAGGTAGAATGCGGCGATCGCCAGAAAGCCGTAGAGTGCAATGTTCGCCGCGCTGAAGCGGCTCGGCCGCTGTGGCTCTTGGTTCAGGTGGTCGGTGTGTGGTTGCATCACGGCCTCGCCGGGTTAGTGACCTTGCCAAATGACGATGGGCATAGTCCTTCCCGAGGAAACGAAGGGCCGCTGCCGTGAGCGGTTTGGCAAATCGCGCGTCTGCTCACCTGCGAACGTTTGAGCGCCTCCAGCGAGCCAGTCTTTAATCTCGGTTAAAGCGGCGACGCCGGCGCGCGGAAGCCGCAGGCGGCGGCCGGCCTAATGTCTGTCGGTCCGTCGGGACCGGCGCGGTTTCAAGGCTGTGCTCGTCGTTGCGTATCGAAGCCCCCTCGCGCCACGAGAAGGTGCGGCGGCCGGCGAGGCTTCATCCCCCCGAACCGAAGAGACCGATGGCAAGGCACTGAATTCGCGCACCAGGCTTGCCACCGATCGCGCGCACGAACCAACGCGGATGTCGATGCCGGACGCGGCGAGGCGCTCCCGCTCGGCGCTGCCGATAAACCCGCAGACGAGCCTGGTGGCTCCGCTTGAGAGGATGAGCTCACAGGTGGATTCGCTGGTTCGCTCACGATTCGGTCGAAATTCTCGAACCGGCGAGAGCGGGTCGATCAGGAGCAGGCCATCGCATTTGGCGAAGAACGGGCACAGGAGGGTTCTCTGCCGGCTGCGCGAGACGAGCAGCGCGACCCATCGCGTTCGTTCTGCCGGTGTCGGGTCTATCGTGGGCATTTCCGATCCGCAGGACACGTCCTAGAGCATTTAGAGACCATGGCAGGGGCATTTGCACTTTAATCTCGATCAAACATCGATCGGACAGCGACCAACGCCATGAAAGGGCACGGGATTTCAAGGGGCAAGGCTGTTCCGTGGCCGATAGGCTCGCGTGATTGATCTGAATCAAGACGCGTTGTCCTGGAATGTGATGGAGATTAGCCGTCGGCTTCTTACAACGGCGCGAGAGGGATACGGTTCATCCTGCGCGCGCGGTTGCGGCGCGGCCGCCAACGGAAAGCCTGTAGGGGCGAGCGAATGCTCAGGATCCTGGCCTTGCTGATGTTCTGCACGCTGTCCTTGCTTGCGCAAGGCGCGTCGGCGCAGGCTCATGCGGGTCATGCCGGCCAGGTCAGGCCGCAGAGCAACGCCAGCGTATCGGCGGTACTCGTTTCCGCACCGCAGAAGAGGGATTGCCTGCTCCATGATGGGCGCTGCTGCAAGAGCATGTGCGCCATGTGTTATCTGCCGATGCCACCCCAGGATCAAGATGTCCTGACCATTCGGCTGGAATCCTCCGCGTTGCTGCCTTCGCCCGAGGATCGTGCACGGCTCGTCCTGCTCGGAAGCGATCCTCCCGTCCCGCGCTTTTGCGACCTCTAGGGCTTTCTGGCCATCCTGTACCCCTGCTTCGTTGGGGGCATGGCTGAGTTCGGCTGCGCCCGACTGAGTGACCTGGCACGCGCCAACGGTCATCAGCGACATTTTTGCCAAAGAATTTGTTGGGCTGCGTGAGCAGCTGCCGGAACGGGCTTCGCGCCCGGGAGGTGTAATGTGAGCTTGGATCGAGCGTCTTTAACAGAAGAGACAGCCCGGTCGCTCCGCCGCGACCATTGGGGAACCGTCGAGCGCGAGCGGAATGGACTGGTGTTACGTGAATTGTCGTTGGCTGACGCGAGCCGCCGAAACTGCGCGCGGGGCGATGAGTTGATACGGCGCCGCGGGCGCCAGGAGGCGCAGGACGGCGCGCCGGCAAGCGCGCCGGCCGGTGGAGCTTTGCCGACCGAGCAGAATCGTCTGCTTCCCGGCTATCACACGGGCGATCGCAAAATCGAAGCCGGCCGCGACCTGTTCAGCATAGGGGGGACAGTCAAATCGGTTTTCAATCTGCTCGATGGCTGGGTGGCCGTGTATACGCTGTTGGAGGATGGGCGGCGGCAAATCGTTCAGTTCGCGCTGCCGGGCGCGATCCTGGGGATTTTGCCGTCAAGACGAGGGCCCGCGACGATCGGCGCGCAGGCCTTAACGGATGTGACCGTAGCCGTCATCCCTGTCCCTGTCCTGACCGCCCATACCCGCACAGAACCGGAGATCTGCCAGCGGCTGGTGCGGTCGCTGGCAAGCGATTGCAGCCTCGCCTTCGATCATCTGACGAGCATCGGACGGCGCTCGGCCCGCGAGCGGGTTGCGCACCTGCTCCTCGAGCTGTTCACGCGCTACCGCGCACAGTGGCCGGGCAATCATATCGAGGAGATGACGCTCCCGCTGACGCAGGAACAGATCGGTGATGCAACCGGGCTCACGTTCGTCCACGTCAACCGCGTGCTCAGCGCGATGCGCAAGGAAGGTATTGTTCAATTCCACTATCGTCGATTGCGAATATTGAACCCGGATCGACTTATCGAGGTCGCCGGCGTGGACCCCGAAACGGCGACGGGCTGGCTCGAGCGCCGACCGTGGACGTAGGTTCGACTGAGTTGAGCATCGGCCTCCAGCCGAGGTCGCAGAGCGTGCGCCGCCGGCTGCAGCCGTTCGCTCCGGACCATGGTTCTGGCGGTCAGGCTGATGATCGGTCTCCTCACCAGGCTCCAGGAAACTACGGCCCACGCCGGCAATGCGCAAAACAACGAAGCCATCGAAGGCGCTTGGCCGAGCGCACCAACTAAAGGGCCTGGGGTCGTTGATGCTTAATCGAGATTAAAGATGCCGCATCTTGACATGGCTAGCTTGATGAATGGCGAAGCGAATGCGCACGAAGCGCAATCAGCAGCAACGCCTCTATCGTCATGCCTTGGAGCAGGAGTCATCGCGATGAAATCTGTCGGCGAGACCAAATCCCCCGCGCATGCGGCATCGACTTCCGCCTCTTGTTGCGGAGATCACAGGAGACCGGAAGGCGGGACAGCCCATGCCCACGGCAAATGCGCGTCTCATGAAGGCGACGCCGAACCTGCCGCAACGGCAGGATCCGCTGGTGATCAGGGTGGCTCAGCCTCCAGTGCGCGCGCTCACCCGAAAAGATCGAGCTGCTGCGGCAGGGGTTGATATTGCCTAGCCGCGTAACGCGGACAGCGCGCCGTATGCGGTCCGGGCGATCTCGATTCCGTCACCCGTTTGGCGGAGACCACTTCCCGGAATGAACCTTAGGCCTGTAATCCTTTCAGGCCTAATCGAGCGCCTGCAACGGCGGAATGCATGACAGACTAGATGGCAGGATTCGTAAATGGGCAAGAAGGAAAAGCGAGACGCCGCGAGCAAAGCACTTCGCGAGCTCCAGGTTGACCTGTCGCGGCTCCAAAAGCATGTCATTAAATCCGGTAAGAAGGTTCTGGTGCTCTTTGAAGGACGAGACGCCTCCGGCAAGGACGGAACGATAAAGCGGATCGTCGAGCATCTCAGCCCACGCGACACGCGTGTTGTCGCCTTGGGCAAGCCGTCTGACAGAGATCAGAGATCCTGGTATTTTCAACGTTGGGTTCCGAACCTCCCTGCCGGCGGAGAGATCGTGCTGTTCAATCGCAGCTGGTACAACCGTGCCGGGGTCGAGCGGGTTATGGGCTTCTGCAGCGACGAGGACTATGAAGAATTCCTGACGACCGCACCACTCTTCGAGCAGTTGCTCGCCCATTGCGGCGTCACCATTGTCAAATACTATTTGGATATCTCGCGGAGTGAACAGAAACGTCGGCTGAAAGAGCGACGAGATGACCCACTGAAGCAGTGGAAGCTCAGTCCCATCGACGACGCTGCGACAAAGCACTGGGATGATTATAGTACAGCCCGCAATGAAATGCTGGCCCGAACGCATACGCCCTTCGCGCCATGGACTATGGTCCGCGCAGACGACAAATCGGAGGCTCGCCTTAACGTCATCCGCGATCTTCTGACGCGTTTCGAATTCGGCGGAAAGGATCGCGCGCGCGACCTCCCCGACCCGAATGTCGTATTTCCCTATGACAAAGCGGCGCTGACGAACGGCCAGATCGCGACGTGATCACGTCGTGTGGGTCGCCCTCGAAAACAGAGTAAACCGACAGCGCATGAACACGCAGGTTACCACCCCAAGGACGCTCCGATAATGGACCACTCGTATATGATGCTCGGCTACTGGTCATCTTGGCACTGGGTCGCGTTCGTTGTGTTTGCAGCCTTGGTGCTTTACCCAATTGGGCGCATTCTCGCTCGGATTGGATACTCACCATTCTGGTCGGTTCTTGCATTCGTGCCGCTGGCCAATCTGCTCGGCCTCTGGATCGTCGCGCTGGGAGAGTGGCCGCGACAAAGGTCTCGTTCCTCATGACGCGAGCGCTGCGTCCCTCGACGGCCCGCTTGAGAACGACGATTTAGGTCGCCGGCGACCTACTTGGCTCTCAATTAGAATTCGGTGCGTGAGCGATCCTGATTGCGCCAGATCAGACACACAGCCGGCGGTCGGTATGGGTGTAGCCATGAAGTATCGGCGAGGCCCCAAGTTATGGGGTGGTCTTGGCCTTGGCATCGGCCACCGCTTTGCGCGTTTGTTCGGCTTTTTCGCAATGGCAATCCAAGAAGCCATGCACCGGACACGTCCGGCACATCTCTTCGAGACGTTTGCGCAACGCCTGCCGGCCGCGATGCAATCGCACGGTCAGATTGTTCAACGACGTCCCCAAACTCTCCGCCAAACGGTTCCGCGGTTCTCCGAGAATATCGGCGCGCCAGATGATGTCGGCGTATTCTGCTTTCAGCGTCGGCAATAGGCGATAAAGACAGTTGCAGATCGCCGCGTCGAGCTCCTCATCGACGGGGTGGTTCTCGACCTCGGCCTGATCGACTACGATCTCGCGGCGGCGGCGGCGTGCCGCCTCTCGTTGGTAGTCGACGATCGTTGTCGCGAGGATGCGGCCCAACCAGCCGCGCACCATTCGAACATCGTGGAGCTGAGATGCGCGTTCCAGTGCGCGCAGTGAGAAGCGCTGCAAGACCTCATCTGCCGCGTCGCGATCGCCGAGGCGCCGCTGGAGGAACTGAAGGATTTGCTTTTGGGCTTCGACCAGAGCGCTCTGCACGGCGCGGTCGTGAGGCTTTGCAGCTTCATGATCCTCGACGCCGCGGGGCGCTGGCACGTCGTCTTGGTGGCTGTTTGACACAACGCTCCACAATCCTTGACCCGAAGATGCGCGAGGCTCGCTGGTCAGACTGACAGGAGAAGGCGCCAGGTCTTTAACCCAGATCAAGATCTTCTCCTGAACTCGCTCGGCAGTCTCGCTGCCTCCGGCTCCTTTCGCAATGCTTCGGGATTTGGGCCTCGAGTTCATTGATCTGCTTGGCAAGGGCGATGAGCTGATCCGCAAGAATGCTCAAGGCAGCTCGAACCATATCTGGCAGCGGCGTCGTCGAATTGGAGATCCGCTCGACGAGCGACCCAACATGCTGAGGGCCGGCCGCCGCGATCACCCCGAACTCCGCCATGTGGCTCCGGATCGCGTTGATCAGCAAAACACGCTGACGCGATAGTAGCTCATGCGTGCGATGCACGACCCGCGCGGCCTGCTGCGCGAGCGTCTTGATGGGAGCAGCTCGAACCGCCGGTCGCGTCACGGCTTCGCAAATGGCCGCTGCGTCGGCAGCATCGTTCTTCTGCCTGGCAACGTAGGGTTTCACGTATGAGGCTGTGATCATCCTGGCATCGTGACCTAAATTGCGGATCTCGCGTGCCCAATAATGCGACGAGGCGCAGGCCTCCATGCCAACGATGCAATGCGGGAGCATCGCGAAAAAGCTCAGCACATTTTCCCTCCGCAGCCTCTTTTGAAGAACCGGGCGACCCTTCGCATCCGCCCCGTGGACTTGAAATACTCGCTTTGCCAGATCAAGCCCGATCGTGGTGACCTCTTCCATGGATGGCACTCCTTGTGAGCGATCGCCTCGACCGCCCTGGATCATGATGCCGAGAGCGGAGGCCATCCACCTCATCAAGCTCAACAGCGTCGACCCGCAGGCCTATCTCGCCAACGTCATCGCCCGCATCGTCACCGGTCATCCGCAGAGCCAGCTCGACGGGCTGCTGCCCTGGGCCTACGCGCCGGCGCCGCTCGAGGCGGTCTGAGAACAGCGCATACGCTTACCAACCTCCTGATGTCGTCTAAGTTCTGATAGGTCGTTCACGCATGCAGGCGTTGGCCGATCGAAGCCGACTATTTTGGACAGTCGTGCCTCTACGAGAACGACGCTAGGCGCGTCGGCCTGTCAGCTTCGGAGTGGACTACCGCTCCGGATTTGCTCTGGCTTGCCTTCAACAAGGAAATCGTCACGCGAAGGCCGCCGGTCGTGCGGTTCGCTAAATTTATAAGACCACCGTGACCATCAATGACTGATGCTGCGATGGTGAGCCCCAAGCCCGTGCCGCCAGTCTCCCGTCCGCGGGATTCCTCGAGCCGGACGAAAGGCTGAAACACCCGCTCCATATCTGCTTGTGGAATGCCCGGGCCTTCGTCCTCGACAATGATGACGAGCTGGTGATCGATCTCCGCGATCGTAACGCTGGCTATCTCGCCATATTTGATGGCATTGCTGATGATGTTGGAGAAGGCGCGTTTGAGCGACAGGACGCGTCCCAACACCGGAGCGGAGGCCAGCCCCGTCAACGAGACCCGATGCCCCTGATCGATATGGTCATCGACGATCGTCTCGATCACCGAGGCGAGGTCAATCGGCCGGATCACTTCGCTGGAGACGCCGCCCCGCAAATATTCCAGCGTCGAATCGATCATCGCCTCCATCTCCGCGAGATCGACGTCGATCAGATCGCGCGTCGCATCATCGTTGAGCAACTCGGAGCGAAGTCTGAGGCGCGTGATTGGAGTACGCAAGTCGTGCGAAACCGCCGCCACGGCCTGCATGCGCTCGGTGACAAGGCGCTGAATGCGCTCGCGCATCGTGTTGAAAGCGCGCGCGGCGCGGCGCACCTCGATCGGTCCGTTTTCGGGAAGCGGCTGTGGCGTCTGATCAAGGCTAAAACGCTCCGCCGCGATGGCGAGATCGCGCAACGGACGCGTCGCCCAGCGCAGCAGAAGGAGCGCAACGATAACGATGCCGACTCCGAAGCAGATAGTGACCCCGATCACGCTCCAGTCGATGTTCTGATGCGCTCCGAGAGCCGAGGAGGAAAAATTTACCCAGGAACCGTCGGCCAACTGCACCGAGACCAGCATCATGTGTCGGTACGCATCGGCATTTCCGCTCCCCAACGCCCCATCATCGGCAAAACCAACGCGGAATGACTCCGCCGCGAGTTCGGGCGCAAGCTCTTTGAGCCGAGCCTCCATCGCCTTGGTTCGTTCTGTCATCGGCGCTGAGCCGAGAACGAGACTGACCTTGCTCCAATGGACTTCAAGGCTGGCGCCGGACAGGTCATGCGCAGCGCGGTCTCGTTCTGGTCNGGCGGGAGCACTGGCAATCGCGCGCTTGATCGAGACGATATGCTCAGCGAGGCCGCGATCGCGGGCCGCGGTAGCGAGGCTCTCGACGCCGACGCGATAAGCCCAGAACCCGAGGAGATGGAAGGCCAAGAGCGCCGCCACCAACACCATGATGGCACGGCTGGCGACCGTATCGGGCCACAGGCGTTCGACCAGCTTTTTCAAGCGGGTTGTCCTTCTTGCACACGGACGTCGGACACAAACATGTAGCCAGAGCCACGGACGGTCTTGATGAGCTGGGCACCGTTCGCGACCGCTTCCAACTTGCGCCGCAGCCGGCTGATCTGGACGTCGATGGTGCGGTCGAACGGATCGCCGCTGTTTCGCGCCTTTGCGAACTGCATCAGTGCCTCTCGCGACAGCACGCGGTTGGCATGCTCCACGAAGGCCACGAGAAGATCGAACTCACCGGTTGAGAGATCGATCAGTGTCCCCGTAGGAGATTGAAGCTCTCTGCGGCGGAAATCCATCGACCACCCATCAAACATGACGATCTCGGAACGTCGGGTTTCGCTGGTGCTGCGTGCCGTACGAGATCGGCGCAGGACGGNGCGGATGCGCGCCACCAACTCGCGAGGGCTGAACGGCTTGGTTACATAATCGTCAGCGCCGACGTCGAGGCCGATGATCCGGTCGCTTTCCTCGGTGCGGGCGGTTAGCATCACGATGGGAACCTGTGATGTCGTGCGGACGTCGCGGCACACCTCGACGCCGGAGCGTCCGGGCAGCATCAAGTCGAGCACGATCAGATCGATCGTGGTGCGGGCCAGGATGTCCATCATGACGCGCCCGTCTGGTGCTCCGGTTACCTGATAGCCATGGCGCTGGAGGAAACGCGAAACCAGGAGTCTGATCTGCGCATCGTCGTCTACGACGAGAATATGCCCATGATCTTCAGCTATGATCGTGATTGGATCTTGGTCCATCTTTCGCTCGGCTTCCCAGAACAAGCCTGTCTGTATGGCGCCGCTTCTTCTTTAACGGCGACTGCACAATAGCGCGATTATCGCCGTGCCGCCCGTGTTGCTTTGATACAATTTGTAACGGACGCCGACGGCAGAGCACTGCTACCCCTATGTGGTCGAAACACGGGGAGCCGAATCGTGACGTTCGTGAAGATGCCGATCCTGGCAGGCATAGGGCTGGCGTTGGGCGCCTGTTCCCTGACNCCCGTTCCGGACCATCTAGCTAGGCCGGCCGATCCGAGTGTCCGGGTCCCTGCCATGCAATACCGCAGTGTAACGGCTGGCGCCGCGACCTTCCGCCCGGCCAATCCGAAGGATTGGCGGGAACTCAATCGCGACGTCGGTCCGAAGTCATGACGTCGCTTAGCGTGTCCATTTCAGTGATCGACATTACCCGGGGAAGGATTGCCTTGACCGCTCCAGCTAAATTGCACGCTCGACGCCTGTTCCGTTTCGGGCTGCTCGCCGGCGCCGCTGCTTTCCTGGGGGGCTGCGCAAGTCTCTCCGCCGATGGCGGCATGAGCACGATTCAATCTGCTACTTACTCCGATATCGGCAAGGACATCGTTAAGATCGGTGATGACAAGGCAGCGCTCACGGCGAAGGGTCGCGTCGACCAATTGCTTCGCAAGCCGCTGACTGCCGATACGGCCGTACAGGTTGCGCTGCTCAATAATCGCGGTCTGCAAGCCGCGTTTAACGAACTCGGCATCGCTGAGGCCCAGATGGTCGCCGCCAGCTTGCCGCCGAATCCCAGTATCGGTATCTCGAAGTTGTCGGGCCGTTTCGAGGTCGAGATCGAGAGGCAGATCGTCGGCAGCGTACTCGCTCTGGCCACTTTGCCGGCGCGCGCCGAGATTGCGCGCGATCAATTTGGCGCCGCACAGCTGCGGACAGCTGAGGCCGTTTTACGGCTGGCAGCAGATACTCGTCGTCAATACTATCGGGCGGCTGCGGCAAACGCTCAGGTCACCTTCTACGAGCAAGCGAAGGCGTCTGCCGATGCGGCTTCTGAGCTGTTCAAGCGGCTCGGCGAGTCCGGCGGNGTCAACAAGATCGACCAGGCGCGCGAGTTTGCCTTCGAGGCCGAACTCACCGTGCAGCTTGCTCAAGCGCGCCAGTTGCAGCGTCAGGAACGCGAGAGGCTCGTTCGCCAGCTCGGCATCTGGGGCGATGATCTGAAATTCCGGGTCGGTAGCCTGCCGCCGCTCCCACGGCTGCAATCGGTGAAAGCGGTCGAGGCGGAAGCGCTGCAAAAGCGGGTCGATCTGCGCATCGCACGGGCTGAATTGGACGTGCTGGCGAAGTCGCTCGGCCTTGAGCAGGCGACGCGTTTTATCAATGCANCCGATCTGCAAGGAACTCGCACCTACGACCGTAGTCGGAGCATTACGGAGGATGGTCGGGTCGAACGGAGTTCGAGCCGCAGCCGGACGCTTGCTCTCGACCTTGAGATACCGATCTACGATTTCGGCCAATCGAAGGTCGCGCTCGCCGAGCAGAGCTACATGCAGGCCGCCAACAAGCTAGCGGAGAAGGCTGTTAACGTGCGTTCCGAGGCACGCGAAGCCTACACCGCATACCGCGCCAACTACGACATCNCCCGCCAATACCAGAACAACGTCCTGCCATTGCGTAAGATTATCCAGGACGAGTCGCTGCTGCAATATGGCGGTATGCTCAACGACGTGACCGACCTGATCACGGATGCCCGTAGTCGCATTCTGTCGAATGTCGCGGCGATCAATGCCCGGCGCGATTTTTGGATCGCCTACACCGACTTCAAGCACGCCCTGATTGGCGGCGGAAGCGGTGGAGGATCTGTCGCGGTGGCAGCGGCTGGCGGCGGCGGCGGCGATTGAAGGAGATGCGAGAATGACCAACCTATCGCGTAGAGGCTTCATCGGTTCGTCCGGGCTGGTGCTGGCCGGAGCTGCGGCCGTGTCCGGGCGCACGGCCTTCGCCGCCGTGCCCGAAGCTCCCACTATGACCGAGGCGACGACTCAGGCGCCGCTGGTGCCGACCACGGGGCCGGATTATCAGCCGGTCGCGACCCTCAACGGCTGGTCGCTGCCCTGGCGGATGAACGGCGACTGGAAGGAGTTCCATCTCGTCGCCGAGCCGGTGGTGCGGGAACTCGCGCCGGGCATGAAGGCCTATCTGTGGGGCTATAACGGTCAGTCGCCGGGGCCGACCATTGAGGCTGTGGAGGGCGACAAGGTCCGCATTTACGTTACTAACAAGCTGCCGGAGAACACGGCAGTGCACTGGCACGGTCAGCGCCTGCCAAACGGTATGGACGGCGTCGGCGGGCTGACGCAGCCGCATATCCCGCCCGGCAAGACCTTCGTCTACGAGTTCCTGCTGCGGCGCTCCGGCACCTTCATGTATCACCCGCATTCGGACGAGATGGTCCAGATGGCGATGGGCATGATGGGTTTCTTCGTGGTCCATCCGAAGGATCCGGCCTTCCGCCGTGTCGACCGCGACTTCGTCTTCCTGCTCAACGCTTACGACATTGAGGCAGGTTCGTATGTGCCGCGGGTATCTGAGATGACCGAGTTCAACATGTGGTGCTGGAACAGCCGCGTATTTCCCGGCATCGACCCATTTGTCGTCGGTAAGAACGACAAGGTCCGGATTCGTTTCGGCAATTTGACGATGACGAACCACCCGATCCACATGCACGGCTACGAGTTCAAGGTCTCCTGCACCGATGGTGGCTGGGTCGACCCCGCCGCAGCTTGGGACGAGGTCTCGATCGACGTCGCCGTCGGCCAGATGCGCGCGTTCGACTTCGTCGCCGACGAACTCGGCGACTGGGCGATCCATTGCCACAAGTCGCACCACACCATGAATGCCATGGGGCATTCGGTGAAGAACTACATCGGCGTCAGCAAGAAGGACCTGGCGAAGCGCATCGCCAAGATCGCACCGGGCTACATGCCGATGGGCTCGAACGGCATGGGCGAGATGGGTTCGATGGAGATGCCGCTGCCCGAGAACACGCTGCCGATGATGACGGGCTTCGCCCAGTTCGGTCCCGTCGAAATGGGCGGCATGTTCTCGGTCGTGAAGGTCCGAGAGGGGCTGGCGAAGGGCGACTACAAGGATCCCGGCTGGTTCAAGCATCCTGAAGGAACCGTCGCTTACGAGCTCAAAGGCGCGAAACTCGGCGAGGCGCCGCGCGCCACGCCGCCCGACAGCGGCGTCAAGTCGGCTGAGTGGCGCGCCAAGGACCCCCGCAAACCGAGTCTGGGACCGGATGGCAAGCCGCGCACAGCCAAGAGTGCGCATTCCAATCACTGAAATGGCGACAAACTCAGCTCACCTCTGGAGAGATAAATGAAGATAGCAACGTTCAAACTTGCCGTAATCGCTTTTGCAATGTCAGCCGGCGCTGCCTTGGCCGGCCCCGGCGCGGCCGGTCACGGCCATGGCGCCGAGACGGCTTACGGCACACCTGGCGACCCGAAGAAGCCGGCCCGGCCTGTCCAAGTCGTGATGAGCGAGAAGGACGGCAAGATGTCCTTCATCCCTGACCGGATCGAGATCCGCCGCGGCGAGCAGATCCGTTTCCAGCTGCGCAACAATGGCGAGTTGGACCACGAGATCGTTCTGGCGACGCTGGAGGAGAATCTCAAGCACGCCGTCGAGATGCAGAAGAACCCCGACATGGAGCATGATGATCCGAACGCCAAGCGGCTCGCGCCGAAGAAGACCGGTGAGATCGTTTGGGCCTTCACCAAGGCCGGCGAGTTCGACTTCTCCTGCCTGATCCCCGGCCACCGCGAAGCCGGGATGACCGGCAAGATCATCGTCAAGTGAACGATCTCAGCGAAAGGAGCATCCCATGCTGAAGACTGCCGCCACTCTTGCCTTCCTGGTCGTTGCATTGCCGGCTGCCGCCCAATCGGTCAGCGGCACCGTCACCAAGGTTGACGACGCTCAGGGCAAGCTCACGATCAATCACGGCCCGATCAAGAATCTCGACATGGACGGCATGACCATGGTCTTCAAAGCCGGAGATGCCGGGATGCTGAAGGGGCTCAAGGCCGGTGACAAGATCAAGTTCGACGCCGACCGCGTCAACGGTCAGCTCACGGTGACCAAGCTCCAGAAGTCGAAGTGATAGTAGTGTGCGGCAAGGCGTGAAGACGCCTTGCCGCATATAGCGCCTTCAGCGGCCTTCGCTTCATCCACACTGGGTGGGTCTGTCACAGAGCGTTGGTGGCCGTGGTTGCGGCAGCAGGCGCGTTGTTGGTCGGGAAGCATCGTTCNCCCGAGCCGGTGAGAGGCTTCACACCCGATACACAGACAATAAGACAAGTTGAAAGGCGAGCCATGCGATTGGTCTTGCTGACAATCCCTATTGCAATGCTAGCGCTTCCAGTGCGAGCGGACGATGGCGATCTGCAGCGCGCACTGATCGAAGCGTCCTGTCCCAGGGCGAAAGTTACGCGCCTCAATCCCATTGGTCGGAGCGAAATCTACGAAGCCAACTGCTTCGGCAGACGCATCAAGTTCGTCTGCATGAACGGGCGCTGCTCCGCGGACGATCCGTCTCGCAGCCGGGACGATCCGGAATGAAGTCCCCGCGGAAAACCTCACCGTCTCGGCGAAAGGCGATCACATGATCAGCAACTGCCTGAAATCATCCCGAATGCGCGCGGTTTGGGTGCTTTGCGCTGTATCTGCTGGGGCACTATCCATGGGGCAGGCCAAAGCCCAGTCAGTCAAGATCGTCGGAATTGGCGCCTCGAGCTGCCAATTCTTTTTGCGGGAGACCAGCGGCAGGCCGGAAGTCGAGAAGAATTTTTTCGCCTGGGCACAGGGCTACATGAGCGGCCTGCTGCTGCGTGCGCCTCCGGGGAAGGATGAGGATCTGGATCTCGAGCCGGCCGTCTATCCACTCCTCAAGCAAGCTAGGTTCCTGCGGGATTTCTGCACGCGCAACCCCGATGCAGATTTTAGCGACGGCGTGAATGACCTCTACCGCACGCTTCGCGCGCCGGCGAGCTAAGTCTGGCAATCAGTTCGTAAAGTCAAAAATGGTGCCGACGTAGGCGCTATCTTACCGAAAATTGAGTTCAATAGACGTGACCGCGACGTTTCAGTTTATCCATGATCTCGGCCACCGGATCATGGGCCTCGATTATCCGCACGGCCACTGGCTGATCAATGTTGCGGCGACGTTGTTGTTTGTCGTTGCGCCGGCATGGACACTCTGGATTGGCCTGAGGATTGCCTATCACCGCTACAATGCCAGGCGCCGCCGGCGCGCGCGGTTTTCTACCGCCACCTCGCGTGCTCCAGAGCGGCTAACCGCCAGCGAGCGAGCGCAGTCGCTTGAGGCTTACATCATCCGTGCGACTGCAAGACCGCAGGTGAAGCTCGTGATCATTTCCATCATGACGCTACCGACGGCGTGGCTTCTGCTGGAGATTCCGAAGCACATCATCAATCATGCTCTGGCCGATGCCAGTGATAGCGGCCACGTCGACATGACGCTGTTTGGCCTACCGCTGGATCGCATGACACTCCTATTTGCGCTCTGCGCGGGTTACCTCGGCACGCTGACCTTGAACGGCCTGATCAAATACGTTGCCATGCGCATCCGTGGCCGTGTGAGCGAGCGCCTGGTCCGCAGGCTTCGGCTCGGTGTCTTGCGCCGCGCACGGACGGGCACGAGCGCCGAACAGCGGGCGCATCTTTCAGCGGTGGTAGTCCAGGAAGTCGAACCGATCGGGTATTTCGGTGGGAGCCTCGCCGTTGTCCCGGTCATTCAGGGCGGGGCCCTGCTGACCAGCATTCTGTTCCTGCTGATGCAGAATCCGGCACTGGCTCTGGCGGCACTGCTGATGTTGCCGCTGCAGCTCACGATTCTGCCAGGCTTGCAAAAGCGGCTGAATGGGAAGGTGCGTGACAGGGTCCGTTCAACACGCAAGCTCGGTGGTCTCATGGTAGCCGACGGATCAATTTCCAATCCCTTTGGCTCACATGCAGCAGACAGCCGGGCAGATGTATCACGCCTGCGCCATCAGATGCGAATGACCGCGGCCCTCGAAACGATCCGGGTCGAGATCAACGACCTCAAGGGCAGGATCAAGGGTCTGTACAACTACACCTCGAACCTAACGCCCTTCTTTTTCTTCACGATCGGGGGCTACCTCGTTGTGAGAGGGCAGTTGTCACTCGGTGCACTTGTCGCCGCTCTTGCCGCTTATCGGGAGATTTCGCCGGCGCTGCGGGAGCTGTTCGATTTCATGCAAAACTGGTCGGATGCGAAAGCCCGCTTCAGCGAGGTCACCCGAGCCATGGGGCAGGCGCGTGCTGTTCCGGTGGCGATCGATTCTTCGCAAATCCCGCTTCATAGGGAGCGGAGGGCGGGTTGAGGCGCTTTTGGAGCCGCCCTTCTCAATGCCGCTATCCGATTTGGATCAAATCACTGCGGGCAAAAGCATGCTGCGCGGCTGCGTTTTTCAAGTTGGGCCCTGCCGCAAGCAGCCTAGCACGCGAAAGGCAGATCGCAGGGCGGATCATTTGATTTCGACATGCTGACGCATGTCGTATCGATTGCTGAAACCTACTCGAAGATTGCGCGCCGTGTGGCCAGCTTGGCTTCGCGTCGCCGCCGCTCGGCCAGAATCTGCCGACGCTTGTGATCAGTGAGCTTGCGCCATCGGCGGATCTCTTCCGTCGTGCGCAAACATCCTACGCAAAGATCCGCCTTGCGATCGAATTTGCAGATATCGAGACATGGTGACGCTATAGCCAAGGTCACACCTGCGCAGGTTCGGGCTTCAGCTCCGGCGTCGCAGAGACAGTCTTCTCCGGCGTTGGCAGGAGGCGGGCCGAATTGAGGATGAACACCAGTTCCGACACGACATGGATGCCGGCTGCCAGCAGTGGGTTCAAGAAACCGAAGGCTGCCAGCACGATACGTAACCGCTGTTTTCAGGCCACGGCCTTGAGCGGCTGGGGCGCGTAGGCCCAGGGCAGCAGGTCGTCGATCTGGCTCTGAGGATGACCGGCGACGATGCGGGCGATGACGTCGCCGAGATAGGCTTGCGGGTCGATGGCGTTGAGCTTGCAGGTCTCCACCAGCGAGGCGATGACGGCCCAGTGCTCGCCGCCGCCGTCGGAGCCGGCGAAGAGCGCGTTCTTGCGATTGAGCGCGATCGGCCGGATGGCGCGCTCGACCACGTTGGAGTCGATCTCAACGCGGCCGTCGTCGAGGAAGCGGGTGAGGCCCTGCCAGCGCGAGAGGGCGTAGCGGATGGCCTCGGCGAGCTTGCTCTTCTGGCTGACGAGGCCGAGCTTCTCCTTGAGCCATGGCTCCAGCGCCGCGACGATGGGGCGGCTCCTGGCCTGCCGGGCAGCGCGACGTTCCTCGGCCGAGCAGCCGCGGATGTCGGCCTCGACCTGATAGAGCGTCGCGATGCGCGCGAGCGCTTCCGTGGCGATCGGCGCCGGCCCGGATTGGGCGAGCTCGTAGAACTTGCGCCGGGCGTGGCTCCAGCAGAACGCCAGGCACACCGCGTTGCGCTCGGCCAGGACCTTGTAGCCCGCGTAGCCATCGACCTGCAGCGTGCCCGCGAAGCCCTGAAGATGCCGGATCGGCTGCTCGGCCTTGCGGTCGGGCGCATAGAGATAGGCCACGCCAGGCGGATCCGATCCACCCCAGGGCCTGTCGTCGCGGGCATAGGCGAAGAGTTGGCCGGTCTTGGTCCGGCCGCGACCCGGGTCGAGCACCGGCGCCGTGGTCTCATCGGCGAAGAGCTTGTCCGACGCCTTCAGGCGCTCGAACAGCCGCTCATGCACGGGCCGCAGCAGGAAGGCGGCCTTGCCGACCCAGTCGGCTAAGGTCGAGCGATCCAGGTTGACGCCCTGCCGGGCATAAATCTGGGCCTGCCGGTAGAGCGGCAGGTGATCGGCGTATTTCGCGACGAGGACATGGGCGACGGTGGCCTCTGTCGGGATGCCGCCCTCGACGAGCCGGCCGGGCGCCGGCGCCTGCACCACAACCTCCTCGCAGGCCCGGCAGGCGTATTTCGGTCGACGCGTCACGATCACGCGGAACTGGGCCGGCACGATATCGAGGCGTTCGGACACATCCTCGCCGATGGCATGCAACGCGCCCCGGCAGCATGGGCAAGTCTTGTCCTGGATGTCGATAATCTGCTCGACCCGCGGCAGGTGCGCCGGCAACGATCCACGGTTATTGCGCCGCTTCCGGGCCCGCTCGGCGCGTTTGGCAGGATCGGCGGCCTCCTCGCCGGCAAAGTCCTCGGCCTCGATCTGCTCGGCCTCCTCGAGCCCCAGCAGCAACTGATCGATCGGCAGGCTCTCGGCCCGGCGGCCGAAGCGATGGCGCTGCAACTCCTTGATGATCTGGCGGAGCCGCTCATTTTCGGCGCGCTCCGCCGCGAGCATCGCCCGAAGCGCGATCGGATCGTTGGTCTGAGGTTCGGCCGGGTCGCTCACAAAGCCGATTCAATCATGGATTACAGTGGGTTGCCAGCGCAGGTCCGATCAACTTGCGGCGATCGGAACGCGCGTCTGGCGCCGCTCATGTACGCGGCGCCAGTCCAGACCCTCCAGCAAGGCCTGAAGCTGGGCAGCCGTCAGCCGCACGACACCGTCGGCGATGGCAGGCCACTGGAACTTGCCGTCCTCCAGCCTCTTGGAGAACAGGCAGACGCCGGTTCCATCGAAGTAGACCAGCTTGATCCGGTCGGCGCGCCGCGCCCGGAACACATAGACCGTGCCGGAGAACGGATCGGCGCCCATGCTCTCGCGAACCAGCGCCGCCAGCCCCTCCGCGCCCTTGCGGAAGTCGACCGGTTTCGTCGCCACCATGACGCGGACAGCGCCGGTCGGGCCGATCACGAGCCGACCTTCAACGCACCCAGCACCGCGGCGATCGTGGCTGGCGAGGCCCCGTTCTCGATCGTCACCTTCACACCGGCGACGTCGATCTCGATCGCCGCCGCGCGCCGATGGTGTCGACTGCGCCGCTTTCGGCGCGGCGATGCTGCCGGCGGCTCCGCGGCGGGAACCGGTTCGGGAGCGATGACAGCCGGCACAAAGGCCGGCACCGCCTCCGCGGCCTTGCGCGCCTCGCGGCGCCAGGTGAACAACTGCTGCGGCGTCAGGCCATGCCGGCGTGCGACCTCGGAGACCACCGCTCCGGGGATCAGCGTCTCTTCAAGAATCTGCGCCCGGTCATCGGCACTCCACCGCCGTCGGCCTATCGCCCCGGTGATCACCTCGAAGCGGCGCACCTCGCCCTCAGGCTCAAGTCTATGGTCAAGCCTAGACACAAAACGATCCCTCCAAATCAGGATCGTTAGAGTGGGCGCTCAATCCGCGGCGAAGAAGGTGCGGTCGGAACACCGTTTACCATGTAGCCCCGCCTGAAATCAGGATCATGATTATCCCAGTAGAGTAGCTGGACGCCAGCAGCGCCACGGCTGCGAACAGACTAGTAAGAGCTACATGACGGTTGGCCCGCAGGGTTCGCCATCCTCATGAGCGAGAGCTGCCCACCTTATTGAGTGGCAATGTTGGCTCGTCTGCTTTCGTTCTGAAAGTCTAGCGCAGAGAGCTCAGATCGCCCCAAGCGCTTGTGATACCGGCAAAAAACTGATGGGACACGCGCTGCGCAATGCATTGAGATCGGTTGTCTCAGCGATTTCCACCCGTATCTCGCGCTCGTCGAGAACGCCAGCAGCGTTGCAGACACGTGCGAACCACTGATGTGGGTGATTGTCTAAAGGATCGCTGCGAACGCCCCAGATTGTTTCTGGCCGAAGCGGGAGAACTCCCCTTCGAAGCAAACCGACTGCGCTCCATGCGTTCGGATCTGATAGAAGCCAGCTTTCTGATGCGCTCATTGGCACACAAGGAACTGAAACGGGTCCCGCCGCTAAAGCATCGAAGCCGGCTTGTATCTCTGATACGATGCGCCGCCAGTCGCGAACATCGTTGCTGTCTGCATCAACCATGAAGATTACGACGTCAAACTCTTCGTTTTCACCGATCCATTTTGCGAGCTTTGCTTTGCGGCCGTGACCAGCGGGACGAGCACCAAGTTGCCGTTCCAATCGCTGTTCCAAGAACAAATCTTTACGAAGCCGGATTTCAAATTCAACGGGATGCTGGATGAGGCGCCGCCCCAATGCCTGCATCCATCCGTCAACGGAAGTAAAGACGTTTGCCCTTGCGTCCCAAACGCGAGGGTTGCCCATCTCATGTTCGCCCTCGCCGCACAGAAGAACTCTCACATCGCCTCCACGAATGCTGCTCGCTTTGATTGAGCAGATACGAAGGAGTCCGATGTCCTAAGCTGCCGACTTCTTGCTTCCAACGCTTGTTTGTTAAGAGCACGCAAGCTCGTATTAATCCAAAGCTCGCCTGTTCCGAATCCCGTGTCTCGGGGCCTAAAAGTTCGGAGCTCACTTGCCTGCGCAGCGAAAGTTCGACCAAGTTCGTCTCTTGCAACGATGGCTACTTCATCGGGATTCACGTAATTTGCTAGTATTGGAGAGTGCGAAGTAAATACTATTTGGCTCGAACTTTCTTCTCTAAGATCTCGAACGACATCTGGCAATATGTGCGGCTCAATTCCGTCTTCAATTTCGTCAAGAAGTACCAATGACGCGCTTGGTCCAAGTTCGGGGATGGTGCAAATTGCTAAGAGGCGCAAAAAACCATCGCTAACATGCTCGGCTTTAACGGAAACACCAGAAATGGCCTCTGCGATCGATAAATCAATCCATCCAGCCCGTTTGCGGACCGTTGTTAATCCTTCGAGAGGATAGTACCTTTTCAGACGATCCACGATCCTTGCGCGACTCTCTGCGGGGAGGCCGGCGAGAAAGCCAGCTAGGCGTTCTCCCCTATCACCGAGATCGGTTGCGTGCGTCCGAATGCCTCTTCGCATTGCGTGGGGGCTGAGCAGTTCGAGGCTGACGATACCGCTCGCCCACTGTTGAAGTGGCGCAAGATCTATCTCGGGAGAAATTTCTTCGGGGTCGACTGCGTTGAGGATCGAACCCGAGAGGCGCAGCCCTCTGAAAGGGGAAGGGCGGTTTGGGCGTAGCAAGCCCGGGAAGCGGTAATCGACCAGCCTTGTCCAATTGCCATCGGAAACTCGCCAGATCATTTCTCGCCGCGTGCGGCCAGAGCTCAATCCCCAATCGATCTCCCATAGAAATCGAGCGCCGTCCGGGGCCTCAAGCACTAGATCGTACCCGATGATTGACGGCACTGAAGTACGNCCACGATGCCGTACGTCCATAGGATCCCAGCCTCTAGCGTCAAAAAAAGAAGCTACCTTTCCGCGCGCGAACTCGCGAAGCAGCGCGAAGGCTTGGAGCGTAGAGCTCTTTCCGGCGCCATTTTGACCTATAAGCACCAACAGGTTGGCCGCAAGGCCAATTTCCAACTCCCAAATCGACTTGAATCGCCGGATGCGCGCCCGCTTTAGTTTCAACATCTGATTGCCCGCGTGCGTCCTCGGCGTTCAGGCGACTTCACCCGAGTGCTTCATATCATGCCAACGTTTAACCGGTTGGCCGAGTGTTGGCCAACCTTGCATTCTCCGGAGAGTGGCGAGCGAGCGGTTCCATTTACCGAGCCGGCGGGCAAAATGGTCAGGATACGAACAGGGGGATACTCTTGGCCGCGCAAAGGTGGCCACCACGCGTCGATGACGCGACAGTTCACGGCGTCGAATTGGTACACAAGGTTGGTGCTTTTCGCTCATTTGTCTCGTTATAAGTATTTGTAAAATATACGCTTTTTTAACTGCGGTTCTCGTCCCCTCAGCTCCACCAGGCCTTTTTCTCCCGATATGATGAAGGTGCTGGTGGCATCGCGCTTCGCCTAAGCACGCGGCGAAGCGGGGCGCGTTTTGTGCCCCGGCACCCTGTCCTGGAGAGTTTGGCGAATCGCGGCAGCGCTCGTTGGATCGTGACCAACGACAGGTCGCAAGATCCGGGTTCGCTGCACCCTGGCCTTAGAGTCCGTCCCGGAACTCATGACGCTCGCGCGATGCGGCGGATAAGAACCATGGCGGCGGCTGCGTAGAGGAAGG
>JGI24771J26695_1000184_pt1 | contig 51802 bp, 56 predicted proteins | sample LakSupMetagenome_FD_26695 | JGI IMG/M metagenome (IMG submission 26695)
GAATAGACCGCAACCGTCGCGATCCCCATCCGCCGCGCCGTCTTGATCACCCGGCAGGCGATCTCGCCACGGTTCGCGATCAATATCTTCGTGAACATGCGTGGCGTCCCCCGGCCCGGAACTTTGATTGTGCAGCGCGGGCTTTACGGGAGGCAAGCGCATCCGTCCACTGATGCGAAAGTTTTGTAACCTGCGCAAACGCCCGGCGGCGGCCGGTCGTGAACGCTCCGTGTTCCCGCCTCAGCTCGCCAGCACCACGCGCTGGGCGATCGGGGCAGTGGAAATCCGGGCATCGGCCTTGCGCAGGGCGAAGCTGACCAGCGCCTCGTCGCAGGACTCGGCTTCGCGGACGACCTCGAAGGCGATCTTCTGCGCCAGCGGCGTCGGGCCGTCGCCGGCCGAGAGCGTCGTCACCAGCCAATGCGCCTTGTCGCGGTCGATCCGGCCGGTCGGGCGGCTCTCCCAGACCGAGAAGTCGACGCTGAACGCCAGCAGCACATCGGCGAAGAGCGGCGACTTGTCGGCGACGGCGCGGTCGAGCGCCACCAGCACATCGATGATGTCACGGGTCAGAACGACCTCGTGCAAGATCTCACGTTGAAGAATTCGGACGTCTTCATCGTCGATCACGCGCCTGTCCATTACGTGATCGACGAATTCGCGAAGTTCGTGGCCAATCATCGTTCAACCCCTGTCCGACGTTGTTATGTGTCGGCTTGTCCCTGTCGTGTTAAGACGATGCAGCCGGGCCAGTCATCAGGTAGTTAACACGCAAATCTGAACGTCCGTTCAGGTTAAACGGTCCTGAGTCAGCGTGGTTGCGAGGATGTTACTGCCGGCCATTCCTGCGTGCCGTCAGCAGCTTTCCGGGCTGCGTCCGGCGCATTGGACGCGACGACGCGCAGCGCTCTACCGTGATCCGCATCCCTACCTACGGCAGGCAGCGCGACCATGACGTCTTCCGACTCTCTTGCTGCGGTTTTCACGCATATCGAAGCCAATCGCAGCGCCTTCCTCGATCGCCTGCTCGCCTATCTGCGCCATCCCAGCATCAGCGCCGAGAATATCGGCATCGCCGAAGTCGGCGCACTGCTGGTCGAGATGCTGACGAAGATCGGGCTGGAGACCAGCCTGGTGCCGACCGACGGACATCCCATGGTCGTCGCGCGCTGGCAGAAAGCGCCGGGAAAGCCGACCGTTCTGCTCTACGGCCATTACGACGTGCAGCCGCCCGACCCGCTCGACAAATGGCTCTCGCCGCCCTTCGAGCCGACGATCCGAGACGGCCGAATCTATGCGCGCGGCGTCGGCGACAACAAGGGCCAGCACTTCGCCCAGATCCTCGCGATCGAATCCCATCTCGCGGTGCACGACACCTTGCCCTGCAATGTCATCCTGTTGCTGGAGGGCGAAGAGGAGATCGGCAGCCCGAACATCGCCAGCTTCGTCCAAGCCAACAGGGCGATGCTCAAGGCCGATCTTGCCGTCACCGCCGACGGACCGCGCCATGCCAGCGGCGCGGCGTCGATCAAGTTCGGTTCGCGCGGCGTGGTCTCCTTCGAGCTGCGCTGCCGGCACGCCAGCCGCGACGTGCATTCGGGCAATTTCGGCGGCGTCGTGCCGAATCCGATCTGGACGCTGGTCCATCTGCTCGGCACCATGAAGAACGCCGCGGGCGAGATCACCATTGCTGGCCTGCATGACGACGTCGAAGCGCCGACGCGAGAAGAGCTCGCCGCGATCGCGGCCCTGCCGCTCGACATCGCGGCGGTGAAGACCAGTCTCGGCCTGACCAGGCTCGATGCGCCGGCTGACCGGGCCTTCTACGAGCGCCTCTGCTTCCGCCCGACGCTCACCATCAACGGCTTCCATGGCGGCTATGGCGGCCCGGGTTCCAAGACGGTCCTGCCGAACGAAGCCCTGGTTAAATGCGATATCCGGCTTGTCGCCGCGCAGGACCCCGAAGACATCCTGCGCAAGGTCGCGGCGCATGTGGCTGAGCATGCGCCGGAAGTCGAGTTCGTCGCGGCCGATGCCGGCATGCAGCCCTCGAAGACGCCGATCGCCTCGCCCTTCACCGCTCCGCTGCGCCGGGCCTTCGTCGCGGCGCAGGGCGTCGAGCCGCTGCTGATCCCGGCCGGTTTCGGCAGCCTGCCCGGCTACGTCTTCACAAAAATCCTCGGCATCCCCGCCTTCGTCACGCCTTATGCCAACCCCGACGAGGCCAACCACGCCCCGAACGAGAACCTGACGCTCGACTGCTTTTATAGCGGGCTGCGCACCGGCGCGGCGCTGTTGCACGAACTCGGCCAGCTCGAAGCGCGCTGAGCGCGTTCTTCAGGGCGAACCGCTCGCCCTCAAGCCGGCTCCGCCATCGCCAGCCGATCGACGATCCCCGTCAGTTCGGCGCAGCTCTCGATCACATGCCGCGCTCCGGCCGCCTGGAGCGCCGCGACCGGCTGAAAGCCCCAGGACACCGCGACCGGGGTCACGCCGGCCGCCACGGCCATCTCCATGTCGAAAGTGCTGTCGCCGACCATCAGCGTCCGCTCCGGCCTGGCGCCGGTCTCGGCGATCGCCCGCAGGATCATCTCCGGATGCGGCTTCGAGATCGCGTCGTCCGCGGTCTGGACCGTCTTGAACAGCTCCGCCCAGCCATGGCGCTCGACGATATAGTCGGCTCCGCGGCGCGACTTGCCGGTGGCGATGCCGAGCACCGTGGCCGGCCGCTGCGACAACCCCGCCAGCAGCTCGACCACACCGGGGAAGAGCGGCTCGGCCAGGGCCGGATCGCTCTCCGCCCGTTGGCGCATGCCGTTGAAGACCTCGCGATAGGTCTGCGTCAGGACGTCGTCCGGCTCGGTCAGCCCTGCGACCCGCATCAGCGCGATGTCGAGGGTAAGCCCGATCACGCCGAGACCGGCCTCGCGACCCGGATGGACCCGGCCGCAGCGCGCGAAGGTCTCGTATTGCGCGCCGAGGATGATCGCCTCGGAATTGATCAGCGTGCCGTCGAGGTCGAAGATGATGAGGTCCATGCCCGGCGCTCTACAGGAGATGGCGGCAGCCCGCCATCTCCGCCCGCGCAAGGCCCTTATGCCGTCAGGCCTCACCCTTGCGGGTTGCGGCCGCATTCGGCGATCGCGGCCTTCAGGGCGTCACCATCGAGCCCCTTGCCGCGCGCCTCCTTGCGGCATTCGGCGCGCTGGGCGAGGTCAGGCCGCTTGCCGTTGAAGCAGGCGAGCAGCGCCGCCGTCCGTTCAGCCCCTTTGAGCCCGCCGGCATCGGCCTCCTGCTTGCAGGCGGCCCGCGCCGTCGCCGCTGTCGGCTTGCCGTCGCGGGTCAAGCCGTCGCTGGCATAGAGCTTCACGCCGGGAAAGCGCTCCTGCATGCAGTCGCGCATGGCGCGGCGCAGATCGTCGCCCGAGAGCGCGATATTCTCGGCGTAGCAATCGCGTCGCGCCTCGGCGCGGGCAGCCCGTGGCACCGGCTCGTCGGCCGCTGCTGCGGCCGGTCTCGGGGCTGCCGGATCCGGCTGCGCCTGGGCGAAGCCCGTAGAGGAAAAGGACAGAGCCAGGCCGGCGGCAAGCAAGGCGATGCGCAACATGGAAAGCCTCCCGTGATGACGAGTTCACAGGAACAAACTTAGAACATATCGCGTTTTGTTCGGCAAGTGTTCTTACGTGAGGTCACGCAACTTTTTCGCGCAGGCCTCACTCGTCGGGCGCGTCGACGATCGGGTCGTAAGGGGCGTCCTCGAAGCCGAGCAGATTCCAGCTCTGGCGCATATGCGGCGGCAGCGGCGCGCTGACGTCGATCGTGCCCTTGCCGCGCGGATGCGGCAGCACGATCCGCCGCGCCAGCAGGTGCAGCTTGTTCTGGATGCCGCCCGGCATCTCCCAGTTCTGTATGTCGAAATACTTCGGATCGCCGACGATCGGATGGCCGATATGGGCGGCGTGGGCGCGCAATTGGTGCGTGCGCCCGGTCACCGGCTTGAGCGAGAGCCAGGCCAGCTTCTGCGCCGCGGTCTCGACCACGGCGTAATAAGTCACCGCATGCATCGCGCCCTCTCCGCCATGCTCGGCGACGGCCATGCGCTGGTCGCCGTCATAGGCTTCCTCGCGGGCGAGATAGGTCGAGATTCGGCCCTGTTTCACCCGCGGGACATGATAGACCAGCGCCCAGTAGACCTTGCGGGCGGAGCGCGAGCGGAAGGTCTTGGCCAGCGTTGCCGCGGCGAAGCGCGACTTGGCGATGACGAGGCAGCCGGCCGTGTCCTTGTCGAGCCGGTGAACGAGGCGCGGCTTCTGGCCGTCCTTTCCGGTCAGCGCCGCCAGCATGCCGTCGACATGCCTGGTCGTCCCCGAGCCGCCCTGGACTGCGAGGCCCGCCGGCTTGTTGAGGACCATGACGTCCTCGTCCTCATAGAGCGTGATCGAGCGCAAGAAGCCGATCGTATCGGCATCGGCCTTGGCCGAGCGCGGCCGCTCCGCCGCCTGCTCCAGCTTCAGCGGCGGGATGCGCACGGTCTGGCCAGCCGCGAGCCGGTCCTTGCTGTCGGCGCGCTTGCCGTCGACGCGCAATTCGCCCTTCCGGACGATGCGCTGGATATGGCTGAAGGAGAGCTGCGGGAAGCGCGCTTCGAGGAAGCGGTCGATCCGCATCTCGTTCTCGTCCTGCGTCACCACGAGCTGCTGTACGCCGGTCGAGAGCACCTCGGCGGTGACGGCCTTGACCTCGGCGCGGGTCGGCGCGTCGGTGATCGGCGGCTTGCGTGGCGCGGGCTTGCGCGGTCCCGCCGCCCTCGGCGCGGAATGATGCGGCTTCGGGTTGCGGGTCGGCTCGGTGCGCACGACCTCGTCCTCCGCCGGACGTGGCCTGGCCCGGGCCGAGCGGCGCGCATCATGGCTCGGGCGCTTGCCTTTCGGCGCACCGGAGGCGGGCGGCCTGCCGCCGCGCTTCGGGCCGCTGCCCCGAGAGGGGCCGCCTGTTCCCTTGCCGCCGGTTCTCATGACAGCCCCCTGACCAAAGCAAGCCCGGCGATCAGCGCCGCGAGCGAAAGGACAACCGAGCCAACGACGTAGACCGNCGCGAGCATCGCCTCGCCGCGCTCCCAGAGCAGCACCGCGTCGAGCGAAAAGGCCGAGAAGGTGGTGAAGCCGCCCAGGATCCCGGTGGCCAGGAAAAGCCGCGCATGCTGCGTCCAGCCCTCGCCAGCCTTGAAGGCGAGGAAGCCGGCGACGAGGCCCATCACGCCGGAGCCGAGGATGTTGATCGCCATCGTGCCATAGGGGAACGAGGCGCCGAGCCATTTCAGCGAGACGAGGTTGACGCTGTGCCGGAGCACGCCGCCGATGCCGGCGCCGAGGAAGACGAGAGCGGTGGAAAGCATCCCCGAGGCATAGAGCGCCGGGCGGCCGCGCACAAACGAAATCCGCCACCTCGGCGTGGCACTTCTGCGCCATAGCTTCGCAGGAAGCCTCGACGGCCGCGTCGGCATGGCGACGAGGTCGACTCGTCTCCACCGGTGCGATTGACTCAATGTCTTCGCGACCGGCAGAAGCACTTGGACGTAGGGGGGATCGTCGCGCCGATGACATGCGGTTCCGAACCGGGAGACGAGCGTATCGGCGCATTCTGGCGATTGGCCTTGCCGGCCGGGCTCTGCCTCGCGCTTCTCTCGCAAACCGCGTTCGCCGCACCAGTTCGCTTGCCCTCCCGTCCGGCGCAGGCTCCGAGCTTCGCCCGCGCCTGCACCATCGCGCTGCCCGAGCCCCAGCCGCTCTTCGCCGGCGCGCCTCCCGCCGCGAGCGAGGACGAGGCCGACGACAGCGACGAAGATGACGATGACGACGACCCGCCGGAGCGTGGCCTCGTCTTGCCCGGCTCGGCCACTTGCCTTTCCATCACCGGCACAGTCAGCGCCGGCATGCAGCGCGATTCCTTCCGCGCCTCGCGCAACGGCCCGCCAGCGCCCTCGGCCGCGACCTCCTTCCCGGTCAGCGCCGCCTTCCGCATCGCGACATCGCATGAGCTCGCCTCGGGCCTGCGCGTCGGCACCGCCTTCGGCTTCACTCTCTACAGCCCGGTCGACGGNGCCAGTGATCCCTCGATCGACGAGGCGACCATCCTGGTCGGCCCCTGGACCTTCGGGCTCGACAGCTCGCGCTTCTCGTTCTGGACTGGCGACGAGTTCATCTTCTCGGCGCGCGTGCCTTCCCGCACCGTCGGCATCATCGCGCTGGACCTGCCGCTGACCGAAAGCTGGACAGCGACGCTCGCCCTCGAGGACCCAGCGCTCGGCAACACGTCGTCGACCGCCCCGGTTCAGACCGGCCGGCAGGTGCCGGACGCGATCGGCCGCCTCGTCTATGAGCAAAGCGGCTGGACCGTGCATGGCGCACTCGCCCTGCGCGAGATTCCCGGCACACCCTCGCGCTTCGGCCGAGCCGGCATCATCGGGGCGACCTATGAAGGCGAGGCGCTGGGTCATGGCTGGAGCCTGACCGCTCAGATCGCCGGCGCAATCGACGGAGCGCCTTATCTCGGCTCGGTGCTCGACGCTCGCACGGTCAGCCGTGTGCTGCTGGCGAGCGATGCCACGCGCGGTTTCTCAGCCGTGGTCTCCGGTCGCTTCGAATGGACCGACGAGCTCGCCAGCAACGCCTATCTCAGCCGCTACTGGCTCGAAGTGCCGCTCGCCAACCAGATTCGCGGCGAGATCAGGATCGACCGCTTCGCCGCCAATCTGGTCTGGGCCCCGGTCGAAGGCTTCAAGCTCGGCATCGAGAACTNGATCGCCTGGGCGAAGATCGCGCTGACCGGCCGCGAGATCGCGGCGGGGCTGGCGGGGCGGCAGATCTCGACGCAGGTTTTCGTGGAGCGAAGTTTTTAGAAGCGAGCATGGCGCGTCATTCTCGGGCGGAGCGAAGCGCAGACCCGAGAATCTCATGACGAGACGGTGCTGGCTGGAGCCTCACGCGGCAAGAGATGCTCGGGTCAAGCCCGAGCATGACGGGCTACCCTACTCCCCCCGCTCCTGCCGCAGCTTCTCCCAATACTCCAGCCGCTTCCTGATCTCGCGCTCGAAGCCGCGCTCAGGCGGGTCGTAGAAGTGCTGGCGGCCGAGCGCGTCCGGCCAGTAGTTCTGGCCGGAGAAGGCGTCGGGCGCGTCGTGGTCATAGGCGTAGTCGGCGCCGTAGCCCTCTTGCTTCATCAGCTTGGTCGGGGCGTTCAGGATCGTCTTGGGCGGCGTCAGCGAGCCNGCCTGCTTGGCGGTGCGCATCGCCGCCTTGTAGGCGACATAGGCCGCGTTCGATTTCGGCGCGGTGGCGAGATAGATCACCGTATTCGCCAGAGCGAGCTCACCCTCCGGCGAGCCGAGCTGCTCATAGGTCTCGGCCGCGGCGCGGGCGTGCACCAGCGCCTGCGGGTCGGCGAGGCCGATATCCTCGACCGCCATCCGCACCAGCCGCCGCGCCAGGAAGCGCGGATCCTCGCCGGCATCGAGCATGCGGGCGAAATAGTAGAGNGCCGCATCGGGATCGGAGCCGCGGATCGTCTTGTGCAGCGCCGAGATCAGGTTGTAGTGGCCGTCCTGCGCCTTGTCGTAGATCGGCGCGCGACGCTGGATCACCTCGGAGAGGCCGGCCTCGTCGAAGATCTCGCCCGGCTTGGCGGCGCGCCAGGTCTCCTCGGCCAGGGTCAGCACCGCCCGCCCGTCGCCATCGGCGAAGCGCGCCAGAGCGAGGCGTGCCTCCGGCGTCAGCGGCAGTTCGCGATTCTCCAGCGCCTCGGCCCGGCCGAGCATGAAGAGCAGCGCCCCCTCGTCGAGCGCCTTGAAGGTCAGGACGCGGGCGCGCGAGAGCAGCGCGGCGTTCAGCGCGAAAGACGGGTTCTCGGTGGTCGCGCCGACAAGCGTGATCGTGCCGTCCTCCATCACCGGCAGGAAGGCATCCTGCTGGGCCCGGTTGAAGCGGTGGATCTCGTCGACGAACAGCAAGGTGCCCCGGCCGCCGAGCCGGCGGCCGCGGGCGGCGTCGAAGACCTTCTTCAGGTCGGCTACGCCTGAGAAGATCGCGCTGATCTGCTCGAAGCCGAGATCGGTCGCGCCCGCCAGCAGGCGCGCGACGGTAGTCTTGCCGGTACCAGGCGGCCCCCAGAAGATCAGGCTGCCGAGCGAGCCCGAGGCGATCAGCCGGGTCAGGACTCCGTCCTCGCCGGTCAGGTGATCCTGGCCGGCGACCTCGCCGAGCGTCGTCGGCCGCACCCGGTCGGCGAGCGGGCGCGGGCCGGACTTATCGAGACCGGATGCCGAGAAGAGGTCGCTCACCTCACCCGCCGAACACGGAGGTCACGGTCTGGCCGCCGCGCGAGATCGTCACCTCCCAGGAGCGCTTGCGCTCGCGCGTCGCCAGCTCGATCTCGCGCGAGGCGGCGATGCGCTCGCCATTGATCGCCAGGATGAGATCGCCCTTCTGGAAGCCGACGCGGGCGGCCGGGCTGCCCTCCTCGATGTCGCCGACGACGACGCCTTCCGTCGACAGGTCGATCGAGAGCTCCTCGGCGACCGCCGGCGACAGGTTGAGCACGGTCAGCCCGGTAAAGGGCGAGCGGCCGGCGATTTTGACCGGCTCGCGCGGGCGCGTCTCCGGCGCCGGCCGGAGCTTGACGGGAATGGTGATGCGCTTGCCGCCGCGCAGCACGGTGAGCTGCGTCGTGCCGCCGATCGGCCGCGTGGCGAAGCGGTAGCCGAAGCTCTCGGGGTCGTCGACGCCGACGCCGTCGACGGCGAGGATCACGTCCGAGCGCTTGAGGCCGCCTTCGGCCGCAGGCCCGGAGTCGACCACGCTGGCGACCACCGAGCCGGCCGGCCGGTCGAGCCCGAGCCCGTCGGCGACATCCTGGGTCAGCGCCTGCAGCCGCGCCCCGAACCAGGCCCGGCGGACCGTCGTCGCTCCGGTCCTGGCGCTGTCGACGACGACGCGGACCATGGCCGAGGGAATGGCGAAGCCAATGCCGACGCTGCCGCCGGATTTCGAGAAGATCGCGGTGTTGATGCCGGTGAGCCGGCCCTGCATGTCGACCAGCGCGCCGCCGGAATTGCCGGGATTGATCGCGGCGTCGGTCTGGATGAAGGACTGGGCGTCGCCGACGCCGACCTGCGTGCGCGCCAGCGCCGAGACGATGCCTTGCGTCACCGTCTGGCCGACGCCGAAGGGGTTGCCGATCGCCAGCACGAGATCGCCGATCTGCAGCGCGTCGGACTCGCCGAGCTCGATCGCGGCGAGGTCCTTGGCGCCCTTGAGCTTGAGCACGGCGAGATCGGTACGCGGGTCGCGCAGCAGGATCGTCGCCTCGTATTCGCGCTTGTCGGCCAGCGCGACCTTCACCTCGGTCATGCCCTCGATGACGTGGTTGTTGGTGACGACGAGGCCGGCGGCGTCAACGATGACGCCCGAGCCGAGCGAGCGCTGCACCTGCTCCCGCGGCAGGCCGAAGCCGCCATCGCCGAAGAAGCGGCGGAAGAACGGATCGTCCATGAACGGATTCTGCGGCCGGCGCTCGACGCGCGCGCCATAGACGTTGACGACCGAGGGCGCCGTCTTCTGCACGACCGGCGCAAAGGACAGCGTGATCTGCTGGCGCGCCTCGGGCACCTGCCGGGCCTGGGCGAGCGCCAGCGTCGATGTCCCCATGGACAGCACGACGCCGAGCGTCAGGGCGACAAACCGACTGCGGTTCGGCATGATGAAACGGCGCATGCCGGTCTCCTTCTTGAAACAAAACAGCTGCCTTGGACGTTCACATCCTGAACCACATCTCCGCGGCAGCACCCCGGACAGTCTCGGAAACACGCGCTGCGCGATTCCGTTCCGGGTCGCGAATCCCCCGCCTTCCCTCCAGAAAGGACCGTCGACGTGAGCCTCGTGCGCCTTGTTTATGCCAGCCGTAGCCGACTCGTCGAGGCGGATCGACGCGCCGAGCTCGCGCGCATTCTCCAGACGGCGCGACGGCTCAATGCCGAAAGACATATCACGGGCTTCCTGATGGCGACGCCGGGCGGATTCGCCCAGGTCCTCGAAGGCGAGGCCGGCTCTATCGCGGAAACCTATGGCCGGATCATGGTCGATCCGCGCCATGACCAGCTGCGGCTGCTGGCGCAGGACACGGTCGCCGACCGGCAGTTCGCCGGCTGGGCGATGGCCTTGGCCGAGCACAATGAGACGACCGCGTTCATCTTCGGGCTCTACGGCGTCTCGCCGGAGACCGAGATCTTCGAGCAGCCGCTCGACGTGCTGCTCGATCTCGCCGCCGAGCTCGCGAGCGCCCGGGCCTAGAGCCGGATCTTATTCAGAACCACGCGTCATCCTGGACCAGCGGCGAAGCCGCGCAGCTCCGGGATCGATCCTGGGGCTCTGGAGCGCTGCGATGGATCCCAGAACGAGCTTCGCTCGCCCGGGATGACGGCGTTGGGTCGATAGAAGTCAGCGCGCTGGAACTGCCTACTTCGCGTCGCTGAGCAGCACCTTGTATTTCTCGATCTCGGCCGGAACCATCCTGGCGACGAATTCCGGCGACATTTCCTCCTTCTCGGGCAGCACCGAGGAGAGCTCCTTGAAGCGCGCATGCAGCTTTTCGCTCGACAGCGCAGTGCGCAGCGCCTGGTTCAAGCGATCGATCACCGGCTGTGGCGTACCCTTCGGCGCGAAGATCGCGTTCCAGCCCTGCGCCTGGAAGGCCGGCAAGCCGGCCTCGGCCGAGGTCGGCACATCCGGCAGGCTCGGCAGGCGCTGCGGCGTCGCCACCACCAGCGCCTTGACCTTGTTGCCCTGGACAGCGCCCGATAGCGAGGTCGCCGCATCGCAGACGCCGTCGATCTGCCCGCCCATCAGGTCATTCAGGGCCGGGCCCGCGCCGCGATAGCTCACCAGCGCCACGTCGAGNCCGGACGCCTTCAGGAAATTGCGGCAGATCAGATAGTTCGACGACCCGACGCCGGCATGGCCGAGACTGATCTTGCCGGGGTTCGCCTTGGCATAGGCGAGGAATTCCTTGAGGTCTTTGGCCGGGAAGTCGAGCTTCAGCGCGATCATCGGCGAGGTCTTGGCGACGAGGCCGACCGGCACGAAATCGGCCGGTGTGTATTTCAGGTCGTTGTAAATCGTGTAGGAGGCGGCATTGGTGCCGCTATTGCCGATCACGATGGTATAGCCGTCGGGCTCGGCCCGCGCCGCCCGTGTCAAGGCGGTCGCACCGCCCGCCCCGCCCATGTTCTCCATCACGATGCGCTGGCCGAGAACCTGCGCCATCTCCTCGCCGACGAGACGCGCGATCACGTCGGAGGAGCCGCCGGCCGCGAACGGCACCAGCATGTTGATCGGCTTCGACGGATACTTGTCCTGGGCCTGCGCCGGCAGGACGGCGATGGCGGCGAGCATGGCCAGAGCAGCGCGCTTCATGCGAATATCTCCCTCGACGCCGGGCTTGTTTCCAAAGCGGCCTTCAGAGCCGCCCTGCCCGGTTGGGGCCGACGCTAGCACTCACCTGACGCAGGGAGAAGCGCAAGCGAGCGCAACAATCTCGCGCAGCAATCGTCTCTCGCTTCTGATCTGCACAGGCAACGAAAAAGGGCGGCCCGAAGACCGCCCTTTCGTAAGCTTGAATGCCTTGAAAAACTTAGGCCGCCTGCTCGTCGTCCGCCGTGAAGACCGGGCCGGAATCCTTGCCCTTGGCGTCGACATCGCGATCGACGAACTCGATCACGGCGAGCGGGNCGTTGTCGCCGAAGCGGAAGCCCGCCTTCATGATGCGCAGATAGCCGCCATTGCGCTCCTTGTAGCGCGGGCCGAGGACCGCGAAGAGCTTGCCGACCAGGGCGACATCCTTGATCTGAGCGATCGCCTGACGGCGGGCGTGCAGGTCGCCGCGCTTGCCGAGCGTGACCAGCTTCTCGACGACCGGACGCAGGTCCTTGGCCTTCGGCAGCGTGGTGGTGATCTGCTCGTGCTTGATCAGGGCCTGGGCCATGTTGGCGAACATCGCCTGGCGATGCTCAGCCGTGCGGTTGAAACGACGACCGCGGAAACCGTGACGCATATTTGGCTCCTTCGTTGCTTACGGCCGCCGTGCCACGGAACGGCCGTCCTTTATGCTCCGGCGTGACGTCACACCGGGCGGGGAATGGCGCGGGAAGTCTCCCGCGCCGGGGNCTCAGTAGTGCTCTTCGAAGCGCTTCGCCAGCTCTTCGATGTTCTCCGGCGGCCAGCCCTGCACGTCCATGCCGAGATGGAGGCCCATGGTGGCGAGCACTTCCTTGATCTCGTTCAACGACTTGCGGCCGAAGTTCGGGGTGCGCAGCATCTCGCCCTCCGACTTCTGGATGAGATCGCCGATATAGACGATATTGTCGTTCTTCAGGCAGTTCGCCGAGCGGACCGACAGTTCGAGCTCGTCGACCTTCTTGAGCAAAGCCGGGTTGAACGGCAGCTGCGGCGCGGTCGAGACGGCCTCTTCCTTCCGCGGCTCCTCGAAGGTGATGAAGACGGCGAGCTGGTCCTGCAGGATGCGGGCGGCGAGCGCCAGCGCGTCCTCGGGCGACACCGAGCCATTGGTCTCGATCTGCATGGTCAGCATGTCGCGGTCGAGGTTCTGGCCCTCGCGGGTGTTCTCGACGCGATAGGAGACCTTCTTGACCGGCGAGTAGAGACTGTCGACCGGGATCAGGCCGATCGGCGCGTCCTCGGGACGGTTCTGCTCGGACGGGACATAGCCCTTGCCGGTATTGACCGTGAACTCCATGCGGATCTCGGCCCCATCGTCGAGCGTGCAGAGCACGAGCTCGGGATTGAGGATCGAGACGTCGCCGATGGTGTTGATGTCGCCGGCGGTGACGACGCCCGGGCCGGTCTTGCGCAGGGTCATGCGCTTGGGACCCTCGCCCTGCATCTTGATGGCGATCGCCTTGATGTTCAGGACGATGTCGGTGACGTCCTCGCGCACGCCCGGGATCGAAGAGAACTCATGCAGCACGCCGTCGATCTGGACGGCGGTGACGGCAGCGCCCTGGAGCGAGGAGAGCAGCACGCGACGCAGCGCATTGCCGAGCGTCATGCCGAAGCCGCGCTCGAGCGGACGCGCGATCACGGTGGCCAGACGCTTCGGGTCGTCTCCGACCTTGACTTCGAGCTTGTTCGGCTTGGACAGATCCTGCCAGTTCTTGCTGATCACGACCGCACTCCTGGTGCTTCAATAATGGCGGCGGCGGGCCGCCCCGTACCGGCGTCCGCCCCTGCGGACGCCGCTTCGATCCGGCGTGGCGTCAGACGCGGCGGCGCTTGCGCGGCCGGCAGCCATTGTGCGGGATCGGCGTCACGTCGCGGATCGAGGTGACGGTGAAGCCGGCGGCCTGCAGGGCGCGCAGTGCCGACTCGCGGCCCGAACCGGGACCGGTGACCTCGACCTCGAGGGTGCGCATGCCGTGCTCGGCAGCCTTGCGGGCAGCGTCCTCAGCCGCGACCTGGGCGGCATAGGGGGTCGACTTGCGCGAGCCCTTGAAACCCATCGTGCCGGCGGACGACCACGAGATCGTGTTGCCCTGCGCGTCGGTGATGGTGATCATGGTGTTGTTGAACGAGGCGTTCACATGCGCGACGCCGGAAACGATGTTCTTGCGTTCGCGACGGCGGACGCGCTGGGCTTCCTTGGCCATAGTCTCTTTCTTCCATCCTTCAGGCGCGCCCGTGATGCCAGGCGCTGGGGATGCCGCCTGCTCCGGAACGGATCAGGCGGCCATTGCAGCGAGCCGGTCGCCCGGCCCGCCGAAACTCACTTCTTCTTGCCGGCGATCGGCTTCGCCTTGCCCTTGCGGGTACGGGCGTTGGTGTGGGTGCGCTGGCCGCGCACCGGCAGCGAGCGGCGATGACGCAGGCCGCGATAGCAACCGAGGTCCATCAGGCGCTTGATGTTCATCGAGACTTCGCGACGCAGATCGCCCTCGACGAGATAGTCGCGGTCGATCGTCTCGCGGATCTGCAGGACCTCGGCGTCGGTCAGCTGGTTGACCCGGCGCTCGGCGGCGATGCCGACCTTCTCGCAGATCTCCTTGGCCTTGTGGGCGCCGATGCCGTGAATGTACTGCAGACCGATGACGACGCGCTTGCCGGTCGGAATGTTGACGCCCGCGATACGAGCCATGTTCTTCACCTCTCCATCGGGCCGCAACGCCGGGCGTTACGGCAATGACGATAACTCCGCGTCCGGTGGAGGCCGGCCCTTGCGGAGCGTTGAACCCGATCCATACGCAAACGCGACGCCGTCCCTTCTCCCGAAGGCATCGGCATCGCTCAACTGAAACCGGATGGCGCGCTGGTAGTCGGTTAAGCGCGCCCTGTCAACCCAGGCGCGCCCAACCGTCCTGCCTCACTTCTTCACCAGCGGGCATTTGCTCTCCGACAGCGGCGCGATGATCTCGGCCGCCGGGATCTTGCGGACCACCTTGAAATAATCCCAGGGCGCCTTCGATTCGGACGGGGCTTTGGCCTCGACCAGCAGCATGTCGTTCATCAGCCGGCCGTCCTCGCGGACCTTGGCGCCGGGCGCGTAGAAGTCCTCGACCGGCAGCTCCTTCATCTTGGCAGCCACCGCAGGTCCCGCCGCCGTGCCGGCCGCCTTCACCGCCTTGAGATAATGCAGCACCGAGGAATAGACGCTGGCCTGGATCATGCCCGGCATCTTCTTGGTCCGCGCCATATAGCGGTCGGCAAAGGCGCGGCTCGGCTTGTCCGCGTCATGGTAATAGGCGGTGGTGGTGATCAGGCCCTTGGCCTTGTCGAGGCCGAGCCCATGCACGTCGCTCAGCACCACCACCATCGCCGCCAGCTTCTGGCCGCCGTCGACCAGGCCGAACTCGCCGGCCTGCTTGATCGAGTTGATCGTGTCGGTGCCGGCATTGGCGAAGGCTACGATCTTGGCCTTGGAGGCCTGCGCCTGCAGCAGGAAGGAGGAGAAGTCCGGCGTCGAGAGTGGCGCGCGCACCGTGCCCAGCGTCTTGCCCTTGTTGGCCGCGACGATCGCCTCGATATCGGCGGTGAGCTGATGGCCGAAGGCGTAGTCCGCGGCGATGATGTACCATGTGTCCCCNCCCTCGCGCAGGATCGACAGCGCCGTGCCCTTGGCCGAGGTCGCGGTGTCGAAGGTCCACATGAAGCCGGTGGCAGAGCAGTCCTCATTGAAGAGGCGTGTCGTCGCCGGTCCGTTGTAGAGCGTGACCTTCTGCTTCTCCTTGGCGATGCCGGCGACTGCGAGCGCGACCGCCGAATTGGTCAGGTCCGCGATGGCGGTGNCCCCGTCGACATCGTACCAGCGCCGCGCCAGGCCGGCGGCGACGTCGGGCTTGTTCTGGTGGTCGCCCGAGACGATCTCGATCGGCTTGCCCAGCACCGAGCCGCCGAAATCCTCGATCGCGAGCTTGGCCGCCTCGACCGAGCCGAGCCCGCCGAACTCAGCGTAATTGCCCGACTGGTCGTTGAGGATGCCGATCTTGACCGCATCCTGCGCCCGCACGCTCGCTGCCGTCGCCAGCAGCGCCGCCGCCACAAGGCAAGCAACCCGTTTCATGCCGTCCTCCCGGTTTCCGGCCGGTCGGCCAGCCGGCGATGGCTGATGCCACCGGCCTTCGGCTGCCGCCGCCATGTCTTGGCCGTCATGGGCNTGGGCCGAGTTCAATCGGCGGGAGGAAATGTGTCAATTGCAACCGCGGCGCGCGAAACCGCGCCTGCGCTGGCGCAAATGCGCACGGGCACATCTGGCTGAGCCATCCCCCGGGCCCAAGCCTTGCGATCGGTATCGTCGAGGCATATGCTCCGACATATGCCAACAGCCCGGGGTGACGCGAATGAACGAGATTCGACATGTCAGGCTGTTTCGCAATGGTCGCAATCAGGCTGTTCGCATCCCTGTCGAATTCGAGCTTCCCGGGGATGAGGCCCTGATGCGCCGCGATGGCGACCGTCTCGTCATCGAACCTTTGGCCAAACGGGGTCTGTCCGCCCTCCTCGCCAGCCTGGAACCGCTCGACGAGGCCTTCCCAGAGATCGTCGATCCCCCGCCAGCTTCGGAGCGCGACCTTTGACGCGCTATCTGCTCGATACCAACATCATCTCTGATCTGGTGCGCCAGCCGCAGGGCAGTGCTGCGAAACGCATCGCGGAGATCGGCGACCGCCAAATCCTGACGAGCGTGATCGTCGCAGCCGAATTGCGCTATGGCTGCAGGAAAGCCGGCTCGGCGCGCCTGTCGGCAACCGTCGAAGCTCTGCTTTTTGAGATCGAGACAATTCCGTTCGACGAGGCCGCCTCGCGTGCCTATGCCGATCTGCGCACAGCCCTCGAAGCAAGGGGCCAGCCGATCGGCGGCAACGATATGCTGATTGCCGCGCAGGCTTTGGCGCTGGGGTGCATCATGGTCACGGCGAACACTGACGAATTCGCCCGCGTCGACGGGCTCAAGGTCGAGAACTGGCTGGCCTGAGCTCCACCCCCTCACCGCTTGCGCACGAACTCCGTCCGCAGCACCAGCCCCTTGATGCTCTCGTGGCGGCAGTCGATCTCCTCGGGATTGTCGGTCAGCCGGATCGAGCGGATCACCGTGCCCTGCTTCAGGGTCTGACCGGCGCCCTTGACCTTGAGGTCCTTGATCAGCGTCACCGCGTCGCCGTCGGCCAGGATGTTGCCGGAGGCGTCGCGGACCTCGGGCTTTTGCGCCGCAGCCGCCGCCAGTTCCGAGGCCGGGCGCCATTCGCCGGTGGCCTCGTCATAGACATAGTCGTCGTCGCCACCAGTCATGATCTGCTCCATCACAAGAAAAAGCCGCGCGGCGAGAACCGCGCGGCCTCTGAATTTCCGATCGGCCGGGCTGTCAGCCGGCCAGCGCCTGGTCGATTGCGCTCGCTACCTGCTCGATCGGCTGCATGCCGTCGATCGGCGTCAGCTGGCCGCGCTTCTCGTAATAGGGCGCGACGATCGCGGTGTCGCGGTTATAGGCCTCGAGCCGGGTCTTGAAGACCTCCGGATCGTCGTCCTTGCGCACCGGCTGTCCGGCGGCCTTGGCCTCCTCGGCCCGGCGCACGATCCGGTCGACGAGCTTGCTCTGGTCGACCCGGAGCTCCAGGACCTTGTCGAGCTTCAGCCCCTTGCCGGCCAGCATCGAGTCGAGTGCCTCGGCCTGCGCCAACGTGCGCGGGAAACCGTCGAGGATGAAACCCTTCTTGGCATCGGCTTCTTCGATGCGGTCGGCGACGATGCCGATGACGATCTCGTCCGAGACCAGCCCGCCGGCATCCATCACCGCCTTCGCCTTGAGGCCGACCGGTGTGCCCGCCGCCACCGCGGCGCGCAGCATGTCGCCGGTCGAGAGCTGCGGAATGCCGTGCTTCGCGACGATCCGCGTCGCCTGAGTGCCTTTGCCCGCCCCCGGCGGCCCCAGGAAAATCAGCCTCATCAGCGCCTTGCCCCCCTCAACTTCGCCTTCTTGACCAGCCCCTCATACTGATGGGCCAGGAGATGACCATGGACCTGAGCGACCGTGTCCATCGTCGTCGTCACCACGATCAGCAGCGAGGTGCCGCCGAGCAGGATGATCGGAATCTGGGCATAGGTGATCATGAACTCCGGGATCAAGCAGACGATAGTCAAATAGGCGGCCCCGAGCACGGTGATGCGGGTCAGCACGCGGTCGATATGCTCGGCGGTGCGCTCGCCCGGGCGGATGCCGGGCATGAAGCCGCCATGCTTCTTGAGGTTGTCCGCCGTCTCGACCGGATTGAACACGATCGCGGTGTAGAAGAAGCAGAAGAAGATGATCAGCGCCGCATAGAGGAACATGAACAGTGGCCGGCCATGCGCCAGATAGGTCGCCATCGTCGACAGGATGCCGGTACCGCCCGACGCCTGCGAGAAGCTGGCGATCGTGGTCGGCAGCAGCAGCAGCGATGAGGCGAAGATCGGCGGAATCACGCCGGCGGTGTTGAGCTTCAGCGGCAGGAACGAGGTCTGGCCCTCATACATGCGGTTGCCGACCTGGCGCTTGGGATAGTTGATCAGCAGGCGCCGCTGGGCGCGCTCGACGAAGACCACGAAGGCGATGACGCAGACCGCCATCACCATGACGAGCAGCAGCAGGCCGGTCGAGATCGCGCCCTGGCGGCCGAGCTCGAGCGTCTGGGCCAGCTGCGCCGGGAATTCGGCGATGATGCCGGCGAAGATGATCATCGAGGTGCCGTTGCCGATGCCGCGGCTGGTGATCTGCTCGCCGAGCCAGAGCAGGAACATGGTGCCGCCGACCAGGGTGATCGTGGTCGAGATCAGGAAGAAGGGCCCGGGTTCGAGCACGAGATTGCCCGATCCCTGCAGGCCAACGCCGATGCCCCAGGCCTGGAACAGCGCCAGCACCAGAGTCAGGTAGCGCGTGTACTGGTTGAGGATCTTGCGGCCCGCCTCGCCTTCCTTCTTCAGCGCTTCGAAGGTCGGGACGACGCTGGAGAGCAGCTGGATGATGATCGAGGCCGAGATGTACGGCATGATCGCCAGCGCGAAGATCGCGAGCCGGCCGACGGCGCCGCCGGAGAACATGTTGAACAGGCCGAGCACGCCGGTCTGGGTCTGCTTGAACAGGTCGGCCACCGCGTCCGGGTTCATGCCGGGCAGCGGGATATAGGTGCCGAGCCGGTAGACGATCAGCGCCCCCAGCGTGAACCAGATCCGCTTCTTCAGCTCGTCGGCCTTGGCCAGCGCGCCGAAGTTCAGGTTTGCCGCAAGCTGTTCAGCCGCCGATGCCATGCGTCCGGTCCTTGGGTGTAATCTGGTCTAGACAGTCGAACGGCGGCCAAGGCTTCGGGCCCGGCCGCCGCTCGCGTTAGTCATGTAAGCGTGGAAGTCACGCCTGTGAAGCGGCAGCCGCCAGGATCTTGACCGTGCCGCCAGCCTTCTCGATCGCCTCGACGGCCGACTTCGACGCACCGGCGACCTCGAAGGCGAGCTTCGCCTTGAGCTCGCCGACGCCGAGGATCTTGACGCCGTCGCGGGCCGCCTTCGAGATCACGCCGGCCGAAACCAGCGACTCGATGGTGACGGTGCCCTTGGCGTCGAGCTTGCCGGCTTCGACGGCCTGCTGGATGCGGCCGAGATTGACCTCGTTCAGCTCGCGAGCGAACAGGTTGTGGAAGCCGCGCTTCGGCAGGCGCCGATAGAGCGGCATCTGGCCGCCTTCGAAGCCCTTGACCGCCACGCCGGCGCGAGCCTTCTGGCCCTTGACGCCACGCCCGCCGGTCTTGCCCTTGCCGGAGCCGATGCCGCGGCCGACGCGGATGCGCGACTTGGTCGCGCCTTCGTTGTCACGAATGTCAGTGAGTTTCATGGTTCGCCCCTCCTCACTTCGCGTCGACGACGCGGACGAGGTGCTTGACCTTCTCGACCATGCCACGCGCAGCCGGCGTGTCCTGCAGGGTCGATTGGCGGCGGATCTTGTTCAGGCCGAGACCGATCAGGGTCTGGCGCTGCGAGGCGTCGCGGCGGATCGGCGAACCGATCTGCTCGACGGTGAAGGTCTTCTCAGCCTTTGCCATCGAACCCTCCTCACGCGTCCGCGCCGGCATCCGCGCCGGCATCGCGGCGACGGGTCTGCAGGGCCGAAACCTTGAGCGAGCGACGCGCGGCGACGCTGCGCGGCGAATCCTCGTTCTTCAGCGCATCGAAGGTGGCGCGCACGAGGTTGTACGGGTTCGACGAGCCGAGCGACTTCGACACCACGTCCTGCATGCCGACCGCCTCGAAGACGGCGCGCATCGGGCCGCCGGCGATGATGCCGGTACCGGCCGGGGCAGCTCGCAGCACGACCTTGCCGGCGCCATGGCGGCCCTGGACGTCGTGATGGAGCGTGCGGCCTTCGCGCAGCGGGATGCGGACGAGGCCGCGCTTGGCGGCTTCCGTCGCCTTGCGGATCGCCTCGGGAACTTCACGGGCTTTGCCGTGGCCGAAGCCGACGCGGCCCTTCTGGTCGCCGACGACGACGAGGGCGGCAAAGCCGAAGCGACGGCCGCCCTTCACCNCCTTGGCGACGCGGTTGATGTGGACCAGCCGGTCCACGAATTCCGAATCGCGCTCTTCGCGATCGCGGTCACGAGGTTCTCTCGCCATGTCTTCCTCTTACTTGCGCGGACGGTGCCGATCATGGCCCGCCGCTCGCTCGAGCGCCCCGGAATGGAGCGGCTTTCCAAATGCGACATGCGGGAAGCCCGTGAGGCCTCCCGCATCCCGCGGTCGTCAACCGATCAGAAGCTCAGCCCGCCTTCGCGAGCGGCCTCGGCCAGCGCCTTGACGCGGCCATGGTACATATAGGCGCCACGGTCGAACACGACCTCCTTGACGCCGGCCTTGATGGCGCGCTCGGCAAGGATCTTGCCGATCTGCGCCGCGGCCTCGACATTCGCGCCCGACTTGATCTCGGCGCGGATATCCTTGTCGAGCGACGAGGNCGAAGCGAGCGTCAGNCCCTTCGTGTCGTCGATGACCTGCGCGTAGATCTGCTTGCCGGTGCGGTGCACCGACAGGCGGGCGCGGCCATTGGCCACCGCCTTGATCGCGCGGCGGACGCGGGCCTTGCGGCGCGCAGTCGCAACTGTCTGCTTGCTCATGGCTGCCGTCCTTACTTCTTCTTGCCTTCCTTGCGGAAGATGAATTCGCCGGCGTACTTGACGCCCTTGCCCTTGTAGGGCTCGGGACCGCGATAGTCGCGGATCTCGGCGGCGGTCTGGCCGACGACCTGCTTGTCGATGCCGACGACGACGATTTCCGTCGGCTTCGGCGTCGTGATCGTCACCCCGGCCGGGATTTCGTAGTCGATGTCGTGGCTGTAGCCGAGCGAGAGCTTCAGGACCTTGCCGGCGACCGCGGCCTTGTAGCCGACGCCGTTGATCTCGAGCTTCTTCTCGAATCCGGCCGTCGTGCCGACGACCAGGTTGTTGATGCGGGCGCGCGAGGTGCCCCAGAGCGCGCGGGCGCGCTTGGTCTGCGAACGCGGCTGGACGGCGATGGCGCCGTTCTCCAGGGCGACCGAGACCTCCTCGGGAACCTCGAAGGACAGCTCGCCCTTCGAGCCCTTGATCTTGACCAGCTGGCCCGAGACGTTGGCGGTGACGCCAGCGGGGACCGAGACGGGCTTCTTACCGATACGAGACATTGGATCTCTCCTGAGCAGCGGCCTGAAAGGTCAGAAGACCTTGCAGAGCACTTCGCCGCCCACGTTCTGCTCGCGGGCAAGATGATCGGACATNACGCCACGGGGCGTGGAGACGATGGTGACGCCGAGGCCGTCGGCCACGCGCGGCATGGTCTCGACCGAGGAGTAGACGCGACGGCCGGGCTTCGACACGCGCGAGATCGACCGGATGACCGGCTGTCCCTCGTGGTACTTCAGCTCGATGTCGAACTCGGTACGGCCGTTGCCGAACTCGGTGGTCGAATAGCCGCGGATGTAGCCTTCCGACTGCAGCACGTCGAGGACGCGGGCGCGCAGCTTCGAGCCCGGGGTCGTGACGCGCGACTTGCGCCGCATCTGCGCATTGCGGATGCGGGTCAGCATATCGCCAAGCGGATCGATGATCGCCATGATGCTACCTCCTCACCAGCTCGACTTGACGAGGCCGGGAACCAGCCCCTTGTTGCCGAGCTCGCGCAAAGCAACGCGCGACATCTTCAGCTTGCGATAGAACGCGCGCGGGCGGCCGGTGACTTCGCAACGGTTGCGNACGCGGATGCCGGCGGAATTGCGCGGCAGTTCGGCCAGCTTCAGGCGAGCGAGGAAACGCTCGTCCATCGACTGGTTCTCGTCATTGGCGATCGCGAGAAGACGCGCCCGGCGGCCCGCGAACTTCTTCACGAGCGCCTTGCGGNGGTTGTTCTTCTCGACGGAGCTCTTCTTAGCCATCGATATCTCCTGGTTTCCGCGTATGAGCCCGAAGGCTCACTGCCGGAACGGGAAGTTGAAGTGCTTGAGCAGGGCGCGGGCCTCGTCATCCGACTTCGCAGTCGTGCAGACGATCACGTCCATACCCCAGACCTGGTCGACCTTGTCGTAGTTGATCTCGGGGAACACGATGTGCTCCTTGATCCCGAGCGCGAAATTGCCGCGCCCGTCGAACGACTTCGGGTTGAGACCACGGAAGTCGCGCACCCGCGGAAGAGCGATGGTGACGAGCCGGTCGACGAACTCGTACATCTTGGTCTTGCGCAGCGTGACCTTGCAGCCGACTGCCATGTTCTCGCGCAGCTTGAAGCCGGCGATGGCGAGGCGGGACTTGGTGATGACCGGCTTCTGGCCAGCGATCATGGCGAGGTCGCCGGCGGCGTTGTCGACCTTCTTGCGGTCGGCGGTCGCTTCGCCAACGCCCATGTTGATGACGACCTTCTCGATGGTCGGCACTTCCATGACGTTCTTGTAGCCGAATTCCTTGATCATCGCGGGACGGACGACGTCCTCGTAATGCTTCTTCAAACGCGGCGAGAGAGCCGCCTGCTGATTCTCAGCCATCGATCAGATCCCCCGAACGCTTGGCGAAACGGACCTTGCGGCCGTCATCGAGCACCTTGAAGCCGACGCGGGTCGGCTTGCCGTCCTTCGGATCGGCGACAGCCAGGTTCGACAGGTCGATCGTGGCCTCCTTGCTGATGATGCCGCCCTCGGACTGGGCGGTAGCCTTGGTGTGCTTCTTCACCAGGTTCACGCCGCGCACGACGGCGCGGGCGTCCTTCGGCAGGACCTGGAGCACTTCGCCGTTCTTGCCCTTGTCGCGGCCGGCGAGCACGACGACCTTGTCGCCCTTCTTGATCTTCGCAGCCATCACAGCACCTCGGGAGCGAGCGAAATGATCTTCATGTGGTTCTTGGCGCGCAGCTCGCGCGGAACCGGTCCGAAGATACGGGTGCCCACCGGCTCCTTCTGGTTGTTGATCAGCACGGCCGCATTGCGGTCGAAGCGGATCACGGAACCGTCGGGACNCTTGATGTCCTTGGCCGTACGAACGACGATCGCCTTCATGACGTCGCCCTTCTTCACGCGGCCGCGCGGGATGGCTTCCTTGATCGAAACCACAATGATGTCGCCGATGCGGGCATAGCGCCGCTTCGAGCCGCCGAGAACCTTGATGCACATCACGCGGCGAGCGCCGGAATTGTCGGCGACCTCGAGATTCGTCTGCACCTGGATCATGGCCTTGATCCTTCCATTCCATATCAGCGCGGTTTCCGGACAAAGGCGGAGTGCCTAAGCCCGGACTACGACTGACGGGGGNCGATCGCCCCCTGGCCTCAATGATTCGACTTACGCCTTGGGAGCGTTGTCGAGCACAACCCAGCTTTTCAGCTTGGAAATGGGCTTCGACTCCTCGATCCAGACCGAGTCACCGACCTTGAACGNCCCCGCCTCGTCATGGGCGTGATAGTTCTTCGAACGGCGCACCGTCTTCTTGAGGAGCGGGTGCGTATAACGCCGCTCGACCTTGACTACAACCGTTTTGTTTTGCTTGTCGCTGACGACGACGCCCTGCAGCACGCGCTTCGGCATGGTCCCCTACTCCTCAGGCGCTCACTGCCGCGGTCTTCGACCGCTGCAGTGTCTTGATGCGGGCGATCTCCTTGCGCACCTGGGTGACCCGAGCGGTATTCTCGAGCTGGCCGGTGGCGCGCTGGAAACGCAGGTTGAACTGCTCCTTCTTGAGCTTGAGAAGCTCGTCCTGGAGCTGGTCCGTGCTCATCACTTTGAGATCGGACAGGCGTTGAGTCGATTTCATCTCGCCCTCCTTACTCGGCGATGCGCTGGATGAAGCGGGTCTTGATCGGCAGCTTGGCGGCGCCGAGACGGAGCGCCTCGCGGGCGATATCCTCCGGCACGCCGTCCAGCTCGAACATGATCCGGCCCGGCTTGACCTTGGCCGCCCAGAACTCGGGCGAACCCTTGCCCTTACCCATGCGGACTTCGGTCGGCTTCTTCGAGACCGGCACGTCCGGGAAGATCCGGATCCAGACTCGGCCCGCGCGCTTCATGGCGCGGGNGATGGCACGACGGGCCGCCTCGATCTGGCGGGCCGTGACGCGCTCCGGCTCCTGGGCCTTCAGGCCGAACTGGCCGAAGTTGAGGTCCGTACCGCCCTTGGCGACGCCGGAGATGCGTCCCTTGAACTGCTTACGGAACTTAGTGCGCTTTGGTTGCAGCATGGCTCTTCTCGATCAGCCTTACGCAGCCTGCTCGCGACGTTCGCGGCGCTCACCACCAGAGCGGCCGCCCTCGTCCGAGAGGCGCTTGTCCTGGGCCATCGGGTCGTGTTCGAGGATCTCGCCCTTGAAGATCCAGACCTTGATCCCGCACGTGCCATAAGTCGTGAAGGCGGTGGCGACGCCGTAGTCGACGTCGGCGCGCAGCGTATGCAGCGGCACGCGGCCCTCGCGATACCATTCGAGGCGCGCGATTTCCGCGCCGCCCAGACGGCCCGAGCAGTTGATGCGGATGCCCTCGGCGCCGAGACGCATCGCCGACTGCACGGCGCGCTTCATGGCGCGACGGAAGGCGACGCGGCGCTCGAGCTGCTGCGCGATCGAGTCGGCGACCAGGGTCGCGTCGATCTCGGGCTTGCGCACCTCGACGATGTTGATCGTCACGTCGGCGTTCGTCAGCTTCGCGACCGTCTTGCGCAGCTTCTCGATGTCCGCGCCCTTCTTGCCGATCACCACGCCCGGACGAGCCGAGTGGATGGTGACGCGGCACTTCTTGTGCGGACGCTCGATGATGATCTTCGAGACGGCGGCCTGCTTCAGCAGCTTCATGAGGGCGGCGCGGATGGCCATGTCCTCATGGAGCAGCTTGCCGTATTCGCCCTTGTTGGCGAACCAGCGCGAATCCCAGGTCCGGTTGATGCCGAGACGAAGGCCGATCGGATTGATTTTCTGACCCATCGTTCTCTCCTCAGGCCTTGGCCGCCTGAACTTCGCGCACCACGATCGTGATGTTGGCGAAGGGCTTCATGATGCGGGCGCCACGGCCGCGGGCGCGGGCATGGAAGCGCTTCATGACAAGCGCCTTGCCGACGAAGGCCTGCGAAACGACCAGGTCGTCGACGTCGAGATCATGGTTGTTCTCGGCGTTGGCGATCGCGCTCTGCAGGCACTTGCGCACATCGGTCGAGATCCGCTTGCGCGAGAACTCGAGGTCGGCGAGCGCGGTCGAGACCTTCTTGCCGCGGATGAGCTGGGCGAGAAGGTTCAGCTTCTGCGGGGAGACGCGCAGGTTGCGCGCCACCGCCTTGGCCTCGTTCTCGGGCAGCGCACGGGGGGCGGAGGGCTTACCCATGGCTTACTTCCTCTTCGCCTTCTTGTCGGCCGCGTGACCGGGGAAGGTGCGCGTCGGCGAGAACTCGCCGAACTTGTGGCCCACCATCTCCTCGGAGACGTTCACCGGCACATGCTTGTGGCCGTTGTAGACGCCGAACGTCAGACCGACGAACTGCGGAAGGATCGTGGAGCGACGGCTCCAGATCTTGATGACTTCAGAGCGGCTCGAGGNGCGGGCGACCTCGGCCTTCTTCAGGAGGTATCCGTCGACGAACGGACCTTTCCAAAGCGAACGCGCCATGACGGACCTCAGTTCTTCTTCTTGCGGGCGTGACGGCTCGACACGATGAACGTATCGGTCCGCTTGTTCGAGCGGGTCTTCTTGCCCTTGGTCGGCAGACCCCAGGGCGTGACCGGGTGACGGCCGCCCGAGGTGCGGCCTTCGCCGCCGCCGTGCGGGTGGTCGACCGGGTTCATCGACACGCCGCGATTGTGCGGACGCTTGCCCAGCCAGCGATTGCGGCCGGCCTTGCCGATGTTGATGTTCATGTGGTCGGGGTTCGAGACCGCGCCCACGGTAGCATAGCATTGGCCGCTGATCAGGCGCTGCTCGCCCGAGTTCAGGCGGACGATGACATAACCCTGGTCACGGCCGACGATCTGGGCGTAGTTGCCCGCCGAGCGCGCCAGCGCCCCGCCCTTGCCGATCTTGAGCTCGACATTGTGGACGATCGTGCCGATCGGCAGCGACCCCATCGGGGCGGCGTTGCCGGGCTTCACGTCGACGCTGTCGCCGGCGACGACGGTATCGCCCACGGCCAGGCGCTGCGGCGCCAGGATGTAGGAGAGCTCGCCGTCCTGATACTTGATCAGGGCGATGAAGGCGGTGCGGTTCGGATCATACTCGATCCGCTCCACGGTCGCCGGCACGCCGGCCTTGCCGCGGCGCTTGAAGTCGATCAGGCGCAGGGTGCGCTTGTGACCACCGCCGCGGAAGCGGACGGTGATGCGGCCGTTGTTGTTGCGGNCGCCCGAGGACGACTTGCCCTCGGTCAGCGCCTTGACCGGCTTGCCCTTGTAGAGCTCGCTGCGGTCGACGATCACGAGCTGGCGAAGGCTCGGCGTGATCGGCTTGAAACTTTTCAAAGCCATGATGACGATCCTTCTCAGAGGCCCGTGGTGACGTCGATGGAGTGGCCCTCTTCGAGGGTCACGACCGCCTTCTTGACGTCAGAGCGCTGGCCGAGACGGCCGCGGAAGACCTTGACCTTGCCCTCGGTGACGAGCGTGTTGACGCTCACCACCTTGACGTCGAACAGCTTCTCGACGGCCGCCTTGATCTGCGGCTTGGTCGCGGTCTTGGCGACCTTGAAGACGACCTTGTTGTGCTCGGAGAGCATCGTCGCCTTCTCGGTGATCACGGGGCCGACGATGACGTCGTAATGCCGCGGATCGAGGTTCTTGGACTGGCTCATTTGAAGCGCGCCTCCAGCNCATCGACAGCCGAGCGCGTCAGCACGAGCTTGTCGCGACGCAGGATGTCATAGACGTTGATGCCCTGGACCGGCAGGACGTCGACGTTCGGGATCGAACGCGCGGCCAGGCCGAAGTTCACATCGATCTCGGCACCGCCGATCACCAGCGCGCTCGACAGGTCGANCTTGCCGAAATGGCCGAGCAGGATCTTGGTCTTCGGCTCCGCGAGCTTCGCGTCGTCGATGATGATCAGGCCCGCGTCCTTGGCCTTCGACGAAAGCGCATGGCGCAGGGCCAGGGCCTTCACCTTCTTCGGCAGCTCGTGAGCATGGTCACGAACGACCGGGCCGAAGGCCTTGCCGCCGCCGCGGAACTGCGGAGCGGAAGCCGCGCCGTGGCGAGCGCCGCCGGTGCCCTTCTGCTTGTAGATCTTCTTGCGGGTGCGGTCGACTTCCGAGCGGCCCTTCGACTTGTGCGTGCCGGCGCGGCGCTTGGCGAGCTGGTAGCGCACCATGCGGGCGAGCAGGTCGGCGCGCGGCTCGAGGCCGAAGATCGCGTCGGACAGCTCGAGCGAGCCGGCCTTACCGCCTTCAAGAGTGACGATATCGAGTTTCATCACACGTTCTCCTCAGCCTGGGCCGCAGGAGCCTCGACACTGTCCGCCTTGCTCTCGCCGGCGACCTTGAACTTGCCCGGCAGCGGGGCGTCCTTCGGCAGCGTACGCTTGACGGCGTCACGGACGTGGATCCAGCCGCCGGCGACGCCGGGGACCGCACCCTCGACCAGGATCAGGCCGCGCTCGGCGTCCGTCTGGACGACGCGCAGGTTCTGCGTGGTGACGCGCTCGGTACCGAGATGGCCCGGCATCTTCTTGTTCTTGAAGGTCTTGCCCGGGTCCTGACGGCCACCGGTCGAACCGATCGAACGATGCGAGATCGAGACACCGTGCGTGGCGCGCAGACCGCCGAAGTTCCAGCGCTTCATGCCGCCGGCGAAGCCCTTGCCGGTGGTCGTGCCGGAGACGTCGACGAACTGGCCGACGACGAAGTGGTCGGCGGTCAGCTCGGCGCCGACCGGAATCAACGCGTCGTCGCTGACGCGGAACTCGACCAGCTTCTGCTTCGGCTCGACCTTGGCCACGGCGAAATGGCCNCGCTGCGCCTTCGAGACGTTCTTGACCTTGGCACGGCCCGTCCCGAGCTGCACGGCGACATAGCCGTTCTTGTCCTTCGTGCGGTGCGCGACGACCTGGCAGTTGTCGAGCTTCAGCACGGTGACCGGGATGTGCTCGCCGGCATCGGTGAAGATGCGGGTCATCCCGACTTTCTGTGCAATCACACCGGAACGCATCGGTGCATACCTTCCTCTGGGGTCATGTCCATCCGGGGGCACCGGAAACAGAGGACCCGTTTAATCGGATCAGAGCTTGATTTCGACGTCGACGCCGGCGGCGAGATCGAGCTTCATGAGGGCGTCGACCGTCTGCGGGGTCGGGTCGACGATATCGAGGACCCGCTTGTGGGTCCGCATCTCGAACTGCTCGCGCGACTTCTTGTCGATGTGGGGCGAGCGGTTGACGGTGAACTTCTCGATCAGCGTCGGCAGCGGGATCGGGCCGCGCACCTGGGCGCCCGTCCGCTTCGCGGTCGAGACGATCTCTCGCGTCGACGCATCGAGAATGCGGTGATCGAACGCCTTAAGGCGGATCCGGATGTTCTGACCGTTCATGGTCCTGGTGTCTCCGTGACGTGAAAAGGCGAAAGCCCCGAAGGGCTCTCGCCCTCACGAAAACGCGTTACGCGATGATGGTTGCGACGACGCCTGCACCGACGGTGCGGCCGCCTTCGCGGATGGCGAAGCGCAGCTTCTCTTCCATCGCGATCGGCACGATCAGGTGCACTTCCATGGCGATGTTGTCGCCCGGCATCACCATCTCCGTGCCCTCGGGCAGGTGCACCACGCCGGTCACGTCCGTCGTGCGGAAGTAGAACTGCGGGCGGTAGTTGGTGAAGAACGGGGTGTGGCGACCGCCCTCTTCCTTGGTCAGGATGTAGGCCTCGGCCTTGAACTTGGTGTGCGGCTTCACCGAGCCCGGCTTGCACAGCACCTGGCCGCGCTCGACGTCCTCGCGCTTGGTGCCGCGCAGCAGCGCGCCGATGTTGTCGCCGGCCTGGCCCTGGTCGAGCAGCTTGCGGAACATCTCGACGCCCGTCACCGTCGTCTTCTGCGTGTCGCGGATGCCGACGATCTCGATTTCCTCGCCGACCTTGACGATGCCGCGCTCGACGCGGCCGGTCACCACCGTGCCGCGGCCCGAGATCGAGAACACGTCCTCGACCGGCATCAGGAACGGCTGGTCAACCGGACGCTCCGGCTGCGGGATGTAGTCGTCGACCGTCTTCATCAGCGCGATCACCGCGTCATGCCCGATCTCCGGGGTGACGCCGTCCAGCGCGGCCTTGGCCGAGCCCTTGGTAATCGGGATGTCGTCGCCCGGGAAGTCGTACTTCGACAGAAGCTCGCGGATCTCCATCTCGACCAGCTCGAGCAGCTCGGCGTCGTCGACCAGATCGACCTTGTTCATGAACACCACCAGCGCGGGAACGCCGACCTGGCGCGCCAGCAGGATGTGCTCGCGGGTCTGCGGCATCGGGCCGTCGGCCGCCGACACAACCAGGATCGCGCCGTCCATCTGCGCCGCGCCGGTGATCATGTTCTTCACATAGTCGGCGTGCCCGGGGCAGTCGACGTGGGCATAGTGGCGGGCCGGGGTCTCGTACTCGACATGCGCCGTCGAGATCGTGATGCCGCGCGCCTTCTCCTCCGGCGCCTTGTCGATCTGGTCATACGCCGTGAACGACGCACCACCCGACTCCGCCAGCACCTTCGTGATCGCAGCCGTCAACGACGTCTTGCCATGGTCGACGTGACCAATCGTTCCAATGTTGCAGTGCGGCTTCGTGCGAGCAAACTTCTCTTTGGCCATCGTAGCCTCCGTCAGATCTCTTCAAGTGTTCAGTGTAATGCGTTGTTCGATCAGGCGTATTTGGCCTGAACCTCGGCAGCGACCGCGGACGGCACCTGCTCGTAGTGGTCGAACTGCATCGTATAGTTGGCGCGGCCCTGGCTGAACGAGCGCAGCTGGTTCACATAGCCGAACATGTTGGCCAGCGGCACCATCGCATTGATGACGACCGCGTTGCCGCGCATGTCCTGGCCCTGGATCTGGCCGCGCCGGGAGTTCAGGTCGCCGATGACCGAGCCGGTATAGTCTTCCGGGGTCACGACCTCGACCTTCATGATCGGCTCGAGCAGCACCGAGCCGCCCTTCTGCAGGCCTTCACGCAGAGCGGCGCGCGAGGCGATTTCGAAGGCCAGAGCCGACGAGTCGACCTCGTGGAAGGCGCCGTCGATCAGCGAGACCTTGACGTCGACCACCGGGAAGCCGGCGAGCACGCCGGAACCGATGACCGAGTTGAGGCCCTTCTCGACGCCCGGGATGTACTCCTTGGGCACCGCGCCGCCGACGATCTTCGACTCGAACTCGAAGCCCTTGCCGGTCTCGTTCGGCTCGATCACCAGCTTGACGCGGGCGAACTGGCCGGTACCGCCGGTCTGCTTCTTGTGGGTGTAGTCGACCTCGGCCTTCTTGGTCAGCGTCTCGCGATACGCAACCTGCGGCGCGCCGATATTGGCGTCGACCTTGTAGGTGCGCTTCAGGATGTCGACCTTGATGTCGAGATGCAGCTCGCCCATGCCCTTCAGGATGGTCTGGCCGCTCTCCTGGTCGGTCGAGACGCGGAAGGACGGATCCTCGTTCGCGAGCTTCGACAGCGCCAGACCCAGCTTCTCCTGGTCGGCCTTGGACTTCGGCTCGATCGCGATCGTGATGACCGGCTCGGGGAACTCCATGCGCTCCAGGATCACCGCCTGGTTCGGATCGCACAGCGTGTCGCCGGTACGGACATCCTTGAGGCCGGCCAGGGCGACGATGTCGCCGGCATAAGCCTCCTTGATGTCCTCGCGGTTGTTCGCGTGCATCAGCAGCATGCGGCCGACACGCTCTTTCTTGTCGCGCGTCGAGTTGATGACGCCCTGGCCCGCCTCGACCTTGCCGGAATAGACGCGGCAGAAGGTGATCGTGCCGACGAAGGGGTCGTCCATGATCTTGAAGGCGAGCATGGCGAAGGGAGCTTCGTCGGTCGGCTCGCGGGTGGTCGGCTCTTCGGTCTTGAAGTCGATGCCTTCAACCGCGCCGCGATCGACCGGCGACGGCAGGAAGTCGACGACGGCGTCGAGCAGGGGCTGCACGCCCTTGTTCTTGAAAGCCGAACCGCAGAGCACCGGGTGGAAGGCGCGGCGCTGCACGGCCGTGCGCACCAGACGGCGCAGCGTGTCGGCGTCCGGCTCGTTGCCTTCGAGATAGGCCTCCATCGCCGCATCGTCCATCTCGACGGCGGCTTCGACCAGCTTCGAGCGATACTCGGCAGCCTTGTCGGCGAGATCGGCCGGGATCTCCTTCTCGTCGAAGGACGCGCCGAGCGCCTCGCCGTTCCAGACGATCGCCTTCATCTTGATGAGGTCGATCACGCCGGCGAAGTTCGACTCCGAACCGATCGGGATCTGCAGGCAGACGGGCTTGCCGGCGACGCGGTCGATGATGTCCTGGACGCAGCGATAGAAATCGGCGCCGATCTTGTCCATCTTGTTGACGAAGACGACGCGCGGGACGTCGTACTTGTCGGCCTGGCGCCAGACGGTCTCGGTCTGCGGCTCGACGCCCTGGTTGCCGTCGAGGACGCACACGGCGCCGTCGAGCACGCGCAGCGAACGCTCGACTTCGATGGTGAAGTCGACGTGGCCGGGGGNGTCGATGATGTTCAGGCGGTTGTCGCGCCAGAAGCAGGTCGTCGCAGCCGAGGTGATCGTGATGCCACGCTCCTGCTCCTGCGTCATCCAGTCCATGGTCGCGGCGCCGTCATGGACTTCGCCGATCTTATGGCTCTTGCCGGTGTAGAACAGGATGCGCTCGGTCGTCGTCGTCTTGCCGGCATCGATGTGGGCCATGATGCCGAAGTTGCGATAGCGATCGATGGGATGAGAACGGGGCATGGGAATGCTCTGTCTTTCCGGGTCGTAACGGACGAATTACCAGCGGTAGTGCGAGAAGGCCCGGTTGGCTTCCGCCATCCGGTGCGTGTCTTCGCGCTTCTTGACGGCGTTGCCACGGTTGTTGGCGGCGTCCATCAGCTCGGCCGAGAGGCGCTCGACCATGGTGCGGTCGTTGCGGCCGCGGGCCGCGGCGATCAGCCAGCGGATGGCGAGAGCCTGGCGGCGCTCGGTGCGAACCTCGACGGGGACCTGGTAGGTCGCGCCGCCGACGCGGCGGGAACGGACCTCGATCGCCGGGGCGACGTTCTCGAGCGCGGTCTTGAAGACGGCGAGCGGGTCGCTCTTCAGCTTGCCCTCGATGATATCGAAGGCGCCGTAGACGATGCCTTCGGCGGTCGACTTCTTGCCCTCGTACATGACCGAGTTCATGAACTTGGTCACGACCACGTCGCCGAACTTGGCGTCGGGAATGATCTCGCGCTTCTCTGCACTATGGCGGCGGGACATCGTCTAGTCTCCGGTCAAATCTTCTAAAACGGCGAACCGGCTGGGCCCCTGCCCGGCCGGTCCGACACTGATTACTTCGGACGCTTGGCGCCGTATTTCGAACGGCGCTGCTTGCGGTTCTTGACACCCTGCGTGTCGAGCACGCCGCGCAGGATGTGATAGCGCACGCCGGGAAGGTCCTTGACGCGGCCGCCGCGGATCATGACGACCGAGTGCTCCTGGAGGTTGTGACCCTCACCCGGAATGTAGCCGATGACCTCGAAGCCGTTGGTCAGGCGCACCTTGGCGACCTTACGCAGCGCCGAGTTCGGCTTCTTCGGGGTCGTCGTGTAGACACGCGTGCAGACGCCGCGCTTCTGCGGGCAATTCTCGAGCGCCGGCGCGGTGTTGCGCGCCTTGACCGGCGAGCGCGGCTTGCGGATCAGCTGGCTGATTGTCGGCATTTAAGGCCTCTCGCTCCCTTGAGCGCTAGATGAATTCGGTGTCCATTCCGGCGCCGAGCGAGGCCATGACCAAACGAAGCCGCGCCATCGGCGCCCTTTTACGGGGCCTCAGGCGCGTTCGCCATGCAGAGGAACACGGAGCGAGCCCGCATTCATGCGTCCTGCCATGTCGTCGTTAGACGCTGGAATTCCGATGGAGTTTCGGTCGCGAACCTCGCTTGCAACAAAGGCAAGCGACAAACGTGTCCGACAGCCATCGACAGTGGCGCGCTTATGACTCAGGTAAGGATTCGCGTCAACCCCGGATTTGCCCCTTAGGCCCGTTGCGGTCAGCTTATTCTGCGGGCCAACCAGCTAAGCGGTCTCTAGGCTAAAAGTGAGAGACGGATTCAGCTTCAATCGTCGTCATCTTCAGCACTCGCGCGCATCTGGTCGTTCCAGAGCTTGCGGTAGAGACCGGAGCNCTTGCGCATCAGGGTCGCGTGGTCGCCGCGCTGCACGACTCGGCCCGCTTCCATGACGATGATCTCGTCCATGTCGGCGACCGAGGTCAGGCGATGCGTCACGAACAGCAGGCTGCGGCCGCGGCCGATCTTCTTCAAGGTGCGGTTGATCGCGGCCTCGGTGGTCTGGTCGAGCGCCGAGGTCGCCTCGTCGAGCAGGAGAATCGCCGGATCGCGCAGCAGGGCCCGGGCGATGGCGATGCGCTGGCGCTGGCCGCCCGACAGGGTCTCGCCGCGCTCGCCGACGATGGTGTCGTAGCCCGCGGGCAGACTCATGATGAACTTATGGATCTCGGCCTTCTTCGCGGCGGCCTCGACCTCGGCGTCCGACGCCTCCAGCGCGCCGAACCGGATGTTCTCGCGCAGCGAGGTATGAAACAGGACATTGTCCTGGAACACCACCGCCATCTGGGCGCGCAGCGAATCGCGGGTGACGCTGGCGATGTCGACGCCGTCGATCGTCACCCTGCCGCGCTGCGGATCGTGGAAGCGCAGCAGCAGGCTGAGCAGCGTGCTCTTGCCCGCCCCGCTCGGCCCGACGATGGCGACGCGCGTGCCGGCGGGAATCGCAAGGTCGAGCCCGTCGATCTGGGCGCCCTCCCCGCCATAGGAGAAGCGCACGCCTTGAAAGCCGATCTCGCGTGCGATCCGCGGGCACTCGACTGCGTTCGGCCGATCCGAGACCCGGATCGGCTCGTCGAGGACGTCGCGCATGTGCCGGACCGCGCCGGAGGCATCGATCACCACCGGGATGTACTGGGTCAGGTGGTTGAGATTGTAGGTGATCTCCCAGAACACCGCCTCGAAGGCGACGAAGGTGCCCACCGTGATCACGTCGTTGAAGGTCAGATAGGCGCCGATCGCCAGCACGATCAGGTGCAGCCAGAGCACCACGATGGTGATCGAGCGCTCGACCATGGTGTTGAGGAAGGTCGAGCGCGACTGCGCCGCCCGCAGCACGCTGTTGCGCTGGCCGAACCAGAGCTGCGAGATGCGCACGAGGCCGAAGGCCTTCACCACCGGCTGGGCGCCGATATTCTCTTGGACGACGCCGAGCTCGCCGGCCTGCGCCCGCTTCACCTCGTAGCTGGCCGCGACCGCCTTCGGCGTGAGCAGCCGCGGCCCGATCAGGGCGATCGGGATGATCAGCAGCGCCAGCAGGCCGAGCTCGGTGTTGAGGTAGATCAAGAGGGCGATGCCCGCCAGCAGCTCGAGCAGCGGCAGCGCGCCCCAATTGGCGAAATGAATGACCGCCTCTTCATAGGTGGTCATGTCGTTCGAGAAGCGCGACAGGATCTCGCCGCGGCGATGGCGCTCATAGAAGCTCAGCGGCAGCTTCTGGATGTGCTCGAACAGCGAGCGGCGCACATCGGTTGTGATCGCCGCCGTCACCTTCGCGTCGATCCATTCATACCAGATCGCCACGACCGAGGTGATGACCCCGGCGATCCCCAGCACGCTGAGAATGAAGATCAGCTCGCTGCGGTCCTTGTCCTCGAACACCTCGTCGAGGAGGTATTTGAGCGAGAGCGGCATCAGCACGTTGAAGGCCATCTCGACCAGCAGGCCGAGGCCGACCAGCGCGATGCCGAGCCGATGCGGGCCCAGATGCGGCCAGGTGAAGGAGAGGACGCCCCTCAGCGCGCCCGCCGCTTCGCCGGCGGTGTAGACGACCGGACCGTCGTCGTCCTCGTCGTCCTCCTCCTCGTCATCCTCGTCGTCTTCGTCCTCGTCCTCCGCCTCGGCCGTGCCGGACTGCAGCGCGCGCCGCTTCGGCTCCTCGGGCGGACGCGGCATCGGCCGCTTCGCTGCGCCGGCAGGGCCGGCGGCCTTCGCCGCCGGATCGGGCGCAGCACTGTTCTCGCCCGTGCCCGGCTTGACCTCGTCGTCGCTCACTGCTCATCGGCGAGGCTGATCCAGCGCCCGCCGCTCCCTGTCGGATCGGTTGTCGGTCAAGAGCCGGATACGGCTCTCGCTAGAGAGGCTCAGGCGCTATCAGGCGCGATGCGGTTGAAGAAGCAGTAGCGCAGGCTCTCCGCATCCTCGTACCAGCGGCCGGGGCCCTTGTCGGCGGCGAGTGTGCGCTCCCAGAGCGCGTCGAGCATCTCCTGGCTCTGGACCGCCATGTCGAAATCCTCGTCGAAGAACAGCTCCGACCACTCCCACCAGGTCGCGAGCTTCTTCACCCCGCGCAGCAGGTCGTACATATCGCAGACCTCTGAGGTGAGGTCCGCCGTCACCGAGCCGAAATAGACGCCGCGCTTGGCGACGCGGTGCAATTCGCTCAGCGCATCCCGAACGCCACGCGTACCGAGATGGGCGAGGCAGGTCTCGTAGACGAAGTCGAAGGAGCCGTCCTCGAAGGGCAGGTCGGCGACCGTGCCGAGCAGGTTGTATTTGGTCAGATGCGCCGCCGTGCGNCCGTGGATGTAGCGGTTGTTCTCGATGCCCCAGGCATCGATGCCGAGCTCGCGCAGCGCCCCGACGAGCTCGCCCGAGGCGGAACCCGCGACAAGCAGCCTGAAGCCGGGCTTCGGCTGCCAGACCATGTCGATGAGGTCGCGGATATAGGCAGGATCGCTGAAGCGGCGCCAGACCTCGCCATAGGGGCCGGCGCCGCGATAGGCGTCGAAATAGCCGCGGTCGATGCGCGGCGACGGCTCGGGCACGATGATACCGCCCGCCTCCCCCGCCCGCTTGGCGAGTCCGGTGGCATAGCGCTGGCGCATGACCTTGCTCAGCATCAGGTCGCTGGCGATATCGGCGGAATCGAGCACGCCGTTCAGCGTCGAGTCGAACAGGTAATCGCCGACGACGATCAGCCCGTCATGCTCCTTCGGCTCCGGCATGTGGTTCGTCACCACGTCACGCACCGGAACGCCGCCCGGGATCGCGTTCACCGAGGCCATCCAGCGATGCACCTTCGCCTCGATCAGATGGGGGAAGGGATCGCCCAGCGACGCCGGCAGCGATTTCAGCGCGGCCTTGGTCAACGCCTCGTCGTCGAGATTGGCATAGGACAGCGCATCGACGCCGGCGATCAGCCAGTTGAGGACGCCATGGCGGCCGACATCGTGCCGGGCGCCCTCGATGTAGACGCAGCAGCCGCCGAAGCTCTCCGACATGAACCAGGCACCTTCGATCTGGCCCTCCCAGAACGGAGTGTCGAACAGCGCGGCGACGCGCAGGTAATGCGCCGGCCGGTCGAAATGGGCGAGATGGCGGCTCATGCCCTGACGCAGCTTGCCCTCGCCGAAATCGATGGTGCCGAGCCAGTTGTGCGGCAGGCACATCAGCACGAAATCGAATTCGCGCGTCTCCGGCCCCTTGCCGTTCATCATGTCGAGCTTGTATCGGCCGCCATCGGCCTTGCCGACGCGAAGGACGCGATGGTTCAGGAAGACCTCGGCGTCGAGAGCGGCGCTCAGGCCCTCGACCAGCTGCTCGTTGCCGTTCTGGATCNAATAGACGTCGATATAGCCGTCGACATCCATCAGATAGTTCTTCAGCGCGTTGAGGCCGTTGCTGATGTGCCCTTCCGAGGCGATGTCGGAGCGCGCCATCGCCCGGAAGAAGCGCCGCGCCGCCGGATCGGCCACCTCCTGCTCGAGCACCGCATCAGCGGTCATGAACATCCAGGGATGGCTGTTGTCGTGCTTGCCGGCGCCCTCGTAATAGGCCTGCTGCGACATCAGCTCGGCGCAGCGCGCCCGGAACGCCAGGATGGCGTCGGCGGTGGCGTCGCCATAGCGGCGGCGCATGCCTTCGACGCCGTCGACCAGCTTGCCGTCGAGATGGAGGGATTGCGAATCCATCGGGATGGTCTGGAAGCCGAAGCCCTCGATCATCTCGCGCAAGGGGTCATGGCCCAGCTGCGAATAGCCGTAGATCTCGGCGACGCCCGCTTCGTAGAGCGCCGGGGCGCTGTCGAAGCGGCGCGAAACGATCTTGCCGCCGAGCCGCTCGGACGCCTCGAACAGCGTCACCCGGCACAGGCCCTGCATCTTCTTGCGGACCTGCCAGGCCGTCATCAGCCCGCCGGGACCGCCCCCGACTATCGCAACTTCCAGCATGCTACCCCAGCCCCAGCGTCTTTGCCTCATATCCCCTGAGAGGACCATAGCGCCACGGAGTTGCCATAATTTTACTACCGCAGCGACGCCTCTGTTTTGTGTGAGCCGCCTCGCCACCCATGTCCCGCTTNAGCCATGCCGACGGCAGGCGTGCTCGCGATGAGGGCGGCGGCCCTGCGTCGACGGCTACGAGAGCAGGCACGATCGGCTCCCGCCTCACCGGCAACGCCATTGCGATCACCAGCACCGGAATCGCCGCTGGCGCGGCGCGGTCGACCGCGTCCTACCGGGCGAAGAGCCGGCCTTTGCCCGGCGCCGACGCTACCGCACCACCATGCGCGCCAGGAGCCCCGCAAGCTCGCTCTGGCGGGTCGCGCCGGTCTTCTGGAAGACGCGCTTCAGCGTCGTGCGTGCCGTCGCCTCGGTGATGCCGAGCCGCTCGCCCGCTTCTCTCGGCGCAAGGCCGTTACCGACGAGCGCCGCCAGCCGTGCCTCCGCCAGCGTGAGGCCGAAGAGATCGCGCACGAGCGCCGGATCGGCCGGGCCGTTCGCTTCGGAACTGGTGACGACCGCGATCGCGGTCGTGCTCGCGAGCAGGGTTTCAACCGCCCCGCCGCCCGCCGGACGGACGGGCAGGATATGGACGGCCAGGATGCCTCGCTGGCTGCGCGGCACGAGGATCGGGCGCGGGTCGTCGAGCGTGCCGGCCTCGCCGAAGGATGCGCTCCTGATCCGGACGTGCAGGGCCTCGCGCGGGCCCTGCGCCCGAGCCGTGAGGCGGCCGCCGGACACAATGAGCTCGTCACCGAGCAGGGCCTCGCCCGCCGGGTTGGCGAACAGGACACGCCCGTCGCCGGCAAGCATGAAAACGCCGACGCCGACCCGCGCCAGCGCGTCGGACAGCGCCAGTTGCGAGGCTTCGGCATTGATCAGGCGGATGCCGAGCCGCAGGGCATTCTCGACATGGCGGCCGATCCGGCTTAGGCGGTCGAGCTCCTCCTCCGTCCAGGCGTGCTTCTGGTTCGAGCGCTGGATCGATAGGGCGACGGACACACGCGGATCAGGCGAGATGCCGACGCCACCGAACCAGCCCAGCCCGTGACGGCGCAGAAACTGCGTGTAGAACGGCAAGGTCCGCATCTCCTCGGCAGAGGCGATGTCGCGGTCGGTGACGGCATCGTGCCGCGCGATGGCGCCGCGCTCGACCGACCGCGAGAAGCGGATGTCCTGCCGCCACCATTCGCCGGCATCATAGTCGCGCTGTGCCGCTTCCAGCCCGGGCGAGCAGATCGAGCCGATGCCACCGTCTTCCCGCTCATAGATCATGATCGCGCCGACATCGCCGAAGCTGTCGGCGATCTCCTGCAGGGCCTGAGGCCAACGTTCGGGCACGGCGGCTGCATCGTAGATCGCCTCGACCGCGGCGACGAAACCGTCGTGCCGCCGAGGCGCCCCGTCGCCCACAATGATGTCCCGGCTCATGGCATCCGCTCTCCCGGCCCCGGCGGGCCGCTCGTCACGCCGGCGCCGCGCAGCAGGCCTATCAGGTCGGCCTGGCGATGCAGGCCGGTCTTGGCCATCACGCGCTTCAGGGTCGAGCGCGCCGTCTCCTCCATCACGCCGAGGGCCGCTGCCGCCTCTCGCGGGCGATGCCCGGCGGCGATCAGCGCGGCCAGCCTGGCCTCGGCCGGCGTCAGGTCGAACAATCCCTGCACGACATCGGCGGTCGGCACGTCCTTCACCACCACCGGCGTCACGACGAGGATGCTCGCGGCACGCGAGAAGATGTCGTGGGCGGCGCCGCGGATAGGCGTCAGGTGCAGGATCAGCGGCGGCTGGCTCTCGCGGCGCGCGACCGGGATCGACCGCACCGTCGCGCTGGCAATCTGTCCCCTCGCCTGCAGGGCCGCCGCGAGCAGGCCGTCGGCCGCGGTATCGATCAGGCCGAGGCGCGAAGGACGATCGACAGCGACGGTGGGGATCAGCGCCTCGAAGCGCGGGTTGAGCGCGAGCGCCCGGCCCTCGCGATCGAGGATCGCCGCCGGCAACCCGATCGCTTCCAGTGCCCGGGCCGCCCCCTGCGCCCGCTCGAATTCGAGCCGAGACGAGAGCAGCATCGCGCGCGCCAGATGCGGCCGCATCCGGTCGAAGCGCGCGATCAGCCTGTCGTCGACATGGCCCTCCTCCCGCTCCCGCTCGGCATGCAGGATGAAGGCCTCGCCGGTCGGCGACGCGATCGAGGTGGCGACCCCGATGCCCAGCCCTTGCGGCAGCAGGAAATCGCGATAGACCGGCTCGCTCGCCATCTCGGCGTCTGAGAGAATGTCGATGTCGCGCAGGAAGCCGGCATGACGGCGCTCGAGCAGGCGACGGGTCCGCTCATTGCCGGGAAAGCGGTTGAAATGCGTCGAGACGACCTGGTCGAACTCCGGCGAGGACGAGATCCAGCGATTGGAGTTCGGCGTCACCGCGACCAGCACCGCCCCGGCGCCACGCGCGATCTCCTGGAAACGCCGCAGAACCTGAGGCCACAGCTCCGGCACGACCGCAGCTTCGTAAAGACTGTCGAGAAATTGCTCGTCCATAGCCCCGGTCGCACCCAGGCATGGTCCGCAGAACGGGGCATCCATCCGCCGACCATGCCTCCGCATGGTTCAGCATGCTCTTCTTTGCCGGGCCGCTTCCGGCCTCACAAAGAAAGGCATCCTGGCGCATCGCTGCCCCCCGACAGGTTTCGCAACGTAAGCTTAGCCCAACTGTACTAGAAAAGGTCAAGAGTGCTGAAACGAGAACGGCCGCCCGAAGGCGGCCGTTCCACAAAGTCAGCAAGTTCGCCGGTATTACTCAGCGGCAGGCAGCACCGCCGCAGCGGCAGCCGCGGCCTTGGCCGCCGCATCCGCCTTCTGGCCGACGATGAGATCGTCGCGGCGCGTCGCCACCTGCTTGATGCGGGCGACCTGCGCGCCGGTACCGGCCGGGATCAGCGAGCCGACGATGACGTTCTCCTTGAGGCCTTCCAGCATGTCCATCTTGCCGTTGACCGCCGCCTCGGTGAGGACGCGGGTCGTCTCCTGGAAGGAGGCGGCCGAGATGAACGAGCGGGTCTGCAGCGACGCCTTGGTGATGCCGAGCAGGACCGGAACGCCGGAGGCCGGCTTCTTGCCCTCTTCGCGCAGCTTGGCGTTGACCTCTTCCAGCTCGATCCGGTCGACCTGGTCGCCGGTGAGAATGTCGCTATCGCCGGATTCGGTGATCTCGACCTTCTGCAGCATCTGCCGGACGATGACCTCGATGTGCTTGTCGTTGATGGTCACGCCCTGGAGGCGGTAGACCTCCTGGATCTCGTTGACCAGGTAAGCGGCAAGCTCCTCGACGCCCTTGATCGCCAGGATGTCGTGCGGCGCCGGGTTGCCGTCGAGGATGTAGTCCCCGATCTCGACGACGTCGCCATCCTGCAGGTGGATGTGCTTGCCCTTCGGGATCAGGTACTCGACCGCATCGGTGCCGTCATGCGGGGTCAGCGTGACGCGACGCTTGTTCTTGTAGTCGCGCCCGAAGCCGATGACGCCGGCCTTCTCGGCGATGATCGCGGCATCCTTCGGACGACGCGCCTCGAACAGCTCGGCGACGCGCGGCAGACCGCCGGTGATGTCGCGGGTCTTGGCCGAGTCGGTCGAGACGCGCGCCAGCACGTCGCCGGCCTTCACCGACGAGCCCGGCTCCACCGAGATGATGCCGTCGACGGGCAGGATGTAGCGCGCCTCGCCGCCACGGGCGAGCTTCGCGATCTTGCCGTCCGGGCCGTTCAGGGTCATCGCCGGACGCAGGTCCGAGGTACGGGCCGAGCCGCGCCAGTCGATCACGAGACGCTTGCTGATGCCGGTCGCCTCGTCGGTCGTCTCCGTCATCGACATGCCGTCGACCAGGTCCTCATAGCCGACCTTGCCGTCGACCTCCGCCAGGATCGGGCGGGAATAGGGATCCCACTCGATCAGGCGCTGGCCGCGCTTGACCTTGTCGCCGTCGTCGACGCGCAGCTTCGAGCCGAACTGGACGCGGTGAACCGCGCGCTCGGCGCCGTCCGGGCCGGTGATGACGATGGCGAGGTTGCGCGCCATCGCGATCAGGTCGCCATCCGAGTTCCGCGCGACGTTGCGGTTGCGGATCTTGACCGTGCCCTCGAAATTCGACTCGACGAAGGACTGGTCGGCGATCGTCGCCGCGCCGCCGATGTGGAAGGTACGCATGGTGAGCTGCGTGCCCGGCTCGCCGATCGACTGCGCCGCGATGACGCCGACGGCCTCGCCCATGTTGACGGGCGTGCCGCGGGCAAGATCGCGCCCATAGCAGGTCGCGCAGACGCCGTTCTTGGTCTCGCAGGTGAGAACCGAACGGATCTTCACCTCCTGGACGCCGGCGGCGTTGATCTTGGCGATGTGGCTCTCCTCGATCACCGCGCCCTTGGCGACCAGGACGTTGCCGTCGAGATCGACCACATCCTCGGCAGCCGAACGGCCCAGGATGCGCATGCCGAGCGAAGCCACGACCTGGCCGGCATCGACGATGGCGCGCATCTTGATGCCGTTGTCCGAGCCGCAATCCACCTCGGAGATGATCGCGTCCTGCGCCACGTCGACGAGACGGCGGGTCAGGTAACCCGAGTTCGCCGTCTTGAGCGCCGTGTCGGCCAGGCCCTTGCGGGCGCCGTGGGTCGAGTTGAAGTACTCGAGAACGTCGAGACCTTCCTTGAAGTTCGAGATGATCGGCGACTCGATGATCTCGCCCGACGGCTTGGCCATCAGGCCGCGCATGGCGGCGAGCTGGCGCATCTGCGCCGGCGAACCGCGGGCGCCCGAGTGGCTCATCATGTAGATCGAGTTGATCGGCTTGTCGCGGCCGCTCTCGTCCTTCTTCACGGTCGAGATGCCGGCCATCATCTCCTGGGCGAGCTTGTCGGAGCACTTCGCCCAGGCGTCGACGACCTTGTTGTACTTCTCACCCTGGGTGATCAGGCCGTCCTGGTACTGCTGCTCGTAATCCTTGGCGAGCACGCGGGTCGCATCGACGATCTCCCACTTGTTCGCGGGGATCACCATGTCGTCCTTGCCGAAGGAGATGCCGGCCTTGAAGGCGTGCTTGAAGCCCAGCCCCATGACGCGGTCGCAGAAGATCACCGACTCCTTCTGACCGCAGCCGCGATAGACGGCGTCGATCATGTTGGAGATCTCCTTCTTGGTCATCAGCTTGTTGACGACGTCGAAGGTCACGGCCGGATGGTCCGGCAGCGCGGTCGAGAGGATCACGCGGCCCGGCGTGGTGTCGTAGATCTTCGTGTAGGGCTGGCCGTCGCGGCCGACGCCCGTCCAGCGATACTTGATCTTCGAATGCAGCGTGACGACCTTCTCGTGCAGCGCGTATTCGAGCTCGCCGAAATCGCCGAAGATCTTGCCCTGACCCGGCTCGCCATCCGAGATGATCGAGAGGTAGTAGAGGCCGAGCACGATGTCCTGCGACGGCACGATGATCGGCATGCCGTTCGCCGGGTGCAGGATGTTGTTGGTCGACATCATCAGGACGCGCGCTTCCAGCTGCGCTTCGAGCGACAGCGGGACGTGCACGGCCATCTGGTCGCCGTCGAAGTCGGCGTTGAACGCGGCGCAGACCAGCGGGTGCAGCTGGATCGCCTTGCCCTCGATCAGAACCGGCTCGAAGGCCTGGATGCCGAGGCGGTGCAGCGTCGGCGCGCGGTTCAGCAGCACCGGATGCTCGCGGATGACCTCGTCCAGGATGTCCCAGACCTCGGGCTTCTCCTTCTCGACCAGCTTCTTGGCCTGCTTGACCGTGGTCGAGTAGCCCTTGGCGTCGAGGCGCGCATAGATGAACGGCTTGAACAGCTCGAGCGCCATCTTCTTCGGCAGCCCGCACTGGTGCAGCTTCATCTCCGGGCCGACGACGATGACCGAACGGCCGGAATAGTCGACGCGCTTGCCGAGCAGGTTCTGCCGGAAGCGGCCCTGCTTGCCCTTCAGCATGTCGGCGAGCGACTTCAGCGGGCGCTTGTTGGCGCCGGTGATGACGCGGCCGCGGCGGCCGTTGTCGAACAGGGCGTCGACCGACTCCTGCAGCATCCGCTTCTCGTTGCGGATGATGATGTCGGGCGCGCGCAGCTCGATCAGCCGCTTCAGGCGGTTGTTGCGGTTGATGACGCGGCGATAGAGGTCGTTCAGGTCCGAGGTCGCGAAGCGGCCGCCGTCGAGCGGCACGAGCGGACGCAGATCAGGCGGGATGACCGGGATCACGGTCATCACCATCCATTCCGGCTTGTTGCCCGACTCCTGGAAGGCCTCGATGATCTTGAGGCGCTTCATCAGCTTCTTCGGCTTGAGCTCCGACGTCGTCGTCGCGATCTCATGCTTCAGGTCGGCGTTGATCTGGTCGAGATCGAGCGCGCGCAGCATCTCGCGGATCGCTTCCGCGCCGATCATCGCCGTGAAGGTGTCTGCGCCGTACTCTTCCTGGGCGCGAACGTACTCTTCTTCGGTCAGGAGCTGGCGATCCTTGAGCGGGGTCAGGCCCGGCTCCAGGACGACATAGGATTCGAAGTAGAGGATGCGCTCGAGATCCTTGAGCGGCATATCCATCAGCAGGCCGATGCGCGACGGCAGCGACTTCAGGAACCAGATATGCGCGACCGGGGCGGCGAGCTCGATATGGCCCATGCGCTCGCGCCGGACCCGTGCCAGCGTCACCTCGACGCCGCACTTCTCGCAGATCACGCCCTTGAACTTCATGCGCTTGTACTTGCCGCACAGGCACTCGTAGTCCTTGATCGGCCCGAAAATGCGCGCGCAGAACAGGCCGTCCCGCTCGGGCTTGAACGTACGGTAGTTGATCGTCTCGGGCTTCTTGATCTCGCCGAACGACCAGGATGCGATCTTCTCAGGGNTGGCGATCGAGATCTTGATCGCGTCGAACGCCTGCTGCACCGGCTGCTGGCCGAAAAGGTTCATGACCTCTTGCTTCATAGCCTGTCTCCTATGGCCGGTGGGATTTCACGGGAAACCGCCCTGCCCGACCTTTGATCCATCGGCCGGCGGCGACACTGCCGCCGGCATGAGTAACGAACGCCGTCGCGCCCTTGCGGGCGTGACGCCTTACTCGGCTGCCTCGGCGGGCACGTCGCCCTGCTTCGGCTTGGTGTTGACCAGCTCGACGTTGAGGCCGAGCGAGCGCATCTCCTTGACGAGCACGTTGAAGCTCTCGGGGATNCCGGCTTCGAAGTTGTCCTCGCCGCGCACGATCGACTCGTAGACCTTGGTGCGGCCGGCGACGTCGTCCGACTTCACCGTCAGCATCTCCTGCAGCGTGTAGGCGGCGCCGTAGGCTTCGAGCGCCCAGACCTCCATCTCGCCGAAGCGCTGGCCGCCGAACTGGGCCTTGCCGCCGAGCGGCTGCTGGGTGACCAGCGAGTACGGGCCGATCGAGCGGGCGTGGATCTTGTCGTCCACCAGGTGGTGCAGCTTCAGCATGTAGATGTAGCCCATCGTGACCTTGCGGTCGAAGGGCTCGCCGGTGCGCCCGTCATAGAGGGTCGACTGGCCCGACGAGTGAAGNCCCGCCTGCTCCAGCAGCCGCTCGATGTCGGACTCCTTGGCGCCATTGAAGACCGGCGTCGCGATCGGAACGCCGCGGCGCAGGTTCTGGCCCATCTCGATCAGCTCGGCGTCGTCCATCGAGGCGATGATCTCGTTGTCCTCGTAGACGGCGTCGAAGGAGGCGCGCAGGGCCTTGGAGTCGTGCGCCTTGCGATATGCGTCGATCGCCTTGCCGATCTGCTTGCCGAGGCCCGCAGCCGCCCAGCCCAGATGGGTCTCCAGGATCTGGCCGACGTTCATGCGCGAGGGCACGCCGAGCGGGTTCAGCACGATGTCGGCATGGGTGCCGTCCTCGAGGAACGGCATGTCCTCCGCCGGCACGATGCGCGAGACCACGCCCTTGTTGCCGTGGCGGCCGGCCATCTTGTCGCCGGGCTGGATCTTGCGCTTCACCGCGACGAAGACCTTGACCATCTTCATCACGCCCGGAGGCAGCTCGTCGCCGCGCTGCAGCTTCTCGACCTTGTCGAGGAAGCGCTGCTCGAGGCGCTTCTTCGACTCGTCGTACTGCTTCCGCATCGCCTCGATTTCGGTCATCAGGGCGTCGTCCGCCGTGGCGAACAGCCACCACTGCGAGCGCGGGAACTCGCTCATCACCTCGCGGGTGATGACCGTGTCCTTCTTGAAGCCCTTCGGACCGGCGAGGCCGGTCTTGCCGGTCAGGATCTCGGCCAGACGCGCGAAGGTGTTGCGGTCGAGGATCGCCTGCTCGTCGTCGCGGTCCTTGGCGAGACGCTCGATCTCCTCGCGCTCGATCGCCTGGGCGCGCTCGTCCTTGTCGACGCCGTGGCGGTTGAACACCCGGACCTCGACGATCGTGCCCTGGACGCCCGGCGGCACCCGCAGCGAGGTGTCGCGGACGTCGGAAGCCTTCTCGCCGAAGATGGCGCGCAGCAGCTTCTCTTCCGGGGTCATCGGGCTCTCGCCCTTCGGCGTGATCTTGCCGACGAGGATGTCGCCCGCCGCAACCTCGGCGCCGATATAGACGATGCCGGCTTCGTCGAGGTTCTTCAGCGCCTCTTCCGAAACGTTCGGAATGTCGCGCGTGATTTCCTCGGGACCCAGCTTGGTGTCGCGGGCCATGACCTCGAATTCCTCGATGTGGATCGAGGTGAAGATGTCTTCCGAGACGATCTTCTCCGAGAGCAGGATCGAGTCCTCGAAGTTGTAGCCGTTCCACGGCATGAACGCGACGAGCACGTTGCGGCCGAGCGCGAGCTCGCCGAACTCGGTCGACGGGCCGTCGGCGACGATGTCACCCTTCTTGATGACGTCGCCGACGCGCACCAGCGGACGCTGCGTGATGCAGGTCGACTGGTTGGAGCGCTGGAACTTCTGCAGACGGTAGATGTCGACGCCCGGCTTGGTCGGGTCCATCTCGTCCGAGGCGCGGATGACGATACGGGTCGCGTCGACCTGGTCGACGATGCCGGCGCGGCGAGCCGCGATGGCGGCGCCGGAGTCGCGGGCGACCGCGGCCTCCATGCCGGTGCCGACGAAGGGCGCGTCGGCGCGAACCAGCGGCACCGCCTGGNGCTGCATGTTCGAGCCCATCAGCGCGCGGTTGGCGTCGTCGTTCTCGAGGAACGGGATCAGCGCCGCGGCGACCGAGACGACCTGCTTGGGCGAGACGTCCATGAAGTCGACCTTGTCGACCGGCACGACGATGACCTCGCCGGCGCGGCGGCAGACGATCAGGTCGTCGGTCAGACGGCCTTCCTTGTCGACGGCCGCGTTGGCCTGGGCGACGTTGTACTTCGCCTCCTCCATGGCCGAGAGATAGATGATCTCGTCGGTCTGCTTGCCGTCGCGGATGCGCCGGTACGGGCTCTCGATGAAGCCGTACTTGTTGACGCGCGCGAAGGTGGCGAGCGAGTTGATCAGGCCGATGTTCGGGCCTTCCGGCGTCTCGATCGGGCAGATGCGGCCGTAATGCGTGGTGTGGACGTCGCGCACCTCGAAGCCGGCGCGCTCGCGGGTCAGGCCGCCCGGGCCAAGCGCCGAGAGACGGCGCTTGTGGGNGACTTCCGAGAGCGGGTTGGTCTGGTCCATGAACTGCGAGAGCTGCGACGAGCCGAAGAACTCGCGCACCGCGGCGGCCGCGGGCTTCGCGTTGATCAGGTCCTGCGGCATCACAGTGTCGATGTCGACCGAGGACATGCGCTCCTTGATGGCGCGCTCCATGCGCAGGAGGCCCAGGCGGTACTGGTTCTCCATCAGCTCGCCGACCGAGCGCACGCGCCGGTTGCCGAGATGGTCGATGTCGTCGATCTCGCCCTTGCCGTCGCGCAGGTCGACCAGCGCCTTGACGACCGCGAAGATGTCCTCCTTGCGCAGGATGCGCACGGTGTCAGCGGCGTCGAGGTCGAGCCGCATGTTCATCTTGACGCGGCCGACGGCCGAGAGGTCGTAGCGCTCCGAGTCGAAGAACAGCGACTGGAACATGTTCTCCGCGGTCTCAAGCGTCGGCGGCTCGCCCGGGCGCATCACGCGGTAGATGTCGAACAGGGCCTCTTCGCGGCGCGAGTTCTTGTCGACCTTGAGCGTGTTGCGGATGTACGGGCCGACCGTGATGTGGTCGATGTCGAGCACCGGCAGCTCGTCGAAGCCGGCGTCGAGCAGCGCCTTCAGGCTCTTCTCGTCGATCTCGTCGCCGGCCTCGGCGAAGACCTCGCCGGTGGCGGGGTTGACCAGGTCCTCGGCGATGTACTGGCCGTAGAGGTCCTCGTCCGTGGCGCGCAGGAACTTCAGGCCCTTCTCGGCGAGCTGGCGGGCGGTGCGTGCGACCAGCTTCTTGCCGGCCTCGATCACGACCTCGCCGGTGTCGGCGTCGATCATGTCGACGGTGGCCTTGAAGCCCTTCATGCGCTCGGCGTCGTAGGGAACGCGCCAGCCGTCCTTGTCGCGGACATAGCTCAGATGGTTGTAGAAGCGCGCGAGGATCTCCTCNCCGTCCATGCCGAGGGCGAACAGCAGCGAAGTGACCGGGATCTTACGCTTGCGGTCGATGCGCGCGTAGACGATGTCCTTGGCGTCGAACTCGATGTCGAGCCAGGAGCCGCGATAGGGGATGATGCGGGCGGCGAAGAGCAGCTTGCCCGAGGAGTGGGTCTTGCCCTTGTCGTGGTCGAAGAACACGCCCGGCGAACGGTGCATCTGCGATACGATGACGCGCTCGGTGCCGTTGACGATGAAGGTGCCGTTGTCCGTCATGAGCGGCATCTCGCCCATGTAGACGTCCTGCTCCTTGATGTCCTTGACCGACTTGGCCTGGGTGTCCGGGTCGATATCGAACACGATCAGGCGCAGTGTCACCTTGAGCGGCGCCGAGAAGGTCATGCCGCGCTGGCGGCACTCGTCGACGTCGTATTTCGGCGGCTCGAAGGTGTACTTGACGAATTCCAGCAGCGACGCGCCCGAGAAGTCGCCGATCGGGAACACCGACTTGAAGACCGACTGCAGACCCTCGTCGCTGCGGCCGCCCTTGGGCTCCTCGACCATCAGGAACTGGTCATAGGAAGCCTTCTGAACCTCGATGAGGTTCGGCATCTCCGCCACTTCCTTGAGCTTGCCGAAGAACTTGCGGACGCGCCTGCGACCCTGGAGGGAAGTTACCATCATGTTCCTCGCAATCTCGGACGGCTCACCCGGGGGTCCGGGCCTCAGGCGGAACGGGCCGCCGGGTGAGCCGCTCGGCGCTCATGCGCCGACGTTCAAACTGGATCGACCTGCATCGTGGCAGGCCCTGCACCACGCCGCTCCGGTTGCCGGAAACGACGCAACAGCCCCGGAGGCGGCGAGCCGCCCCGGGACTGTCCTTGTCGACTAGATACGGACCGGCATCAGCCGGCCCGGCTCACTTGAGCTCGACCTTCGCGCCGACGGCCTCGAGCTGCTTCTTGAGCTTCTCGGCCTCGTCCTTGGCGACGGCTTCCTTGACCGGCTTCGGAGCGGCTTCGACCAGATCCTTGGCTTCCTTGAGGCCCAGGCCGGTGATGGCGCGGACTTCCTTGATCACCTCGATCTTCTTGTCGCCGGCCGAGGCCAGGACAACGGTGAACTCGGTCTGCTCTTCGGCAGCGGCAGCGCCGGCGCCAGCGCCAGCGGCCGGGCCAGCGGCCACGGCGACGGCGGCAGCGGCGGAGACGCCCCACTTCTCTTCGAGCATCTTGGCGAGGTCAGCGGCCTCGAGAACGGTGAGCGACGAGAGTTCGTCGACGAGCTTGGCGAGATCGGCCATGGTTTAGGTTCCTGATGTAAGAGGTTCGAACGATTGAAGGTTGTCGGCTGCTCAGGCAGCGTCCTTGTCGGCATATGCCTGGAACACGCGCGCGAGCTTCGCAGCAGGCGCGGTCGAGAGCTGGGCGATCTTGGTCGCAGGGGCCTGCAGGAGGCCGAGCAACTTGGCGCGCAGTTCGTCGAGCGAGGGCATCGTGGCCAGAGCCTTGACACCATCGGGGTTCAGGGCGGTCTTGCCCATCGCGCCGCCGAGGATGACGAGCTTGTCGTTCTCCTTGGCGAAGGCGGTGGCGACCTTCGGCGCCGCGACCGGATCGCTGGAATAGGCGATCAGGGTGGGACCCGTCAGCAGCTTGCTGATGGACGCGACGTCGGTGCCTTCAAGAGCGATCTTGGCCAGCCGGTTCTTTGCGACCTTCACGGTGGCGCCATTGGCCTTCATCTCGCGACGAAGCTTCTGGAACTGGGCCACCGTCAAGCCCGCATAGTGGGCCACGACAACGACCGACGTCTTCGAGAAGACGTCGTTCAGCGTCGCGACGGCATCAGATTTTGCCGCTTTATCCACTGGGCTCTCTCCGGTAGGCGACAGGCTTGAGACCCGCCGCCAGTTGCACGTGCCGCTCTGGAAGTGACCGGTTGACACCGACCCCTCGCCGGAGCGACGCTCAGTGCCCTGTCCCCTGCCATGGCGTGACGCCGTGATAGGGCGAGATGGTTCGAACCTCTTTCGGCACCTCAGTGCCGGAAAAGTTCTTGCACCGTCTATGCAGGCCTCTTGGCGAAATTATGCCCCCTGGCCGAAGCCAAAGGCGCACCTGCAGTCTCAGACAGGACTGGATGCCCGGCCTTCGGAGATCGCTCTCCTCGACCAAGACATCCATTCTTCGATGGCGAACCATCGAAAAACGCGAAAATGGACCTCCTCGTGCCAAGCACGCGGAAGCCCCGTCACTCATGGAAACGCGAGGGAGGCTATAGACCCTCCCCCGGTTTCTGCCAAGTGGTAATCCTTGCGCCAAAGCGCAAGGTGGGGCCACGATCGCCGCAAGAGCGATCGCCGCGCTAATCAGCCGCCGAGAACNGTGTTCGGCTCGATCTTGACGCCCGGACCCATGGTCGAGGAGATCGCGACGCGCTGGATATAGGTGCCCTTGGCGCCGGCCGGCTTCGCCTTCGAGACCGAATCGACGAAGGCCTTGATGTTCTCGCCGAGCTTGTCGGCATCGAACGAGGCCTTGCCGACGGCGGCGTGGACGATGCCCGCCTTCTCGACGCGGAACTCGACCGAGCCGCCCTTCGAGGCGGCGACGGCGGCCGTCAGGTCCATGGTGACCGTGCCGACGCGCGGGTTCGGCATCAGGCCGCGCGGGCCCAGCACCTTACCGAGGCGGCCGACCAGGCCCATCATGTCCGGGGTCGCGATGCAGCGGTCGAAATTGATCTCGCCCTTCTGCACGGTCTCGACCAGATCCTCGGCGCCGACGATGTCGGCACCGGCCTTCTTGGCCTCCTCCGCCTTGGCGCCGCGGGCGAAGACGGCGACGCGCAGCGTGCGGCCCGAGCCGTTCGGCAGGTTGCAGACGCCGCGGACCATCTGGTCGGCGTGACGCGGATCGACGCCGAGATTCATCGCGATCTCGACGGTCTCGTCGAACTTGGCGTTGGCGCGGGCCTTGACCATCGCGACGGCCTCGGCGAGCGGGTAGAGCTTGATGCGGTCAATGCCTTCACGGCCCTTGACGACGCGCTTTCCGACATGTGCCATTGTCAGTTCCCCCTCAGCCCACGACTTCCAGGCCAATGGAACGGGCCGAGCCACGGATCATCGCCACCGCCGAATCGACGCTGTCGCAGTTGAGATCAGCCATCTTCTTCTCGGCGATCTCCTTGAGCTGAGCCGACGTGACCTTGCCGACATTGCCGCCCTTGCCCGGGGTCTTCGAACCCGAGGTCAGGCCGGCGGCCTTCTTCAGCCAGTACGAGACCGGCGGCTGCTTCATCTCGAAGGTGAAGGAGCGATCCTGATACGCGGTGATGATCACCGGGATCGGCATGCCCTTTTCCATCTGCGCGGTCTTCGCATTGAAGGCCTTGCAGAATTCCATGATGTTGAGGCCGCGCTGACCGAGCGCGGGACCGATCGGCGGCGACGGATTGGCCGCGCCCGCCGGAACCTGAAGCTTCACGTAGCCCGTGATCTTCTTTGCCATGATGGCTGCTCCTGTCGTCCGCCCCGGTGCCGACCGGAACGACGACGCCCCGCCCGCGAGCTGCTATCGCTCCGGATCGGGGGGTTGCAGGGCGTGGTGCGACGAGCAACTCCGGCTGGCTGACCGGCACGCCTCCCACGCATGTGAGGGCCGCCCTATGGCACAGGCCGCTCCGAAAGGGAAGCCCCGGATGCGCTCGCAC
>JGI24771J26695_1000222_pt1 | contig 40930 bp, 43 predicted proteins | sample LakSupMetagenome_FD_26695 | JGI IMG/M metagenome (IMG submission 26695)
CGCGTCGCCACACGCTACGACAAGAGCAAGGAATCTTACCTCGGATTCGTCGCCATTGCCGCAGTCAAACTCTGGCTACCCTTTGTCCACGAAGCCTAGCTGAGCCGATTCTGCAGGCGTCTCTATGCCGCAGGTCAGCTTGTTCTCCCGACGGGGCTGTCCATCACTGCTTGTCGGTCGACCGCAATTTCTGCTAGCGTCCGCTTCTGGGTTGGCCGCCAATGTCAGGAAGTGGCGCGTCTCGTCGCGGCGAATGGTTCGCTGTTTTGGCCCTTTGCTGACGTCTAGAGCGTCCGCTTATCGGCGATCCAGTTCGCCGTTTGCGCCAGCCGATAGACTATTATTGATTGGGAGGTGATCCGCTTCCTTGAATGAGGTAAGCGGGCCGCCAGTCATACGCTGGCCATGCAGGGTAAGGTCTAATCCAGATCAACGCTTTGCCCCGTTGCCATGACCACCCTGGCCTTCGCCCCGGGAAGATGGCTCAGATGCTCGATGATGGTGGGAAGCGGTAACAGGCTGAAGGCGGTGCTCAGGGCATCGGCTTGAGTGGCGCTGGCAAGGATGATGGTCACGCTCTGATGCAGGCTGGGGGAACGCCCGGTTCGCGGGTCGAGCAGGTGATTGAACAGCCCCGCCTCATCGAATTGGAAACCATAGCCGCCCGAGGTTGCGACCGCCCGGTCCACCACATCGAAGGTCGCGCCGATCCTGTCGTTGTGGGCGGGATCGACAACCCCGACCCGCCAGGGACGGCCCGCCGCATCAGCGCCGACGGCACGCGGCTCGCCGATATCGACGAGACAGGTCTCGATTCCTCCTGCCCGCAGGATGTCAACGACGCGGTCGGTCGCATAGCCCTGGGCAATACCGTTGAACGTCAGCTGCATTCCTTTTCGGCGGAAGGCGATCCGGTTGCGGTCGACCAGCACATCGTTCAGTCCCACCTTCGCGAGGGCCTGTCGCAGCGTCGCAGGCGGCGGGCCGACCGGGTCGGCTCCGGGGCTGGAAAAATGCGCGCGGTACATGGCCCACAGCGCCTGTACCGTGGGATCGAAGGCCCCTCCGGTCTGCGCGTGACAGGCCTGCGCAACCTGCAGCAGGTCGACGAGATCCTTTGGCGGCGCCACCAGCAGGCCGTCCCTGTTCAACTGCGATAGTGCAGAGTCCTCGCGATACAGGCTGAAGATCTGCTCCAGCCGACGCACTTCCGCGACGCAGACCGCCATCAGCTTGCGCGCGACTTCCGGATCGGAATGATGGATGCGCAGCGAGGCGTCGGCTCCCATCAGGACGCCTCGCCAGGTGATTGCGGCGCTGGGGTCAGCCGCGCGGCCCAATTCCGGCGCCAGAGCCAATCCGGCGGCGGCTGTGATGGTGAGGAAGCGTCGGCGCGAGATCGTGGCGAGCATGATATGTTCCTGGTGACGGGCCCCTTAGTGGTGGTGGCCCTTCTTGGCCGCTGCGGCGTCGTGTCCCGCAGGGTGGCCCGCTTGCGGGTGATGATCTGCGGCAGGTGGCTCCGCCGATGCGCTCAGGATGTAGTCGCGCGGCATCTCGCTGAAGCCGACGACCCGCCCGCCATTCTCCGCCGCGAACTTCTTCGCCGCCTCCGGGTCCGAAAACGGCACCGCCTCATCCGCACCCATGCCACCTCTGGCGCGGCTGGCGATGACGTAGCTGGCCTGCTTCGCATTGACCCAATTGGCCGTTCCCGGCTTGTCCCATGACGGCGCCTTGGCCATGTCCGAGACATAGATCGCGCGAATGTCCTTGGCCTCCTCCGGCAGCATGGTGAAGGAGAATGCGTCCCGCGCCGACGAGAACCAGACCGGCTCCTTGCGGCTGGCCAGGATGATCTGGCCCTTGGGCCCGGAATGTTCCACGACGCGCATGCCGCAATAATGCCCCACCGCGCTTGCCGTCAGTTCGACTGGCGGCGGCGGAGGAGCGTTGGCGGCATCGCGATCCTGGCAACCGGCGAGGAGCACGGCGCCGCTCAGCGCCGCCCAGAACAGGGATTTCATAGCTCTCTCCTTGAGAAGGTCAGCGCAGACAGGGACAGGGGAACGAGGACCCATAGGGCCAGCGTCGCCAGGAGCGCCTCGTTGCCGAGGCTGTTCCTGGCCGTGCCGGCCATGCCCGAAATGGCGCTGAGGCTGGACGAACCCGACAGGTTGAAGACCCGATAGGCATCGGTCGGGTTCAGCAGGAGCAGCGCGCTCAGCACGCCGCCGGAGATCGTCTGGCCCTGATCGATGACGAGCGCGCCTAGTAGCGCCATGTCGTAGAGCAGGACGAAAACCAGCCAGAGCCCGACCGCGATGCCGGCCGCCGTTCCACGCTGGCGGACGAGTGCGCTCACGAGATAGCCGAGCGCGATGAACACCGCGCCGAGCAGGATCGAGGAGCCGATCATCGCCGCAAATGCAACCCAGCTCTCCCTGTCGATGGTCGCGCCGGTCAGCGCCAGCGCCAAGGCGGCGGCCCCATAGCCGATCAACGTGGCGAATGCCAGGATCGCGAGATGGCCCACGAATTTGCCGAGCAGAACCTGCCAGCGCCCGATTGGGTAGCTGAGCAGNAGCAGCATGGTGCCGCGCTCCATTTCGCCGACCACCGCGTCATGCGAGATCAGCAGGGCGATCAGCGGCAACAGGAAGATGGTGAGGCTGGCGAGGCTGACGATGACGACGTCGAGCGCCCTCACGCCGACCGTGCCCGTCGGCGCGCTGCCGAGGAAGGTGAGGGTCAGCGCCAGCGCCGCCAGGAGCAGCGTCGTCGCCAGCACCCAGCGATTGCGCAGACCCTCCTGCACCTCCTTGCGCGCCACGATCAGGATATTCAGCATGACGCGCCCTCGCGATCCTGCAGGAAATGGGCGTAGAGATCGTCGAGATTGGGCNGCGCGACATCGATGTCCACCACCGGCGCACCGACGCTGGACGCCCGCCTGAGGACCTCGATCTTGCGGTCCTGCGCGACGCTGATCTCGAGCGTGTGGCTATTGATGGCGTGGCAGGGCGTTCCGGCAAACCATTGCTGCGCGGCCTCGATTTCCTGCTCGCGCGTCCGTAGCCTGATCCGGGTTGGAAGCTCCGCAATGCCGCGCAAATCCTGCACGGAACCGTCGGCGACCTTGAGTCCCCGGTTCATGATGATCACCCGGCCAGCCCGCTCTTCCAGCTCGGTCAGCGCATGCGAGGACAGCAGCACGCAACTTCCGCCGCGCCGGAGATCCTCCAGGATATCGTAGAAGCTCTGCCGCAGGGCCGGGTCCAGCCCCGTCGTGGGTTCGTCCAGCAGCAGAACCTGCGGACTGCCAAGCAGCGCCTGGGCCAGGCCGAGGCGCTGGCGCATGCCTTTCGAGTAGGTGCCGNCCCGCCTGTCGGCGGCCTGTTCGAGACCGACGCGTTCCAGCAGCGGGCCGACCGTCGCAGCGCTTTCCCGCTTCAGCCTCGCGTAAAAGGCGAGCGTCTCCCGGCCGGTCAGCGCCGCGTTGAAGGAGACGTTCTCGGGCAGGTAGCCCAGCCGCTGGCGCCCTGCGAACTGCCCCGCCGCCGGGTCTTCGCCGAGCAGGCGGAGCTGGCCGCTGGTTGGGCGGATCAGGCCGATGATCAGTTTCATGAGGGTCGTCTTGCCGGCGCCATTATGGCCAACGAGGGCGATGGTTTCACCGCCCATGAGGTCGAAGCTGACAGTGCGCACCGCCTCGACGGCGCCGAAACGCTTCACGACCCTGTCGACATGCACGACGGGGGTCATCGGCCGGCTCCTGACCGGTCGGGCTGCCTCGGAGGCGGCGCCATCAGCGGATGGCTGTCGACGACGCCTCCGGGCAACAAAGCGGGGAACTGCGCCTGAGCCCAGCGGATCACCTGGACGGCCGGCGAATTCGCCAGGACCTTCGCCTGCGGTGCCGACCACAGCACCTTGTCCATCAGGTTGTTGGGACGATAGGGGCTGTCAGCGACGCCGTCGCCATTGAGGTCGAAGGCCGGGTTGTCGCTCCAGAAATTGCCCCGCCCATCCTTGGACCAGTCGATGTGACGGGNGCTGACATATTTCACCTGGTTGCGATTGCCGATGAAGGCGTTCCCGACGACCTCGTTGCGCTCGGAGCCCGCGGTGAAGTGGATGCCGATATCGCAGCCCTCGAACCTGTTGTCCCGGAACCGGTTCTGGTTGGCATTGTAGATGAAGACGCATTTGGTCGGACCCGGCCGGAAACCTTCGCCGGCCAGTGCCACCTTGTCCTCGCCGGCGGGCAGGCCGTGCTCGCCCGCATCCTTGGAGCGGGNGCCTATGCCAAGCCAGCGTTTGGCCGGTTGCAGCCGGCCGAGCACGAGGTTGCCGGTGATATGGGAGCCGTTGGCATAGTTGAAGAGGAAGCCATGGTCGCGGTCTCCCTCCGACCGGTTGCCGGTCACCTTCAACCGGTGTGAGAACATGATGGCGAAGCCGACGCTGTTGTCGCTCGAGACGTTGTCCGAGATCTCGCTGTCATTGGTGTACATGTAGTGGATGGCGAAACGCAGATCGCGGAAGCGGTTGCCGCTGAAGACATTGCGCTTGCTGGTTATCGAAAAGATGCCATCGCGGCCGAAGCGGATGTCGTTGCGTAGGACCTTGGCTCCTGGCGCGTTCCAGACCGACACGCCGTTGCCGGCCTCGTTCACCCTGCCTTCCTGCAGGCCCACGATCGCGTTGTCCTGAACGATGCTGTCTTCCGCGCCATGGATGTAGACGCCGTAGAGATTGCCTTCGACCCGGTTGCGCTCGATGACGGCACCAGTCGCCGTCTTTTCCAGGAAGATGCCGGCATCCATCGCCTCGGGGTCGAAGCCTGACCCGGTCACCGTCACTTGACGCACGACCGTACGCGGCGCCGCGACCACGATCACGCTGCCCCTTCCAGACCCGGCGACGCGCGCACCGGCCTCGCCTTCCAGGATGAGCGGTTTTGAAAGGCGCAGAGGCCCCCGGTGTTCGCCGGGCTTCAGCACGATGACATCGCCCTCCGCCGCGCTTGCCAGGATGGCTGAAAGGTCAGCGCCGGGCTCCACCTGGATGCGCTCCGCGCGAGCAGAGACAGGGGGGATGACGGCAAGCGCCGCCATCCCCAGGGCCAATCTTTGGCAGATGCGCATGGTCAGGCCGATCTCGGCTCGACGAACATGCGCCCCTTCATCTCCATGTGCATCGCATGGCAGAACCAGGTGCAGAAGTACCAGTACACGCCGGGNCGATCGGCCGTGAACGTCACGGACGCCGTCGCCTGCGGAGCGACCTCCATGCTGATGCCGTAGTTGATCAGCCCGAAGCCGTGGGTGAGGTCCTCGACTTCGTCGATATTGGTGACGTAGACCGTGACTTCCTGACCCTGCTTTACCTGGAAGCTGTCGAGCCCGAAGGCCGGCGCCGCCGAGGTCATGTAGACCCTGACCTTGTCCCCGTCGCGGACCACCTTGGAGTCGTTGAGCAGGTCGACGCCATCCGCCTTGGCCTGCTGCACGGCATCGGCGAAGAAGGCATCGTCGCGCTTCCACATATGGACCGGGTTGATCTTGGAGCGATGGACGATGGTCGCATCATGCGGCTCCGCGAAGCTCGGGCTGTCATGCACCAGCACCATCCGGTCACCGGAGATGTCGATCAGCTGGTCGTTCTCCGGCTTCAGCGGACCGACGTTGAGATACCGGTCCTTCGAGAACTTATTGAGCGAGATCAGCCACTTGCCGTCGGCATCCTTGGTCTGGCCCATGGAGGTGTGGTTATGGCCGGGCTGATAATGGACATCGAGCTTCTGCAGCACCGGATTGACCTTCTCGCCCTTATAGGCGCGCTTGGCCGCATCGATGTTCCATTTGGCGATCTGGCTGTCGAGGAACAGCGTGGTGTAGGCGTTGCCCTTGGCGTCGAACGCCGTGTGCAGGGGCCCGAGGCCGAGTTCCGGCTCCGCCACGACCACGTCGCGCGGCTGGATTTTGTCGTCGAACAGATCATCGAGCTTGCGGGCGTCGAAGACCGTGACGGTCGGCGACAGCTTGCCGTTCGCGACGAAGTGGATGCCGTCAGGGGCCGTATTGATGCCGTGCGGGCTGTTGGCGACCGGGATGTAGCGGGTATAGGGCGAGCCTTTGCGGCCGTCGATGACGGGAACGCCGCCGATCTCCTTGAAATCGCCCTTCCTGACCGCTTCCTCGATGCGCTTCAGGTTGAAGACGACGACCCAATCCTGCTCCTTCGCCATCATCTCGGCGAGAGTGACGCCTTCCTCGGAATTGTAGCAGGTGGCCCAGGAGTATTTGCCCTGGTAGTCGGCATCGGTGTTGTCGAGGTTGCCGTCCACGCGCACCTGCCAGGCGACCTTCATGGTGTCGCCATCGACGGCCGAATAGATCGAGGAATACTGCTTGGGATCGTCGAGGATCTTGCCGTCATTGGGGATCGGCACACGGTCTTCGCCATTGCAGAAGACATAGCCGGTGCGCGGATATTTCTGCACCCGCAAGCCGTGGACGGTGTGCTGGTTCGGCAGCTGCAGGATCTTGTCGCATTTCATCACGTCGAGCCGGATGCGGGCGACGCGGGTGTTCAGCTTGTCGTTCACGAACAGGTAGCGGCCATCATAGGTGCCGTCCGTGAAGGAGAGGNGGGGGTGATGCAGGTCGCCCGCGGTGTAGACGCCGCCCTTGTCCTTCAGGTATTCGCGCGTTTCCGGAGTCAGGCCCTCCGTCAGGATTTTCCGGCTTTCATTCGTCTGGCCCCAGCCTGTGGCACTGTCGCGGTTGAAGACGGGAATGCGCATCAGCTCGCGCATCGATGGCAGGCCGACGATGCGGACCTCGCCGGTCTGGCCGCTGNAGAAGAACACATAATACTCGTCCAGCTCGCCTGGCTTGACCTCGTATTTGTTCGTCACAGCCGGACGCGCTGCGGGAACACCCCGCGCGGTCTGAGCTTCGGCCGGCGTGACGAAAGGACCTGTGCTGAGGGCAACGCCGGCCGCGGCTCCGACGGCAACGCCGGCGACGCCCACGGTGGCCGTGGTGCCAAGCAGGTCGCGGCGGCTGATGCCGGTCTTGTCATGGTCTGACATGGTTCGTCTCCGTTCTAGGGTGCAGTGGTCGGGTTGCCTGCCGGAGTGCCGGAGGCCGGCTCACCTGCATGCGTGAACACGGTGGTAGCGGATCGTCCGCCCGGTTCTTTGTTCCCGCGCATGGAAGGCGACGTTAGCGCCTCGCGCTTCTCGCGCTTCAGCCTCACCTGGATCATGTGCGGGCAGCGGTGGTCGTCGTGGTAGAGTTCCTGGCAATGCATGCAGTAGATGCATTCGTTGACGTTGATCTGCCCTTCCGGATGGATCGCCTGGACCGGGCATTCCTTGGCGCAGCGCTGGCATGGCGAGCCGCACTCCTGCCAGCGCTTCAGCCACTCGAAGGTTCGCATCCGGCCCGGTATGGCAAGCGCCGCTCCCAGAGGGCAGAGGTAGCGGCAGAAGAAGCGCTCGATGAACAATCCGGCGGCGAGCAGCGTCAGGACATAGATGACGAACGGCCAATCGCGGACGAATTTCAGGATGATCGCCGTCTTGAACGGCTCGACTTCGGCGAAGACCTCGGCAAGCGCTACGGAATAGAGCGACAGGCCGAACAGGCCGAGGAAGATGATGTATTTGATCGGCCACAGCCGCTCATGTAGTCCCCAGGGCAGCGTGACCTGAGGCACCTTCAGCCATTGCGCGATGTTGTTGGTCAGCTCCTGCAAGGCGCCGAAAGGGCACAACCAGCCGCAGAAGGGGCCCCGCCCCCAGAACAGCAGGCCTGCCGCAACGGCGGCCCAGAGGATGAAGATCAGAGGGGCGGCCAGGAAGAAATCCCAGCTGAAGCCGCTGATCAGCGAGTTGGTGAAGGTCAGGACATTGACCACGGAAAGCTGCGCGTTCGCGTACCAGCCGAGCCAGACCAGGGTGAAGGTAAGATAGGCCCGGCGCACCCAGACATAGACAGGTGGCCGGCGCACCAGCGCATCCTGAAAGAAGAAGATCGCGGTCAGCACCAGCAGCGCGGCGGCGGTGATGCCGATGGAAACGATGTTCGCCTTCCATATCTTGATCCAGAGGGGCTCCTCCACCTCCCCGGCGACCGCAGCCTGCGCATCGTTCGACGGCTGGGACGCTGACTGGTGGTCTGCAGCCACCTCAGGGCCAACCTGGGGTGCAGGCGTTGCAGGCGCCGGCTTCAGATATGCCTCGGGAAGGGTGTAGCCGAGTTCGTAGGGCAGGAAGGCCTTGTCCCGCGCGCCGACATTGCGCTGGACGAGCAGTTGCAGGTGCCATGGCTCGGTGGGTTGCAGCTTGAAGTCGAGCGGCACGACGAACAGCGCGATTTCGCGGAGTTGCGGCGCGCCTTCAGCGGCGATACTGCCGATCCGGACATGGTCGCGATCGCGAAAACGGACGGCTTGCCCTTCCTGGACCAGCTCGATCCGGTCGAAGATGCCGCCCCGGACATAGCCCGATCCCTTGAAGGAGTAGGCTCCTTCACCGGCGACCAGGATCGCCTGCTGGCCCGGCTGAAGGCGGGCCTTGAGCGCATTGTAGCCTGCTTCCCCCAGCAGACTGAGCCCTATGGTCGGGATGCTGACTGGAGCGAGATAGAGGTCGATGAAGCTGTCGGCAGGGTCGGGGGTCTCGGCATTGGCGGCGGCTTCGGTTTTTCCGGCCTGGGTGAAGGCCTCGGACACCTCACCGACCGTCAGGGAGAGGCGCCTGACGGAGCCGTCGCCCAGCAACTCCTCCCAGGTCCGGGCTTCGCGCCTGCTTTCATCGATCTCCCGTGCCACGATCGCGGCGGCAGGCGCACCGGTGGGCGCGCCGCTCAACCGCCCGCTCCGGATCAACCGTACGGCCGAGCGCGTGACGCTGTCGGCCATCACCAGCACGGTGACAGTCGCGCCGCTGACGATGTCGATATCGGGCGGTCGCTGTGCGCCCTTAGCCACTGCGTTCATGTCGACGCCGATGAGCTTGTTCATCGCCGCGACGATCTTGGCTTCGGGGATGCCGATCAGGACGATCGGCTCCTTGTGGTCGACCAGCTTCACCGCCGTGACGATGCCCTTGGGATCGATCCCGACGAGCAGGTGGATCGGTTTGCCTGAATAGCCGGTCGCGCTGGTGATATCCGCGTTCAGGTACACGTAGCCGAGCAGCTGGTTCCCTTTGTAAGCTGGGATGAGCGGCGGATCTCCTTGCGGGGAGCCGAACCGGTCGGCGTCGGTGAAGAAGGCCGACGGCGCCAGCTTGCCGATAAACTCCCCGACACGACCAGCCGCCAGCGCCTGCAGGGGCTGCGCCAACAAGGCTGTCAGTACCAAGACGCCCAACAAGGCCGCCCGAAGGAAGTCGACTTTCAGTCTCAAAGCAATGCTCCAAATGGTGTGAGAGCACGCATAAGGAACGCTAACGCGGTTGTGCGCCCATAGGTTCCAGCTGCCCCCGCGGCGTGACGAAACAAAAATCTTTCTTGGGAGTTGCCTCGCGACCGCGTTGCGTCTTGGCAAGGTCCAACCGATAGCACTTGACGAGTCCTGTCAACCTCTGATGGGCTCGCCCCAGGACCGGAACGGAGCCCTCCATGGTGCAACTGCGTGTCGAACCGGCCGAAGCGATCGGCACCTGCGAGGAGTTGATGGCGGTCGCCGCGTCCCTGGAGCAGCAAGCCGCCCAGCGCTACCGGGAGTTGGCCGGGCGATGCGGGCGCGGGAATGCGCCAGAGCTCGCAACCCTGCTCAGTGAGCTTGCTGACCGTGCCGAAGAGGAGGAGCGCCGTCTGGCCGCCCGCTCCCATCCAGCTTCGCCAGCAGAGCCTCGCTCGCCTCCTGCCGGCGTCTTTGACGATGAAGGCCTTGCGAGCGCCAGCCCTGCGCTGGTCAGCCGCTACCGTGTGCTTTCGACGGCCGTGCGGAACGAGGAAAGGGCGTTCGCATTCTGGAGCTATCTGGCCGCTCATGCCCGTACTCCCGACATCCAGAGGGCTGCAGAAGGCTTGGCGCATCGCGAGCTGGAACAGGTCGCCGCGCTGCGGCGCCAGCGGCGCTTGGCCTTTCGGGCGGAGCGCAGCCAGCCAGCCTCGACCTCCCCGGCAGATCCGCTCGCCCAAGCCGAGAGCCGGCTACTCGCGCGGCTGCAGGACAGGGCTGCCGGCGGTTTTGCGCCGGACCGCGAGGGTCTGGCCGAACTCGTGACGCACGGTCGCGATAATCTGGCGACGCTGGATAGGATGCCGGAGATCGAGAGCGCCGGCGGCGCCGTCTCGATGCCGCAGGAGGTGGACGAGCTTGCCATGGCGGAGTTTCTGCTGGAGGCCTATCTGGACGTCGCCGACCGGAGCCAGGACGAGGAACTGGTGCGGGAGGCGCAGAGGATGGCCGGTCGCTCGATCAATCGCCTGACGTGGTTGCGTCAGCACCATGCTGGGCGCGACGAGAGCGATCAGGAGGTCTGAGCCTGCCGGCTGGAGCAACCGATCAGTTGGAGCGTAGCTGGAGTGGCCTGCGCCGCGCTTTGTCCGACAGAGCGAGCAGGCCGGCAAAGAGCAGCAGCGCCGCGAGCGTCAGCACGCCGCTTGCAAGTCGACCCGCTGCCCACTCTGCCAGGCCCGAGCCGATCCTGAGCAGCACGGAGACATGCAGCAGGCCAAGCGCGAGATACAAAGCCGGGGTATAGGCGACACGCAACCCCAGCACGGCCGGCAGGATGATCAGCGCATGGCCGAACACCATGGAGATCACGAAGCCGATCAGGATGGCATGGAGCGCGATGTCGTAGCCGAGTGCGGTCTGGGCTGGAGCGGCCAGGAGTAACGCCGCAGCGGCCGCAGCCAGCCAGACATAGGCCGCCAGCATGCACGCCGCCATGAACCGCACCTGGCCGCTCTGCCGGATGCCGAAGCGGGCAATGTCGTACCGGAGCAGCCAGGCCGTCAGGCAGAGCAGGGCCAGGCCGAACAGGATGGAGCCATCATCAGACAGCAACCCGTTCTGCGCGCCGGCGAGGATCAGGCCGAGCGAAAACAGGAAATGGGCCTCGCTGCCACGCATGGGCGGCAGCAGGCGACTCAGCTCCAGCCGCTCCGCGGCGACTGTCAGCACCAGAAATGCAAGCCACCACCCCGCAACATCCGGGATGCTGCTGCCGGTCATCCAGAGCAGGCTTCCGACCAGCCAAGCGAGAGCGCCGAAGATCAGCGCGCCTGTGAAGAGCGCCGGCTGCCGCAACGTGATCAGGAAGCAGCCAGCGGTGAGCACGGCAGCGGAGACGGCATAGGCTGCGGCGCCGACTGGCAGCGGCAGCCCGACGAGCAGCGCGAGAGTGCCAAGACCAGATGCGAGCGGCGCGCCCAACATCCATCGACCGCCCATGGCGACAGCTCTTTCAAGACCGATCAGCGTGCCGAACAGGCCGCAGATCAGCAGCGGCCCGTGCAACATGGCAAGCTGATCCGCAGCGGTTAATCCCAGGCGCCCAATCCCACCATATAACCCCACGATGAGGGCAAGCGCCGCAAGCGCCATGATGATGGCGCGCAGCAACGGCTGGCGCGACGTCGTCGCCGTGGCGACCGGCTTCACCGTGGGCTGCCCCATCGGGCCGTTTTCAGCAGGCGGCATCACAAGGCCTCCATCGCAGGCAATCCCAGCCTCTCGCGGCTGTGTCCGGAGATCCTGTCAGGGGACCAGGCGGGGACCCAGACCAGCGCCACGGCAATGTCGGGAGCCGCAGGGAAGCGGCAGGCCAGACGGGCGCGGACATTATCCGCGATCAGCTCTCCCAGCGGACATGCCTGGCTGGTCAGCGTCAGCGCGACATCCAGACCCTGCGGCCCGTTCCGCGCCCCGTAGATCAGTCCGAGGTCGACGATGCTCAGACCGATTTCCGGGTCGGTGACGCCCGACAGGCAGGCGAGGACATCGGGATCCAGCTCTTCGACAGGTTGACGGCTCGTGGCCATGGCTTTTCTCCAACAGCAGCGCCATCAAAGCGGATCATGCGGATCGTCTCTTTGCGCAGACACAAATTGGAATGCGCAAGCCGTCCTGAGGCGATGCTGCTTGACGGTTGGAGCATGCATTGCCGGCTGCTTCCGTACTACTTCGGGGGCGATGCGAAGCGATCCTTCGCGGCGAGGGCAGCCCGGTCTCCCTCCCGCGCCTCGAAAGTCACAGAGGTCGCCTGTCCTGCATCNCCCGTCACCATGGCGCGGACATCGACCGTCGCGCCGGGTTCGACCGGGACGGGGTTCGGGCCGAGCAGCGTCAGCGTCAGATCGCTCTCTTGCAGTACCAGCGTCAGGCTTTGAGGCAACCCGGTCTTGTTGGTGATCCGCAGCGTGTAGCCATTTCGGATTTTGCCGCTCGCAAGCGTCGTCCACATCGGGTTTCGGTCATGAAGGACCGTGATCGAACCTGTCGACCTGTTTTGCAAGGCGATTCCGAGGCCGCAGGCGAAGACAGTAACGAGAGCCAGCAGAGCCAGCGTTTTTGGCCGGAGCATGCGCCGGAGCGGAGGCTGTCCGGCCCGGCCGCGCTCGATGTTCGTCCAGCTTTCATAAGCGATGAGGCCTGGTGGGCGATTCAACTTCGTCATGACGGAATCGCAGGCATCCACACAGAGGCCGCAGTTGATGCAGGCAAAATTCGGCCCTTCGCGAATGTCGATGCCGATCGGACAGACGACGACGCACTGGAAGCAGTCGACGCAGTCGCCAGCGGGCTGTCCGCTCCTGCGCAGCTCTTCAGCCTTCTTGGCCGATATCCGTCGCTCCCCACGATAGTCTCGGTAGTTGACCGTCAGGGCCTCGGGATCCCAGATCGCCCCCTGAAGCCGCGGCCAGGGGCACATCCACGTGCAGACCTGCTCCCTCGCAAAGCCCGCGAGAGTATAGGTCAGGGCGGCGATGATCCCGATCCAAGCATAGGCGACGGAGGACGCCGCGCCAGTCGCGAGCGCGCCGAGCGTCTCGAAAGCATCCGCGAAGTAGAGGACGAGGCCCGTGCCGGTCCACAGCGCGATCGCGAGCCAGATCGCGTGCTTTAGCGCGATCCCGGCCGCGCGGCGCAGGGTCATCGGGGCACCCAGCTTGCGCAGCCGCTCGCGCCGATCGCCCTCGATGCCCCGCTCGACCGCCATGAACAGGTCGGTCCACACGGTCTGTGGACACAGAAAGCCACGCCAGACGCGCCCCGCCAGCGCGTTCAATAGGATGAGCACCAGCGACGCCAGGATGAGAAGACCGGTGAGGTAGTAAAATTCTTGCGGCCAGATCTCGATCGAAAAAGCGTAGAGCCGACCCTTCTCCACATCGAGAAGGACGGCCTGGCCGGGCTCTCCTACGCCTCTGTTCCAGCGCAGGAAGGGAAGCAGCCCGTAGACGGCGAGGCAAAAGATCAGCGCGAGCCATTTCAGCCGTCGAAACCGACCCTTGACGGACTGCGGCACCACCAGGGTGTCTAGGCGACGGGACTGGGGCTTGAGCGGAGCCGGCTGTCGCCGCTCTGCTGTCTCCGGTGCGGAAGCGGTTGGCGGGCGGCGACGGGCATGGGAGATATCGAGGGCGACCATGGCGGCTCCGACGAGGTTCGGAACCCTCTGTTAGCCGCAGTGTTCGCCCGGCAATTTGCGCAATCTCAAGCTGGCCAGCGATTCACGCCTCCGTGCCATCGCCTCCAGCGCGAGCGACATCCTGTGCACAAGGAGGAGGGTGATGCAGAGAGCGCGTTGCCGCTGCCCCCGCTTGGGCAGCCTCTGCGATGTCGTTGAAGAGATCGGACAGTTCCAGATAGATCGAGCTGTCGAGCTCGTCCCAGCCGATCTCGTCGAGATCCGCCAGCAATGCCAGCAGGGCCGCGATTCGCTGCCGCTGGTCGCGCGCAGAGGCGAGGGCGCGGTGCGCCTGGCGGCTGCGCTCCAGATCCTCGAACCGCGCAATGGCGTCTCTGACCCTGGCGCGGCATTCGCAGTCCAATTCGATCTCGGTTATGACGTTGGAGATCCTGCCGATCAGGCTTGTCGAATCCGGCTGGGAGGCCATGGTCGAACTCCGGTTCAGTCACGACGCACGGCGCTGCCTGTCGGCAATTGTGCGTGCCTGGACCTTCAACTAGTGGGGGCGCCGCTGCTTGTTACAGCGCAAAGACAANCCCTCTCGGTGAGGTAGGGTNCCCGCCACAGGGAGGTTCCCCATGACAGCCATCACGCCTGACCTACTCGTCGACGAGGCAATGCGACAATGGCCGGCAACGATCCGGGTGTTCCTCGATTTCGGCTTCCACTGCGTCGGCTGCCCGATCGGCTGTTTCCATTCATTGGCTGATGCCTGCCTGGAACATCATGCCGAGCTTGAGCCCTTCCTGCAGGCGCTGCGGTTGGCCGCGGCCAACTCTGCCGGAGGGGCTACGCCTGAGGCCGGCCTTCCGCCAGGATGAAGAGCCGATGCGGGTCGCGGATGATGATCTTCTGCCGTCCCCCTTCCACCAGGCCCTGAGTCTCCCAGGCGCTCAGGATCCGGCTCACCGTATGAAGCGTCGTCCCCGTCATCTGTGCGACATCCTCCCGGCTGATCGGAAAGCTGATCTGGATGCCTTCCTCGACCTTGCGGCCGGCCTGCTTCACGAGGCGCAGCAACGCATGCGCCACCCGTCTCTCGACTTCTTCCGTCGACATTTCGACCACCCGGAGATGCGCGTCGTCCAGCCTCGTCCCCACCGTCCTGAGCGCGCTCTCGGCCAGTGCCGGACAGCGCGCCAGAAGGCTGGACCAGCTTGAGGACGCCAGGACCAGCGAGACGCTGTCCACAACCGCCGTCGCCGTAGCGGGATAGCGCGCGCGCCCCATCTGGACGGCAATGCCGAACATCTCGCCCGGCACGACATATCGGATGACGACCTGTTGACCCGCAGGCGTCAGCTTCACGACCTGCAGGTTGCCGTGCAGCAGAACGAAGAAGTTCTCGGCCGGTCCGCCCTGCTCGAACACCACGCTACCCTTCTGGTACCTGACCGACCTGGCATAGGACAGGACGATATCGATCTCCTCGCCGTTCAAAGCGGAGAAGATCGGCAGGCTGGCTATCAACGATCGATCGAGAGAACTCATCGCGTCTTCCGGTTTCAGACGATGGCGTCGGTCCCGGCCACCCANCCTAGTGGACCAGTCTTGCGACGCGATCGGCACCATCATTTCGGGAGACCAGGGCGCTCCCTCCTGCTGAAGGTGCTAGCCGATCTGTGACGCCACCGCCATCCGGGAGAACACGGAGGTCTGGAGTTTGCGTCACGACAAACTCGCTGGCGCGGCCGGGTCCTATGAAGGGAGCCTCTTCCAAGGCCCCAACAGGAGACCGTCATGCGCACGATCGTCAAACTCGCCGCCATCTTCGTCACCGCCTTCTCAGCCGCCGCATCGGCCGCTGAGATCGAGGTGAAGTCCCTCAACAAGGGCGCCAGCGGCGTGATGGTGTTCGAGCCGGCCTATGTCGAGGTCCAGCCCGGCGACACCGTCAAGTTCGTCGCCACCGACAAGGGACATAATGCCGAGTCGATCCAGGGCATGCTGCCCGACGGCGCCACGTCCTTCATCGGCAAGACCGGCGAGGATGTGGCAGTCACGTTCGACAAGCCAGGCCTCTACGGCATCCGCTGCAAGCCCCATTACGGCATGGGGATGGTGGCAATTATCGTGGTCGGCAAGCCCGGCAATCTCGACCAGGCCAAAAGCGTCAACCATCCGGGCAAGGCCAAGGCAGCATTCGCGGCGCTGATCGCCAAGGTCGGGAACGTCCAGGCGGCCGGGAACTAAAAGGCCGCGCGGCCGTCCCAGCGGCGCCCTCTCTTGGCAGGATCATCTCATGGCCCCCATTCCAAGGCTACGCGACGAGGGCGGTCACCCGCTCTGGTCCTATGGCTTCCGGCCCTTCTTCCTGTTCGGCTCGCTGTTTGCCGCAGCCGCGATTCTGGCCTGGCTTCCCGCTTATTACGGCTCCGTCACGATACCGACGGCGATGGCGCCGCGGGACTGGCATGCGCATGAGATGATCTTCGGGTTTCTCCCCGCGGTGGTGACTGGCTTCCTGCTCACAGCCATCCCCAACTGGACCGGGCGGTTGCCACTACAGGGCAAGCCATTGATGGTGCTTTGCCTCGTCTGGGCTTCGGGGCGGGTGGCGATCTCGACGTCATCCTGGACTTCGTTGCTCTTCGCCGCCCTAGTGGACGTGTCATTCCTTGCGCTTGTTGCCGCGGCTGCGACCCGAGAGGTGGTAGCCGGGCGGAACTGGCGCAATCTGCGCGTCGTTGCCGTGGTCGGCCTGCTGCTCGCGGGCAACGCTACGTTCCACGCGGAGGCAATTTTCACAGGTTCCGCCGAGTTCGGCACGCGCATGGGGATCGCAGCCGCTGTCCTACTGATCACGATCGTGGGCGGTCGGGTGGTGCCGAGTTTCACGCGCAACTGGCTCAAGCGCGAGCGCTTCGGGGCGCTGCCCGCAACTTTCGGTAAGGTCGACGCCACAGCGATCGCGGCCACGGGCCTTNCTCTGCTTCTGTGGGTCGCCGCTCCCGCTGCTACCGCCACGGGAGCGGCGCTCGCCGTGGCAGGCGTTGCGCAGTCGGTGCGGCTGGCTCGATGGTCAGGCTTCAGGACATGGCGGGACCGGCTCGTCGTCGTCCTGCATGTCGCCTACGCCTTCATCCCCCTCGGTTTCCTCCTGACGGCGGGGGCGAGCTTCGAATGGCTGTCTCCCTCGGCTGGTACGCATGCCTGGACCGTCGGTGCCGTCGGGTTGATGGTAATCGCGATCATGTCGCGCGCCAGTCTCGGCCACACCGGCCGTCCGCTGGTGGCATCGCGCTCGGTTCAGGCGGTCTACCTCTTGCTGCTCAGCGCCGCGATCCTCCGCATCTGCGCCGTTGTCCACCCGTCCGTCCCGAGCCTGTTGCTGTTCGCCTGGCTTACCTGGACGAGCGCCTTCGCCCTATTCGCAGCGTCGTATTGGCGGGTCTTCTTGGGGCCGAGGTTGCGCACGTGAAAGTAGAGCAAGCTGTCCGGGCCCTGCGCAGGTCACACGTTCAGCGACGGCATCCGAATGTTGATTACCACAGGAGATGGGAATGGCCGACCGACCCCAAGACGACGCACGTGGTGACAGCACGTTGGTGCCAATGCTGATATGGGGACTTGTACTGATTGTCATCGGGATGGCGAGCGTAATGCTTCTCGCTTGAAAGGACATGATGGACGGCAGTTCGACTATTCGCTGCACGCCCCGTCTCGACCGTCGTCGTACGTGATCTTGAGGCTGGATTGCTCTGTGGCCCCCCTTGCAGCTTCCTTAAGAAACTATCCTGACGAGAGCAGGCGGCAACGTAACGCCGTCGCCGCAAAGACTGCGTTACATTTTAGGTGGGAGACGCGGTGGGGCATGATCTAGGACCCTCGCGCCGCCTGCGGTCACAACGGCTAGGTCAACGTTACGATGGGTAGCTCGCGGCGCGGCGATGGGACTTGAGGCGGGGTTCCGCTGACGGGCCCTCAGCGGACCATCAGGTCAAGCAACAGCAGCAGCAGGCTTGTTGCCAGACCGGCAAACGGAACCCAGCCCGGGCACAGGAAAACATCGGCCGGAGGCTGGGCTTCCTGCCTCCTGATTTGGATCAGTGCGAAGTTTACGACGGCAAAGATGACGAGCGTGAACCGCGAGGTGAAATCGGCGAGCCCCGCCAGTGGGACCGAGAGCGACAGGGCGAGGATGGCCACGACGCCAAGCGCTGTCGCCAGGAGCGGCGTGCCGGTGATGGCGTTCAGTTTCGTCAGAGGGCGTGGAAGATGGCCGCACTCGGCCATGCCGTAAAGGACCCGCGCGATCATGATCATGTGGACGATGATGCCGTTCAAGGTGGCGATCACGGCGATGGCGCTCATGGTCACCAGCGGCAGCCCGCTCTGACGCTCGAAGACCAGTGCCAGCGGTGCCGCCGAGCGGGCCAAATCCTCCGGCGGCACGGCGACGAGAGCGATCCAGACCACGACCGCATAGATCAGCGCCGTCAGTCCGAGCGTTAGGAACAGGGCGCGCGGAAGTGTGCGTCGCGGGTCCTTCAATTCCTCGGCAACGTTGACGAGGTGCTCGAAGCCGATGAAGGCGAACACGGCGATCAATGTCGTGCTTGATAGACCGATCCAGGCAGACCTGTCCTCGATGGCGGGCCAGACCTCGGGCAGTCGCGTCAGCAAGGCGCTCCCCGANCCGAAGCCCGCGATGATGACCATGATGAGGCCACCCACCTCAATCAGGGTCATGAGTCCGGCGAAGGTGACCGATTGGACGGTTGAGAGGCAGGCGACCACGCCCATCGCGAGAACGACGCCGGTGATGATCCATGGGGCGGGCCAGTCCAGGAAAACAGCGACGTAGCCTGCGCTCCCGACGCTGATGGTCGCTGCTGAGATCGTGGCGGTGGCGACGACGAGCANCCCGACGGCGAGGCTGAGCCAACGCTGCTTGAAGGCCTTCTCGACATAGGCGGCCTCGCTCGCACTGACGGGCATGCGCGTGCCGAGTTCGGCAAAAGTGGCTGCGGTGAAGGCCATCACAAGCGCCGCGCCCAGGAATGCGAGCGGGGCATGCATTCCGCTTCGGCCGGCGGCCGTGCCGACCAATACATAGATCCCGGCGCCGATGGTAACGCCAAGGCCATAGAGAACCGCATGCGTGAGTGTCAGCGTTCGCAGCAGGCCGCGTGGCCGAGCGGAGCCGCCCTGCTTGTCTTCACTGGCCAAGCTGCGGCTCCTCATATCTGAACGGGATTTGGCAAAGGGACAAAGGCACGGCGGTCGCAGAGGGCGGCCACGCTTCAGGCGGAGAATCCAAGAGACGGGACGAGCCTTGGCGCGATCACGCCAAGCACGAGACCGCAAGGACGCCCGCGGCCGAGCTCATCAACGACGAGGAGCACGAAGTTACCGAAATGTGCGCGTCGTTCAAAAGAACCTGCCAAAGTGACCGACGGGGATCAAGATGGCGTCCCCCTTAGAAGCCACAGACCGCGGGTGCCAATGTCCGCATTCGGCACTGAACCTATGTCTGGCTCTGGCGCATCTCGCCAGGGCGAAGGGCTGGCGGTTTTGGCCCCTTGCGGAGGCTGGGAACGTCCGTTTCTCGGCAGTTCAGTTCAATCTCCTGGTGATGGAGCCGGCTCTGAGCATGCGCACGCATTGCGGAGGATCGCGATCGGATCGTTTCTCGGGAGTCGGTGTCCTACTTCGACATCTCGCCGCCAAGCGCTTTGAGCGCGTCCGCGGGTCCCTTGTGCGGAATGCCAACCTTGACTGTCTGTAGGGTCTGGGCCCGGTAGAGGATGGTGAGGTCGACCGTCGCGGCCTGAAGGCGCTCCATCGGCTGATCGGCGATTGTCATACCGGCCGAGCAGAGGGTCGGGCGAGCCAGGCGATGATCGGCAACTGGATCGCGACCTGCCAGCCATCCTTGCCCGGATGGCGGTGAGGATGGCCGTCACCGCAAAAGTCATCAGGATTTGAACGCTGCCGCCGAAAAGGCCGCCAACGGCCAGTGCCGAGTCACTTGGTAAAATAAAGGGCACGGCAAGATGATACGCGCCGATGAGGCTGGCAGCAACAGATTGAGCCGCCATTCACAAAAGGACGCCACCATTGCCAGGACGAGAACGAAGTAGATAGAGATCTCGGGCTGTAGCGGATGATTGTTGAACGCCTGGACCAGAAGCGCCGCCTGGCAGAGCACAGCGAAACTTGTCACGAAACTGGTGACGCAGGGCCACCGGTCCCGCCCAAGCAGCGCTAACGGGGCTGCGGCCAAGAGCGCTGCGAGGAGTGATCCACCCCCGTTGAATTGGTCCACCCTGAAGTATGTCTTTTGGCAGACAGGAGGACCGCCATGCCGAAGAAGCGCCACAAGCCGGAAGAGATCGTCGCGAAGCTGCGCCAGGTCGATGTGCTGGTCTCGCAGGGCCAATCCGTTGCCGATGCGATCCGCTCGATCGGCGTGACGGAGGTCAGTTACTACCGCTGGCGTCGTGAGTTCGGCGGACTGAAGACGGATCAGGTGAAGCGGATGAAGGAGCTCGAGGCCGAGAACGCCCGGCTCCGCCGCGCCGTCGCGGACCTGACACTCGACAAGCTGATTCTGAAGGAGGCGGCTTCGGGAAACTACTGAGCCCCGCGCGTCGCCGTGCCTGCATCGAGCATATCCGGCTCGCCCTGAAGGTGTCGGAGCGGCGGGTCTGCCGTGTGCTCGGGCAGCATCGCTCGACCCAGCGCCAGATCCCGCGCGGACGCGACGATGAGGAGCAACTCATCGCCGACATCGTCGAACTGGTCCGCCGCTATGGCCGCTACGGTTATCGCAAGATCGCTGCGCTCGACGGCAGGCTGGGTCGTCAATGGCAAGCGGGTTGAGCGCATCTGGCGACGTGAGGGGCTGAAAGTTCCAGCCCGACAATCCAAGCGCGGCCGTCTTTGGCTTGCGGACGGACCCTGCATCCGCCTGCGTGCCGAGCGGCCCAATCACGTGTGGTCCTACGACTTTGTCGAGGACCGCACTCATGATGGGAGAAAAAATATCGCATGCTCAACATCATCGACGAGTTCACGCATGAATGCCTGGCGATCCGCATCGATCGAAGGTTGAAGGCGATCGACGTCATCGACGTGCTCTCGGACCTGTTCATCCTGCGCGGTCTGCCAGAGCATATTCGTTCAGACAACGGTCCCGAGTTCGTCGCCAAAGCCGTGCAGGATTGGATCAGCGCGGTCGGTGCCAAGACCTCCTACATCGCGCCCGGCAGTCCCTGGGAGAACGGCTTCATCGAGTCGTTCAATGCCCGGTTGCGCGACGAACTCCTCGACGGCGAGATCTTCTACACCCTCGCGGAGGCGAAGATCGTCGTGGAAAGCTGGCGGCGGCACTTCAACACCGTCCGCCCGCGTGGCTCGCTCGGATACAAGCCTCCCGCGCCGGAGGTCTTCGTGCCCGCCATGACCGCGCGGGCGACTGCGCAACCCGGATCAGCTACGCCGCCCGCGCTGGCGTCGAGGCCAACCGTCCACTAACAATAACATTGGACCTCTCGGCGGGGGCGGATCAACCGAGGCCGAGCGCATCGCTGCGCGTCAGGTTCTAAAGCAACATCGAGATGGGGGCGCTGTGTCGATACCTACACCGCCTGGACGGCCGCAACGATGGACGCCCTCGACGTCCTCAGATCCGTCTTCGGAACGATCATGGTGCCCCAATCCGTCATCGACGAATTGCGAACCGTGCGAGACGAGCAGGAGGTGCGTGCCGAGCCGTCCATGACCGTCGCTTGGCACAATGGCGAGTTCATCCGGCAGGAGCATACTGCAGAAGAAACTGCGGCGCGGCGAAGCTACATCGAAGAGCAGATCTCCCGCATCGAGCCGGCTTGCGAGGTTCGTCCTGTCAGCATCCCTGGCGAACCTTCCGAGCTTGCCGCGTTGATCTATCAATCCTTTGGACCCCATGCTCTCGACGCCGCCAATCTCGCGGACGCGAAGCATGTGCTTGTTTCGGAAGACATGTATTTCCGACAGTACGGCGAGGCCGCTTGCTCGACCAAAGGGGCCTGGCTGCAAGTGGTGTTCTCATTTGCCCTCGACCTGGGAATCGTGAACCATCGCCGTTATGTCGACTTGGTTGTCGGTCTAGCTTGGCGTCGTCACGGCCATCTTGCTTTGAATGCGGACGTGATGCTTACGGCAATCCGCGAGGATCAAGCGCGAGATTTCGGAAATTTTGCAGCGCTTGCCAATTTCATGGGCACGCGCAACGCCGAGTTGAGATCGCATATCAATGTCTGCGTCGAGTTCCTCAACCAGCTCTGGCTTGAACATGGTGAGTTCGACCTAGCCTGCAAGCGCGCGACGAGCATCCTGATCGAGCGAATGGTTCGGTTCCGGTCCAAAGACTGGGCGTTGGTGCTTGCCTTCATCAAGCGCGGCTGCGCCCCCTCCATTAGGCAATTTCTCGATGGCTGGCTTGCTGGGCACTGCCTCTCCGATGACGCCGTAACAGCTGCTGGCGCAGAGATTGAAGTCGTGGCGACGCAATTGCGCGAGCGTCGTTCAGCGCGGATTGTCGCGGGCGAGCCAAAGACACCACGCGAGCGAGTGCGCAGGCGCCGCAAAAGACGTAGATGAGCCCGGCGTCTCCCGTCGTGCATAGCCGGCGCGCAATAGCAGGAGCGTCGTCAGCACGCGAGACAGGCGCCCATTGCCGTCCTGAAAGGGATGGATCTCCAGGAAGACAACGACGAAGACGGAGATGACGACCTTCACCCCGCCGACCAGTACGAACGCTACCGCGAGCTTGCGGAAAATCGCGGATGGGGCACGCTCCGCCGCCGCGAGTTGGACGCCGTCGGCTCCAAGCTCGCCGCCGAAACCGGCCTGCCTCACCTGAAGGCGGCGGCGGGCGAACACGTCGCCGGCACTTATCGCCAAAGCCTCACCCTGTCGTCCGGACGGTTCGCGATGATCGACAACGGGCTCGGCTTCCAGCTCGTGCCGTGGTCGCGGGAGATCGATCGCAAGCTCGGCCAGCACATCGCCGGCGTCGCGCGAGCCGGCGGCGGCATCGAGTGGAGCCTCGGCCGCAAACGCGACCTGGGACTATAGAGGCCATCGTCCACGGTCATGTCGCGGGAGGGTGCAGGCGCGATCTGATTAGTCGGCGAACTCGCTAAGCCGGCGCAGCTCAGATGCGGTACGCCCGGTTTTGCGTCGAAGCAGCACACGAAGGGTCGTTCCATTAGCGTACCCGGTCCGAGAAGCGATTTCATCGACGCTCATTCGAGTCGTCCTCAGAAGATAGGTCGCGTGTTCGACCCGTAGATCCTGGTGGTACGCCAGTGGTGATCGTCCGAGCACGGCGTGAACTCTTCTCGACAGCGTTCGCGTACTTGCTCCAGTGAACTGCGCCGCGTCTCGGAGCGAGAAAACTCGATCAAGGTTCGTCCGCACCCATACCTCAAAAGCTTGGACAAGCTCGTCCGTGTGTCGAAGGTGATCCGGGATCGCGTATGTCGCCTGGGGTGAACGCGGGTCGAGCATCAAGTAGCGGGCTGTCGTCGCCGCAAGTTCAGGGCTGCGCTGTCGAATAAACCACAATGCCAGATCGAAATGGGCCAACACAGCCCCCGCCGTAACGATGTTGTCGGCCCGCACGATGGTGCGATGATGATCCAAATCCACGCGCGGATAACGGGAGCGAAAGAACGGACTCAGCCACCAACTCGTCGTCGCGGCCCGACCATCCAACAGGCCGGCCTCCGCTAGCAGGAACGTTCCCGTACATGCCGCTGCGATAGTCGCGCCCTGTTTATGCCACGCGCGCAACAGAACGCCAGCGCTCTCGCAATCCGGATGGCGGAGTGTGGTGCTCAGCGCCTCCTCGGTCTTTGCGCCGACCGCAGGCACGAGCACAAGATCAGGCGCAAAAGAGGCGACTGCCGGCACAGCAGGTATGGCCAAGCCATGCGCAGTCATCGCGCCGTGCCGGACGCTCAGAACGGTCGCCTTGAACGACTTGCTTTCTGAGGTCGGCGCCAGTTCGGCGGCTGTGGTCAGCGTGTCTTGGAACGCGGCCAGTCCGGTGTCGAAAGTCCCATCAAGGGCAAGGATCGCGATGTTCATGGCGAGAATGGTACTACATTTGTCATTTATGCCAAGCGACTGATGAACTGACCTCCATTAGGGTTGTGACTGCCTTTGGGAACGAAGGCCGCTCTCGGTTGAGGCGCGTATCGACAAAGGCGCGAGTCGAGCCACTCGGGTGTCTGCAACAACAACTCTTGGAAATCATCGTTGCTGTCGATCCGTGCCGGGGCAGATTCCAAGTCTGATAAGGAGATAGGTATGATTAAGTTTGGGCTGTATGTTCGGCTGGAAGCGAAGCCCGGCAAAGAGGCGGATCTTGAAGCGTTTCTTCAAGGTGCATTGCCGTTGGCGCAGGAGGAGACCGGCACGCCGGTGTGGTACGCCGTGAAATTCGGGCCTCAAAGCTACGCGATTTTTGACGCTTTTGCGACCGATGAAGATCGCGGCGCTCACCTGAATGGCCCAATTGCTGCCGCTCTGATGCAGCATGCGGACGAACTCTTGTCGACACCGCCCGTGATTGAACGTTGGGATGCTTTGGCGGTGAAGTAGGATCACTGAGGAAGGGCCGTCCAGGCACGGAAATTAGCTCGTATAGAATATTCGGCGCCGATACTGCTAAACAGAGTATACCATTCCTACGATAGAAGCGCCGATTACTATACGCCGGCATGATCTGAATTGTTATTTATAGCCGTGATCCGACCTCTGCGGGATTTGCCGCAAGGGTCGCCATGTCCGCCACTAAGATTTTGTGGGGCCAGATCACAGTAGTCTTCCTGATCGTGCTGTTCACGCCTGGACGGCGACGCAGTGGACCGCCTACCGCCTCGGCTTCCAGCCGCAGCTCGGCCATCCATGGTTCGAGCTGATGGGCTGGCCGGTCTATTACCCGCCGGCCTTTTTCTGGTGGGGGTATTTCTACGACGCCTATGCGCCGCCGATCTTCGTCGAGGGCGCCTATATCGCGGCGTCGGGCGGCTTCATCTCAATCCCCGTCGCCATCGGCATGTCAGTCTGGCGGGCGCGCGAGGCGAAGAACGTCGAGACCTATGGCTCCGCCCGCTGGGCCGACGGCAAAGAGGNGAAGGCGGCCGGGCTGCTTGGGCCGGACGGCGTCGTGCTCGGCAAGCTCGATCATGCCTATCTCCGCCACGACGGGCCGGAGCATGTGCTGTGCTTCGCGCCGACCCGCTCCGGCAAGGGCGTCGGTCTGGTCGTGCCGTCGCTCTTGACCTGGCCCGGCTCGGCGAGGGTCACGGTCGGCAACGCGATTTTGCGCGTTCATCATGGCGGCCGGGAGGTGGCCGTCCATGCCGAGTTGAAGGGGCGTCATGGTCGCGCCGTCGACGATGCCCATCTGGCCGGCCTGGTCGGAACACGGGAACGCCCGGTCCATAGCCTGCCGCCGCGATCCTCATCGCCGCCCGCGGCGCTGTTGCGTCCGCTCGCCGAGTATGAAGCGGTTGCCGGAGGCAGCTTCTGATGGATCAGCACGATCACCTCACCGCGCTGCTGGATCGACTGAAGCTGACAGCGCTGCGCGACCAGCTCGATAGCTTGATCGACGAGGCCGGCCGCCGCGAGCTCACGATCCGGGAAGCGCTGACGCTGTTCTGCGAGCGCGAGGTCTCACGGCGCGACCAGCGCCGGATCGAGATGTCCTTCGGGCTCGCGCGCTTCCCCTATGTACGTGATCTCACCGGCTTCGACTTCGCCGCCCAAGGCCGACGGGGTCGCCATCGGCAAGAGGCGTGTGGCCCGCTTGATGGGCGCGACCGGGTTTGTTGCGCTGACTGAGCGAACCGGGACGGCTTAGCCGAAGTGAATCGGGTGTCGCTCCTACCGTGCCATATTGCGCTCCTGGTCAAATCTCTTGGGAAAACTTGACCCGCCGGACGTACGAGTTCCGACCGGGCCAGCCCGTCTGAGCGACGCGAAGGCGATGCCATGCCTCGAATCTCAAATAGTCCTTCGAATGACTCCGCGAAAATTCGAGAGTTTTTTCAACGCTATCGGACGATAGCCCTTCCCTTTAATTGGACGAATTTGGAACTGACTCCACCGGCTCCGAGTTGGAGGCCAATCGCACCATCGTGTGCGCAATCGGAGGAACCAACATGTTTGGGGCGACGGCGTGCGGATACCGATCTTCTTGAAGCAAGTGGCGTTGGCGTGCGCCTACGGGTTCGCGGCCGCGCTGTTCGCGGCGGGTGCAATCTCGCTTGCGACGGGCGATCGCGGCCTGAGAAGTCAAAAAGGAGGCGGGTCGGGGGAAGGCTCGAGCGCTGAAGCACCGACCGAAATTCCTCCCGGCGGATGGCGTGATATCCTCTGGCGGACCTATGGCGAAGTCGACAAGGACCGTGTCCTCGCGGTTGCGGCCGGCGTCACCTTCTACGGACTTCTGGCAGTGTTTCCTGCGGTCACCGCGTTCGTTTCGCTCTACGGTCTGGTCGCCGATCCCGGCACCATTACCGAGCAGTTGTCGGTAGCTGAAGGCGTGCTGCCGAGCGGGGCAATCGAAATCCTTCGGGATCAGATCGTCCGCATTTCGACAGGCAACGAAACGAAGCTCGGACTGGCCTTCGTGATCGGGCTGGTTCTGTCCGCCTGGAGCGCCAACGCCGGAGTAAAGGCCGTCTTCGATGCCCTGAACGTCGCTTACGGCGAGGACGAAAAGCGCAGCTTCATCCGACTGAATTTGACCTCCTTGATCTTCACCCTCGGGATCCTCGTATTCGCGGTGATTGCGATCGTGGCCGTGGCAGCAATTCCAGTGGTGCTGGATTATCTCTATCTCGGAGATGCGGTGGAATGGCTTATCTCGCTCGGCCGCTGGCCCGCTCTCATCGTCCTGCTCATGGTCGGCCTGGCTGCCCTTTATCGCTTTGGCCCCAGCCGAGACGAGGCCCAATGGAAGTGGGTCAGCCCGGGAGCCGTTTTCGCGAGCATTGCCTGGTTGCTGGGCTCGGTGCTGTTCTCCTGGTACGTCGCCAGTTTCGAGGACTACAACAAGACCTATGGCGCACTCGGCGCCGTCATCGCGCTGCTGATGTGGATGTGGCTGTCCGCGACGATCATTCTCGTCGGTGCGGAGCTGAATTCCGAGGCCGAACGCCAGACGCTGCGCGATACCACCAAGGGGCCGCCTCGACCCATCGGCCTGCGCGGTGCTGAGGCCGCCGACAACAAGTTCGGTCCCAGGGGCGAGGGTTCCGCTCGAGATGATGAAAGCGGTTCCGATCATCAATAGCCAGAAGGCGAAAGGCGCGGAACTCTTCCGCGCCAGCGACCGTTGGAACCTGCGACATTGCCTTTGAACAGGAGGGTACTATGGTAGGTGAGAACGACGCTGATCGCGCCACGAAGCGGGCCGCTGAAATGGTCTCCGAGGGTCGGGAAGCCGGAAGTGAAATCGCTTCCAATCTCAAGTCCGTGGGCATCGACACCGATCGCATGACCGAGGCAGCGGGCGAGGGGGTCAGCGAGTTGCAAAGACTGGTCATCGAAGAGGTCAGGGCGCAGCCGATGCGCGCCTTGGCGTGGGCTNCCGCCATCGGCGTGGTCGTCGGATTCTGGGCAGCGAGATAGGTCGTGGGCAGGTTGCTGGCTCATCTCGCCGAGACGGTCAAGGCAGCGCTTCGTCGCGAGCTCGTAATCTATGGCCTGTGGTCAGCCGGCGGCCTTCTCGTGCTATTCGCGGCCGGGTACGCGCTGGACGCGCTCTACACTTTCCTGATGTTCCGATGGGGCGGAGTCGCAGCTAGTCTGGCTGTCGCCGCAGCCCTCCTTCTGAGCGCCGTCGCGGCAGTTTTGGCGGGTTATCTCATCTCGAGAACGCCGTCCGAGCAGATCATCGATCGCCTGCAAGATTCATTGGAACGGTCGCCGACCGCGAAACGCCTCGACCGGTCGAAGAAATTGATGGCGCCAACCATCGGCGGCGTATTCGCCGGCGCGGTTGCCGCCATGGCAACACTTTTCATGCTGCGCCGTGCTCCGCCCTCTCGCGACAATCTTCCAGACGCAGGCACGAAGCCCGGGGCCTATTCAGACAGGCGTCGATAGGNCGATCACCGTTCCCCGTGCAGCGGAGAGCACCTTGGAGCGCATTGCGATCATTGGCGCGACCGGGCTGATCGGAACGAGCATCGGCGCTTCATTGGTGTCGCGCGGTTTCCATCGTGTAAAGGTAGCGCGGCATGTCGAGGGAAACGCGCTGAGCCAATCCGGTGTCGTTTGGAAGGCGGCCGATGTCGGGCGCACGAGCCGGGTCGAATGGGCGGTTCCCGACCTCACTCCGGGCACTGGCAGCCACTATCTGCCTTCGCCGCCACCTTCAACCCACGACGGGATCTGCCGCTGCGCTATACCAACGGCTCCGCGCCAGATCCCGTCTCCACCCCGGTTAACAGGCCACAGCCTACCGCCGGAGCGAACTCCGCGCTGGATAGAAACTGTGACGTTGCCCCCAGTTTTTATCCANCGCTGAGTTCGTTTTTGGCGGGTTTGAGCCTGCCCCCGGCGCATTTCGAGGTCGAGGTCACGGAAACGGTCTTCCTGGCGCGTCGCACGGCGACGGCGTCCTTCATCCTGAGCGAGTTGCACAAGGCCGGCGTCTCCATCGCCCTCGACGATTTCGGGACGGGCTTCGCCTCGCTGATCCACCTCAAGCAGTTCCCGGTCGACCACATCAAGATCGACCAGAGCTTCGTTCAGAACCTCACCTGCGACGACGGCGACGCCGCGATCGTCTCGGCCATCGTGAATCTCGGCCACGCCATGGGCATTCACGTGACCGCGGAAGGGGTCGAGAACACCGAGCAGATGACGCGTCTGCGCGAAGCCGGCTGCGATTTCGCCCAAGGCTACCTGTACGCGAAACCCCGCCCCGGCGCCGAGGTGCCGAAGACCATTCAGGATTGGCCCCTGCGCCAGATTCACGGCGCCGCTGGCGCCGACAAGAGCAGATACGCCCGCAACCTGCGCTGATGCCAGGTGACCGACTGCGCAGCCGATCGGAAGGCCGCCCTGTCGGGGCTGTGAGCGAAGCGAAGTGGCATGGGAAAAAATGGCGGAGGGAAAGGACTCATCCTCTAACTCTCTGATAAGCCATGGCGAATCGCCCACAACTCCCGCCCACCTCCGAGCATTTCCTCGTATGCGCAGATTTGCCCGAGTGCAACGAAAGACAGGTGATTTCTACCAATAGACTCCGTGTCGACGGAATTTGGGCGGCAAGAACGAGGGTAGCCGTGGTTTATAAGACATGCCCGCGATTGTCGGATATTGCGGTGTTGCCAGGGCGGTGAGTTCACGCAGCCTGGCGATCCGGCTTTCTGTGCTTGGATGCGTCCGCAAGAGAGACGGCTCGGGAATGCGTCGGCCGGGAAGAAAAATTTCTTCCCAGAACCTTCCGACACGGCGTTCGAGTTTGCTCAGCGCTCTCATGAGACCCTCCGGGTCGCCGGTCAGCTCCGCCGCCGCGCGATCTGCGTCATACTCGCGGGTGCGCGACAGGCCGAGCTGCACGAGCGCCATCAAGGTGGGCGCGAAGATGAGAAGCGCCACGATATGCCACGGAACATAGACCGCGCCCGCGAAAATAAGAGGTAGGTTGAGGAGCAGCAGGAATTGTCCAAGCCAACTCGCGATGGAAACCAACCGTGACATCATATCTGCCAATCCCATGATCCACAGGTCGCGGTTCGCGATGTGGCCAACTTCGTGAGCCAGGACGCCGACGAGTTCGCGACCGTCGAGGAGTTGAAGCAGTCCATCGGTGACGCAGATTGTACTGTCTTCCGGACTGCCCATCGCGAAGGCGTTCGGCAACGGGCTCGATACGCGATAGAGCTTCGGCGCGCGCGGCAAATCGGCACGTCGCGCAAGTTCCGCTATTCCTGCGACAAGGCCGGGCGCATCACGTCCCGTTATGCGCTCCGCCTGATATGCGGACAGCAAGAAGTCTTGCGGCAGATTGGGAACAAAAATCAGACCCGCAACCATTCCGAAGGCAAGCAGCAGCCCGACCTCCGCGCCGACGACCGCTGTCATGGACACCCAGGCGATCATCGCCATAAGGCCAAGCAAGAGCGCGGATTGGACGAGATTGATAAATCGATGCCTCGTCGAGACAGCGGGCATTTCCGGCTCCTATCGCGGTTCGCCGAGTGTGATCTTGAGGCTCTTGCGCTGATCGCCGCGCCGGATGTGCAATTCAACCTGATCCCCGGGGCGATGCGCTTCGAGCGCTGTGATCAGGTCAGCCGCTTCATCAACTCTAGTCGCTCCAAGGCCGATTATCCGGTCGCCGACTACAATGAGCCCATCGCCGCTAATGCGGGCGGGCACCAGTCCCGCACGGGCAGCGGGGCCGTCAGGATCGACTCCGAGGACCGGGACGCCGGAGGAGCCATCCTGCGCGAGCATCGCGTCGACCCTGGGATCGAATAAGATGCCGTGTCGTGGTGGTGCATAGCTGCCGCGAGCGATGAGCTGTGGCACCACCCGGTTGACCGTATCGACGGGAACCGCAAAGCCGATTCCCGCACTGCCGCCGGATGGACTGAAAATGGCCGTATTGACGCCGATCAGACGCCCCGCGCTGTCGATCAGAGGGCCACCGGAGTTTCCGGGGTTGATTGCCGCGTCCGTCTGGATCAGGCCCCGTATCGGGAGACCGTTTTCGCCCGGCAATTCGCGGCCAAGGGCCGAGACAATTCCGGTCGTCATCGTCCAGTCGAGGCCGAACGGATTGCCGATGGCGAACACGCTTTGACCGACACGTAGATCGTTGCTGGCTCCGATGGGGATCGGCGGTGGTCGACCCGCACCAACACCGATGTGCAGGACTGCCAGGTCGTGCTCGGGTGCGCGCCCCACCAGACGCGCGGCGAAGGCACGGCCATCAGCCAACCTGACGACTGCCCGGCTTGCACCAGCGATAACATGGTTGTTCGTTACCACATGACCGAGTTCGTCCCAGACGAATCCTGAACCGTTCCCGCGCGGAACGTCATAGGCGTTCCGGGTCCAGGGATCCACTACACGCTCGGCCGTCGTGATGAAGACGACACTGTCTCGAGCGGCATTGAAAACCGTGATGGTGCTTTGTTCGAACGCCGCCAAGTCGCCGCGCGGAGCGACGGCGCGCGGTTCGGCAAACCGACCCAGCACAACGCTCTGAATGATAGGAAAGCTCTGCCACACAATTATGATAAGGAGTGCGGCAGAGGTTGCCGAAATAAGTCGAATGAAAAAGGTTCGGTTCATTGACCGCCATCCGCATTTTCAGTAGGGAGCTGTTCGCGCCGGTCCTGATCGCGCNCCAGCCAGTGGACAGCGCCCAGTGCAAGAGCCGCGCCCGCGAGTGCGGCAATCTTTGCCGGCTCCGTCTCGCCGAGGTCCAGGATGATGAATTTGCGCGCGATGGCGAGGAGCGCGATCAGCACGATCGTGCGGACTTGGAGGATCCCGAAGCTGCGTTCGGTCGCAACAAGAAGGGAGCGCTTGAACTCGAGCGCGATCACCACGGTGAAGATCATTCCGAACACCACCTGGAAGGTGGCGTAATCGAGCGTATCGAACGCTCCCAAGACCAACCGGTTCACGACCTCGCGCATCAGCGCCCAAACCGACGCCACGACGATAACCGCAATGATGGCGCTGAGGACGAAAATGACGACCTGTTCGAACTTCTCGTAGAGCGTCATCGCCGACCATTGTTCACGGGTTAGCCCGGATCGTTTCAGGTCTTTCATCATTCCCCCTCGAAAGCCGCCCCGGAGAAACAGGCTCCCCGGGGCTCACCAGACGGCGTGATATCAAACGGAGCTGAGCGGACGCCGCAAACCGGCGACACCCAATGTGGCAAATCAGCCGTTCTTGACCTCGATGCGCTTGACCTTAGCCTGCGCCTCGGGGGTTTGGGGTAGCTTGATCGTTAGAACCCCGTTCTTGAAGGATGCTTGCGCCTTTTCGCCATCCACACCGGGGGGGAGCGGAATTGTGCGGTAGATCGCGCCGTAGCTGCGCTCGGAGAGATAGTATCCTTTCTTCTCCTCCTGGCGCTCGATCTTCTTCTCCCCCTTCACAGTCAACATGTCGTCGTTGACCGTCACCTCGATGTCCTTCATCTCGATGCCAGGCAACTCGATCGACACTTCGATCGTCTTGTCGGTCTCAACCACGTCGGATTTCGCCTCGCCACTGCCAAAGGGCCATTCGAAATGACCGACCCGGTTCCAGAAACTCTCGAACACATGGTTCATATCTCGCTGGAGCGTCGCGATCGGGTTGCCTTCGCTGCTTTTGGATTCTGGCGCGCCGTCCTTGCGCGCCCAGGGAATGAGGTCTTTAATCTGCATGATATGGTCTCCTTTGGTTTTCAGGCGCCACCGCGTTCGTTGCGGTGCCAGCGCGCACCGTCGGGAACCTCGGGCGCCTTGCGTTCGCCAGACAGCGTCAGGACGTGGTCTTTGACCGAAATCTCGATATCGCCCGGTTCGATACCCGCAAGTTCAGCGGTGACGGCAACGGCCTCAGAGCCTTGCCACACATTCACCGCCGGGAACGCTGCGCGGGACGGCGGCCAGAAACCGCGGTCCAGATCGCGCATCATGGAGCGCATCAGCGCAAAAGGATCGCTGCGGCGCAGATATGACGGATAGAGCATTGCTGGCCTCCTGTAGCTGATCGATGCCCGAACCGACGTCCGGTCGGGCAACCTGGCCGGCCGGACGTCGGTTCGGAGACCGCCCATCAAGATAAGCCGTTCCATTTATTGTGCAAGCATATATGCTGCGTGCGTTGCACCTTGGATAGAGGGCAGTCTAACCTGTTTGTCATGCAGCCGGAGGAAGAATACCCATGATCGCTTCGGACATCGGGCTGATCGGGACGACGATCCACCGTGTCGCGCAGCTCATCCAGCAGCGGATCGACAACGAGATCGGCGATAGCGGCCTGACTCGCCTGTCCTGGATGGCGGCGGCACACGTCGAGGATTCGCCCGGGCTGACCATCGGCGATCTGGCCGGGCGGCTGGAGGTAGGCCGAGCCACTACGGGCCAGCTCGTCGATCGCATGGTCAAGGGCGGTTGGGTCGAGCGGTCGCCGTCACAAAGCGACCGGCGGTTGCAGATCGTCACGGTAACCCCAAAGACTAGGGCGATGCTGGATGAACTCGCGCCCCGGCAATCGGCGTTAGAAGATGAAATCCTGCAGGATTTATCCCCGGACGAACGGCGCGTCCTGCTTGTGCTGCTCGAGCGGATCCGGATGCGGCTGATGCAGAGGCAAGGCTGATCGGCATGGAGAAGAGAACCGAATACAACATCTGGTACTGGATCGTCGCCTTCTTTGCGATCCTCCTCATCCAGAACCTGATCGCCGGCTGGCAGTCGGTCGCCCCCATCACCTACAGCCAGTTCGAGACCTACCTAAACGATGGCAAGATCGCCTCGGTTGCGGTCGGATCAGACGCGATCACCGGCACGTTCAAAGAGCCGATTGGCGGCAAGCGACAGTTTATCACCACAATCGTAAATCCCGCGATCCTGGCGCGGATCGACCGCTCGGGGGTGGAGATCACCGGGGTTCCGCAGAATACGCTGATCGGCACGATTCTGTCCTGGGTGGCGCCCGCGCTCGTCTTCTTCGGAGTCTGGATGCTCCTATTCCGAAAGTTCGCCGAGCGGCAAGGCTTTGGCGGCTTCATGCAGGTCGGCCGCAGCAAGGCCAAAGTTTACATGGAAAAGGAAACCGGCGTCAGTTTCGCTCACGTGGCCGGCGTGGACGACGCCAAGGCCGAGCTGGAGGAGGNGGTGGAGTTCCTCAAGAACCCGGCCGAATACGGAAAGCTGGGCGCACATATCCCCAAAGGTATATTGCTCGTTGGGCCGCCGGGCACCGGCAAGACGCTTCTCGCGCGCGCGGTGGCGGGTGAGGCGGGCGTGACCTTCTTTTCGATCTCGGGATCAGAGTTTGTCGAGATGTTCGTGGGCGTCGGTGCCGCACGGGTGCGCGACCTGTTCGAGCAGGCCCGGAAATCCGCCCCGGCGATCATCTTCATCGACGAACTCGACGCTCTTGGGAGGGCGCGCTCCTCCGGCCAGATCGCCGGTGGCCATGATGAGCGTGAGCAGACGCTGAACCAGCTTCTGACCGAGCTCGACGGCTTCGATCCTTCGGTCGGCATCGTGCTCCTGGCCGCGACGAACCGGCCCGAGATCCTCGATCCGGCGCTCCTGCGGGCGGGCCGCTTCGACCGGCAGGTGCTGGTGGACCGGCCCGACAAGAAGGGGCGCATCCAGATCCTCGGCGTGTACATGAAGAAGGTGAAGCTCGCCCCCGATGTGGATGCTGAAAAGGTCGCGGCGCTGACCCCGGGCTTCTCCGGGGCCGACCTCGCCAATCTGGTGAACGAAGCCGCCTTGCTCGCCACACGGCGGAAGGCCGAGGCGGTGACGATGGACGATTTCAACAATGCCGTCGAGCGCATCATCGCGGGGTTGGAAAAGAAGAACCGCGTTCTCAATCCGCGCGAACGCGAGATCGTAGCGCACCACGAGATGGGGCACGCGCTGGTGGCGATGGCTCTGCCGGGGTTAGACCCGGTGCACAAGGTCTCGATCATACCGCGCGGGATTGGCGCGCTCGGCTACACTATCCAGCNCCCGACCGAGGACCGCTTCCTGATGACGCGGGAGGAGCTGGAGAACAAGATCGCAGTCCTGCTTGGCGGGCGCGCGGCCGAGAAGATCATCTACAATCATGTCTCGACCGGGGCGGCCGACGATCTGGTCAAGGCTACCGATATCGCCCGCGCCATGGTCGCGCGGTACGGGATGGACGAAGACCTCGGGCATGTCAGCTACGACACCGATCGGCCAGGCTTTCTCGGCACCGGCGACCAGTCGTCGTGGCTGAACCGCCGCTACAGCGAGGCCACTGCCGAGCGGATGGACCTGAAGGTGCGCGACATCGTGGATGGCGTGTTCAAGCGCACCCTCTCGCTTCTCGAAGCCAACCGGGCGCTGCTCGAGCAATCGGCGCAGGATCTCCTGCTACGAGAGACACTGGACGAGCCCAATCTTGTGGCAATTGGTTCCAAGGTGAAAAGAACGGAAGCGGTCGCTGCGTGACACTGTCACTGGCGCAGATGATTGGCGGACAACCCTGACTGGATAATGAAAACGGAGAAGACGAATGGCAAACGGAGCTTGCGATATTTGTGGTCGCCCGGCGACGGCGCGCGTGCGCGCCTCGGTGAACGGCAGGGTTCAGAACATGGAGCTTTGCNACCAGCATTACAGCGAAATGGCGCGCCGGTCGGGGCGCAGCGCCTCGCCGCTGGAGTCCCTGTTCGGACGGCGTTCCCTTCTTGACGAATTCTTCGGCGAGAGCGGTTTCGGCAGCCTCTTTGGTGACAGTCCGCTGCGAGGCGGCACGCTCGGCTCTATGGGTGATGGCGATGACGCTGTCGTCGACGCCACTGTCGGCGAGGGCGCGCCGCGGCGTGGATCGCGGCGCGGCGGCGGACGCACCATCGCCGACCGGCTGAGCGAACAGGGCAACAAGCTCCTGCAGGATGCAGCACAGAAGGCCGGGGAATTCGGGCGCAGCGAGGTCGATACCGAACATCTGCTTCTGGCATTGACCTCGTCTGACGTCGTCAAGACGATCCTGGAACAGTTCAAGGTCGATGTGGACGATCTGCGGCGCCAGATCGAGAAGGAAGCGAAGCGTGGAGACGCCAAGACGGAAGGCGAAATCGGTGTTAGCCCGCGTCTCAAGGACGCGCTGAACCGGGCCTTCATCGCCTCGAACGAGCTTGGCCATTCCTATGTCGGGCCGGAACATCTGCTGATCGGGCTCGCCGAAGAGGGCGAAGGCCTCGCGGCGGCGATGCTGCGCAAGCTGGGGTTGACGCCGCAGGCGCTTCGCCAGCAGGTGACGAAGGTGGTCGGCAAGGGAGCCGAGGAAGGCCGCGTCGAGACTCCGTCGAACACCCCCGATCTCGACCAGTTCAGCCGAGACCTGACGAAGCTCGCCCGCGATGGCAAGCTCGATCCCGTCATCGGCCGCGCCCGCGAGATCGAGACGACGATCGAAGTGCTGGCCCGCCGGAAAAAGAACAACCCGGTGCTGATCGGCGAGCCCGGCGTGGGCAAGACCGCCATCGTCGAGGGACTTGCACAACGGATCGTCGCGGGCGAAGTGCCCGAGGCGCTGCGCGACAAGCGGCTGGTCGAGCTCAACATCAACTCGATGGTGGCCGGGTCGAAGTATCGCGGCGAGTTCGAGGAGCGAGTCCAGAAGATCCTCAAGGAGATCACCGAGGAGAAGGACAGCCTGATCCTGTTCATCGACGAGATGCACACCATCGTCGGCGCCGGCCAGGGCGGTGGCGAAGGTGGTCTCGACATCGCCAACNCCTTCAAGCCGGCGCTGGCGCGGGGCGAGCTGAACCTGATCGGCGCGACGACGCTCAACGAGTACCAGAAATACATCGAGAAGGACGCGGCGCTCGAGCGACGGTTCCAGCCGGTTTATGTGGACGAGCCCACGGTCGCACAGACGATCATGATTCTGCGCGGGCTGCGCGACACGCTCGAAAGCCACCACAAGGTGACGATCACCGACGAGGCGATCATCGCCGCCGCGGAGCTTTCGGATCGCTATATCACCGGTCGCTTCATGCCCGACAAGGCGATCGACCTGATCGACCAGGCCGCGGCGCGGGNGAAGATCTCGGCCACTGCGCGGCCCGTGGACGTGCAGGAGCTCGAAGCCGAGGTCGCGCAGATCAAGCGCGAACAGGACTATGCCGCAGCCCGCAAGCAATTCGACCGAGCAGCGGAACTGAAGAAGGAACTCGAGCAGAAGCAGAAGGAGCTTGACGAGCTTCTGGAGATCTGGAAGCGCGACCAGGCTTCGGCGACCGCCGAGGTGCGCGCCGATCATGTCGCGCAGATCGTCTCCAAGATCACCGGTGTTCCGGTCACGGAGCTGACCGCCGAGGAGAAGGACAAGNTCCTGAAGCTCGAGGAGAAGCTGCACGAGCGCGTCATTGGCCAGGAAGAAGCGATCCGCGCCGTGGCCGATGCGGTGCGCCTGGCGCGTGCGGGTCTGCGCGAAGGTTCTGGTCCGACCGCGACCTTCCTGTTCCTCGGGCCGACCGGGGTTGGCAAGACGGAACTGGCCAAGACGCTCGCCGAGGTAATCTTCGGCGATCAGGACGCGCTGATCCGTATCGACATGTCGGAGTATGGCGAGCGCCACTCGGTTGCCCGGTTGGTTGGCGCNCCTCCGGGCTACGTCGGATACGACGAAGGCGGGCAGCTGACGGAGAAGGTGCGCCGTCGGCCCTACTCGGTCGTGCTCCTCGACGAGATCGAAAAGGCGCATCCCGATGTCTACAACATCCTGCTTCAGGTTTTCGACGATGGCCGCCTGACAGATGGCAAGGGCCGGGTGGTGGACTTCACTAACACCATCATCATCGCCACCTCGAACCTCGGTTCGGACATCATCCAGCGCAACCTCACGAAACGCGGCAGCAGGGAGTTCGACGAGGCCAAGCAGAAATCCGAACTGATGGAGGTGTTGCGCGGTCATTTCCGGCCAGAGTTCATCAACCGGATCGACGAGATCATCGTCTTTCATTCGCTGAATCAGTCGGAGATCCGCCAGATCGTCGAGTTGCAGCTCAACCGGGTGAAGCGGACCGCCCTTACCCAGGGCGTCGAACTCGAATTCGACGTGAGCGTCGTGGATCACTTCGGCGCGGTCGGCTTCCGCCCCGAATTCGGCGCCCGCGAGCTGCGCCGGCTGATCCGGTCGGAGTTGGAGACCGAGTTGGCCCGCGAGATGCTCTCCGGGCGGATCGAGGATGGTGACAAGGTCCGCGTCGCCTGGTCGGAAGACGAACAGAGGGTCGTGTTCGAAAAGATTGTAAAGGACACCGGTGACGACAGCCCGGACGATCAGGCCAAGGCCGGGATCGAGGAGCCCAGCGAAGTTGCCGAAAACAAGACGGACGTTCCGAAGCCCAGCGTTGGGGATGAGGTGCAGTCCAAGGACGACAAGTCCGCCGAGTGACAGCGCAAAAGACTGGCCCGGCGCGATATCGGTCGCGCCGGACCATCTCTTCGGAGAGTTATAGGAAGGTCCACGGCATGAACGTCATTAGATCATTCCGCAATCTCGACCGGCACGGCCAACAGCGCGCGCCTGAGGTCATCGAGGAAGAGGTGCGGCAACTTGAACCGCACCTTGCGCNCTTTCGCGAGGATCTGGTCCGGCTCGAAGTCGTTGCCTCGCAGACGAGGGGCAAGAAGCGCATCAAAGTCAGCCTGCGCCTGCAACTGCCGTCGGGCGTGATCGCGGCGCGGGAAGAGGGATTCGAGATCGAGCCTGTCCTGCGCAAGGCCTTTGCCGACCTGCGCCACCAGGTCGATCGGCATGTGGCGCGCCTCAAGCACGAGCCTGAATACAAGCGTCCCGCCCGCCGGCGCCGGATCGGCGCCCCGCTGCCGCCCGCGCGGGATGCGGCGGAAGCGGACCGGCGCCAGCTCTTCTTTGACCTGATCGAGGATCATCTCGATACGATCTATGACACCGTCAGGCGCGAGTTGACCTATCTCGAATGCAGCGGATCGGTACCGGAGGGATATCTGAGCGTTCGCGGTCTCGTCGATGCGACGATCCTCAAGGGGCTGGCCCGCTTCGAGGATCGNCCTTCGGAGTTTTCCGTCGGCGACTGGCTGAAACGGCTGGCTTTTGAGACCATCGAGGAAGAATCCCGCGCCGCCCGCCGCGCCGTGCCTGAGGATGCCGCCTCCATCGAGGCGGAACCCGAGGCCCCGGCGGAGGATCCGACCGAGGCGGATCAGGCGATGTTCGAGTTCTACCAGCCCGACGAAGTGCTGATGCTGGAGGACCTCCTCGCCGACGACGGCGGCACAGACCCCGAGAGCCAAGCGGATCGGCATAAGATCGCCATGGTGCTGCACCGGGCAATCGCCGATCTTCCGTCGGTCGAACGCCGCGTTCTCTATCGGCTCCACCTCGACAACGCTACGATCGCGGAGACGGCAGACCTTTTCGGCCTGACCGAGACAGTGGTCGCCGAGATCGCAGAAAATGCGGGCGCGACACTACGCGCGAGGCTTGCCGAAGCCGGGTTGGTCAGAGATCCATCAGGCCGCGCGCCCATCGAACGGGAAATCGCTCATACGCGGCGTCTGCCTCAGCCGATCGAGGATCGCCGCCGCGTGGCCGCCGCCCTAACCGGCGAGGAGGCCGGCTCCGACACCTGACATGGAACTGAATAGGAGATCGACCAATGACCATAGCCTCTGAAAACCCGACTGATAAGATGCAGGACATGCTGTGCAGCCTGTCCCGGAATTGGTGGGCATTCGTGTTACGCGGCGTGCTCGCATTGATCATCGCAGTGCTAGCCTTCGTCATGCCTGCGGAAGCGCTTCTGGCGCTCACGCTGGTCTTCGGCGCGTTCGCCTTTGCCGACGGCGTGTTCGGCCTCGTCGCCGCGATACGTAACATCCGCAAGGGCAAACGCTGGGGCTGGCTGATGTTCAGCGGCATTCTGGGCATCGCCACGGGCGTCGTCGTGGTTGTCTCGCCTTTTGTCGCGACGCTTGTGCTTGCGACATTCCTCTGGGCCAGCATCGCATTCTGGTCCGTGTTCTCGGGTGCCCTCGAGATCGCGGCAGCGATCCGCCTGCGAAAGGAAATCAACGGCGAAATCTGGCTGATCCTGAGCGGCCTTCTCTCGGTCGTTCTCGGTGTCGTCGTGACCTGGATGCTGCTGACGCGCCCGGTCGAAAGCTTCCTCGCGCTCGGCTGGCTGATCGGCTTCTACGCCGCGGTCTTCGGGGTGATGATGATCCTCCTCGGGCTACGGCTTCGCAAGGCGGATCGTTCGGACGGTGCGGCCTTCGATGACGCTCCCCCATCGGCAAAGGCGTGAGGTGCCCTGTGGTGGATGACGGGCGACTTGCCGGCGAGGAGGACGATTTCACCCGATGGGACGAAACGATCTTCGAGCGTTGCCTGGGGGCCGGCTTCAATCCCTTCGGCAGCGGACCGACGCCGATCTTCTTGCGGGACAGGGATCATACGCAGCGTAGAGACAAGCACAGACCACATAAGGATCGTGAAAATGCGCGGCCATAACCNCCCACCGTTTCCGCCGAAAATTCCCGGAACCGATCTGCCAACCTGGGACATGCCGACGGCGATCATCTACCGTCCGGCCCGTTCCGCGATGACATCGGCGCCTCGGCCCAACTACTGGGTTCTCGAATTCGAGCCGTCGCGTCCGCCGCAGATCGAGCCGCTGATGGGATGGACTGCAAGCGACGATCCCTATCGCCCGATCCGGCTGAAGTTCCCCGATCGTGACAGCGCTGTGGACTTCGCTGAGCGGCAGGACTGGCGATACGTCGTGCGCGAGGAAGCCGCGCCGTCACGGATGGCGAACCGATGGACGGGAGAAGCGCACCATCGGCTGTACAGGGGCGCCGATGCCCCGGGCGCCTTCCGCATCCCGTTCCGCACCGATCGCGGCAGCGCCGATCTCCGCGTCTCGCGCGCTGTCGCGCAGGAAGGCGCNACCGACCTGTCCGCCAGCGACCGCGAGACGTTCGATCCGGTCCTCGAAGCCTCGCTCGAATCCTTCCCGGCTTCGGATCCCCCGGCCTGGACGGGTGTGACAGTCGCAGGGAAAAAACCGTGACGACGGGCGGGCGCAGGAGCGCGGAGGGCGTGGCATGTTCCCCTGGGCTGCCCCCGTCGCGCGCAGATACCCGCCGATCGTCGTCTGGACGGTCGTCGGGATCAGCGGCCTCGCGTTCCTCTATCAGGTAGGCCTGCCGCCGCGCGTGCTCGACCGGTTCCTGTTCGACTTCGCGCTGGTTCCGTCGCGCTTCTTCGGTCAGCTCCGCCTGATCGCGCCGTCCGACTGGGCGCCGTTTCTGACCAACATCTTCCTTCATGGGGGCTGGCTTCACGTCATCCTCAACATGTGGACGCTCTGGATCGTCGGCCCGGCCGTGGAGGACCGGCTCGGGCCGGCGCGGTTCGCGCTGTTCTATCTCTTCTGCGGCGTGGCCGCGGGGCTCGCCCATGCCCTGGCCAACCCCGACTCGGTCGTGCCCGCCCTCGGGGCTTCCGGCGCCA
>JGI24771J26695_1000227_pt1 | contig 39908 bp, 38 predicted proteins | sample LakSupMetagenome_FD_26695 | JGI IMG/M metagenome (IMG submission 26695)
CCGCTTCCTGACCAATCTGCGCCGCCTGCAGCGGCGCAACGCGGGCGCCGTGACGGTTTCGAGCGCCGAGTACATCGTGACGGTCTGAGGGAGCGTCGCCGATGCGCAGCCGCTGGTTCGATCTCTCGGGCGACGCCGGCACCTCCCCGGCGAGCGCGGGNGAAGCCGAAGCGACACCGGCTTCGAACACCGCAACCCCTCGGGTCGACGGGCCTTCCAAGTCCCAACCGGAACAGCGCTTCGCCCTGTTGATCGGCAATGCCGCCTATGCCTCGGCCGCGCTCGCCAATCCGGTGCGGGACGTCCACCTGCTGGGCTGGACGCTCGAAGGGATGGGCTTCTCCGTGCGGCGCGTCGAGAATGCGACGCTGGCCGCGATGCAGGACGCGGTCATCGCCTTCGGCGAAGAACTCGACGCCGCCGGCGCGAACGCGATCGCGCTGCTCTATTTCGCGGGGCATGGCGTGCAGTACGAGGGCAGCAACTTCCTACTGCCGGTCGATGCCCGCATCCCGGCGCCGCATTATCTCGCGACGCGGTCGCTGCCGCTCGACGTGGCGGTGGCACAGCTCGCCCGCTGCCCGCGCCGCGCCACCATCGTCGCGGTCGACGCCTGCCGCGACGAGGTCGTGACGGATGCGACTGCGGATGCGGCGGGCGTCACGGCGGGGCTCGCACGCGCCAAGCTGCCGCGCCCCTCGCAACTCGTCTTCTCGACGGCGGCCCAGGCCCGTGCCGCCGATGGCTTCGGCGATCACAGCCCCTTCGCGTTGGCTCTGTCCGAGGAGTTGCCGGGGCTGCTCGTTCCTGGCCGCCGTCTGCAGGACATGATCGACGACGTCGCCACAAAGGTCGGCCTCTGGACGAAGGACGTGCAGACCGTCTCGGTCTATCGCGAAGGTTTCATGCCGCCCTTGTCCCTCACGGAAGCCGACGAGCAGCGGCTGCGCGACTGGAGCAGGCGCCCGCCGTTCCGGCTCTCGCGCCGGCAGGCCGTGCTGGGCACCGCCGCCGGCGTCGCGGCGCTGACCTTGGTTGCGGCGGCAGCGCTGTGGTGGACCGCCTATCCGGAGACGCGCACGACCTGGCTGCTGCGCGCCGGCCTTCTCGACAAGGCCGCCTATGATCTGACCTGCGCCCGGCCCTGGGACGGAGCGCCGGATCGCTATGGGCTGACGCGCCGCGACTGGTGCCTGTCGATCCCGAAATGGATGGAGGACAAGCTCGTCCGCAAGGAGGGCGCGGNCGAAAAGGTCGCAGCCGGTCTCCGGGGCGGTGATCCAAAGGCTGTCTTCCTGTCGGCGCTCCTCGCCTCCAGCCAGGCGGACGGCCTCGCTGGCGAGGCGAAGGAGAGACGGAGTCGCGAGGCCTACGCGCTTGCTGCGCGAGCGGCGCGCACGGATTTGCCGGCTGGCGGTCTCGCTCCCTTCCTGCTCGCACCGTCCATCGTGTTCGTGGAAACCGGTCCTGCCGCGATTCTGACGGCCATGCGACGCGCCTCCGCCGAAGGCGTGCTCGTTGCTGCGATTCTCGCGCCGGCCGTCGAAGCCAAGTATCGCAGCAATGGGCTGGGAGGATTGCCCCCCGAGGCTCTCGACGCGGTGAACGAGGCCTTCCTCCGCGCCGAAGGCGAGGACCCCTCGGGCGAAGTTGCCTACACTGCGGCGAATGCCTTCAGCGGGACGCTCGGCTTCCCGGAGCTCGCCTCGCCGGAGCGGGAGCGCTTCTGGCTGCGCCGCTCGGCGGCGGCCGGCTTCCGGCCCGCGATCGGCCTTCTCGTCGAACGCGCGGGCAGGGATCCGGCCTATCGGCTGGACGGCGACGAACGGCAGCGGCTGATCGGCATCATGGCGAGCGGCGATGACGCCCTCGGACGCTACTGGCAGGCCCGCCAGCGCATCGAGCGCGAGCGTCGCATCGAGCCGGAAACCCTCGCTTTGTTCGCTGCGGCCGCCCAGGCCGGTTTCACACCCGCGACGCTCGATCTCGCGGATTACTATCTGGGCGATGGCCGTGACCCCGAGCGGGCGCTCGCGCTGCTGCGCGCCGCCGCGAAAGCCGGCCAGCCGGAAGCCATCCTGCGTCTTGGCCTTCTTCTGGCGAACGGGATCGCCGGGCGCGATGGCCAGCCGCCCGTCGCGCCGCAGCCCCAGGAGGCGATCTCACTCCTCGAACGGCCGGAGGTCGCGCAGGATCTGCAAGGCCGGTTTGCGCTCGCCCAACTCTACCTCTACGGCGATCCCGCTGGGCGCAATCCGGCCAAGGCCGAGGCACTGCTGCGCGATGTCGCCCGAGCGACACCGGAACCGCGGATCGGGCGCGATGCGCGCGGTGAACTCGACCGGATCGCGACCGAGGCGGCCTTGAAGCGGATGCTCGATTCTTCGCTCGCCATCACGGCCGGCCGTCCGGATGCGCCCCTTTCTCTGACGCTCGCGATGTCCCCGTCCTGTGCCAGCTGCGGTCTGGAGAAACTGTTGCAGGTCGTCGAACCCTTCCTGGCGAGCGGCGACGCGCATGTTTCGATCGTGCCGCTCAGGGCTCCCGGCGACGCGAGCGTCGAGGCCTCGCTGCTCGCTGTCTGCGCCGCCCCCGAGATGCGTTTCGCTCAGTTTCGCAAGCTCGTGGCTGCCGCCGTCCGGTGGGGGAGCGTCCCCGAAGAAGCGGAGCGAAGACGAGCTTTCGCTGAAGTCCTCAGGGAGGGGGACACCCCATCCGTCGACATCGACGCATGCCTCCGAAACGGTACGGCTCGGGCGACCCTGCATCGTCAGCACGATGACATCATGCTGGCGACGGGGCTGAAGGCTCAACCCATTCTCTTCATCGGCGGCGAGAAGCGCGAGGCGGCAGACNCGCTTTCCGCAGACGAGCTGCGCTGGCTGATCCTCGCCCAGCTGCCGCCGGCGAGACGCGCCGGACCGGGCGGCCAAACGCCATAGATCGACTGATCCGTGCCGGTCACTATGCTCTGCCGGTAGGCCACCNCCCATCGTAGATCCGCTCCACAAAGAACCTCCACATCACGAAGAAGAACAGAAAGAAGCTGAAGAGCAGGATCAATACGAAGACGATGACCGGCCATGCCGTCACCACGCCCGCGACGGTCGCTGCGAGCTCATGAGCGAGCCAGGACGCGGCGAAGCCGACATCCTGCACGATGTCCCAGTGGTTCTGCGGCGGCCGCGGCTCCGGGAAATCCCGCACGAGCCACGCGACGGAGGGATGATAGGGGGCGCCGGGCTTCAGCCACGGTTCCGGGAAGAGGAAGTCGGTCGCCGCCCTGGCGATCCAGAGGCCCGCCGCCATCGAGATCGCGCCGCAGACGATGAACAGCAGGTTCCCGGTCCAGCCGAGTTCCTTCTGCGCGGCGGGGGGCTCAGCCCCAGGGTTCTGCCGAAGACCCATGACGTTCTCCTTCGCGCCGATGATGTCCTGTACCGGGTGGCCCGTGGCGACCTCTGATCTGTTTTCCGAATATACAGCTTTGATCGCTCGGCGACGATTGCGCCTGCTTGCGCTGGGTTGCGGTTCGCCGTGAGCCAGGATTCGCGAGGAAGGGGTGGCCGCATCCTCTTTGACGCCGCCATGCTCTTTGCCCACGCCCGCTGAGGCGGCTCGCCAACGGCAAGGCCCGGCAACCGGAAGCAATCGACAGATGCCGGCCCGGTGGCAAAAGTAAACGAGATCTTCTTCGATCGGCCGAGGGACCCATGTCGATCACCACACCAGGACATCTTTCGCTCAACCGATCGATGGCGCGAGCCGGACTGGCGCTGTGCCTCCTCTGCGCGACGGCGCCAGCCAAGAGCGCGGTGCCGCGCCTGAACGGCGCGGGCGGCCTGTCCTGCCGCGTGCTGGACTCGCCTCCCAAGGCGCGTCTGCCGGAGGGGCACGCCGCGCTGCAATGGAGCTTCGGCTACCTCACCGGGCGTGTGGAATCGGGCACCGGTGAGCCTCACCGGCGCTTCGCGGGCCCAGACGGTATCGCCGCTGCGATCATCGCCTATTGCCGAGCGTATCCGGAACGACAGGTCGCGGACGCCGCGGCGAGTGTCTTCGGGCCTTGACGGCCTCTTTCCCGGTTCGACGCGGAATCTCCGCGCCGGCCGATCGCTTGGTTTTTTCAGCTTCTTACAGGGGGTATCGCGATGTCCATGATCACCCGCTTTCGTCTTGCGAGCGCGGCCGTCGCTGCGGCGCTGCTGCTGGCCTTCCCGGCCGCGGCCCAGAACAATCAGTGCTCGATGATGTGCAACGGCATGTATAACGACTGCTACAGGGCCTGTGCCGGATCGAATGACGGCCTCTCGCCCTTTGGAGCGGCGCCCGGCAGCGGTCCCGGCCGGTCCGGTGGCGGCTATGGCGCCATCGCGATCTCCGACAGCGACAAGGGCTCCCTGCGATGGGGAACATCCTATGATTACGAATCTCGCGGGCGCGCGGAAGCCGCGGCGATGCGAAACTGCATCGCCGGAGGGCTTCCGGGCTGCCGGGTACGGCTCTGGTTCTCCAACGCCTGCGCCGCCCTCGTGACCGCGGGCAACGGCCGTTGGTGGACATATTGGCGCGGTTCGCTCGCGGCCGCCCGCCGTGCGGCCCTGGCGGAGTGCGAGCAGGACGACAAGGGCCGGTGCACCGTGAAGGAGGCGTTCTGCTCGTCCTGAAGCACGTTCCAGGTCAAGGCGGCACAAGCGCCCGCGATGAGCGGGCGAACGCGGTTCGATGGCAGCGAGAACAGCGCCGAGCGGAAAATGGAGGTCCAGTCCGAAGCAGGCGGCCGGGAGGGCTCACTGAACCCCGATATCCTTTGCGACCTGCTCGACGAGCGCGCGTTGGCCCGGTGGCAACGCGTCCTTGAGCCCGGCATAGCGCTTGCTCAGCTCAGCGAAGAGCGCATCGTCCGGCTTCATGCCCGTGAGAGCGAGCGCAATCCAAAGAGCGGCGTTCGGCAGATCCTTGGGGAGCCCGGCGCGCCCCGTCTCACAGAGCCACCCGATGACCCCGCGGGACCGCGGGTGCATGACGGCTGCNCCCCCGTCCGCCATGACGAGAAGGCGGTCATAGGGCCCGTCGAGTCCCCGGGCGCTGCTCACGGCATAGGCCATGTTCGCATCGACGAGCGGCGCACGCCGCTCGCCGATCGCCTTGTACGCGGCGATCAAGCCGGGCCAATCGCCCGCGGCCAGCGCATCGGTAAACGCCTTGATCAGGAGAGCGGCCGGCATCGGATTGAGGTTGCGGCGCTTGTAGAGGTCTTCGACCGCGGCCGACTGGCCGGCCTGGATGGCGGCGGTCTCGAGGAGACGCGCGGCGCCTCGCTCATCGATCCCGGCTGCGGTGAGGAGGTTCGGCCGGCGCAGCAATTCGACCACCGCGTCCACGAGACCCAGTTCGGCCGCCGTGCGCAGGTGAAAGGCTGCCGCAGCCGCGTCGCCGGGGTCGGTGCCCGCGGTCGCGAGGATGAAGCCCAGGGCGAAGGAGGCGTAGGCGAGGGGCCGGTTCGGCTCCGGGGGTGTCGCCTTGGAGAGGCCCGTGAGAAGGGCGCGGGCCGTCGGCGTCTGGCCGGCCCGGAAGGCGCGTAAGGCGCGCGTCAGCACGAGGCCGTGGCGAAGCGCGCGCGAGAGGCGCAACTGCCCCTCGGCGAAGGGCAGCGGCGAGAGCGTATCGAGCAGCGGCTCCACCTCGGCTGGGTCCAGCGGAGCATAGGCCGCGCGCACGCGCGCCACCGCACCGCTGGGCTCGGTGAGGAAGGCTGCGACTGCGCGCTCCGCTTCGCTCTTGAACCGGGCATCGGACGCCACCCGCTGCGCTTCCTCCCCGCGCCGGTGGCTCTCGGCCTCCTGTCGCGCGGCTGCTGCCTTTCGGCCCTCTTCCGCCGCCAGGCGCGCGCGCTCTTCGGCCTGCCGGCGCTGCCCGGCCTCGGCCGCGCATGGACCGCGTTCGGCGTTCTCCGGCCGCCGGCAATCGGCCGGCCGCAACTGTTCGAAGGCGAACCAGCCGCAGGCGAGGAGCGCGAGACCCAGGACGGCCAGGACAGGCCCGCGCCACCGGGGTTTCGGCGGCAGGGATGCGCTTTGCTGTTGCTCCTCCGCCTCCGGTTGCGGGGGNGGGTTCGTTTCCGCCTGGAGCCGGGGCGCCGCGCCGCAGACCGGGCAAGCTTCGTGGGCATTGGCATCATAGGGATGGCCATCGAGGCAGCGGAGCATACGCCGGCTCATCGTCTCTGGCGTCCCTTCGTGCGTGACAGGAGGTCGAGGGCGTCGGCGGCCCGGAGAGTGCCGCCTTGGGCAAGGCCCCAGACGATCGAGCGAATCTGCTCGGGGAATCCCTTTGCGGTGAGGCCGTCGGAGAGGCGGTCGAGCTGCGGCGGCGGGTTGGGGGATGGCGGCGGCCCGGCTGTGCTGCCCGGGCGTCCGGCTTCGCGGGCCCGGGTGATGAGTGTCAGCCATTCGATGCCCTGGGCGGCCGTCATCGCGCCCTCGTCCACCATCGGCTTTATCAGTGCGACATGGCCGGGCTGCGCGGGTATCGCAGCCGCCCGCGCCTCGAATTCCCCGGGAATCGGTGCGATGCCGGCGCGGCGCAAGCGCGCCTCCCGCTCCGCCGGGCTCCACCAGCCGAGCGAGGCCCGCCGGACGAACGCTTCGGCCACGCCCGGGGGCACGCCCGCCGCCGAAAGACGCGGACGCAGTTCGGGCGCGAGGGCGTCGGGCGCGCCCGGCGGCGCGCCGGCCGCCTGCGTGGAATCGGCCTCAATCAAACCGATCCAACGGGTCAGCGCCGGCTGGTCGATGCTACCCGCGACATAGCCGTCGAGCAGATCCGTCAAAAGTGACCCTGCGGCGCCTTCGTTGCCAGGCGCACCGGCGGGCTTGTCGGCGAGGCGCCTGCCATAGAGAACGGCGAGATAGCCGCGCAGCGCCGTGCGGGCGGCGGCGCTCGACGGGTCGCAGATCGGCGCCCTGCAGGGTGCGTCGTCCAACCGCGCCCTGAACCAGCGCTGCTGTGCTTCGTCGAGCGGTACCGCTTTGAGCTGCTCGCCATCGAGACGCACGAGGCCGATAAAGACGAAGGGCTGCTGCGGGCCGATCCGGATGGGCGGCGCTCCCACGGCAGGGCCGCCGGAAGACAGAAAGCTCGACACGGCACAAGAGCTCTCCGCCAAGCTAGGACCCTGGCCGCCCCCCGCCGGGACTGCATTCAGGTATTTCGCATAGACCGCCAGGGAATCGCCCGGGCGAAGCGTTCGACCGATCCAGGTCGAGGCTAACTCGCGCGTGCCCCGCAGCGGGCTGAAGTCCAGGCTCTCGCCCGGGTCTATCTCGTCCGGGCCGCGCAGGATGGGCCCGTAACCTGGCGAGTCGTCCGCGGGTATCACGGGTTCGGGCTTGCCGAGCTCCCGCACCTGCTGATGCGAGACACCGACGACGATCACCGCATCCGAACAGCTGTAACGCAACTGAACGACCGCCGTCCGCCGCGCCGCAAGCGCCGCGTTCTCCCGAGCGAGCTGAGCGATGCGTGCCTTCAGCGCCACGCTGTCCTCCGCCCTCAGGCGCTCGACCTCCGCCCTGAGCGCCGCCGCCTCCGCCTCGAACCGCCGCGTCTGCGCCTCGGCATCGGCGAGCGCCGTCTGGAGGCGCTTTCGCTCGTCCTCGACCCGGTGCAGCTGGGAGCTCGCCTGATCGAGCCGTGTCTGGAGCCGCGACACGTCGCGCTGGCTCTGGGCGAGGCTGGCTACGGCCGCGTCGATCTGCTGCTGGAGACGATCGAGATCCTCCCTGGTGTAATCACCGGATTTCAACTTCCGGCTGGAAGCCTCGAGCTGCGTGCGGACGCCGTCGAGAGAGGCCCGGACGATTGCGGCGATCTGTTCGGAGGNGAAGTCGGGAATGTAATATTTCATCCCGAAGACCATGAGGATGAGGAAGGCTCCCATCGCCTTCGTCATCACGGCCATCAAGGCGACCTCGCTGGTTTCGGCTTGCCGCCTTCGCCTCCTCATCGCGGCTGCCTCGCCGGCCCTGTCCTCATCGCGCGACCACGCTCTCGTGGTCCACATAGACGCGGTTGATCAGGTTCTTGAGACAGTATTGCCCGGCGGCATTGAGCGCGAGCTCCTCCTGTTCCTGAACGGCATGCTGCACGAAGGCCATCATCGCGCTGGCGATCAGCGCGACGAGCGTGGTGTAGAACGACACCGAGAGGCCGCCGACCACCTTGCCGAGATCCATATTGGCAGGGTCGATGAGGTGCAGCGCGAGCGACAGGCCGATGACGGTGCCGAGGAAGCCGATCGTCGGGATGAGCCACGCCATGTAGCGCAGCATCTGGTAGCGCAGGTCGACCTGGTCGCTCATTAGGTTCAGCGAGCTGGTGAGCACGTTGATCGCCTGATCGACCGAGCGGCTCGCCTGGAGCTGAAGGATCGTCAGGTCGATCAGGGCCGGAAGAAAGCCGCTTTCGGCATCGTGCAGTTCGGCAACGCGGCGGCGGATCGGCCCGAGTTCGTGCAGTTCGAGGAGAGAATTGGGGTCTTCCGGCAACAAGCCGGCCTGAAGGAAGGCGCGCTCGCGTCGTGCGGCGCGCCAGCGTCGGTAGAGTTCACCCATCGCCCAGGCGAGAGCGAGGTAGATGAGGTTTTGGATGGTGAAGGGATAGGGAAAGACGCTGTAGCGCTGCCGGTCGAGAAGAAGAGCGGCCGTGGGGGAATCCGGGACGGTCATCAGGGNGGTCACGAGGATGGCGACGGCCGCGATCCCCAGCGCGGTCAGCCGGACGCGCCAGGCCGCCGGCACCGTCGGCCATGGATGCGGCCCGCCCTGCGCGAGAGCCAACACGGTGCCTTCCCCTGCGGTCGCTGAAGTGTCCGTCATGGCGAATACGTTGCAATATTGGAAATGTGGGACAATCTGACCGATGGTCGGCCGGGAGTCGAGACGAATGGGACTTTGGTCGCGAGACCTACGCGCTCTTTCCGGCGTCACGGAGTCGGGCAATACTCCGGCGATGAAGTTTCTGATCGTCGATGACCATCCCGTTTTGCGCGAGGGCATCGCGGCCCTGCTCCGGCGGGCCGGACCCGAGGTGGCGATGCTCGAANCCGGAACGGTGCCTGAGGCCCTGCGTCTGGCCGAAGCGAACGACGATCTCGACGTGGTCATTCTCGACATGGTCCTGCCCGGCATGGACGGGCTCAGCGCGATCGGCGAGTTCGGCCGCGTGCGACCGGAAGTGCCGGTGATCGTCCTGTCCTCTTCGGAGAAGGCGGAAGACGCTCGCCGCGCCCTAGCCAGTGGTGCCCTCGGCTATGTCCCGAAATCGGCGAGCCACAACACGCTGCTCGCAGCGATCAGCCTCGTGATGGATGGCGAGGTCTATGTGCCGCCCCTCATCCTCGCCGAGGTGACGGGAACGGCGCTCCCTCAGAAGGTGCCGCCGAGCCCGGCGGACGTCACCGCCTCTGCGCTCACCGCGCGTCAGGTCGAGGTGTTGCGCCGCCTGAGCTCCGGGCAGCCGAACAAGATCATCGCCTACGAACTCGATCTCTCGGAGAAGACCGTGAAGGCGCACGTCACCGCCATCTTCAAGGTGCTGGGCGCCATCAACCGCACCCAGGCGGCTGCGGCGGCGCGTGCGGCGGGCCTTATCTGAGGCGGTCTCATTCGCCCGAGGATGCGCGCGCGCCCACCATGAGATTGCGCATCGCGGCGCGCAGTTTCCCGTTCGGCACAGGTTTGTGGAGGAGTACGAGGCCACTCGTCCGGGCCTCGATCAGCCTGTCGGGCGCGGTGTCGCCGGTGATGATCAACGCCGGGATCGTCTCGTTGAATTCCGAGCGAAGGCGCTCGATCACCTCGGTTCCCGTCTCGCCGTCCCGCAGGCGATAATCGGAGACGATCAGATCCGGCCGCGTCGGGTGCGATGCGAGCCGCGCGACCGCTTCGTCACCGGAACCCGCTGCGATGACGTCGTGGCCCCAGCCCGCGAGCAGGCGCTCCATCGCCTCGCGGATGGACGCCTCGTCGTCGATCACGACGATCAGGCTTCTCTCCGCGAGCGCCCCCGGCGCCGCCGCGACGGAATCCTCCGCCAGGGCAGCCTCGTCGGAGAGTGCCATCTTAACCTCGAAGCATGAGCCTCGGCCGATGCGGGAGCGCAGCGCGATGGGCATATCGAGGATCGCGCAGGTCCGCCGCACGATCGCCAATCCGAGGCCCAAGCCCTTGGTGCGGTCGCGCTCGACATTTCCGATCTGAACGTATTCCTGGAAAATGCGCTCGTGGTCGCCCGCGGCGATGCCGGGACCCGTGTCGAAGACCTGGATCGCGAGGCGGCCGCCGCGTCGACGGCACGCGACGAGCACGCCGCCCCGGTCCGAATAGCGGACCGCGTTGGAGACGAGGTTGCGCACCACGCGTTCGAGCAGAAACGGGTCCGTCCAGGCCACCTCGTCGCAGGAGCGGCAGCGCAGCCGCAGCCCTTTGGCCTCCGCCTCGGGACGGAGGTCGCGGCAGATGCGGGCGAGGTAGGGGCCGACCCGGAAGGCTCGCGGCGCGACCTCGACCACGCCGGCATCGAGCCGCGAGATGTCGAGGATGGCGTTGAACAGGCCGTCCATGGCAGCGGCGGACGCCTCGATCCGCTCGACGAGGAGACGAGCCTCGCCGGGCAGGTCCAGGCGAAGCAGCGCTCCCGCGAACAGACCGAGCGCATGCACCGGTTGGCGCAGGTCATGGCTTGCCGCAGCCAGAAAGCTCGATTTGGCACGATTTGCTGCATCGGCTGTATCCCGTTCCCGCCGCAGGTCCTCCGCCAGCGCCTCGCTCCGCAGCCGCAAGCCGACGATCTCGATGAAGGCGCGGTGGCTGCGGACGCCGAGGCCGCCCATGACCACGACATAGATCAGCATCAGGAACGCGCTCGCCCGCTCGACGAGCGCCGGGGCGAAAAAATTCGCGGCCACATAGGGCAAGGTCGCGGGCAGGAACAATGCGAGGAAGGCAGGCAGCCACGGGCCGAAGGCGGGAATCGCGCCGGCCGTCACCCCGAGCGTGACGGCGAGAGGAAGGAAGCGTATGTCGAAGGGAGCGTCAGGCGTCAGGCCCACGGGGGCGAAGCCCCAGGCGATTCCTTCCAGCCCCGCAACGACGGTGAAGGCGAGTGGCCATGTCGATGCGGCCCTGACAACGCAATCGGCGCGCCGGTAGCCAAGGGCGAGGAGCGTATGCGCGACGGCGCATGTCAGGACACAGGCGGCCCAGATGGAGGCGGTGCGGGGATCGGATGCGCCGAGCGCGACCAGGAACACCGCGAGGATCAGCGCGGCGAGGCCGGCACCGGCCACACCCGGGATCACCATTCGGAAGACCTCATCGATCTGCTCGCGCCGCAGTGCGGCCTCGTCGGCCTCCCTGACCGTCGGCGCGATCGTCGTCGCGGTGAGGCGTCCGGTGACGCGATGCTCTCTCATCGGAAAGTCGCACCGCCGAGACTGGGCGATCGCACATGCCCCCCGACAGCGGCTCGTCCTTCTTCGGGNGATGGCGACCCTTCGAGGTGAAGTCGCTTCCGATTTGGGCCTCGCCGGTCCGATGGCGACCGCACTCTCCGTCCTCGCCGATCGCCTTCGATCCGGCTCATCGGTGCGGCGCTATTGCGGCGGCAGGACATCGAGGACCGTCGACGCATCCGGGCGCCGCGACAGGCGGCTGACCCCGGCGCCGGCCTCGGCCTTCCCCGCCTGCAAGGCCCGGCGGTAGAATCTGAGCGCGGAATCGGGGTCGGCTTTGCCGCGCAATCCCTTCTCGTAGATCCGCCCGAGGGCCAGCAGCGCATCCGACTGGTCCTGCTCGGCGGCGCGCTCGTACCAGCGCACAGCCTCGGCCAGGGAACGCTCATAGCCGATGCCCTTCTCCAGCATCTCCCCCTTCCAGGCCATGGCGGTGGCGTCGCCCTGCGCCACGTCCAGCTCGACGAGGCGCCGGCCCTCGGGGATATTTTTCCTGATCCCGATGCCGTTGAGGTTGTAGTAGGCCAGCAGCCGGATCGACTCCCGGTCGCCTTCCTTCACGAGCGCTTCGAGCAATGCCAAGCCGGNGGCCTTGTCGAGGCCGCGCGCCTTGCCGGCGATGGCCATCCGCGCGCAGTGATAGCGGCCGAGCGTCGTCGTCATCTGGCAGAAGATCCCGGCCGCCGCCGTCTCGTCCTGCGCGACGCCGAACCCGTCCTGCAGTGCCATCCCCTGCTGGAAGAGTGCATCGGTGCTCCCCAATTCGGCGCCCTTGCGGAAATGGGCATAGGCCGCTGCGGGGTCGCGGAGCTCGCTCGGGCCGTATCTCATCAGCCAGCCGATCCGCGCATGGGCTTCGGCGTTTCCCGCGTCCGCCGCCTTGCGGTACCATCGCAGAGCATCGGCATAGTCCTGGCTCCCGTCGAGGCCTGCGGCGCAGATATAGCCCATGTTGAAATATGCGACGGGCGAGCCGTGCTCGGCCGCCTGCTTGGTCAGCCGCACGCCTTCCGCGATGTCCTTCTCGACATTCGTCCCGGTGATGAGCAGGTTCCCGAGCTCGGCGATCGCCGTGAGGTGGCCGGCGGCCGCGGCCTTCCTGACGAGGCGTACCGCGACCGCCTTGTCCTTCTCCGCGGCATACCCGGCGAAAATCGCGGCAGCGCAGTTGTAATTCGCTCTCGCGGTGTCGAGGCCGCAAAACAGCGCCGCCGCCGCCGCCCGGTCGCGCGTGGGCGCCTCGTCGTTGTAGAGGCGGATCGCGAGGCTCTCCTGCGCCGACGGATCGCCCTTTTCCGCGCCGAGCCGGTAGAGCCGCAGCGCCTCGGCCGGGTCCGGTCTGCCGTCGAGCCCCGCAACTGCGATATCTCCCATGCGCTGGTAGGCGGCGGCATAGCCCGCGGCAGCGGACTTGCCGTACCACTCGAAGGCCGCTCGCGGATCCTTCGGGCCGCCGACCCCGCGGATCGCCAGCGCGCCGAGGTCGAAAAGGGCGGCCGAATGGCCCTGCTCCGCCGCCAGGCGCAAGAGCTTCACCGCATCGTCGACGTCGTTCGCCCCGGCCGGCGCGTTGAGGAGGTGTTCGGCCAGGGCGACGCGCGCGTCGGCGTTTCCCTGGTCGGACAGCCGCCGCAGCATGACGACGCCATCGGACGCCGTCTTCCCGGGGACGGCGCCTTGAAGCAGCAGCTTGCCGCATTGCAGGTCGCCGGAAGCGCGCCCGAGACTGCAGTACAGTGCGGCAGCCGCCGCGATGTCCTTCGCAACGCCGCGCCCCTTGAGCAGCGCGTTTGCGTAGAGCAACGTCGCGTTGCGATCGTTGAGTTCCGTGCCGCGCCGGTAGTGCTCGGCTGCCTCCTTCAGGCCCTCCGCACCGCGTCCTTCGTTCTCCAGGATCCAGCCGAGGTCCCTGAAGGAGGGCGGATAGTTCGCCCGGACCGCCCGCTCGATCCAGCTTCGGCCCTCCGCGCGCGATTTCAGCTCGAAGAACAGGAGGTAGCCGAGTTCGCCCTGCGCCGCGACATGGCCCTTCTCTGCCGCCTTCCGCAGCCAGACGGCCGCCTCCTGACGCGTCCCCGTGTCGTCACGCAGGAGCGTCCCGAGCATGTACTGGGCCAGCATGTCGTCCTGCTCGGCGAGGGGTTTCGCCAGCCACAGCGCTGCCCCGCGGTCGCCGCGTCCGAAAGCTGCGACCAGATCGTCGCGAGGGCTGGCCGCCGCTGGGACGGCGAGGCCGAGCAGCACGAGAAGGAGGACTACGTGGCGCATGGGATCTCGCCCGGTCGCGGTTCCGGCAGCCCGCTCATCGTGAGCCCCACGAACCGGACGCACATCTCGCTCTCCTTCATCCCGTGGCCGACGGCGAAGCTGGCCATCACGCCAACAGCAAAGGCTTCACGGTGATGAGCCTTCGTTCTCCCTTAATGTGACGGCTCCCGCTCTCTTTGTGTAGCGGCCGAACGTCCCGTCTGCTCGGCCTCCATGGACATTGGTCTTAGGACCGTTGAGCGCAAGGAACTTCCATCATATCCGATACATGCCCGCGCTCGTCGTCCAAGCGCTCCTCGCGCGCAACCTCGGCGTCTGCGCGCGAGGAGCGGATGAACGACCAGCGCCGACGTGAAGGAGGCGCCCCGCTCGTCAGCAGGCCGGGCGGCGCAACTCGGCGCAAGGCCCGGCAATTCCGTCAAGCCCGGCACGCAAGCAGGATCGACGCCGTGCGATCCGCACATCACTGCCAACAGGAGCGTTCGATGCGACGTCGTTGCGCCTATGTCTTGCTCGTGGCTTCGACCTTGTTCGTTCCGGCCTTNCCTGCCGGCGCCGAGCCCCGCGCGCCGCTAGCCGCCGGCGGCTGCTGGATGGTGCTGCCCAAGGGCGAGAAGCCCGAACGCGGCAATGCGGCCGAAGTCTTGTGCCTCCGCCGGGACGGCTATGGCCGTGTCCGCGAAAGCTCCTTCTACGGCGATGTCGCCGGCTGCGGCCGGGTGACCTACCGCACGAGCAACGGCCCGACCCTGGTCGAGATCGACTTCAGCGCCTGCACCAACGGCGCGCCGAACCACAGCCTGCTTTGCGCGAGCGGCTCCGGGCGCANCCCTGTGCCCTGTCTCCAGAGGGTGCCCGGCGACGACGANCCGGTGGAGATGGAGCTTTATCCGCTGGAAGGACCAGGCTCGTGAGACTCGCTCCCCGTCTCGCCGCCGTGCTCGGCCCGCTGCTCCTGCAGCCTGTCCCGGTGCACGCTTCCGATTGCCCGGAGGGCAGGGCCCGGCCGCTTCCGGTGAAGGCCCCGATCGAACACCGGTTCGGGCACCGCCTGCATCCCGTCATCGGCATGGCGGTCTTCCAGCCGAACATGGTCTTCCGCACGCTCAGCGGCCAGGCCGTGGTGACGGTGCGAGGCGGCCGGGTCGAGCCCGTCGAAGCCGCGCGGATCGGCCGCTTCGTCCGGATCCGGCAGCGCGACGGAAGCGAGCTGCGCTACGGGCCGCTGTCGCAGCTCCGCGTCCGTGCCGGACGCTGCGTCGCGGCGGGCGCCAGGCTGGGCTGGACGACCTCGTCCCCGTTCACGCTCGCCCTGCGCCGGAATGGAGAATGGATCGATCCCGCGCCCCTGCTGGGAGGCGTCCGGTGACCGACATTTCGCTGGAGCGGCTCACCGCAAGAGGAGGCAATGGAGGGCAAGCGGGCGCAATGGTGCGGCCGACCCGGCCGGGGGAAGAAGACACCAAGACTTGTTCGAGGCCGCCATGCCGACACGCCGATTCCTGTTACCCCTGCTGACCCTTCCGCTGCTGTCCTCGGTTGCCGCGGCGGAGGCGCCGTGCCGGCCGCGTGGCGGGGCGTTGATCGTCCGGCCGCGCCGGCCGGCGCAGCCGCTCTCGGCGCAGCTCGATGCGCTGGGCCCGCTGGCCCATGACGCGGCGCTCGGCCTCGCTTTGCAGCGGGCATGGCGCTGCTTCACGCCGGAGGAGTCCGTGCGAATGCGCTCGACGCTCGCCTGGGCGCGGGACGCGGTATCACGGCCTGGCTTCGGCGAGATCAGGCCGGCGGTGCTGAAGACGGCCCGGCGCCGCGGCGAGGAAGCGGCCGCGCGGCTGGTCGCGATGGGGGCCGGCAGCGAGGAGGCACGCGTCATGCAGGCCTCGTTGCGGTATGCTTTTGCGAGTGAAGAGCTTGGAGGGACGAGCGCCCGTCGGATCTGCGACGGCGATCGCTCGATCAGGGGGATCTCACGATGACAGGACAGACGACCGGCGAAGGCGGCGAGACCTTCAGGGATGCTTTCGACGGTTCGCTCGAGCGGCCCACCAAGCCGTTGAAAATCGCGATGTTCCTTGCGCTCGGCGCCTTCGCCGCCGTCGCGGCGATCTACCTCATGTTCGTGTTCGTGCCGCAAAACGGGCTTCCGGCGATCCGCGAGTGGTGGGCCGGGCTCGGAACACGGTCCTTGCGCGGCGAATCCGCAGCCTTCTCCTCGATCGTGATGGGCGCGGTCGCGACGATTGTCGTCGCCTCCTTCGCAGCCTTCACGCTGACGGAAGCCATTGCGGATCTGCGCAAGGAAAGGCCGTTGCGCAGCCTCGGCCGGGAGCTCGTCGTCATTCGCGAGCTGACGGAAGAAGGCATCGGCTATCGGGAGGGCGACATCAGGACGGTGCAGGTGCCCTGGGCGCAGGTGCAGGAGCTGCGCTCGATGGATCTGCCGGCCTTCGAGGGCAGGCTCTTCTTCGTCGTCGAGCTGAAGAGCCCGATCCACGAACGCGGCCGTCTCGTCTTCTGGGACGGGCAGGATCGTCACAACAGCATCGCCGGCCGTCTCCGCGAGCGCCTGGCAGCTTATCGCGCCGCGCAAGCCGCTGCCGGCTGAAGATCAGGAGGGGGGACGATGCTATATGAAATGGACAGTTTCCCGTATTTCGTGCTCTGCGGTCCCGACCAGGGCGATGGCGCGGTTCTACCGGCCTTCGGGCGCTTCGCGCGGATCGAGTCGATTGGGAACAGCAGGGGTTCATACGGTCTGGGGTGGCATGTTCCAAAGACCGAGTTCAGGGGACTGCTGTTTCCTTTAGACTCGAAGTCGAATGCGCTGGCTCATCTCGATTCCCCCGTCTGGGCGGTGGTCCGGCTCGATCGCGGCGATGCCTGCAATTGGGGCACAGAGGATGGGATCTTGCATGCCGCGGTATGGTTCAGCACCGGCTTCGTGTTGTTTCGCGGTTCGCGCCAGACGGCGCTGAGTATTCTCAACGCGTGCGAGAGCGGCAAGCCGCTGAATACACCCCTATCGGCGTTGCAGGACTCCTCCGGCGTGGCGTACGCCGACGATTACGGCATTGCCACGGCAGGCGATGAGGGCTTCGCCCGCGCCGGCTTCTGTGGCGTCGCCGAGGCCGGTATCAGGGAGCCGTTCGCGGACCCGCTCCTGTACGAATATTCTTCCTTCGGCGTGGCGATCGCCGGCGTGCGCGGCACGGCGTCGTCCGGCACGGCGGGGCTGGCGGTGGTCGGGAGCGGCGGCACGGCGCGCGCTGGCGATTATGGCGTGGCGATCGCCCGATTCGGGGGCGAATTCTGCAGCGTCGAAGCGGGCCGCGAGGGCATCGCAATCTGCGGGGCCTGGGAAGGGATCGTCGTCGCTGCGGAAAAGTCCGTCGCGGTGGCGGACAGGGAAGTCCGATGGCTGGCGGTCGGCCGCGGGGGCGTCGGCGTGGGGCGAGGGCGCGTCAAAGGAGTAGATGTCGCGGACGAGGCCCTTGTCGTCATCGCGGGGCTGAGCGGCGGCACCATGATCCGTCTGGGCCGGGACGCGACGCTGATCTGCGACTGTTTCGGCATTGTTCATGTTTTCACGACCCGGGGCGGAGAACGGGAGCCTGGGGTCTATTCATTTTCCGCCGACCAACTGCACAAGAGACCCGACGATATCTTTGGGCTTCCCGATGTCTCCTGGCCGGCCAGTCGAGAAGAGGCCCCGTACCGCGCTCCCCACCCCCCGGCTCCCTCTTTTCATTCCGACGTGCCTTGGTGGGAGGCCGCCCGAAACCACGATCCGGAGGCCGAGATTCGACCGGAGCCGATACGTGAAGGGCAGATCGTCGTCCTCTGCGCCAGTATTCCGCCAGCCGAGTTGGCGGCCGGGCGCAAGGACGGCGAATGGTGGCTCGGGGCCGTATGGGGTCAAGGCAAACTTCCACTGACCGATGGGGCGCCGTGCTGCCTTGTCCGGGTCGAAGGCGAGCATGAGCCCGGACAGCGAGATGGCGACCCGATCCGATTCCGGCAAGGCACGGCTCTTTACCGCGGCACCCTGCGCGGTGCGGTCGCCGCGCTTTACGCCGTCGGCGCCGGCAATGTGCTCGAAGGCCGTATCGCGCTAGCCGGACATGGGGGCGTGGCCCGGGTCCCCTCGCGGGAAGAGCCGGTGCCACTGCCGCTGCCGGACCCCGACGAAACGGAGCGTTACGATTACAGCAATCATTACTACGTCTTGCGCGGTGACCGGAAGATGCCCTTCGATCCACCCCCCCTCGCCGTGGCGGGAGACGAGGGCTTCGCGATCTGCGAGGGAGAGGCCCATGCCGGAGAGCGCGGCGTGGCCTGTGTGACCGGCCTGGGCGTCGCGCGGGCTGGGGAGAGAGGGATTGCCCTCTGCGAGAGCGGCCGCGCGCTGGCAGGAGAATCGGGAATTGCGATCTGCCGCCAGGCGAGCGGCAGGTTTACATCACCGGGCGGGCAGGCTGTCTCCGGCTGGCGTGGCATCGCCATTGCGACATTGGACGGTGCCGCCGCGGTCGCCGCCGACAGCGGCATCGCCGTGGCCAAGGGAGGAAGATTGGCACGCGTGGGGGCAGAAGGCGTCGCGGTCGGCACCGGCTCGAAACCGGTCGATGTCCAGGGTGGCGCGAAGGCTGTCGTCGTCGCGCAGAAGGGGCATGTCACCGGCGGAGACAGGGCGCTGCTGGTGGCCTGGGACGCGGGGACGCAGCGATGGATCGCCGGGGTGGTCGGGCGGAACGACATCGAGCCCGGTGTCGCCTATGTCGCCCGCAACGGCCGGTTCGAGCCATCGACCAGCACCGTCGTGACCGAGGTTCGCCGCAAGCGCTGAAGAAGGCCGCGCTGAGCGCCGGCATCCATAGGCAAGGCTGGGCAAGTCCGCGCAATACCGCCGCCGCCGGGTCGCGGCTATCCCTTCGTCCATCGGGTCACCCCGACGGAACGGAGACTGAGCCATGAATAAGCATCTCGCCCTCGCCGCCTTCGTCCTGCTCGCCGCGACCGGCGCGCAGGCCCAGCAGAGCCAGCAGAAGGTCGCCGTCAAGAACCGCGACATGATCGTCGCCATCACCAGCGGGCAGTTGGAGGACAAGATCGTCGGCAAGCCCGAAATCTTCCAACGGAGCAACATCGCCTACGCCATCGGCATGACGCGCAGCCTGCACCGGGCCTGCTCCATCCTCTCGGCCGAGGACAGCGCGCGGCTGGAGCGGCTCGAGCGGGCGTACCGGACGAGGAAGGCAAGCAACGAGATCGACGCGGCGATGCAGGCCATGCTGGGCGAACTCGACAACGGCGCCTCCGACACGGCCGCCCTGCTCGGCCGCTACGACTGCGCTGCGCTGGAGCGCGCCAAGCTGACCGGCCCGCTGCTCGCCTTCTGGAACAAATATCTCACCCGGCTCGCCGGCTGAGCCGCCGCATGCAGCAAGCACGAGGAGGTCTCGATGTCGCTTCGCTTCCCTCGATCCTTCGTTGCGGCGCTGATCGCCGCGGCGGGCCTGCTCGCGGCCCACGCGGTCTCGGCGCAGACCGCGCCCGCGCCGCGCCTCGAAGCCCAGCGTCTGGCCAATGCGCAGTTCGAGACGTTTCGGACCCGCTGCGGCAAGGGCTATGTCGTCGCGGCCGACGTCACGCCGCCGCCGCGGGGCGGCTTCACCGCCACACTGGGGACGCCTGCGCCCGGAGCCTCCTCCGGCCATACGCTCTATGTCGCCTATGCCGATGTCCGCCTCGACGGGCGCGAGATCACGACCGATATCGACCGTCGCAATGGGATCGCCTGGCGCGGAACGCTGGCCTACAGCGCCGCCGCTCTGCGCCAGATCTCGGTCGGCCATGACGGGACCAGAGGCGCCTGGAGCCCGTGGCAGCCCGCCGGACCGATCTATACGGTGACGCTGGAGCTCAAGAACGGGAGCTGGTCGAGCCGCGGGCAAGAGATGTCGCTTCTGGGTGCGCTGGGGCGCTACGCCAAGCTGAGGCGTCCGGCCTGTGCAGAGATTCCAGCAGGCTGATCCGGCGATGGCGGCGGCTTTCGCACCGCGAAGATCGGCCGATCCGCTTTCCGGCGGAGCCGACCATAAGATAATCTCGAAACCGAGGCGCGCGGCGGTGATGTCTCGCCCGTTGCCCGACGAATGCGGGGGATGACATGGACGAACCAAGCGTCGCCTTCAGTGTCGAGGGCAAAACCTTTCGCAGCCCGATCGGCGTGTTTTCCATCCTTGGCGTCTGCGCTCTCGCGGGCGCCATTCTCTGCCTGTTGCAACTCGTGGCCAAGCCTTTGACGCTGTCGAACGCCGTCCCGCTGCTCTTCGGCGGCGTCGGAGGACTGATCGGGCTCGCGGCCGGCCTCGGCTTTACCGCCATGCAACTCAACACATGGCGGGCCGGGCGTGATCCGGATGCCACCGCAAGGCGGATCACGCCTCTCGTCGTCACCGCCGGCGGGATCTTCATCGACCCCTATCCCTATGCCGGTCCCGGACCTCTGGGAGCGCGCCGCCGCCGCTTCGTGCCCTGGCGGGACGTCGCCGCAATCGGGCCGGTCAACGAAACAGGCCTGTTTCCCGTGACGGTGGCGGAGAAGGACGGGGTTCAGAAGACCGTCTACGAAATCCCCGAACAGGCGCGCGGCGAGGCCGGTGCGACGCCGTACGCCACGCTCCTCGCCGCCCGGGAGCGCTATCTGGCCGGGCTTTCATCGGCGGCCCGGGCCGCGACGGGGACGTTCCTCGTTCCGGTCGTCAGGGCGGCGCCGCCGATCTGGCGCGTGCTCGGTGGCGGCGTGCTGCTCGCGGGCGCGGCCGTCGTCGCTCTCCTGCTGACCGCGACAGCCGCGACGACGAAGAGCGCCAATCTCGACCTCAAGGCCTTTCTCACGCTTCTGGGCTGGAGCGCGATTATCGCGTTCGTCGCCTTTGCGATCGTCGCCGCCGCGATCGGGGCCTGGCGCGCCCGAGGCCAGCAAGCAGTCTGGCCAGTCGCCACGATCGAGGCGGACGGCTTCACCGCCACCGCCCTACCGCATGGGTCCGGCGACCTCTTCGGCGAACTGGAAGGCCGCAGCCGCCGCGTCGCCTGGCCGGAGGTCCGACGCATCGAGCCGCCGCTCCCCGGCGAGAACGAGTTCATCGTCGATATCGGCGAGCGCCAGACGCTGCGGCTGCCGGCTTCCGCCAGGGCCGAAGACGGACGGACGCTTCACCCGGCGCTCGCCGAGGCATGGCGATCATCGCGCTCGGAAAACTGAGGTCGAGGCGGAACAGGTCGTCGCTGCCTCTGCTCGCGCCGCCGCGCCATCTGGATCGGACTGCAGGAATGTCACGATGACGGAGCCCATCGACGGAACGCGCATCGTCTTCAGCATGTAAGCCAAGCCCATTCGCGCGATCAGCTGGCTCTTGCTGGCAATCGGCACTTTTTTCGTCGTTTGTGGAACGCAGATGGGATGGGTGGCGCTGAGCCAAGCGAGCGCCCCCGGATCTGAGACGACATTCTTGCTGGGGTTTGCGGCGATCGCTCTTGCGGCAGGCCTGGCGCAGCCGGCCGGCAACGACAACGGCGATCTCGAAGAGGAAGGCCACAACGTCACCTGGCAACAGGTGCGGAACATCGAGCCGCCGATCGCAGACGAGGACAGCTTCGCCGTCGATGTCGGCTGGCGCCAGCCGCTGCGCCTGCCGACCTCGGCGAGGTCGGAGGATGGCCGCACCTTTTCCCCGGCCCTCCTCAAGCGTGGCAGGCCTGGCGCGATTCTGCCGAACTGAGAGACGGGCCTGGGCCTGCTTAAATGAAGCCGACCGGGGCGCCGAGCCGCGTGGGTGGCCATTTGAGATCGAACAGCAGGAACATGGCCGTCTGGACGGCATTCGGGAAATCCCCGACCGACCCGCCGGCCGCCGGGCAAGGCAACTCGCCGATGGCGGGATCGTCGAGCGAGCGCAGCAGGGCAAGGCAGGCGAGGACGAGCGTATGAGCCGGCAGGGCCACGCCGAGCTCGTAAAGCAGAGTCGCATCGGCGCGCTCGCGCGCCCGATCGACCAGCTCGCGCAGCATCGGTTGCGGCGTCCAGACCTGATCCACAAGACCTCGCCGCAACTCCGGATCGCTCCAGTCGAGCCGAGGGGCGAGGGTCAGCAGAAGCGAGCCGGGCGATGGGCCCGGCTCGGCGATGTGCTTCGGCCGGGCGAAATCGGCCCAGTCCAGGCCGAGCGTGGGGAACAGCCGCTCCGGCAATCCGGAGACGCCGGCCCCCCGCCAGGCATCCGGAACTCGGCCGAAGGCAACCATATGCAGCGCGCCGAGGAGAAGCTGCGAGGGGCTCCGACGATGCTCCTGACAGGCCTCGCGAAACCGATCGGAATGTTCCGCGCGCTCATGGAGCGCCCCGAACGAAGCCGGCGCCTCGGGCCAATCCTCGCCGCGCAGAGCAGCCTGCAAGCCCGACGATCGCCAATCGAGAACGGAGGCGAGCGCGATGATGTCCGGCCCGAGGGGTGGATCGTATGGCTCCGGTGGGTAAAGGTCCGGCGCCGGCATGCCCGTCGGCCTCGGTTGCCGAAGGCCTTGGACGACGGCATGCAACCTGTCGAGCCAATCACTCCAAACGCTCATCGCCGCCTCCTTGAGCGGCCAGCATGCCGTGCCGGTGCCGGCCCAGGCAATTGATGCCGATTGCATCGCATTGCGATCGGCATCCTGCCGTGCGCGATCGATCATGACCCTGTGCGCTATGGCCTTCGGATCGGCTCCGGCTGCTGTGAGTGGACGGCGCTCTGTTCTCTGATTGCCGTCGGGCCTTGCTCGGAACCGGGCTCGATGATCGTGACGCTGACGCAGACCAACAGGAAGACCAGGATGATATTGGCGCCGCCGATCACCGATGCGAACCGCCTCGCACCCCGCGCCCGAACGATGCCGATTGCCGCAATTCCACAAAGAAGCGCCATGGACGTGAACTGGCCGGTTATCATCCATCCGCGGATTTCCGTGCCGGCCGCATGATGGTCGATCATGAAAGGGCCCGAGAGGATCATAAGACCCCAGGGTATGATCATGAACGACAGTGCGCCCAAACGACGGCGGACTTCGGACCCACTCGGAAAGGAGCGGACGACGAGCACAGCAATCACAACGGATACCGATGCGACCAACGCGAGAAGCAGGATCAAATTGAGCATCGGAAGCTCTCTCCTTGCTGTCCTCGGCGCGCCGGCCGGCCCCAGTTTCACGAAAGAATTTAGTGCATCGAAAGGAAGTGCGGAATTGCTCGGCATTGCGCCGGAATCCAGTCGCCGCGCCGCTGTCACGACGGATCTGTTGCTCAAGCAGATTCACTCCAACGGGCTCGTTTAGCACGAAGGCGCGCCCAGCGGCTGCGTGAGCCCTGCCGCCAGGCGCCTCTTCAAAGGTCGGTCTGTTCAGAGAGAATCAAGGCGTCGTCGACCTCGATGCCGAGGTATCTGACCGTGCTCTCCAACTTCGAATGGCCGAGCAGGAGCTGGCATGCTCGCAAGTTGCCGGTCCGCTTATAGATCAGCGCGACTTTGGTCCGTCTCAGGCTATGGGTCCCATACAGAGCGGGGTCGAGCCCGATCAGCGAAACCCAGTCGTCGAGCAGGCGCCCATATTGGCGGGTGGTGACGTGATCGCCTTTATGGCTCCGGCTAAAAGAGCCAGTCAGCATCGCCGGATGGTCGACGCCTGAGCCAAGCGGTCAAGGCCTCCCGCGTCGGGTCGGTCAGCTCGAAGGGCACTGGCCGACCTGTCTTCTGCTGGATGATCGAGGTCCGCAGTCTGACCGTGCCGCCCAGCACGACATCGCTGATCCGCAAGCGAACGAGATCGCAGCCTCGCAACTTGCTGTCGATCGCCAGATTGAACATGGCGAGGTCTCGTACGCGCTGATCATGCTGCAGTCGCGTTCGGATCGCCCAAATATGACGAGGTTTCAGCGGCGGCTTGGGCCCGATAAGGCGACCCGCGTTCCAGGCGGGACGCTCGTCACGTTGCTGATGTTCGATCGGCATAGCGTGTCCTCCTTTGGAGGCCGCATCCGGATTGATATTATCACGAATGATGTTGAGCTGCGCTGCGCCACTTCCTGACATTGGCTGCCGCCCCATTAGCGGACGTAAGGATCATGGCCGATATCGCACGGCATTGAGCAGCAGGCGGAACGCCTGCGAGGTCTGAAGGCGGCTGGCATAGTAGAGGTGATATCCCGGCAGCGGCGGCGTCCATTCGCCCAGCATTCGGACGAGCTTACCTTCGCGCAGATGGGCATCGACCTGATCGAGCGGCAGATAGGCGATCCCGAGGCCTGCGAGCGCAGCGTCGAGAATGAGCTCGATCGTGTTGAAGACGAGCGGGCCCTCGACGCGAACGCGGATTTCGCGATCGTCATGAACCAGACGCCAGGCGTTGACCGTGCCCGGCGTCGGCAGCCGCAGATTAACCCCGCGATGGCTGGCGAGGTCGTGTGGTGTTGCCGGAGCCGGTCGCTCGCGCAGGTAGCTGGGCGCTGCCACGATCGCCATCGGGATATCCGGGCCCATGCGAACCGCGACCATGTCCTTCGACACATGCTCGCCGAGGCGCACACCTGCATCGAAGCCCTCGGCGACAACATCGGAGAGCTCATAGGTCGCGACTATCTCGACATTGATGTCGGGATAGTCGGCAACGAGCTTCGCTAAGGCTGGCAGCAGGATCGTCTTAGCCGCGTGCTCGACGCTGGTGATCCTGATCGTCCCCGACGGCTTGTCGCGGAACTCACCCAGCGCGATCAGGCTCTGATCGAGATCGCGCAGCATCGGCGCCAGCGTCTGCCAGAGCCGTTCGCCCGCCGGCGTCGGGGCGACGCTGCGTGTGGTGCGGGCGACCAGTGGCACACTGAGCCGCTCTTCCAGCCGCTTGATGATCTGGCTCAGCGCCGACTGCGACAGGCCGAGCCTGGTGGCGGCGCGGGNGTAGTTGCGTTCTTCCACCACAACGGCGAAGGCCGCCAGATCGGCCATGTCCTCGCGACGCATTCATCACCTCAGTGATAAGTTCAATCAGACTACTGCCATAGTCTGATGATTGGGGCGAGCCTAAGTTCTCGGTGTCGCGCCGCTCTGGCGCCCTACGACACCGCAACGGAGGAGACGACGATGGCTCGCAAGATCAGCTTCCAGAACAGCAACAACCCGACGATCACGATGTCGGCCGTTATTCATGTTCCCGAGGGCTTTGAAGAGACGGCAAGCTATCCGGCGATTATCGTCTCGCATCCCGGCGGCGGCGTGAAGGAACAGACCGCCGGCACCTATGCTGCCGAGTTGGCAAAGGCCGGCTTCGTCGCCATCGCCTATGACGCCTCCTATCAGGGCGAGAGCGGNGGCGAGCCGCGCCAGCTCGAAAACCCGCATATCCGAACCGAAGATGTCAGCGCTGTCGTCGATTATCTGACGACGCTGGCTTACGTCGACAACGAGCGCATCGGCGCGATGGGCATCTGTGCCGGTNCCGGCTACTCGGCCAATGCCGCGCTGCAGGACCGTCGCATCAAGGCGCTCGGCACGGTCAGCGCCGTCAATATCGGCTCCATGTTCCGCAATGGCTGGGAGAACAATGCGAAGGACGCCGACGCGCTGCCCTATACCGAGGCCGGCTCGAACGCCCGCACGGCCGATGCCGCCGGTGCTGCGAAAGCGCGCATGCCACTGGCGCCGGAAAAGGAGAGCGACGCGCCCAACGAGGAGCTGCGTCAGGCCTGGGAGTATTACCATACGCCGCGCGCGGAATGCCCGACCGCACCGGGCTTCGCCACCGCGCGCAGCCTGAACCAGATCATCACCTACGACGCCTATCACAAGGCCGAGGCCTTCCTGACGCAGCCGATCCTGGCCGTCGCGGGCTCCATCGCCGGCAGCAAATGGATGAGCGACGATCTGCTCGCCCGCGCCGCCAGCAAGGACAAGGCCATGCATGTCGTCGAGGGCGCCAACCACATGGACCTCTATGACGGCAAGCCCTTCGTCACTGAAGCCGTCTCNGTGCTGGCGCCGTTCTTCCAGAAGAACTTGGCTATGAGGGCGCGAACAGCCTATGAGGGCGCGAACAGCCTCGAAGCAAGCCGCAGCTGAGTAGCATCGGCGACAGTCGATATGTTGGGCCGGTGCCGTGGCGGCGCCGGCCTGGCGGTCCCTGTTGCTGCCTCGCGCCAATGGACTAAGCCGCTCTCGCGGCAGGGCGCTGCGGCGCGGGGTTGGCTGAGATTTCGCCTGTGAGGCGCTGCATCCGAGGATTTGGGGTCGTTTCCCCTGATCCTTGGAGGTCTCCATGATCGATGCCGTCACCGTCAGCCCGCTGCGCCAGCGGATGATCGAGGACATGACCATTCGCCGGTTTGGCGAGCACACGCAGCGCGACTATGTCCGGCAGGTCCGTGAGTTCACGGCTTTCCTCGGCTTGCCGCCGGATCGGGCCGAGCCGGAGGATCTGCGGCGCTACCAGCTTCACCTGGCCTCGCTCGGCGCCAGCTATTCGCGGATGAACCAGGCCTGCACGGCGCTGCGGTTCTTCTTCCACGTCACGCTGGGCCGGACCGGCTTCGGTGACCGCATGGCGCGGATCCCGACGCCCGATCGCCTGCCGGTCGTACTGGACACGCAGGAGGTGGCGCTGCTGCTGGCCCATGCGCGGAGCCTGAAGGACCGCGCCGCGCTGAGCATCGCCTATGGCTGCGGCCTTCGGGTCTCGGAGATCGCCAACCTCAAGGTCGCCGACATCGACAGCGCCCGCATGTTGATCCGGGTCGAGCAGGGCAAGGGCCGCAAGGACCGCTATGTCATGCTGGCGCCCGACCTCCTCGACCTCCTGCGGCAATGGTGGCAGGTAAAGCGCCCGCGTGGCTGGCTCTTCCCCGGCCAGCAGCCGGGCCAGCCGATCACGACGCGCCAGCTCAACCGGGCCTGCCATGCTGCGGCCGAGGCCGCCAAGCTCGACAAGCGGGTGTCGATGCACACGCTGCGGCACAGCTTCGCCACGCATCTGCTGGAGCGGAAGACCGATATCCGGGTGATCCAGGTCCTGCTCGGCCACAGGAAGCTCGACACCACCGCCGTCTACACCCGCGTCGCGCTCAAGACCCTGCGCGAGGTGACGAGCCCGCTCGCGCTGCTGGCGCCACCTCCACCGCCATAGCGGTCCTGCGCCGATCATGGCGCGGCCTGCTCTGGAGGTCGCGGACATCCTGAACCGGCATGGCGAGGCCTATCTCGCGCGCCATCGGCTCAGCCGCGGCCAGCTCAAGGTGATGGGAGCGATCCGGGCCTGCCGGACGGCTGCGCTCGGCGGCCATGTCATGCGCTGCAGCGACTGCGATCACCCGACGATCGCCTACAACTCCTGCCGCAACCGGCACTGCCCGCGCTGCCAGGGCGCAGCGGCGAAGGACTGGCTCGCGCAGCACCAGGCCGATCTCCTGCCCGTGCCCTACTATCATCTCGTCTTCACCCTGCCGGCGCCGATCGCAGCGGTCGCCTACCAGAACAAGGCCGAGGTCTACGGCCTGTTGTTCAGGGCCGCGGCCGAGACGCTCGCCACCATCGCCATCGATCCCCGGCATCTCGGCGTCCGCATCGGCTTCACCAGCGTCCTGCACACATGGGGATCGGCGATGACCCATCATCCCCATCTCCACATCATCGCGCCCGGCGGCGGCCTCTCGCCGGACGGCGCTCGCTGGATCTCATGCCGGCCCGGCTTCTTCCTGCCCGTGCGCGTGCTCTCGCGCCTGTTCCGCAGACTCTTCCTCGAAGGCCTATCCGCCCTGCATGCGGCCGGGAGGCTCGCCTTCCATGGTGATCTCACCGATCTGGCCAGACCCGACGCCTTCGCCGCCATGCTGGCACCACTGCGCCGGGCCGACTGGGTCGTTTACGCCAAGCGCCCCTTCGGAGGCCCTGAGGCGGTGCTTGCCTATCTCGCCCGCTACACCCACCGCGTCGCCATCGCCAACAGCCGCATCATTGCCATGGATCGGCAGGGGGTCACGTTCCGCTGGAAGGACTATCGCGCCCACTCGGCCGGGAAGATCTGGCGCAAGACCATGACGCTGACGGCCCCCGAGTTCATCCGCCGCTTCCTGCTCCACGTCCTGCCCGACGGCTTCCACCGCATCCGCCACTACGGCCTGCTCGCCTCCAGCCGCCGCGCCGAGACCATCGCCCGCATCAGGCAGATCATCGCAGCGGCAACGCCGGCCACGACGACGGCAGATCGTGAAGCAGAGATCTCGGCCGAACGATCCGATCCGGTCGATGAGCGGAGGCCACCTTGCCCCTGCTGCGGCGGTCGCATGATCCTCGTCGAGCGCTTCGCGCCGGGCTCGGCCCCGCGCACCATCCTCGCCGTCAGGATCGATACCTCATGACGATGAAGCCCTTGCGATACCCGGACAGACCCGCGCCGATTCGGCCAGAGAGCGGCCGATCCCGTTCGGCCCGATCGCGGAAATGGACCTTGCTGCGATCGCGGATCCCGCCCAGACGCACCAAACTTCAGGCTTCCGGGCATCCCGGTTGGAGCATTGCGCCGCCGACCCGCGCCTCGCACTAACCCGCAGACCAGGCGGCGCCGCGAAATCCCCATAGCCCACGGCCTCGGGCCGCGGCTTCCTCCCCTGGAGGCTTTCGGACGCCGGCCCTCAGCCCGGTCCGAACCCGCTCGCACGGGCCGGCATCCGAAACCCTTCACACTTCCAGACATTGGCTGATTGCCAGAAAGCGGACGTTGGCGGACTGGCCCCAGAAGCCGGGCAACAACGTCTCGCATTGGCCCAAGCGAGCGGGCACTCGCCAATGCGCGCGCGATCCGCCAACGGCTTTCGACCTGCAAAAGGTGACTTGGCCGATCGAGCTAGTGCTTGAAGAGCGCATAGTTGATGCCAAAGGGAATGTTCGGCAGCCGGAGTGGAAGTGCGATGGAGCGATGGTCGATCGTATCGATCGGGCAGACGAAGGCGATCACATCGCAATTTGCACGATCGACGGCAATTTGATGCGGGATGCAACCGGCCGCTTGGTGCCAGGGATTGCCGCAGCCCTGTTGAGAGCGGCTCAGAAGCGCCGCGTAAGAATTTGGCTTTTCATCTTTGTGGGGCTCGGGACGCCAGGGCCCAGACCTTCTGCTAGCCATCGAACAGGAAAATTGGTTTGAGTGCAGATTTTCGAGCGTGGACGGTTATCCCAGCCTAAGCGTTATGCGACCAGGATCCTCGGATACGCCAATTTTGCGGATACTGGATACTGGATGGGCGTAAGCGATAATGCGGCTTTCCTCCGGGGAGTACCTATCTGAATCGCTCAAGTTAATTGCGAGGCTTAGGGCGCCGTGCGGCCAAGCGTATCGCGAAAGTCCGGATGGGCGATTGCGATCATCTTCGGGAGGCGCTCAGCGAGGGACAGGCGACGAAGGTCGGCAACTCCGTACTCCGTAACGACAATGCTGGCGTCCGCCCTGCCGATGGTGGCCGGCCCCGACAGATGGGCGACGATTCGGCTGCTCAGCTGTCCCTTCACCTCGGCGGTAGAGGGGAGGGCAAGGATCGGCACTCCTCCCTGCGATGCGCGTGCCCCACGGAGGAAATCAAGAGCGCCTCCGATGGCGCCGACATAGCGACCGCCGGCTATCTCCGTGTTGGCCTGGCCTGACAGATCCACCTCGAGGGCAGAGTTAATCGCCGTGAAGCGAGGCAGAGCGGCGAGTTTCGAAAGCGCATGGGTTTCGGCGATCGGGCGAACCTCGATCGATGGATTGAGATGCGCAAAATCGAGCAGTTCGCGGCTTCCAAGGAGCGTTCCGGTCACCGACAGGCCGCGGTCAACGGGCTTGGCTGCGTTTGTCACCGCGCCGGATTGGATCAGCCGCATCGCCCCGTCACCAATCAGACCCGAGTGCAGGCCGAGATCTCGTCGGTCAACGAGAAGGTCTGCGATGCAATCCGGTAGGGCACCCAAGCCGAGCTGCAGCGTTGCGCCGTCCTCGACCAAGGAAGCGACGTTGGCCGCAACAGCCTGGTCAACGGCGCTGGGCATGCCGCGGGCGAGCGCGAGGACTGGCCGGTCTGTTCGTATGGCGACATCGACATCGTCCGCATCGATCAATGCGCTAGTAAACGGGGCCTGACGGTTGATTTCGGCCACCACGACGCGAGCCGTCTTGATCAGACCCTCGACGTAGTCGCTGGTGCAAGAGAGGCTCAGTCTGCCGTCATGGGGGTGCTCAGCCAGCTGCAGAAGGAGCACGTCGACCTCGCCCGCCAACGTCTTCGGCAGGTCCGAGTAATGCATCGGCAGGATGTCGAGCGCACCGGCTGCGGCGAGCTTTCGGTTGGTACCCGTTCCGCAGAAGGACGTAAAGCGGACATGGTCAGCGTGAGCTGGATCGACCGCGTCTCCGAGGCCGATGCCGACGAAGGCGGAGATCCCCCCGACCTGGGCGCGCTGCTCCATCAGCCGACCAGTCAGCGCGACTGGTTCGCCGCACGCCTGACCCCAGCAAATCATCTCACCGGGGCGAACGATCGCGGCAAAGTCGAGAGCCTCGAGGGAGGTCGTGAGTGGAGCCATCGTCAGCTTAGGCCAGTTCGAACACCGCGGCCATTCCCTGCCCGCCGCCAATGCACATGGTCTCAAGACCGTAGCGCACGTTGCGACGCTTCATTTCGTGGAGCAGCGTCGTCATGATCCTTACGCCGGTGGCCCCAATCGGGTGTCCCAGCGAAATGCCCGACCCGTTGACGTTCACCCGTTCGAGATCTACGCTCGGCCACGCCTGCAGAACCGACAGCACCTGGCAGGCGAACGCCTCGTTGATCTCGACGAGATCCATGTCGTCGACCGCGAGCCCGAGCCGCTTCATCAGCCGCGCCGCCGCTGGAACCGGGCCGATCCCCATCTCAGCGGGCTCGCAACCAGCAGCAGCCCAGCCCACCAGGAACGCATCCGGGGTCAGACCCAGGTCGGCCAATCTGTCCTNTGCCACCACCAAGCAGGCGGCCGCCGCATCGTTTTGCTGCGCAGCATTCCCGGCTGTCACGGTGCCATCGCGTTGGATTGCACGTAGCTTCGCAAGGCTCTCCAGCGTGGTATCCGCGCGAATGCCCTCGTCCTGCGCGACGACAATCGGGTCTCCGCGCTTTTGCGGCACGCTGACCGGAACGACCTCGGCCGCCATGCGGCCCTCGGACCAGGCCGCGGCTGCCCGGTGCTGGCTGCGCACGGCATATGCGTCGGCAGCTTCGCGTGAGATCGAGTACTTGCGGGCGAGGTTCTCGGCCGTCTCGATCATGCCGGAGATGTGGCCGAAGCGATGTTCGGGCTGAGACCGCTCGCGGCCGCGGTCGAGGCGGTCATAGAGCACGGGCGAACCCGAACGCGTGCCCCAACGCACACCCGTGGTGTAGTGCTCGATGTTGCTCATGCTTTCGACNCCGCCTGCGATGACGACGTCGCAGGCACCCGACTGCACCATCATGGCTGCGGTTGCGATCGATTGGAGGCCGCCACCGCAGCGCCGGTCGAGCTGCATGCCGGGAACATGGACCGGCAACCCGGCCTCCAAGGCGATCCAACGGCCAACGCACGGCGTCTCGGAGTTGGCATAGGACTGAGCGAAGACAACGTCATCGACCAGGGCGGGGTCGAGACCGGTCCGGTCCAATACGGCATTGACCACCGTGGCTCCCAGCCGTTCCACGGGAACGTCCTTGAGCGCGCCGCCAAAGCGNCCCACCGGCGTGCGGAGAGGGGTTACGATCGCGGCGCGACGCATGCGGCAGCTCCTTCGGCCTCAGGCCGGATCCCAGGTAAAAACGTCCGACGACACGTCGAGGCCGTGGAAGCTCGCCGACAGCACCGGCATCGCGTGCTCGGCGATCTGTTCCGGCGTCCAACCGCCCTCGCGCTGCACCGAGCGAACTGGGCGTGGCTGGTTAAAGAGGAGGATTTCGTTGTTGCGGACACAGAATATCTGGCCGCTGACCGAGGTCGCGCGCTCCGAGAGCAGGTAGACGGCGAGTGGCGCGATCTTGGCAGGTGTCATCTGTTGCAGGCGAGCGACGCGTGCTTCCTGCTCCGGCGAGTCGACTTTGATCGAGCTGATCATCCGGCTCCAGGCGAAGGGCGCGATGCAGTTCGAGCGGACACCGAAGCGCTGCATATCGAGGGCGATTGATTTCGACAGCCCAACGATGCCGAGCTTGGCTGCCGAATAGTTCGCCTGGGCGAGATTGCCGATGAGCCCCGAGGTCGAGGTCATGTGCACCAGGCTGCCCGACTGCTGCTGCTTGAAGACCGGGGCCGCAGCGCGGCTGACGTGAAAGCTGCCGTACAGGTGCACTTTCACAACCCGGTCCCACTCCTCTTCCGTCATCTTGTGGAAGAAGGTGTCGCGCAGGATGCCGGCATTGTTGACGACGCCATCCAGTCGCCCAAAGGCGTCGAGGGCGGTCTGCACGATGCGTTGCGCGCCTTTGGCATCCGCGACGCTGTCGAGGCTGGCGACAGCCTCGCCGCCGGCCGCCTTGATCTCGGCGACCACGCGCGCTGCCGGCCCGTCATCCTGGCCGCTCCCGTCGAGACCTGCCCCAATATCGTTGACGACGACCCGTGCGCCATTCGCACCCGCCATCAGGGCGATATCTCGCCCAATTCCCCCGCCAGCGCCCGTGACGACGACGACCTTGCCGTCGAGCATGTGAGACACGCTCATGATCAGGCTTCCTTCAGGATTTGGCGGGCGATGAGGAGCTGCTGGATCTGGCTCGTGCCCTCGTAGATCCGCATCAAGCGCACGTCGCGATAGAAGCGCTCGACCGCGTACTCGCTCATATAGCCAGCGCCCCCATGGACCTGCACGGCTCGGTCGGCGACCCGACCAACCGCCTCGGTCGCGAAATACTTCGCAGCCGAAGCTTCGGTTCGGGCAGCGCCTTCGCGGTCGTAGATCGCCGCGGTCTGCTCCACCAGCGCCCGGGAGGCGAGGTATTCGGTGTAGCTGTCGGCAATCATCGCCTGAATGAGCTGGTACTCGGCGATCGGCTTCCCGAACTGCCGGCGCTCCTTGGCAAAGCCGGTCATTTCCGCGATGAGCCGCTTGCAGGCGCCAGTTGCGAGAGCCGCGATATGAATGCGGCCGCGGTCAAGCACACGCATTGCCAGGNGGAATCCTCGGCCGGGCTTGAGGCCGATGATCGCGCTGGCGGGCACACGGACATTGTCGAACATCACGTCGGACGTCGTCGTGCCGCGCTGACCCATCTTGCGATCCTTCTTGCCGATCGTCAGGCCAGGGGAGTCGCTCGGAACCAGGAAGGCCGAGATCGCATCTGCGCCCGGCTTGTCGAATTCGGTTCGCACCATGACAGTGAAGACGCCGGCGCGCTGGGCATTGGTGATGTAGCGCTTGGTCCCGCTGATCAGGTAGTCGTCGCCGTCCCGTACGGCACGCGTCGTCAAATTGGCAGGATCCGAACCCGTGTCCGGCTCGGTCAGGGCGAAGGCCGAGATCAGTTCGCCGCTCGCCATTCGTGGCAAATAGGCCTGCTTCTGCTCCTCTGTGCCCTCGAAGATGAGCCCGCGCGCGCCAATGCCGATATTGGTCGCCAGCAGCGAACGGAAGGCGAGCGCTGTCCCGCCAAAGATCATGGCGAGCTGGCTTTCCTGGCTGGCGGTCAGTCCGATGCCGCCGTACTCCGGCGGGATTGTCAGACCGAAGAGACCGAGCTCCCGCATCTCGGCGACGATCTCCTCGGGGACCTCGTCCTCAATCTCCAGCCGCATCTCGTTGGGGACGAGGCGTTCCGCTACGAAGCGCTCGACGGTCGCCTTGAGATGCTGGAAGGTTTCGTCGTCGACTGCCGGCTCACTCATGCGTCACGTCCCTTGTTGGAATGTTCTGCGGCAGGGAGGACGGTGCAGNTTCCTTCGACTGCTCGTTCCCCTGCCATTGTCTCGACGAAAATGTCGTAGGTACCCGCCGCGTCGTCCCTGAGGACGCCGCCCGCTCGGATGGATGAACCGACCGGCAGCGGTCGGATGAAGCGTGTATCCAGGGCCAGCTTTTCTGGAACTCCGCCGAAGGTGCGCTCGATCGCCTCGATCACCAGGTTGAGGCCGAGCGTGCCGTGTACAATCGGGCGACCGAATGCGGTCTTGGCGGCAAAGACTGGATCGAGATGAATCGGGTTGTAGTCGGCTGTCAGCGCCGCGTAGCGCGCGACCGCGTCCAGGTCCGTGATCATCTCGACGATGGCGAGTTCACGCGGCAGCGCCGCAGTCTCTAGCGTTCCCATTCCGCATTATCTCCGTGGAGCGCGTATTGCCGGGCCCTGTGTCATCGCGCCCAGATCGTTCGGATCTCGCCGTTGAGGACATCCTGTCCTTCGACACTCAGGACGACGCCAAACGTCACCCAGCCGCGTTCCTTGCGGCGCTCTTTTGACAGGCAGCTGACCTGCGCTTCGAGTTTATCGCCGGCCTTCGCCGAGCGACCGAAGACGAGCTTCTGGCTGGCGTGGATGTTGCCGGGCGGTCGAGGCTGGGCCGCGTTCAGGTAGGCTTCCATCATCGCTGCGACGAGCATCCCGGCCGGCACGCTCTCCTTTGACTTCCGCTCGCCATAGATGGCGGTCCAGTTGTCCAGGTGCGCATCGTCGAGCGTGATGGCAAAATTCCCCAGCGGCTGGCCAGGGCTGAAATCATCGAAGACCCAAACAGGGAGATCGGTTTGCGCGCCGCTCACCGCTGTCCTCCACGGCCTTGCGGTGCCGCCCGCCCACCGGCCAGCCTCCGCTCGGACTGCCGCACACCGCGAGAGACGCCGAAAAGTGCTTCACTGATCCAGTCGGCGGAATCGCGTAGATCGACGCCCAGGCGCTCGATGTCCTCACGGGACAGTTGACCTGCAATGCTGATCCCGCTGATCCCGAGCCGCGGCCGGCCTTCCGCATCGGTTACGACAGCGGCCGCGATCTCCAGGCCTTTGAAGAGCTGCCCCAGGTCAAACGCGTAGCCATCACGCCGAGCCTTCTCGACGTCGGCCGCGTAATCCTCAAAGCTCGGCGGGGCCTGCCATTGCAGCGCGTCGAAGCGGAGTTTCAGTTCGTCGCGCGGCAGGTTGCGCAAGGCGGCGTAGCAACGACCAACCGCACCCACGAAGGTCGGGAGGCGCGAGCCGTCGGACATGTCGACTCTGACCGTCTTCGCTGTTGAAACACGGTCGACGAGAACGATGCGCTCGCCATCAGTCACCTGCCAGAGGCAGAGCAGGCTCTTGTGCTCGCCGGAGAGCCGCGCGAGCTCCGGCCGGATCAGATCGGCCTGGTTGGCGCCAAGAAGCGGCAACGAGAGCTCCAGAACACCGAGGCCGATCCGGTAGGTCTTCGCCTCCGCATCGAAGTCCACCAGCCGCTCCGTGGAGAGCGTCCGCAGGATGTTGAAGCAGGTGCTGACGCTCACGCCGGTATCGCGCGCGATGACCGCTACACCCGCCGGCTCACTCATCTGAGCAAGCGATCGGAGGATGGAAACCGCGTTGGCGACGGCTCCGACGATTTTTGGCGAGAGGTCTTGATCAGGGCTTGCACTCATGTATGAATGGCTTTCAAGAAACTGTGAATGTCATTCAGCATAGAGAATGACTAACACGTCAAAGCAAGCGATGGAAAGCCCCCTTCGCAGAAAATAAGGGTGAGGAAAGTGGTGGACGGGACCGAACTCCCGATAGGCGTTAACGGCGCATCTGGCGTGGAAGCGGGCCTTTCGGGCCTGCGCGTGCTCGATCTCGGTCGCTATATCGCGGGGCCGTTCTGCGCAGCATTGCTGGCCGATCACGGGGCGGAGGTTATCCGCATCGAGCCGCCCACCGGCGCTCCCGATCGCGAAGTGATGCCGATCGGCCAGCCGGGTCGGGGTGCGCTGTATCTTCAGATGAATCGCAACAAGAAGTCGCTCGCGCTCGACCTCGATACCGAGAGCGGGAGGGCGGCATTCGAGAAGCTGGTCGCAACCGCGGACGCCGTCATTGTCAATCTGCCGCCGGCCGCCTTGCGCCGCGCGCGCCTGGACTACGATACTCTAAAGGCTATCCGCCCCGACATCGTGCTCTGCACGATCAGTGCCTACGGGCCGGAGGGAGACAGTCGCGACCGCATCGGCTTCGACGGCACGGGACAAGCGCTCAGCGGCGCTATGGCTTTGAGCGGGACTGGTGAGCGTCCCATCCGGGCCGCTGTCTCGTATGTCGATTACGCCACCGGAATGTCAGCTGCCTTTGCGACCTTGTCGGCGCTGTATGAGCGGCGTGGCACCGGGCGAGGCCAGCATGTCCAGGCATCGCTGCTGGGAACGGCGCTGACGATGACCAATCCGATGCTGATCGAGGAGGCGGCCGGCGCGCGCAGCCGCAAGCCGATCGGCAACCGCAGCCCGATCGCTGGCCCATCTGATCTTTTCCAGACTCGCGACGGCTGGCTGATGATCCAGGTCATCGGTGACGGCATGTTTCGCCGCTGGGTGCAGTTCGTCGGCCGCCCTGACTTGCTGGCGGACCCGCGTTTCACCTCCGATATCGGCCGGGGCGAGAACGGCGAGGCTCTGAGTGCGGTCATGGCTGACTGGTGCTCGTCGCGCTCGTCCGATGAATGTCTGGCAGAGCTTGAAGCCGCCAAGATTCCGGCCTGCCGGGCCCTGACCCCGGCCGAGGCTCTCGTGGCTCCCGAGAATGCCAATGGCGGCTTCTTTTCATTGGAGCCGGCGCCGGACGGCGCGAGCCAGATACCAATCGTCGCAAACGCTGTCCGAACAGCTGCGCTGCGGCCCGAGCACCGGNCTGCGCCGAAGCTTGGCGCCGATTCAGCAGAGCTCTTGGCCTCGCTCGGCTACGAACCGGACGAAATTACCGGCCTCACGGGCTTAGCGACTGGCAGCACGACACATCGATAGCGGGCACGGAATCAACCGAAGCTCGGAAGTGGAGGAGAGGAAATGACGTTTACGGCACGGATGAAGCTTCTCGGACTGGGGACCTCGCTTGGGCTGCTCGCCAGCCTCGGCGGAGTGCAGGCTCAGGAGACGATCAAGCTTGGACTTTCCGTTCCCCTGTCGGGCTCTGGAGCGATCTGGGGCAAGGGGTCGGAGTTCATGTGCAAGAAGGCGGCGCAGGAGATCGCGCAAGCCGGCGGCGTCAAAGCCGAGGGCAAGACCTACAACTTCGAATGCCTCGCCTATGACAACAAGTACAACGCTGCCGAGGGCACGCGCGTCGCGCAGACGCTCCTCAACCGCGACGGCGTGAAGTTCATCGGCGGCAGCCTTGGAACAGCTCCCGTGCAGGCGCTGCAGTCGCTCGCCGAGCGGCAGGGCGTGCTGATGTTCACGACCGCCTGGGGCTTCAGCATCAAGGGCCCGAAGTTCCCGCTGACCTACACCCAGATGAATACGGCGTTCGAGATCATTCCGCCGATGTTCAAGTACGTTCTTGAGCAGCATCCGCAGGCCAAGTCGGTCGTGATGCTCAACCCGAATGACGCGACCGGTCGCGAAACCGAAGGCGTCGCTAACAGGGCCTGGGTCGGCAACAACATCAAGATTCTGTCGAGCGACTTCTACGAGCGCGGGACGACCGAGTTCCAGCCGATCGCGGCTCGCATCGCCTCTCTCAAGCCTGACATGGTCGATCTGGCCTCGATGCCGCCGGCCGATGCCGGGGCCGTCCTGCGCGAACTGGATGTTCTCGGCTGGAAGGGCGTCAAGATCGTNGCAGTCGGCACCGGTATCGACGGTCTCAAGGCGACTGGCGGTAAGGCGATCGAAGACGTCTACATGGGTGCGGCCATCACCTTCGACAGCCCGGCCATGACCGGCCAGCAGAAGGCCACGAACGAAGAGGCTCGGGGCGTCCTTGGTGAGTCGCTCAACTCGATTCAGATCGGCTTCTACGACTCCGTCTACGCTCTGAAGGCGGGCATCGAGAAGGCGCAGTCGATCGATCCCAAGAAGGTCGCGGCCGTGATGGCCGATGTCTCCTTCACCTCGTTCTACGGCAGCAAGGTCGATTTCTACGGCACGGACACCTACGGGTCCCGCCAGCAGATGCGCCTGCCCGTGACGATCACTCAGGTGAAAGACGGCAACCTGGTCGAAAAGACCCGTCTCGTGCCCTCGGGCAAGTGACCTCCAGACCAAGCCAGGCACGCCCACCATGCAAACCGCGATACAGCTCACCCTGACGAGCCTGCAGATCGGCGCCGTCTACATCCTGTTCTCGCTCGGCCTGACCCTGATTTTCGGGGTCATGCGGATCGTGAACTTCGCCCATGGGCACCTGTTCGCCGTCTCTGCGTTGGCGGTGGCCTGGGCGGTGCCTTGGCTGGCAGGCAATGGTCTCCCCATCCTGCCAGCTTATCTGCTGGCAGCGGTGGGGGGCATCGCGATCGCTATGGCGCTCGGGCTTCTGATGTACGTGACCGGTTTCCGGTTTTTCCAACGCGACATGGTTGGGTCTTTCATCCTGTCGATCGGCCTCGTTCTGCTGCTCGACGGCGTGCTGCTCAAAGTCTTCGGCGGGGCGGTGAGGCCCGTGCCGGAGATTTTTCCTGGCAACATCTCCATCTTCGGGGCGGCTATCACTAATCAGCGCTTTNCCTTGTGCATCGCAGCGATCCTGATCACCGCCTCGCTCTACTGGGCGCTCACGCGAACCAAGCTTGGCAAGGCCCTGAGAGCTGTCTCGATCGACCACGAGGCTGCCATGCTGCAGGGCGTCCCCTACAACCGCATGGCGCTCGCCGGCTTCATGATTGCATCCGGTCTCGCAGCCCTTGCCGGGGCACTGATCGCCCCGGTGACCATCGTCTCGCCGGTGATCGGCGCCGACTATCTGATCAAGGGCTTCATCGCGGTCATCGTAGGCGGGCTCGGCAGTGTTCCAGGTGCGATCCTTGGCGGGTTGTTCGTCGCCGGGATCGAGACCTTCGGCAGCTTCTACTTCGACCCGAGCTCCGCCACAGTTGCCATTTTCCTCCTCGTCATCGCCGTTCTGCTGGTGCGGCCGAAGGGGCTTCTCGGCCATGGTTGATGTGAAGCTTCCTTACTGGCTGGGCGGGATCGCTATCGTCCTCGCGGGCACCGCTTTTGTTCGCGATCCCTATATTGCGAGCGTGGCCAATCTCATCGCAATCGGTGCGCTAACGGCGGTCAGCCTGCGCTTCGTCATGTTGATGGGCGAACTGAACTTCGCCACCGCAGCGTTCGTCGGCATCGGCGCCTATACCACCGGGGCAACGCTCACAATCCTGAACTGGCCGTTCCTGCTCGCCCTGCTGGCCGGCGGCGTCATGGCCGGCCTCGTCTCGATCCTCTTCGGCTACATCACACTCCGGACCAAGGGGCCTTACTTTCTCCTGATCGGCTTCGCGTTCACTGAAGCTGTCCGCATTCTCTACTCAAAGAGCATCGCGCTCGGCGGCACCTCCGGGATGGTCGGGATCTTTCCGCCGATGATCCTGGATGGCTGGATGCCCACCTTTATCGTCGCGGTCGCAGCCCTGCTTATCCTCGGGCTCTATGCTCTGGAGCGTTCTGACTTCGGGAAGATCCTGACCGCGATCCGCGACAACGAAAATGTTGCCAGGACGGTCGGCCTCAACATCCTGCTGGTGAAGATCGCCTGCTTCGCAACGGCCTCTGCCGCAGCCGGCATGGCCGGAAGCCTGCACGCCTTCGCCAACAATGTGATCAGCCCCGGCGATTTCAGCTTCCTCGTTGCGGCATTCGCCCTGGCGTACGTCAAGGTCGGCGGAGAGGGCAGCATCATCGGCCCGCTCTTGGGAACCGCGCTGCTCGTCGTGCTCGGCAGCTATGCGCTCGGCCTCGGAGGAGGGGAGCACATCTTCTACGGCGCGGCGATCGTGCTGGCGGTCCTGCTGCTGCCCCACGGCGTCACCGGACTAGTGAGCGGTAAGCGGCCCCAAGCCGGAGGGGGACACTGAGATGCTGGCAGAGCAACAACCCCTGCTGCGCACCAAGGGTCTGACACGCCGCTTCGGCGGCCTGGT